>Ga0272446_1000651_pt1 | contig 53311 bp, 51 predicted proteins | sample YNPCB0061_FD_194587 | JGI IMG/M metagenome (GOLD analysis project Ga0272446, IMG submission 194587) | Hot spring microbial mat communities from Yellowstone National Park, WY, United States - YNP-CB-006-1 | ecosystem: Environmental > Aquatic > Thermal springs > Hot (42-90C) > Sediment | place... | reverse complement strand
ACTCCGATTCGCGTCGTGGGCGACGCGGCGCCGCGGCGCCGCGCGGTGAGCGAGCCGGCGCGCGATCCCCTGATGGACCGGCTCTCGTCGCTGTGCCGCGACCGCGGGCTGGCCGGGCTGGCGGCGCGGCTCGGGGAGCTGAGCGCGCTGGCCGGCGGCGACCTGGCGGCCGTCGAGGCGGCGCTGGCGGCGGCCGAAACCGACCGCTGGCGCGGCGGGGCGCGACCGATGGTGGTGCGCGCGGCGGCGCACCTCCTCGATCTCGGCGGCAAGCGGCTGCGCCCGCTGTGCGTGGCGCTGGCGGCGCGCTGCGGCGAGGGGTTCGGCGCGGAGGCGCGCGAGCTGGCGGTCGCCGTCGAGCTGGTCCACTCGGCGACGCTGCTCCACGACGACGTGGTCGACGTCGGCGAGCGGCGACGCGGGGCTCCGACGGCGCGCGCGGTGTACGGGAACGCGGCGTCGATCTTCGCCGGCGACTGGCTGCTCGTCGAGGCGCTGCGGCGCGTGCGCGAGGCCGGCGTCGACGGGGCGCTGGCCGAGCTGCTCGACGTGATCGGCGAGATGATCCTCGCCGAGTCGATCCAGCTCGAGCGGCGCGGGCGGCTGGATCCGGATCGCGCGAGCTGGCTGCGCGTCGTCGAGGGGAAGACCGCGTCGCTGTTCCGCTGGGCGATGTACGCGGGCGCGCGGGCCGGGCGGCTCGACGAGGCGCGGGCGGCGGCGCTGGCGCGGTACGGGCAGCAGCTCGGCGTGGCGTTCCAGGCGGTCGACGATCTCCTCGACTTCACCGGGAGCGCGGCGGTGCTGGGCAAGGCGCTGTTCACCGACCTGCGCGAAGGGAAGATGACCTACCCGATGATCCTCGCCGTCGAGCGCGAGCCGACGCTGCTGCCGCGGATCGAGGCGCTGGCGGCGGCGCTCGATGCCGACGGCGCGGAGGAGCCGGAGACGGCGTGGCTGGTGGAGGCGCTCGAGCGGACCGGCGCCGTCGACGGCTGCCGGGCGTTCGCGCGGGCGCGCGCGGCCGAGGCGGTGGGCGCGCTCGAGGTGCTGGCGCCGACGGAGGCGCGCGAGGCGCTGATGACGGTCGCGCTGGCGGCCGTCGATCGCGATCGGTAGGAGGGCCCATGACGACCACGGCAACGACGACGAGGGACACGACGACGACGCGGACGAGCCGGCTGCCGGGGCTGCACGCGCGCGCGCTCGCCGAGCGGGTGCGGATCGTGTGCGAGGCGGCGGGCGTCGACGAGGCGACGGCGCGGCACCTCTCGGCCGGGGGCGGGCTGCCGATCGCGACGGCCGAGACGATGAGCGAGAACGTGCTGGCGGTGCACGCGCTGCCGTTCTCGGTGGCCACCAACTTTGTCGTCAATCACAAAGACGTCCTGGTGCCGATGGCCGTCGAGGAGCCGTCGGTGGTCGCGGCGGCGGCGAACGCGGCGCGCATGGTGCGTCAGTGCGGCGGGTTCGTCGGCGAGGCGACGGCGGCGGTGATGACCGCGCAGGTGCAGCTCGACGACGTGCCGGACGCGCGCGCGGCGGCGGGGCGGGTGACGGCGGCGCGGGGCGAGCTCCTGGCGCTCGGCGACGCGGCGGTGCCGCGGCTGGTCGCGCGCGGCGGCGGCTGCCGCGACCTCGAGGCGCGCGTCGTCGACGAGGAGCTGGGCCTCGTGGTGGTGCACCTCCACGTCGACGTGGGCGAGGCGATGGGGGCCAACCTCGTCGACAGCGTCGCCGAGGCGGTGGCGCCGCGGGTGCACGCGCTCGCCGGCGGGCGGCTGGGGCTGCGCATCCTCACGAACCTGCCGCTCCGCCGGATGGTGACGGTGCGCGCGCGGGTGACCGCGGAGGCGCTCGGCGACGCGGCGCTCGTCGACGGCATCGCGCGGGCGAGCCGGTTCGCCGAGCGCGACCCCTTCCGCGCGGTGACGCACAACAAGGGGATCATGAACGGCGTCGACGCGGCGGCGGTGGCGCTCGGGCAGGACTGGCGCGCCATCGAGGCGGGGGCGCACGCCTGGGCGGCGACGCGGCCGGGCGGGTATGCGCCGCTCGCGACGTGGCGGATGCTCGAGGGCGGCGCGGCGCTCGCCGGGGAGCTGACGATGCCGCTGGCGGTGGCGACGGTGGGCGGCGTCTCGGGCGTGCACCCGGGCGTGCGCGCGGCGCTGGCGCTCGTCGGGGCGACCTCGGCGCGCGAGCTGGCGGTGGTCGTGGCGGCGGCGGGGCTGGCGTCGAACCTCGCGGCGCTGCGCGCGCTCGCCGGCGAGGGCATCCAGCGCGGGCACATGCGGCTGCACGCGCGCAAAGCGGAGGCGGCGTAAATGTCGCTAGACGATTATCGTCGGGGGCCAGGCCCCCGAACCCCCGATTCGCGTACCGATCCCGCAGACGGGCTCGGGATCGCGAATCCCGCGCGGCCCGGGTCGGGCGCGATGTTCGACGCCATCGCCGAGCGGTACGACCTGCTGAACCGGATCATCTCGCTGGGGATCGATCAGGGCTGGCGGCGGCGCACCGTCGCGGCGCTGGGGCTGCGGCCGGGCGCGCGGATCCTCGATCTGGCGACGGGGACGGGGGACCTCGCGATCCTCGTCGCCGAGAGCGAGCCGGCGGCGGAGGTGGTCGGGCTCGACCCGTCGGAGAAGATGCTGGCCATCGCCGAGCGCAAGGTCGCCGCCGAGCAGCTCGCCGATCGCGTCGCGCTGGTGGCGGGCGACGCCGAGCAGCTCCCCTTCCCCGACGACAGCTTCGACGGGATCACGATGGCGTTCGGGATCCGCAACGTGCCCGATCGCCCGCGCGCGCTCGCCGAGATGGCGCGCGTGGTGCGGCCCGGCGGGCGCGTGGCCATCCTCGAGCTGTCCGAGCCGCGACGCGGGATCATCGCCCCGCTCGCGCGGTTCCATGTCCACACCCTGGTGCCGCGCCTCGGCGCGCTCCTCTCGGGGGCGGCGGAGTACCAGTACCTCGAGCGGTCGATCGCCCGCTTCCCGCCGCCGGAGGAGTTCGCGGCGACGATGCGGGGGGCCGGGCTCCAGGTCCTTCGCGTGCAGCCGCTCACCTTCGGCGTGGTGTGCCTCTACGTCGCGGAGCCGGCGAGATGGTCATGACCAGCGAAGCGGCGCGACACCGCGCGACCGAAGCGGTTCGTCCTGGCACGGCGTGGGCGCGCGGGGTCGCGCGACGCGGAGCGAGATGGTCATGACCAGCGAAGCGGCGCGACACCGCGCGACCGAAGCGGTTCGTCCTGGCACGGCGTGGGCGCGCGGGGTCGCGCGACGCGGAGCGAGATGGTCATGACCAGCGGGGTCGCGACGTCGGTGGCGCTCCTCGATTCGCTCGGCGGTGTCGCTCGGCGTCGGCGCGGCGCGCGGGCGCTCGTCGCGGCGCCGCTCGGCGAGGCGCGGCCGGGGCTGCTCGAGCAGGCGCTGGCGCTCGACGACGACGCCGCGCTGTGGGCGCCCCCCGACGGGCCGGCGCTGCTCGGCCTCGGCGTCGCGGCCGTCGTCGAGGCGCGCGGGCCCGGCCGGTTCGCGGGCGCGGCGGCGGCGGCGGGCGACCTCTTCGCGTCGCTGCCGCCGATCACCAACGACCTGGGCGACGTGGCGCCGGTGCTGCTCGGCGGCTTCTCCTTCGCGCCAGGCTCGACGGGAGAGGGGGCCTTCCGCGCCTTCCCCGACGCGCGCTTCGTGCTCCCGCGGGTGACGGTGCGGGTCGCGCCCGACGGGAGGGCGTCGCTCCTGGCGGTGGTCGACGACGCCGTCGAGCGCACCGAGGCGCTGGTGGCGCGCCTGGTGGCGGCCGTCGAGCGTGCGCCGTCGCCGTCGCCGTCGCGATCGCCGCTCGACGCGCGCTGGGTCGAGCAGCTCGACGCGCAGGCCTGGAGCGCGATGGTCGAGGAGGCGCGGCGCGAGATCGTCGACGGGCGGATGGAAAAGGTCGTGCTGGCGCGGCGCGCGATCGCCGAGGCGGCGCGGCCGTTCGACGCGGCCCGCGTGCTCGAGCGGCTGGCGGCGGCGCAGGTCGGCTGCACGCGCTTCGCCTTCGCGCGACGGGAGACGGTGTTCCTGGGCGCGACGCCGGAGCTCCTCGTGCGGCGGCGCGGCGCGCGGGTGACGACGGAGGCGCTGGCCGGCTCCGTCGACGCGCGGCGCGGCGATCGCGTCGACGCGCTCCTCGGCAGCGCCAAGGATCAGGGCGAGCACGCGCTGGTCGTGCGCGAGATCCTGCGCGCGCTCGCGCCGTTCTGCGACGGGCTGCAGGCGGCGACGACGCCGGAGGTGCGGCCGCTGCGCCACCTCCTGCACCTGCGCACGCCGATCGAGGGCGCGCTGGCGCGGCCGGCGCACCTCTTCACGCTCGCGGGCGCGCTGCACCCGACGCCCGCCGTCGGTGGCGTGCCGTCGGAGCGGGCGCTCTCGTTCATCGCCGCGCACGAACCGGCGGCGCGCGGCTGGTACGCGGGGCCGGTGGGATGGGTGGATGCGCGCGGGGACGGCGCGCTGGCGGTGGCGCTGCGGGCGGGCGTTCTCGACGGGAACCGAGCGGAGATCTGGGCGGGGGCGGGCATCGTCCGCGCCTCGGACCCGGCGGCGGAGTACGCCGAGACCGCGCTCAAGCAGGCGGCGCTGGCCTCGGCGCTGGAGGTCGACCGATGACGACGATGACGACGATGACGACGATCACGACGGCGACGACGACGGTGGGGGGCCCGCGGTCGACGCCGCGCGCGACGACGGCGGCGGACGCGCTGCTCGATCCGGCGGCCGAATGGGCTGGCCTGCTCATGGCGACGCTGGCGCGCGCGGGCGTGCGCGACGTCGTGGTCAGCCCGGGCTCGCGCTCGACGCCCTTCGTGCTGGCGGCGCTGCGCACGCCGGAGCTGCGCGTGCACGACGTCATCGACGAGCGCGCCGCCGGCTTCTTCGCGCTCGGGCAGGCGCGCGCGACGGGAATGCCGTCGGTCTGCCTGTGCACCTCGGGGACGGCGGCCGCGCACTACCTGCCGGCGATCGTCGAGGCGTCGCGCGCGAGCGTGCCGCTCATCGTCCTGACGGCGGATCGGCCGCTGGCGCTGCAGGCCTGCGCGGCGGCGCAGACGATCGACCAGGTGAAGATGTACGGAGGCTTCGTGCGCGCGGCCTTCGATCTCGGCGCCAGCGACGGGCGCGAGGCCGGCCTGGTGGCGCTCCGGCGGATGACCGCGCAGGCGGTGGCCAAGGCGCGCGGGCCGCACCCGGGGCCGGTGCACCTCGAGGCGCGCGCCGACAAGCCGCTCGAGCCGCGGCCGGCGCGCGACGACGGTGAGCGGGCGCTGGCGCGGCGGGCGCGGGCGCTCGCCGACGAGGGGCCCACGCTGTCGCTGGCGGCGACGACGCCGGCGTTGCCGCGCGAGGGGATCGCCGAGCTGGCGGTGGCGTTGGCGCGCGCGTCGCGGCCGCTCCTCGTCGCGGCGCCGGCGCCGCTCGGGACGGCGCGGGCGCGCGAGCGGCTGGCGGCGATCGCGCGGGCGACGGGCGCGGCGCTGTTCGCCGACGTGGCGAGCCAGCTCCGCCTCGGCGCGGTGCCCGACGGCGTGCCGATCGACGCGGCCGAGGCGCTCCTCCGGCTGCCGGCGGCGCGGCGGGCGCTCGAGCCCGATCTCGTCGTCGAGCTGGGCGGCGCGCCGACCTCGAGCGCCTGGGAGCGCTGGGTCGCCGAGCACCCCAACGTGCCGCGCTGGGTGATCGCGCCGCACGAGTGGGCCGACCCGCACGGGACGGCGGTGGCCATCGTGCACGCCGACGTCGCCGAGGCGATCGACGCGCTGACCGACGCGCTGGCCGACGCGCCGACGCGGGCCGGCTCGTCGCTGCGCGCCTGGCTGGCGCGCGCCGGCGGGATCGCGCGCGCGGTGATCGAGGAGGCGCTGGCGACGGCGCCGCTGCTGACCGAGCTCGAGGCGACGCGGCGGGTGGTGCGGGCGCTCCCCGACGGGGCGCAGCTGCAGCTCGGGAACAGCCTGCCGATCCGCCACGCCGATCTGATCGTCGCGCCCGAGGACGCGCCGACGGCGCGCGTGCTCTCGCAGCGCGGCGCGAACGGCATCGACGGGCTCGTCGCCGGAGCGACGGGCGCCGCCACCGCGAGCGGGCGGCCCACCGCGCTCCTCGTCGGAGACGTGAGCCTCGCGCACGACATCGGGTCGCTGCCGCTGGCGGCGCGCGCGACGGCGCCGCTGGCGATCGTGGTGCTCGACAACGACGGAGGTCGCATCTTCGAGCAGCTCCCGATCGCGACCTCGTTCGACGACGGCGCGGCGCGCGAGGCGGCGATGGGGCACTTCCTGACGCCGCCGCGGCTCGACTTCGAGGCGGCGGCGCGGATGGGCGGGCTCGCCTACGTGCGCGTCGGCGACGAGCCGGCGGCGACGGCCCGCGCGGCGCTCGAGCGCGCGCTGGCGACGGCGCTCGGCCGCCCGGGCGCGACGCTGATCCATGTCGTCGTGCCGCCGGAGGGCGCGGTCACGCTCGACCGCGCGATCACCACGCGCCTCGGGACGGCGCTGGCTGCCGCCGGGCTGCTCGACGGCGGCGCGTCCGGCGGAGGGGCGCGATGAGCGCCCGCGGTCCGATCGTGATGCTGCACGGCTTCACCGGCGCGCCCGAGAGCTGGGCCGCCGTGCGCGAGGCGCTGCCGCCGCGCCTGCGACGGCGCACGGTGGCGCTGCCGCTCGGCGGGCACGCGCCCGAGGTCGTCGACGAGCCGCGCGGCGACTTCGCCGGCGAGGTCGCGCGCCTCCAGGCGCGCATCGGCGAGCTCGCCACCGCCGGCGATGGGCCGGTGCACCTCGCCGGCTACTCGATGGGCGCGCGCCTCGCGCTCCACGTCGCGATCGCCGCCCCGGCGCACGTCCGCGCGCTGACCCTCGTCGGGGCGCACCCCGGGATCGAGTCCGCCGACGAGCGCGCCGCGCGCCGCGAGGACGACCGGCGCTGGGTCCGCCTCCTCGTCGAAGAGGGCATCGACGCCTTCGCGCGCGCCTGGGAGCAGCAGCCGCTGTTCGCCGCGACGCCCGGCTCACCGACGGCGCGCATCCGCCGCGCGCACGATCCGCGGGCGCTGGCGCGCGCGCTGGCCCGCCTCGGCACCGGCGAGATGGAGCCGACGTGGGAGGCGCTGCCGCGGCTGCACCTGCCGGTCGCGCTCGTCGTCGGCCAGCGTGACCTCAAGTTCTGCGCGCTCGCCGAGCGGGCGCGCGCCCTGCTCCCGTCGGCGCGGCTGGAGGTCGTCGCCGGCTGTGGCCACCAACTCCTCGCGGAGGCGCCCGACGCCGTCGCCGCCGCGATCACCGAGCTCGAGGAGGACTCTCCATGACCGCCCCCGCCATGCCGTCCGGACTGCCGCTGCCGCGCTGGGTCGCCCAGCCGGGCTTCGAAGATATTGTCTACGAAAAAAGCGACGAGGGGATCGCCAAGATCACCATCAACCGGTCGCGCGTGCGCAACGCCTTCCGGCCGCTCACCGTCGCCGAGATGCAGCGAGCCTTCGCTGACGCGCGCGACGACGCCGACGTCGGCGTGGTGATCCTCACCGGCATGGGCCCCGACGCCTTCTGCTCGGGCGGCGACCAGACGGTGCGCGGCGCCGGCGGGTACGTCGGCGCCGACGGCATCCCGCGCCTCAACGTGCTCGATCTGCAGCGGCAGATCCGCACGCTGCCGAAGCCGGTGGTGGCGATGGTGGCCGGGTACGCCATCGGCGGCGGCCACGTGCTGCACCTGGTGTGCGATCTGACGATCGCCGCCGAGAACGCGCGCTTCGGGCAGACCGGGCCGCGCGTCGGCAGCTTCGACGGCGGGTTCGGCGCGTCGTACCTGGCGCGCGTCGTCGGGCAGAAGAAGGCGCGCGAGATCTGGTTCCTCTGCCGTCAGTACGACGCGCAGCAGGCGCTCGACATGGGCCTGGTGAACACCGTGGTGCCGCTCGCGAAGCTCGAGGAGGAGACCGTCGCCTGGTGCCGCCAGATGCTCGAGCTGAGCCCGATGGCGCTGCGCTGCCTGAAGTCGGCGATGAACGCCGACTGCGACGGTCAGGCGGGCCTTCAGGAATTCGCCGGGAACGCGACGCTGCTCTACTACCTCACCGACGAGGGGAAGGAGGGCAAGCAGGCGTTCCTCGAGAAGCGGAAGCCCAACTTCAAGAAGTGGAAGCGGCTGCCGTGACGAAGGGCGCGCGGGCCTGGGTGATGGCGATCCGCCCGCGCACGCTGCCGGCGTCGGCGGCGCCGGTCGCCGTCGGGATCGGCGCGGCGCTCGGCGCGGGGCGCGCGCTGCACGCGGGCGCGACGGTGGCGGCGCTGGTCGGCGCGCTCCTCTTGCAGATCGGGGCCAACCTGGCGAACGACGTCTTCGACGCCGAGAAGGGCGCCGACACCGCCGAGCGGCTGGGGCCGGTGCGCGTGGTCGCGGCGGGGCTCCTGCCGGCGACGGCGGTGCGCGTGGCGACGGCGGCGGTGCTGGCGGCGGCGTTCGCCGTCGGCGTCTATTTAGTGTCTATCGGCGGGTGGCCCATCGTCGCCGTCGGGCTGGCGTCGATCGCGGCGGCGCTGGCCTACACCGGCGGGCCGTGGCCGCTCGGGTATCACGGGCTCGGCGACGTCTGCGTGATGGCCTTCTTCGGCTTCGCGGCGGTGTGCGGGACCGCCTACGTCGCCGGCGGTGCGGTGCCCCCGTCGGCGTGGGTGGCGGCGATCGCGCCCGGGGCGCTGGCGACGAACCTCCTCGTCATCAACAACCTGCGCGATCGCGAGACCGACGCGCGCGCCGGGAAGCGGACGCTGGCGGTGCGCGGCGGGCGCGGCTTCGCGCTCGGGGAGCACGCGCTCATGCTGGCGGTCGCCTACGCGGCGCCCGTCGGGCTGGTGCTGGCGGGGGCGGCGTCGCGCTGGGCGCTCCTGCCGCTCGTGACGCTGCCGCTCGGGATCGCGCTGCATCGCGCGGTGGCGCGCACCGACGGGCGGGCGCTCAATCCGCTGCTCGGCAGGACCGCCGGGCTGCTGGTGGTGCACTCGGCGCTGTTCGCCGTCGGGCTGGCGCTGAGGTAGGAGATGGCGCTCTCGGCGCGGGTCGTCACCGTCGGTGGGGCGCTCGGCCGTCCGGTCGGGAGCGCGCGCGCGAAGCTCGGCGCGCGGCGCGGTGTGGCGCTGCTCCTCGACGACGGGCGGGGCGCGCGCGGGCTCGGTGAGGCGTCGCCGCTCGCCGGGCGCTCGGGCGAATCGCTGGACGAGGTCGCGGCGGCGCTCGGGCAGCTCGACGGGCGCGCGCTCGAGGAGGCGGCCGAGGCGCTCGCGCAGGCGCCGCTCCCCGTCGGCGACGCGCTGGCGGCGCTGCCGGTGGCGCGTGCCGTCGACGGGTCGGCGCGGTTCGCGGTGGAGACGGCGCTCCTCGATCTCGTCGGGCGGCGGCGCGGGCTGACGGTGGCGGCGCTGCTCGGCGCGCGGCCGGGGACGACGGTCGGGCTGCAGCGCGTGGTCGACGCTGGCGCAGGCGCGGCGGCGATCGTCGAGGCGGCGGAGCGGCTGGTGCGCGACGGCGGCGACGCGCTCAAGGTGAAGATCGGCGGGCCCGACTTCGCCGCCGAGCTGGAGGCGCTGGCGGCGCTGCGCGCGGCGTTTCCGACGATGGTGCTGCGGCTCGACGCGAACCGTGCGCTCGACAGAAATGAGCTCGCGCCGCGGCTGGCGCTGCTGGCGGGGATCGCGCCGGAGCTCGTCGAGGAGCCGGCGCGCGGCGGATTGCGCGCGGCCGTCGGGCGCGGCGTGGCGATCGCCGCCGACGAGTCGCTCGCCGACGCGCCCGACGAGGTCGGCGCGCTGCTGGCGGAGCGGCGGCTGGCGGCGATTGTCGTCAAGCCCGCGGCGGTCGGCGGGATCGCGGCGGCGCTCGGGTGGGCGCGGCGCGCGACGGCGGCGGGCGCGGCGGTCGTGGTGAGCCACCTGTGGGACGGGCCGATCGCGCTCACCGCCTGCGCGCACCTCGCGCTCGCGGTCGCGCCGCCGTCGGGCGCGGCGCGCGCGATCGCCGGGCTGGCGGCGCACCCGGGGCTCGACGCCTGGCCGGCGGTCGCGCTGCCGCTGCACCGCGCGCGGCCGCTGGTGCTGTCGACGGTCGGCGCAGGCCCGGGGCTGGGGCTGCCGTCGGCGCTCGAGGCGGCGCTGGCCGTCGACGTCGCCTACGCCGACGAGGCGCGGCCGTCATGACCGGCGGCGCGTTCTCGATCACCGCCGCCGCGCGCGAGGCACCGGCGCGGGCATTTCTTGTCTATCAGGATGGCACCGTCACGTCCTACGGCGCCCTCGCCGACGAGGTGGCCCGCGCGGTCGGTTGGCTGCGGGCGAGCGGCGCCGTCGACGACCCGGCCCGTCCGGTGGCCTTCGTCGCGCCGCTCGGGCCGCGCGCGATCGCGCTCGCCTGCGCGCTCCTCGAGCTCGGCGTCCCGATGCTGCCGCTGCACGCGCGCGCGGGCGCGGCCGAGCACGACGCGCAGCGCGCCCTCGCCGACGCCACGCTCGTCGATCTCGAGCCCGACGCGCGCGCCGCCCCGTGGGCCACCACGCCGCCGGCCAGCATCGCCGAGCCGCCGCCCGACGACGCCCGCCCGCTCGCCCTCCTCTTCACCTCCGGCACCACCGGCCGCCCGCGCGCCGTCGAGCTCTCGCGCGCCGCCTTCGCCACCGCCGCCCGCGCCAGCGCCGCGCGCCTCGGCTGGCGCAGCCCACCGACGGAGGATCGTTGGCTGCTCACGCTGCCGCTGGCCCACGTCGGCGGCCTGTCGGTCCTGCTCCGCTGCCTCGCCGCGCGCCGCACGATCGTCCTTCACGACGCCCGCTTCGACGCGCGCGCCGCGCACGCGCACCTCGCCGCCGCCGGCGTCACCATCGCGTCGTTCGTCCCCACGCAGCTCGCGCGCCTCGTCGCCGCCGACCTCCCGTCGCCGCCGCGCCTGCGGGTCGCGCTCGTCGGAGGCGCGGCCGCCGCCCCCGCGCTCCTTCACGACGCCGCGCGCCTCGGCTGGCCGGCGCTCCCGACCTACGGCCTCACCGAGGCCGCCGCGCAGGTCGCCACCCGCGCCCCCGGCACCCCGCCCACCGACGACGCCGGCTGCGGATTTCCGCTAGACGGAATCATCGTCACCCTCCTCCCCGACGAGGCCGCCCCCGCCGGCGCCGGCCGCATCGCCCTCGCCGGGCCGACCCTCCTCACCCGCTTCCTCGACGGCAGCCCCGCCCGCGACGCCGCCGGCCGCTACGTGACCAGCGATCTCGGCCTCCTCGACGAGCGCGGCCGGCTCCACGTCCTCGGCCGCGCCGACGACGTCGTCATCACCGGCGGCGAGAAGGTGATGCCGCTCGAGGTCGAGGCCGCGCTCACCGCCCACCCCGCCGTCGCCCGCGCCGTCGTCTTCGGCCTCCCCGACCGCGAGTGGGGCACGATCCTCGCCGCCGCCGTCGAGCCGCGCGCCGCCCCCGCCGACCTCTCGCCCGCGCTCGCCGCGCTCGCCCCCTGGAAGCGCCCGCGCCGCACCGCCTGGCTCGCCCTCCCCGACACCCCCTCGGGCAAGCTCGACCGCCGCGCCGCCATCGCCGCCGCCACTACGCAGCTCACCCGCACCCCCGCGCGCGGAGAATAATTCCGTCTATCAGTAATTCCGACTCCCTCCTCCGTCCTCCTGTGAATCCCTCTTCCTCAGTGGGCGGCGCGCGTGGCGGCGCCCATCAGGCGGTCGGGCAGGCCGAACTCCGCCGTCGCGCCGCCGAGGCCGCGGGTGGTGACGGTGTCCCAGTAGCGCTCGCCCATCTCGACGAAGGCGCGCTCGAGCCGCGGCGAGCGACGGCGCGCCACCTCCACCGCCGACACCGCGCGCCGGATCGCCGTCGCCGCGTGCACCCAGCGCGTGCGCGGCACGCCGAGCGCGTCGGCCAGCTCGTCGCCGACGAGGACGCGGCACAGCCCGTAGGCGAACGGCCGCATCCGCCGCGCCCGCGCGCGCTCCTCCGCGGTCGCGCCGCCCCGCTCGCCCGCGCGCATCAGCGCGTCGACGAGCTGCCGCGAGTCCTCGTCGGGCGGCCCCTGCGTCAGCCGGATCAGCTCCGCCAGGTCGCGCCCCTCGCGCTCCGTCGACGGCAGGAGCTCGGGATCGACGCCGATCACCACGCCGATCCAGCGCCAGAGGTGCATGTAGTCGTCGGCCTCCTCGCGGCCGATCGACAGCCCCAGCGTGCGCAGCCCGGTGATCGTCACCCACGAGAACAGCAGCGTCGTCGCCACCATGTCGTGCTGGCAGATCGGCGCCCCCCACCGCTCGGGCGCCCAGCGCCCCGACGCGAGCACCATCCGCCGCACCTGCGCGTGCATCAGGCGCACCTTCAGCGTGATCGCCCAGCCCTCGTTCCCCGGCCGCATCCCGTCGCGCCGCGCCGTCGCCTGCACGAAGCGCCCGGTCTCGTTCAGCCGCCGGAGCGCCATCTCGTTGAGCCGCCCCGACAGCGCCAGCACCTTGTTCCCGGCCGGCGCCGCGTAGCCGTAGACCAGCGCGCGCGCGCCGAGCACGATCCCGCCGAGCACGCCCGCGCGCAGCAGCATCGCCCCGCCGCGGTTGGCGCGCTCCCAGTCGAGCCACGGCGGCACCACCCGCGCCGCCTCGACGAGCGCGCGCACCGCCTCCGGCGCCGCCGCCTCGGCGCGCCGATCACCGGCGAGCACGCCGTCGACCACGGCGCCCGAGCGCCCCGGTCCGAGCGCCGCCAGGGCCTCGACGGCCGCATCGGCCAGCGGATCGACGCGCCAGAAGTAGGGCACCAGCCGATCGACGCGATCGCCGTACTGCCGTCGCGCCTCGTCGAGCTGCGTGAACCGAAGCGGCGCCTTCTCGCTCATCCCTTGAGCATCGCGCCGCCGCGGCCGGCGTCAAGCAATGGCCCGACCGCCCGTCGCTGCGCGCCGCCACACCGCCAGCGCGATCGCCAGCGCCGCCAGCGCGATCGCCGCCCACGCCCCCTCGTCGTCCGCCCGCCCGCCGACGGTGCAGCCGCACCCGCCCGCGACGTGCCCCCCTCCCGCGCCGCCATCGACACCGTCGACCACGCCGCCGTCGTCGCCGCCAGGCGGGATCGGCCCCGCCCCCGCGTCGACCGCCCCCGCCCCGAGGCAGGCCGAGCGGTTCACCGTCCGCTTCTGCGTGCAGTCCGTCGGCCCCGCGCACGACGGATCGGGGATCGCCGGCACGCGATTATTGCTATACATGATCGTCGCCCGGTCGGGATAGGCCACCTTCACCGACGCCGCGTGCGCCGCCGACTTCGGGAACTCCATCCAGCCCCACACCTTCTCCTGGTAGGGCCGCGCGCTGCAGCCGACGTTCGGGTTGCACGCCGTCCGCATCGCGTCGTAGTTGGCGTTGTTGGGGTCGTTCGACGCCGCCAGGCCGTTGTAGGCCCAGGTCGCGATGTACCAGTCCTCGATGATCGACGGGATGTTGTCGCCGACGCAGGCCGTCGCCCGCCACTTCGCCGCGAGGATCTGCGTCCCCGTCGCCAGGTTGTAGGTCGGGTCGCCGGCGACGCGATCGCGATCGAAGGCCGGCGTCTCGCCCTTGTGCATGCCGCTCGTGACCTGCCCGATGCCGTAGCCGCAGTCGAAGGAGATGATGGTGCGCTCGGGCGGCCCCTTCTGGCTCGCCGGCGTCGACGGGACGCAGAACTGCTTCCAGCCGGTCTCGGCCATGGCGATGGCCTTCATGAGCTCGCAGGGGAAGACCGCCGGCTTCGGCGTCGACGGCATGGGCTTCCCGCAGCCCTCGTTGATGTCGGCCACCGACGGGCCGTTCGTCCCCCAGCGCGCCGGGCCGCCCGACACGAGGAGGAAGATGTCGTTCCACTGCGCGACGGTGGGGTTGGTCCCCGGCTTCGCCTCGACGCCGCAGCTCATGTTGTTCTCGGGCGCCGAGAGCGTATAGCAGGGGCAGTACTGCGCCCGCGCCGAGCGCGCCGCACCGACGAGGACCAGCGCCACGACCAGCGCGCGGCGCATCAGCGCACCTCCCGCAGGCCGACGATCTCGTAGCGCGTGTCGACGGGCGGCGTGAGCTGCGCGCGCGCCGCGCCGCTGGTCTCGAGCACCCGCACGTCGGGGGCCATCGCCTCCGAGCGCGGCGCGTAGTGCCACAGCGCCGCCCACTTTCCGTCGGCGGAGAGCGCGCGCACGACGTCGACGCCGCGCCCGAGCGGCGCCCGCACCGACGAGGGCGCCGCCGCGCCAATGATGTCTAGCCCGAATTCCCCGTCGGCCGCGCTCGGCCGGCTGAAGGCGACGCCGCCGCCCGGCCAGACGTGCGGCGCCAGGTGCGCGCTGTCGGCGACCAGCAGCCGCTCGCGCGCCCCCGTCGAGAGATCGAGCCGCTCGAGGGTGTACCTCCCGCCCGGCCCCTCGTGATCGGTCCACACCAGCGCGTCCCCCGCGACGGTGAAGTCGCGCGCCACCAGCGACATCGGCTCGACCAGCACGCGCCGCGCGCCCGGCGCCTTCGACCCCGCCGTCCCGATCGCCACCAGCGCCGCCGTCCCGCCCGCGCGCTTCCAGTAGACGATCGCCTCGTCGCGCCAGGTCGTCGGGAGGTGCAACTCCCAACCGTCGACGGCCGCGAGCTCGGTCGCCGCGCCCGTCGCCGGATCGACCTCCGTCAGCACGAGCGCATCGACGCGCCGCTCGCCCGCGATCTCGCGCCCGGCGCGGCCGCGGCTCACCAGCACCGTCCCGCGCGCGCTCACCACCGGCCGCGACGCGTGGGCGATCCCGTCGGCGAGCGGCCGCGCCTCGACGGCGGTCGGCCCCATCGCGTCGAGCGGCAGCGCCACGAGCGCGCCCGCGTACGAGCGATCGCGCCCCGGCGCCCGATCGACGACGGCGAAGAGCGTCCCGCCGTCGCGCGAGAGCGCGCCGCGGATCCCCGCCTCGTCGCGGTGCCCGAGCTGCCCGGCGCCGCGCACGCGCGGCTCTCCGCCGTCGCTGCCGACGCGCGCGACCAGCACGTCGCTCACCGGCGACGTCCCGCGCGTCGCGATCAGCACCAGCTCGACACCGCCGCCCGGCGACGCCGCCGGCCGCGCCTCGCGCCGCGCGGCGACGAACGCGATCGCCAGCGCCGCGGTCACCGCCGCGATCGCGAACACCCGAATCGTGCTTCTCATCATGTTCGGCGATCATTGTATCCCCGCTTCCGGCGCGAGATGAGGCGGCGACGACTTCTTGCCCGGGCGCCTATCGGCAGCCGCGCGCGCATTCGCCGCTAGACAAGAAGTACGCCCCTCAGCGCGCGACCGGCAGCAGCGCGCGCACCGACAGCCCCCCCGCCGACAGCTCGACGACGTGAAGCGCGCCGCCCAGCGCGACGAGGGCGGCGCGCGCCCGCGCCAGGCCCAGGCCGCGGCCGCCGCCCGACCGTGAGGTGACGAGCGCGCGCGCGACCTGCGCCCGCACCTCGGGCGCGAGGCCGGGGCCATCATCCTCGACGGTGAGCGCGACCAGCGCGCGCGCGCCATCGTCGGCGCGCGCGGCCGAGACGGTGACCTGGGGCGCGGCGGCCTCGACGGCGTTGAGGAGCAGCTGCACCACCGTCGCCGCCACGCCCTCCGTCGCTGCGGCCACGCGCGGGAGGCGCGCGGGCAGGCGCTGCTCGACGCGGGTGCGGCCGGCGATCGGCGCGACGACGGCGACGGCGAGCTCCACGGCGCGCGCGAGCTCGCAGCCCGCGTCGGCGAGCGCGGGCGCGCCGCCGGCGGCCTGCGGCTCCTCGACGGCGGCGCGGAAGCGGTTCAGCCGCTCGGTCAGCTGCGCGGCCCCGGCCACGGCGTCGTCGACGGCGCCGCGCAGCTCGTCGAGGAGGCGGCGCGCGCCGGTCGCCTTCGCGTCGAGCGCGGCGGCGAGCGCGTCGAGCGACTCGACGACGTAGCGGAGGTTGCTGCCGAGGACCGCGGCCGGGTTGCCGAGGTCGTGCAGCACGTGGGCGACGGCCGTCGACGCGGCGCCGCGACGATCGACGGTCGCGAGGTACAGCGCCAGCGCCCGCAGGTCGGCCGCGGAGGGAGCGTCATCGTCGTCGCGCACGGCGGTCACCGCCCGATCGTGCCTCAAGTCGCGGCGGGCTGTCTCGCCCGTCGCGCGTGATGGTCGGCCTGCGCCCTGCACGCAACCAGGGCATGAACCTCGTCTCTCGCACCTTCGCCGGCGCCCTGCGCGGCGCCGCGGCCATGGCCCTCGTCGACGGCGCGCGCGCGCTGGCGGCCACCCGCCTCCACCGTCGGACGTTCGTCGGACGCGAGCAGCTCGTCTGGCGCACCGCCGCGGGCGCGCTCGCGGGCGCGCTCACCGGCGGACGCGGCCTGCGCCGCGGGCTCGTCGGGGCGGCGCTGCTGATCGCCGCGGCCGAGCTCGCCCGCCGGCGCCTCGGCCTGCGCCCCGAGCGCCGCGAGCGGCGCCTCGCGCGTGCCGTCGGCTTCGTCGCCTTCGGCCTGCTCGCCGGCGCGACGCTGCGGCGACGGAGGCACGCGCACGCCGAGGAGAGCCCCCCGCTGCCGCGCCCGCTGCCGCGCGCGTGGAGCCGCGATCGCGTCGACGAGATGTCGAACGAGAGCTTCCCGGCGAGCGACCCGCCGTCGTTCACGCCCGGCCACTGCTGACGCGGGCTACGCCTTCGACCTGAGCGCCGCGCCGCCGATCTGGATGCGCTTCGGCTGCGTCTCGGCGCGCTTGGGGACGAGCACCGTCAGGACGCCGTCCTTCAGCTCGGCGCGCACCTGGTCGCCGTCGATGCCGTCGGGCAGCGTGAAGGCGCGCGTGAAGCTGCCGTACGCGCGCTCGTAGGCGAACCAGGTCTCGCCCTCCTTGCGCTCCTCCGCCTCGCGCTTGCCCGAGATCGTCAGGCGGTTCTGCGTCAGCGTCATCTCGAGATCCTTCTCGGCGACGCCGGGTACGTCGGCGCGGAACAGGTACCCCTCGGCCGTCTCCTTCACCTCGAACTGCGGGGAGAAGGTCGTCGCGGGGGTCGCGCGCTGCGACAGCTGCGGCGAGAGCTCGCGGAACGGATCCCAGCTCAGCATCTCGCGCATCACCGCGTACGGATCCCACGCGGCGGTCGATTGCTCACCCTTGCGAACGATGTTGGCCATGTCCCAAACCTCCGTGTTCGGCTCGTGTTGTCTCAATGTCCCAACGACGAGCTTCCGGTAGTCATGGGTCGAAATCCGCGCAAGAGGGCGGCGTCTCAGCGACGGGGGGCTTGCCTGCGCGCGGGCGGGTGATTACCTGCGGACGATCGGCGATTGCGACGTCAGCGATTGCGCCAGCCGAATGGCTTGTGGCAATCCACGCAGTCGACGCCGAAGGCGCGGTGGAACGGCAGCGCGGAGTCGGCCGACTGGCGGTCGCCGCGGTGGCAGGAGACGCACTCGGCGCGCAGCCCGGTCCACAGGTCGTTCGTGTGGCAGTCGCGGCAGGGCGTCGTGAAGTGGCGGCCGCGCAGCGGGAAGATGGTCCGGTCGTGGTCGAAGCGGACGATGGTCCAGCGATCGGCGCGGTGGCACTCGCCGCAGTCGAGCAGCGTGCGGCCGCGGTGTGGATCGCCGTGGCAGGTGCGGCAGTCGGGCTGCGGCGCGCGCCCCGTCGAGGCGTCGTGGCAGGCGGTGCAGCGGAGCGCCATGTGGCGGCGATCGAGCGGGAAGTGCGTGCGCGAGTGGTCGAAGCGCGGCACGTCGCGCCAGCGCTTCGTCGGCGAGTGGCAGGTCGCGCAGGCGCGACCGAACTGATCGTCGTGCGTCGGCGTGTGGCAGGTCGCGCAGGTCGGCTGGGCGACGGTGGCGAGGCGATCGTGGCGCGCGCCGTGGCAGCTCGCGCAGGCGACGCCGACGTGGGCGCCCTCGAGCGCGAAGCCGGTGGCGCGGTGGTCGAAGTTGGGCGGCGCGCGCCAGCGCTCCTCGTCGTGGCAGGACTCGCAGCGCGGGCCCAGCTTGCCGCGGTGGCGGTCGACGTGGCAGTCCGCGCAGGCCTTGGGCGTGCCGACGAAGCGCCCGTCGGTGTGGCAGCCCGCGCAGTCGGTCCGCGCGTGCGCGCCGCGCAGCGCGAAGCCGAAGCCGGCGTGGCGCGCGGGGTCGATCGTCGACGGCGACCAGCGCGCGGTGGTGTGGCAATCCGCGCAGGCGCGGCCCAGCCTGGGCGCGGTCGCCTGCACGCCGAACTGCGTGCCGTGCGGCGAGGCGTGGCAGAGGAGGCACTGGTTCGGCCCGGGGACGAAGCTGCCTTTGGCGAACTTCGGGTGGCACTCCTGGCACTTCACGTTGCCGTGCCGCCCGTCGAGCGGGAAGCGCGTCTGGTCGTGCGAGAATTTCTGCTTGACCGCAAATCCGGCGGTGGTGTGGCACTTCGCGCAGCCGCCGAAGTCGCCGTGCGCCGGGACCTTGTGGCACCCCTCGCAGGCGCGCGGCGCGCCGCGGAAGACGCCCGGCTTGGTGTGGCAGTTCTCGCACCCCACCTCGAGGTGTTTTCCGTCGAGCGCAAATCCCACGCGCGGGGCGTTGTGGTCGAAGGCCTTCGTCTTCCACGACAGCGCGGAGTGGCAGCGCGCGCAGGCGCCGAGGTCCTCGTGCTTGCGCTCCTTGGCGTGGCACGAGGCGCAGGCGAACGGCGTCGGCTTGAACTTGAAGCCGGGGTGGCAGGCGAGGCACGGCGCCGTCTGGTGCTTGCCGGGGAGGATGCAGCTGCAGAAGTCGTGGGTGAACGACGCCGACTTCCAGTCGCGCGTGTTGTGGCACTTCCCGCAGGGCGCGGTGGTGCCGCCGTGCGGCTGGTCGTGGCAGTCGCCGCAGGTCGACGTCGGCTTGAGCGCGGCGCCGCGCGGGTGGCAGCTCGCGCAGGCCAGGCCCGCGTGGCCGCCCTCCATCGACACCTTGTGGTCGGCCAGCGTCTTCGTCGCCGGGCGGAAGCCGCGCGTCGAGTGGCAGCGCGCGCAGTCGGCCCCCAGCGTGCCGTCTTTTTGCTTGGCATGAATGTCGGCGTGGCAGCTCGCGCACGCCGTCGGCGCCGGCAGCCCCAGCCAGCGCGGCGCGCCCGTCGGGCCGGGCTTGTGGCAGCCGGTGCAGGCGGCCTGCGCATGTTTTCCGTCTAGCGCGATTCCGGTCTGCGCCTGGTGGTCGAAGCCGGCCCGCGCCACCGCCGGGGTGATGACCGCGTTGCGGCCGCGGTGGTCGGTGTGGCAGGCGCTGCACTTCTTCCCGTCGCTGGCGGCGCGCGCGTGGAGCCCCTGGCCGGCGGCGATGCGGGCCTTCACCGGCGCGTGGCAGGCGAGGCAGCGGTCGGCGGGGATGCCCTTGAACGGCACGTGGCAGGAGTCGCACTTGGCGTCGAGGTCGGCGTGCCCGGCGGAGAGCGGCCCCGGCGAGGTGAAGTTGCGGAAGTCGGCGTGGGCGACGCCCCCCACGACGACCACGACGACCGCGGCGACGACGACGAGTGCCCTCACAGCGACACCCCCAGCTGCGCCAGCACGCGGAGCTGCGCGCGATCGAGGTTCTCCTCGACGTCGAGGCCGGCGTACATCTTCCAGAAGGTCGCGAAGCCGCGCACGAAGGCGACGCGGTTCGACTCGAGGACGTAGGGGAAGAGCTCGGCCGGGACGCCCGCCGGGTAGGTCGGCTGCCGCGCCGAGAAGGCCAGCCCCGAGCCGATCCCGTCGGTGAAGTAGACGCCCGCGCGCACGTCGAGCCACCGCCGCACGTACGACAGCCCGCCCGAGTAGATGACGCGGTTGGCGATCTTCCCGGTCAGCGTGTTCACGTCGATTCCGATAGACAGAAACAGCCCCATCCCGCGGAAGAGGTCGTCGCCACGCGCGCCGAGCTGGAGGCGGTGCTGGAGGTCGGTGTTGCCGCGGTAGCGCAGGCGGTAGCTCCCCTCGACGCGCAGCGCGCGCCAGGCGAGCCAGATGGCGCGCAGCACGTGGTCCTGGAAGGAGCCGTCGGCGGCCTGCACCGTCCCCACCGTCCCGTCGGGCTGGGTGGCGAGCGCCTCGCTCGAGAAGAGGCGCACGCGCTCGAAGTTGACGCTGTACTGGAGGCGCACGCGCTTGTGCGGGCGCCCCTCGACGACGCCGTAGGCGGAGACCGCGCCCAGCGTGGAGACGCCGAGCGTGGTCGCGCCGTAGGGGTTCTGCGCGTCGAACTGCACGTCGTAGCGCGTGCCGAGGCTGGCGCCGGCGGTGAGGAAGACGCGGTCGTGCGGGTAGACCGTCACGTAGCCGTCGAGGAAGTACTCGTCGGTGAGGTGGCGCTCGAGGCGGAGCTGCCCCAGCATCAGCCCGGCGCCGAGCGGGAGGTCGACGGCGTCCTTGGCGTAGGTGAAGCTGAGCTGCGCCTGCACCCGTTTCCTGTCCAGCGATAACGTCGTCCCGGCGATCGGCAGCGCCACCGGCGAGTCGGCCATCCAGGTGTTGCGCCGCCCGGTGGTGAAGGCGCGCAGCCCGCCGTAGAAGGACTGCGACAGCCACGGCGTGTAGCGCGCGGTGATCATCCCCCCGTCGGCGAAGAGCCAGAAGCCGCCGGGGAGGCGGAAGCGCCCGAAGGTCAGGTCGACGCGCCCGTTCGCGAGGTCGCGGACGACCACTTTGAGCTCATACAAATTGTTGAACTGCCGCTGGCCGACGAAGGACTCGCGCCCGGCGAAGTCGAGCTTGAGGTCGACCTGCGGCCCGGGGCGGCGCACCAGCCCGCGCGCCTCGGCGCGCAGCGTGAGGCCCAGCTCGGCGCCGGCCAGGCTGGTGACGCCGGGGTCGGTGGCCAGGAAGGCGTCGGCGCCGGCGAGGACGCGCAGATCGACGGGCGCCCCGGCCAGCGCGGCGACGAGGAGACAGGCAGCGGCGCCGCTCATCCGGTCATCTCGCCGGCGTAGATGTAGTGGCCGACGACGTGCAGCACGACGAGCCCGAGGAGGATCAGCGTGAGCGGCTTGTGGAAGAGGTGCCAGCGACGGAAGAGCCGCTCCGCGCCTTGCAAGAGCGCCAGCCGCCCGACGAGCGACGCGCGCCGCGCCACCAGCTCCTTCACCATCGCCAGCTCGCTCCCGAGCGCCGCGCAGGCGGCGCGCTCGGCCTTCAGCGCCGCGAGGACGCGCTTTCGCCCGCGGCGCGCGGCGGCGTCGGCGCGCAGGATCTCGAACAGCGACGAGCGCGGGGTGATCGCCGGCGGCGACGACGACGCCAGCACCGCCTCCACCGACGCCGGCAGCTTGCCGGTCAGCGAGCGGGTGAGCGCCGCCAGCTCGTCCTCGATGGCGCGCGCGGTGAGCCGCTCGCCGGCGGCGCCCTTCGGCAGCATGGCGTAGATCCAGCGGCCGATCGCGCCCGAGGCGACGACGATCAGCGTGACGGCGATGGTCGCGCCCGAGAGGTTGCGCAGCGTGACGAGGCTCATCGAGTGGAACGTCACGAGGAGCGCGCCCTGCAGCCCGAGGAAGATGTGGACGTGCAGCCACGTCGAGAGCCGCCCCCACGAGGCCAGCGCGCGCACGCGACGGCGCAACGAGTAGACGTGCATCGCGACCATCGACCCGGTGCCGATCCAGCCGACGATGTGGCCGAGCGGCCCCCCGGCGCGCACCTCGCGCGTCGCGTAGAGCCACGCCAGCGCCAGCGCCTCGACGACGAGGAGCGCGGCGTAGGCGGTCGGCAGCACGACCTCCGACGGCGGTCGGACGGCGCTTCCGGTGTCGGCCTGCAGGCTCGGCTGCCCCACTCCCCCCCTCTCGCTGCTCGGAGAGTCACCACCGTATCGCGCGTCGTAGTATTCTGTCTATCGTGATCGGGTTTGGGGATCCGATGACGCTGGCGGCGGTGGTCGTCGGCGCGGCGGTGGGCGGTGCGCTCCTCGTCAACACCGTCGTGTCGCGGCGTCGCGCGCGACGGCACGAGGCCATCCACGCGCGCTCGGAGCGGCTCGGCCACACCGAGCCGGTGTCGCTCCACCCGAAGATCGACGAGCACGCCTGCATCTGCACCGGCGCCTGCGTGACCGCCTGCCCGGAGAAGGACGTCATCGGCTTCGTCGACGGGCGGCCGGCGCTGATCAAGCCGACCGCCTGCATCGGCCACGGCGAGTGCATGCGCGCCTGCCCGGTGGGGGCGATCTCGCTGGTGATCGGATCGGAGCGGCGCGGCGTCGATCTGCCGGTCGTCGGCGTCGGCGGGCGCGACTTCCAGACCAACGTCCCGGGGCTCTTCATCGCCGGCGAGCTCGGCGGGATGGGGCTCATCCACAACGCCGTCAACCAGGGCGTGCAGGCGATGAGGTCGATCGCCGCGTCGCTGTCGCGCGACGGCGCCGGCGGCGACGACGTGCTGGACGTGCTGATCGTGGGGGCCGGGCCGGCGGGGCTGGCGGCGGCGCTGCAGGCGAAGGCCAGCCTGCTCCGCTTCGCCGTCGTCGACCAGGAGGAGATGGGCGGGGCGCTGCGCTCGTTCCCGCGGCAGAAGGTGGTGATGACGGCGCCGGTCGATTTTCCGCTATACGGGAAAGTCAAGCTGCGGCGCACCACCAAGGAGGCGCTCCTCGAGCTGTGGGCGGAGATCGTCGCGAAGACGGGCCTGCCCATCGAGGCGCGGGTGAAGGTCGAGGGGGTGCGGCGCGAGGGCGGGCTGTTCACCGTCGAGACCAGCGCCGGGACGCGGCGCGCGCGGGCGGTGCTGCTGGCGATCGGGCGGCGCGGGACGCCCCGCAAGCTGGGCATCCCCGGCGAGGGGCTGGAGAAGGTCACCTACAAGCTGCTCGAGCCCGAGCAGTATCGCGGCACACGCTGCCTGGTGGTCGGCGGCGGCGACGCGGCGGTCGAGACCGCGCTCATGCTGGCGCGCGAGGCGGGGACGCGCGTGACGCTGGTGCACCGCGGGGACACCTTCGATCGCGTGAAGCCCGACAACTTCGACGCGCTCGAGGCGGCGCGGCGCGACGGGACGCTGACGGTGCGGACGCGGGCGACGCCCGTCGAGATCGCCGCCGATCACGTGCGCGTGCGCATCGGCGAGGGGCCGGCCGAGGAGCGCATCGACAACGACTTCGTGTTCGTCTGCGCGGGCGGCGAGCTGCCGACGGCGTGGCTGGCGAAGATCGGGGTCGAGGTGCGGACGATGCGCGGCGAGGTCTTCGCGCAGGGGGTGCGCTCGTGAGGGCGGCGCTCGTCGCCGGAGCGATCGCGATGCTGCTCGCGGCGCGCGCCTACGGCTTCGGCGGCGGCGTCTCGGGGCGCTCGGGCGCGCCCGGCGCGGGGAGCTGCAGCGACTGCCACAGCGGCGCGGCGGCCCCGACGGTGGCGATCGTCGGCCCGACGGAGATGTCGGCCGGCACCAGCGCCAGCTTCCGCCTCGACATCACCACCGGCGCCTCGACGCGCGGCGGGAGCTGGGACGTCGCCGTCGTCGGCGACGGCGTGCTGGGCGCGGTCAGCGGGACGCCCGCGGCGCAGATCCTCAACGGCGAGCTCACCCACACCTCGACGCACGCCAGCGGCGCGACGGTGTCGGTCTCCTTCACGCTGCGCGCGGGCGCGCCGGGGCAATTGACGCTTTACGCAAATGGCCTCAGCTCCGACGGCAGCGGCACCGGCGGCGACGGCACGGGCGCGGCGCAGCAGGCGATCACCGTCGGGCCGCCGCCCGACCTCGCGGGGCTCGATCTGGCGGGGCTCGATCTCGCCGAGCCGCCCGATCTCGCCGATCCACCCGCCGACCTGGCGACCGCGCCCAAGCCGCCGCCGAAGGACGAGGCGCGCTGGGCCTGCGCCTGCGACGTGGGGCGGTCGCGCGCGCCGTCGGCGGATGGCGGGACGATCGCGCTCGCGTGCGCCGCGGCCGCGCTGCTGCTGGCGCGCGCCCGCCGTCGGTGTATGGTCGCGCCATGCGCAGCGCACTCGTCCTCGGCGCCACCGGCCTCGTCGGCGGCCACCTCGTCGAGCTCCTCCTCGCCGACCCGGCCTACGACCGCGTCACCCTCCTCGTCCGTCGCAGCCTCGGCCGCCCCGACGCGAAGCTGCGCGAGGTGATCGTCGACTTCGACCACCTCGAGGCGGCGCGCGCGCACTTCGCCGTCGACGACGTCTTCTGCTGCCTGGGCACGACCATCAAGAAGGCCGGCTCGCAGGAGGCCTTCCGCCGCGTCGACTACGACTATCCGCTGGCGGCGGCGCGGCTCGCCTCCGAGGCGGGCGCCGGCCGCTACCTGGTGGTCACCGCCGTCGGGTCGAACGCCAAGAGCGCGATCTTCTACAACCGCGTGAAGGGCGAGCTCGAGGAGGCGCTGCGCGCGATCCCGTTCGCGCGCGGCCTGGCGATCGCGCGGCCGTCGATCCTCGTCGGGCACCGCGAGGAGTCGCGCCCCGGCGAAGCGATCGGCATCGCGGTCATGCGCGCCACCGCCTTCGCGTTCGCCGGCCCGCTCAAGCGCTACCGCGCCATCAAGGCCGAGGACGTGGCGCGCGCGCTCGTCGCCGCGGCGCGCGCCGAGACCAGCGGCGTCGTCGCCTACGAGGGCGCCTCGCTCTTCGACCTCGCGCGCACGCGGTTCGACACGCCGCGCACGAGCACGTAGGGCAGCGCGACGAACAGCGCCGCGTAGGCGAGGCCCGCCCCCAGGCGGACCCGCTGCATCACGAGGAACTGGAAGAGCAGCGACGCGGCGACCGCCAGGCAGAGCGGGACCGCGATCGCGCGCAGCCCGTGGCGGAGGCTCGCTCGACGCCCCGCGCGCGGCTGCGTGAAGAGCGACACGCCGTAGGGAGGTCGACCGAGCGCCGCGTCGAGGCGCCCGTCACGGAGCGCGAGCACGATGGCGATGAGCGGCTGGATGATGAAGCGCAGGTGGCCAGGCCCCCGCAGCATCTCCTCGACGTAGGCGCGCATGTCCGTCGAGTCGTGCATGCGGAGCGCCAGTGGCCATCGCGCCTCGGCGCACTACCTCGAGGCTGCGGAGGGAGAGCCACCATGCCACCGACGCGACCGACGCATCCGCGAGAGATCCTGCCCATCCCCGATGCGCCGTACAGCGGTCCCATCCGCTACGACGCGAAGGATCCGGCGTCCTCCTTCCCGCCCATCCAGCCGCTCCTGCCACCGACGGGAGCGCCGAACGTCGTGGTGGTGCTGATCGACGACTGCGGCTTCGGCGCGGCGAGCGCCTTCGGTGGCCCCATCCGCACGCCGACGGCGGAGCGGCTGGCGACGCGCGGCCTCTCCTACACGCGGTTCCACACGACCGCGCTCTGCTCGCCGACGCGCGCGGCGCTCCTCTCGGGGCGCAACCATCACACCGTCGGGATGGGCGGCATCACCGAGATCGCGACCGCCGCCCCCGGCTACACCTCGGTTCGCCCGAAGGACTGCGCGCCGCTCGCCCAGATCCTCAAGCTCAACGGCTACTCGACGGCGCAGTTCGGCAAGTGCCACGAGGTTCCCGTCTGGGAGACGAGCCCCATCGGCCCCTTCGATCACTGGCCGACGGGGAGCGGCTTCGAGAAGTTCTACGGCTTCGTCGGGGGCGAGACCAACCAGTGGTTCCCCGAGGTCTTCGACGGTACCCGTCACGTCGAGCTCCCCGACGATCCCCGCTACCACTTCACCGAGGACATGACCGCGCGGGCCATCGAGTGGATCCGCACCCAGAAGGCGCTCGCCCCCGAGAAGCCATTTTTTGTCTACTACGCCCCCGGCGCCACCCACGGCCCGCACCACGTCCCGCGCGAGTGGGCCGACCGCTACCGCGGCCAGTTCGACGCCGGGTGGGACGCGCTCCGCGAGCAGACCTTCGCGCGGCAGAAGCAGCTCGGCGTCATCCCCCAGGAGGCGCGGCTCACGCGGCGCCACGCCGAGATCCCCGGCTGGGGCGACATCCCCGACGAGCTCAAGCCGGTGCTGGCGCGCGAGATGGAGGTCTACGCCGGCTTCCTCGAGCACACCGATCACCACGTCGGGCTGCTCGTCGACGCGCTCGGCGATCTGCAGATCCTCGACGACACGCTGATCCTCTACATCCTCGGCGACAACGGCGCCTCGGCGGAGGGGACGCAGCACGGCACCTTCAACGAGATGATCAACTTCAACGGGGCGGCGGCGCTCGAGACGCCCGAGTTCCTGCGCCAGCGCATCGACGAGCTGGGCGGCCCCAAGTCGTACAACCACTACGCCATCGGGTGGGCGCACGCGATGAACACGCCCTACCAGTGGACCAAGCAGGTGGCGTCGCACTACGGCGGCACGCGCAACGGGATGGTGGTGCACTGGCCGCGCGGGATCGCGGCGCGCGGCGAGCGGCGCGCGCAGTGGCACCACGTGATCGACCTCGCGCCGACGATCCTCGAGGTGGCGCAGCTCCCGCAGCCGCTGATGGTCGACGGCATCGAGCAGCGGCCGATCGAGGGGATCAGCCTGCGCTACACCTTCGACGACGCCGCCGCGCCCGACCGCCGCACGCTGCAGTACTTCGAGATGTTCGGCAACCGTGGAATCTACGATCGCGGCTGGACGGCGGTGACCAAGCACCGCACGCCCTGGGAGCTCCTCGGCGCCAAGACGGTGCCGTTCGACGACGACAACTGGGAGCTCTACAACACGACGACCGATTGGACGCAGGCCGAGGATCTGGCGAAGGTCCACCCCGAGCGGCTGCACGAGCTGCAGCGGCTGTGGCTGATCGAGGCGGTCCGCCACGACGTGCTGCCGCTCGACGATCGCGCGGGCGAGCGGATGATGCCCGACGTGGCGGGGCGGCCGACGCTGGTGCGCGGGCGGTCGCAGCTCTTCTTCGACGGGATGGTGGTGAGCGAGGCGTCGACGCTCAACGTGAAGAACCGGTCGTTCGCGCTCACCGCGGAGGTCGAGATCAGCGACGCGGGCGCCGAGGGCGTGCTGTTCGCCGAGGGGACGAACTTCGGCGGTTTTGCGCTATACGCAAAAGACGAGCGGCTCAAGTTCGCCTACAACTACCTCGGGCTGGAGCTGTTCACCGTCGAGGGCGAGGAGCCGCTGCCCACCGGGGCGCACCAGGCGCGGGCCGAGTTCGCCTACGACGGCGGCGGGGCCGGGCGCGGCGGCACGGTCACGCTGTACGTCGACGGCGAGGAGGTCGGCAAGGGGCGCGTCGAGCGCACGCACGCGGCCATCTTCGCCGCCGACTCGATGGTGTCGGTCGGCGACAAGGTGGGCACCCCGATCGCGCCCGACCTCCACCGCGCGGGCAACCGCTTCCGCGGGCAGCTCCGATGGGTGCAGCTCGACCTCGGCCTCGACGACCTCGATCACCTGGTGTCGCCGGAGGAGCGCATGCACATCGCGCTCTCGGTGCAGTAGCCGTGGCCGAGGAGACGGCGCTCCCCGAGCCCGCGCTGCACCTCGACGGTGGCGGCCCGCTCCATCGGCTGCTGACGCTGGCGCGCGTCGAGCGGCTGCGGGCGCGCATCGCCGCCGCTCTCGCGCTCGGCTGGGTCCCGGTCGTGGCGCTGGCGATCGTCGACCGGTTGGCGACGGGGCGCGTCGATCCGCTGATGCGCGACCTGTCGGTGCACGTCCGGCTGCTCGTCGCCGTGCCGCTGTTCCTCGTCGCCGGGGCGGTGCTCGACGTGCTGGCGGACCGCGTGCTGCGCCGCCTCGTCGACGAGGGGTTCGTGGGCGACGAGCAGGCGCGGTTCGCGCTCCTGGTCCGGCGCACCGACCGCCTGCGACGCGCGCGGACGCCGGAGCTGCTCCTCGCGGCGCTGTCGCTCTGCGCGGGAGTGGGGACGCTCGTCGGGTGGATGCGCCCGGCCGGCATCATCGGCGGCGAGGCGGCGACGGCGCTGTCGGCGTCGCGCGTCTACTACGGCGTGGTCGCGCTGCCGCTCTCGCTGTTCCTCTTCGCGCGCGCGCTGTGGCAGTGGGCGATCTGGACGCGGCTGCTCGGCGGGCTGTCGCGCCTCGCCCTGCGCCTCGAGCCGGCGCACCCCGATCGCCGCGGCGGCCTCGCCTTCCTCAAGCGCCCGTCGCTGGCCTTCATGGCGCTGTGGTTGACGGCGGTCTCGTGCGTGCTGTCGGCGGGCTGGGGGACCCGCATCCTCGTCGAGGGCGTGCGCGTGACGCAGTTCACGGGCGAGCTCGGCGCGTTCCTCGTCCTCGCGCTCTCGTTGGCGTTCGGGCCGCTCCTCCTCTTCACGCCGCGGCTCTACGTCGCCGGGGTGCGCGGCCGTCGACAGCTGAGCGCGCTGGCGACGGAGTACGCGCGGCGCTTCCGCGAGCGCTGGCTGTCGCGCGAGGCGCCCGAGGAGGCGCTGCTGGGGACGCCCGACGTGCAGTCGCTGGCCGATCTCTCGACGACGTACCGCGAGACCTCCGAGCGGGCGAGCGCCCTCCTCTTCTCGCGGCGCGATCCCGGCGTCCTCGTCGTGCTGCTGCTCGTGCCGATGCTGCCGCTCGCGCTCACCGAGATCCCGCTGGACACGCTGATCCGCAAGGTCGGGGAGCTGGTGCTCGGCGTGCATTGACCGCGGGGCGGGAGGTGTTGGATGAGAGGGCACTGGGTGTTGTTGGCGATCGCCGTCGGTGCGGCGCCGTCGGCGTGGGCGGCGACCGAGACGCAACCACCGTCGGGCGCGGCGCGCCCGCAGCAGCCGAACGGGCAGCAGCCGGGCGAGCAGGAGGGGGTCATCGATCCGAAAGCCGACGCGGCGCTGCGACGGATGAGCGACCATCTCGGCAAGCTCCGGACGTTCCGCGTCGAGGCCACCACCATCGACGAGAAGGTGACCACCGACGGGCAGAAGATCCAGGAGGTGCAGGAGTCGCAGCTCACGGTGCGGCGCCCCAACGCGCTGCGCGTCGAGCGCGTGAGCCCGGCGGGGCACGGCCTCCTCGTCTATGACGGGCGGCAGTTCGGGCTCTCCAACCGCGACAAGCACGTCTACGCGGTGACGCAGGCGCCGCCGACGATCGCCGACGCCGTCGACGACGTGCGCGCGCGGCTGCACGTCGACGCGCCGGCCGGCGACCTCATCGTGCCCAACTCGTACGCGGCGCTCCTCGACGGGACGATCGCCGGTCACTACATCGGGCTCGAGCCGATCGGCGGCGTGATGGCGCACCACATCGCCGTCACCAAGAAGGACACCGACTTTCAGATCTGGATCAAGGACGGGCCCGACGCGGTGCCGCTGCGGTTCGTGATCACGACGAAGGACCAGCCGTCGCAGCCGCAGTTCACCGCCGAGCTGCGCAACTGGCAGGAGAACCCGTCGGTGCCGGCGAGCACGTTCAGCTTCACGACGCCGCCGGGGGCGAAGCGCATCAGCCCGACGGAGACGCAGCAGCAGGGGCAGCAGGGGATGCAGGGGATGCAGCCGCAGCGCGAGGAGCAGAGATGATGAAGGCGAAACGAAGGTTCACGTGGGGGGCGATCGCCGTCGGGGCGGCGCTCGGAGGCGCGGTCCTCGCGTCGCCGCTCTTCGTCGGGGAGGCGGAGGCGATCGTCGGCCGGCCGCTCACGCCGATGAGCTACGCGGGCGTCGCCCGTCGCACGACGAGACGCGCGGTCGTGGCGGGCGCGGCGGTCTCGCCCGGCTACGGCTACCCGGCGCCCGTCGCGGTGCCGGTGCCCGCGCCGGTGGCGGTGCCCGTGCCTGCGCCGCCGCCGCCGCCCGCGCCCTACCCGTACTACTGGTGACGCTCGCCCGCGGTCAGATGGTGTTCCCCTCGAAGCTGCGCGCGACGAGGCGCCAGCTGCCGTCGGGGGCCGCCTGCAGGACCAGGTCGCCGTAGTCGGTGTCGCGCCACCAGCCGACGACGACCTCGGGCGCGCCGTCGCCGTCGAGGTCGATGGCCGCGGGCCGCTCGTAGCCGCCCTCGGTCGGGCGGGCGGCTGCGCGCTCCTGCCAGACCACCGCCCACGCGCCCGCGCGCTCCCAGCGGACGACGACCGCGCGCGTGCGGTGCGTGGCGACGGCGAAGCGCCCCGCCGCCGTCGAGAAGAAGAGCGCGTCGCCGTCGGTCGAGGGCCCGCCGACGAGGCGCGCGAGCGCGGCGCGGTCTTCGTCGCTGGGCAGCCACGTCGCGGTCGGGACCGGCGGACCGGCGGCGCGCTCGACGAGGAGCCGCCCCCTTCCGCGCGGGCCGCTGAACGACGCCATCTTGCAGGGCCAGAGCTCGCCGCGCTCGAGCCGCGTCACGCGCGCCTCCCCGACGGTGACTCCGACGCGATCGACCACGCGCCAGCGGCTCCCGACGGTGACCCAGCGACAGTCGACCGCCTCGCGCGGCCCGCGGATCGCGCCGCCCGCCACCACCGCCGCGGGCAGCCCGTCGCGCGCGGTCAGCCAGCGTGCCGCCGTCGCTGGCGTCGTGCTCTTCCGCGGCGCCGACACGTCCGCCCGCGCCTCCGCCCCCACCGCCAGCAGCACCGCGATCGCCAGAGCAGGCCTCATCGCTGGTGATACGGGCGCCCGCGCGCCCTCTTTCAGCGCGCGAGCAGCCGCTTCAGCGTCGGCAGCGTGACCGCCCCCTCGCCAAGCGCGCGGTCATGGAACGCCTTCGGGTCGAACTTCGGCTGCGCCCGCGCCGCGCGCCGCAGCTCGCGCCACGCCTCCATCCCGACGAAGTAGCTGCAGAGCTGCGTCACCGACAGCTTGGCCCGCCGCAGCTTCAGCTCCGCCTCGGACTGCTCCTGGAAGGCGTCGCCCACCATCAGCTTCATCGCCGCCTCGTCGCCGAGGTCGCCCGACTGCAGCTTGATGTCGAGGATGGCGTTGGCCAGCGCGCGCAGCTCCATCTTCAAATTCGTCAAGCGCAAACGCGGATCGCCCCCGAGGTACCCGGCGTCGATGACCACGTCCTGCGCGTAGACCGCCCACCCCTCGATGTAGGCGCCCGCCCCGAGGACCCAGCGCAGCACGCGCCGCGTCTCGGGCTGCACCTCGTTGGCCCGCTCGAACTGCACGTAGTGCCCGGGCATCGCCTCGTGGATGGTGAGGATCTCGAGCATGAAGCGGTTGTACTCGCGCAGCTTCGACTCGACCTTCTCCTTCGACCACGTCGGCGGGAACGGCGTGACGTAGTAGAACGCGCCGAGCGACGGCTGGAGCGGCGGCGCCCCGTCGAAGGCGGCCACCCCGAGCGCGCTGCGCAGGAACGGCGGCGTCTCGATCACCTTCAAGTTGTCGTGCGTCGGCAGCGTGAGGAGCGACTTGTCGCGCACGAAGGCGCGCACCCGCTCGAGCTGCGCCCGCACCGTCGGGAAGAGCTGGTCGGGCGTGGGGTGATCCTTGGCCGTGGCGTCGAGCGCCGCGCGGATGTCCGGCTTGCCGACGATCTTCTGCGCGAGCTGCGCCATTTCCTGCTTGACGACAATCATCCGCCGCTCGGCCGCCGCCAGCACGTCGGCGGGCGTGCGGTTCGTCTGCAGATAGGGCCCGAAGCGCTTGTCGTAGAGCGCCTTGCCGAAGCGGAAGGTCTGCGGCGGCCGCTTGGCGAGCGTCCCGTCGACGAACGCCAGATAGGCGCGCACCGCCGCCACCGCCTGCGGCAGCGCCTTCTGGATCTTCGCCGCGGCCGCCGTCTTGGCGAAGGGCGGCGCGATCTCCTTCTCGAGGAACTCGATCAGCCCCTCGCCGTCGTCCTTCGCCGCCGCGCGGAACTCGGGGACGTTGACCGCCAGCCCCGCCTGCGCGTCGCCGAGGAAGCGCGGCACCTCGGCCAGCCGCGCCGCCACGTCGGCGGCCCGCTGCTCGACGGGCGCGTAGTCGCGCGCCACCATCGCGAAGAAGACGCCGCCGATGGTCGACACCGGATCGTTCGCCCGCCGCGCGTAGTCGTGCGCCTCGTCGAGCTCGAGGAGCTCGAGCGCGATCGACTGGCGCAGGAGGTCGCGGTCGGCCTCGTCCTCCCGGTCGAGCTGCGCCGCCGGCAGCGCCTCGAGGCGCTTGCCGAAGTCGTGCAGCCAGGCCGACCGCCGTCGCCGCGCCGCGTCCGAGACGTCGTCGAGCTTCTGATCGACGCCCTCCTTGTGATAGCCCACCGACGACGCCGTGATCGGCGAGGTCGCGAACAGCGCCTTCAGGTACTCGTCGGAGAGCCTCTGCATCGGCGACTGCGCCGTCGCCAACGCCACGGTCAACGTGAGGATCATGGCGCCTTCATAGCCCCGAACGCGCCAAAGCTCCATCGGGTCGCGCCACGGCGCTCCGGCGCGGCGCGGACTCGGCTAGGGTAGTCGGCATGAAGCGCACCTCGGTCCTCGTCACCGTGATCGCCGCCGCCGTCACGCTCTCCTCGCTCGCCGTGTGGGCCAAGCCGCCGGCGCCGGCGCCCGCGCCCGCGTCGGAGGGGGCCGGGCTGAAGGGCCTCTGGCGAGCTCTCGTCAAGCCGAAATCCAAGTGGGTCCTCAAGAACAGCGAGGGCAAGGACACCATCGTCGTCGAGACCTACGACGAGCGGAAGGTCGGCGCGGCCGACGTCGCGCGCCTGCGCTGGACCCACGTGAGCGGCAAGGAGAGGCGCGACCTCGGCAACTCCGACGGCGGCCTCTACACGCAGGTGGCCGTCACCGTCGCCGGGCTCTACGTCCTCTCCGCCGACATGGACGACGCCGCCATCCAGGCCGCGCTCGCCAAGAAGCCCTCGCGCTCCGACCCGCCCAAGGCCTACGAGGGGTCGAAGCAGAACCAGGGGCGCTACCTCCACGTGAACAAGGACTCGATCTGCTGGGGCAGCGCGCCGTGGCAGCCCGACTTCGAGTGCCCCGACACCTGCGACGGCTGGGTCTGCATCGACGCGGGCGGCGTCTCCGAGATCGCCGGCACCAAGGCGCCCAACTTCAGCACGTTCACCCGCTGACCTGCACGCACGCTGTCGGAACGTTGTCGTATTCGTCGCGACGTCGCGACTCGATGCGCTTTCTCTTACACGGAGGGCGGAGGCCGGAGCGCGGACGGAGATTTTCTGAATGACAGGAAACCCCGTCTGAGCTCCGGCCTCCTTCCTCCGTGTGAAAGGAGGCGGCACGTCAGCCGCCGACGCGACGCTGCCGCCGCGGCATGACGGCTCACGACCGCTCGCCCTTGCGCGCGAGGACGACGTGGTGCGCGCCGGTCGACTGCACGAGCGGCCACTCGGCGTCGGCGAGCCGCTGGAGCCGCCGGTGGATCGCCATGTCCGTCCCGTCGGAGAACAGCCTCTTCCCCCACAGCGAGAAGGGGCCGAACCCGACCGACGAGCGCCGCACCGGCTCGAGCGCGGCCTCGCGCAGGAGCGCCTCCAGCCGACGGGCGTCGTGCGTCTTGGCCACGGGGCCGTCCCACGCCTCGCGCGCCCGACCGAGCACCCGCTTGCCTGCCGCCCGCAGCGGCGCGAGGAGCGGCGTGGCGCGCGGATCGACGAGGCGGTGCAGCGGGAAGCGGTTGTCGGCGGTCGCGATCAGCCACCCGCCGGCGCGCAGCACGCGGGCCATCTCGCGGAGCCCGCGCGCCTCGGCGTGCAGCCACGGCAGGACCCCGAGCGCGATCACCAGATCGAAGCGCCCGCTGTCGAGCTCGAGGCCGTGCACGTCGCCGAGCGCGGTGGTCAGGTGCGCGACGTCGGCCGCGCGCGCCGCCCGCTCGGTGAGCGCCAGCATCTCGGGCGTGGCGTCGAGCGCGTGCACGCGGAACCCGCGCCGCGCCAGCGACACCGCGGTGTGGCCCGCGCCGCAGCCCACCTCCAGCACCTCGGCGCCGGGCGGCAGGCGCAGCGACTCGACCCAGCGCAGCGCCAGCTCGTGCCGCTCCTGGATCATCCGCGGCTGCAGCCGCTCGAGCTCGTACACCCGCTTCCACGCGCGCGCGTTCGCCGCGAAGTGCCGCCTCACCCGCGTCTGATGCTCGACGGGCGCGTGGGCGACGGACCGCGGCGGCGTCCGCACCACCCCCAGCTTCTTTCCTGCTTTACGGAAAGCCTGCCCGACGAAGCGCACGCACATGCCGACGAACGGACGCAGGTCGTCGCGCGCCATCCAGGCGCTCTCGCGCACCCCCTCGAACGAGCGCAGCCACTCCCCGGCCGACAGCACCCCGTCGCGGAAGTAGCGGACGCTCGACGCCGTATCCAGATCCTCGACGAACCACCTCCGCCCCGGGCGCGGCCCCGGCGACGACGGCACCGGCTGCCCGGTGAGGTCGAGGTAGAGCGCGCGCACCACGTCGAGGCCCTCGACGCCGTCGGCGAACAGCCGGAACGTCGCGCCCACGCGCGGATTCACGTCAAGCACTTTATACCGCCCGTCGCGCGCGTCGAAGCGATAGCCGATGTCGAGGACCCCGCGATAGCCGATCTCCTTCATGAAGCGCCGCGTGAGCCGATCGACCTCCTCGTTCGGCAGGCAGATCCCGAGGCTGGTCATCCCGGTGTAGGGCGGCGTCTGGCGCAGCTTGCGCCCGGTGACGCCGAACAGGCAGTCCGAGCGCGCGTCGAAGGTGCCGTTGAACATCCACTGCGCGTCCTCGCCTCCGGGGATGTACTCCTGGATCATCAGATCGGGGCGCGCGAAGACCTCCATCCGCTGGTACTCGTCGACGAGCTCGGCGCGGTCGCGCACGATCCGCATCTTCTCGCCGATGCGCCGCGCGAGGAGGATGCCGTCCGAGCCCTTCAGCAGCACCGGGAAGCGGGCGCGCTCGGCGAACGCGCGCACGTCGTCGAGGTGGCGCGGGAAGGAGGTCTGCGCCGTCGGGATCCCGAGCGCGCAGGCCAGCTCGTGCATCGCCCGCTTGTTGTAGAGCTGCTCGACGAGCGCGATGGGGTTGTCCTGGAAGCGAGAGGCCGCGCGCAGCGCCTCGGCGTGCGCGGCGACGAACAGTGCCGTCTCGTCGTTGGTGGGCACGAGGATGGGCCGCTCGCCGCCCAGCGCGCCCGCGAGCTCGAGCAGCCGCTCGACGGAGCGCAGCTCCGGCTCGGCGTCGAGATCCCAGCGGAAGCAGCGGCGCAGGTAGCGCGAGCGCGCCGCCAGCGCCTCCTCGTGATGCACGCCGTACACCGCCACGCCGAGACGACCGAGGCTGCGAATGATGCCGAGCGCCGCGTAGTGATCGAGGCGCAACACCAGAACTGGAGTGTCCGTGCGCATGTCGTCACACCGCCGCCCGACGCGCCGGAGCCGTCGGCTCCGCGCGCACCAGCTCGCCCGACTCGAGGCGGTACACCGTCGCCACGTCGTCGACGTGCGCGAGGATGAAGGCGAGGTCGTCGCCCTGCCCCGTCCGCTCCAGATAGCGCACGCTCTCGCTGCCGAGGAAGGCCTCGGGCGGCGCGCCCGACCAGCGCGCGATCAGCGCCGCGGTCTGGTCGTCCCCGACGGAAAAGCCCGCCTCCGCCACCAGCCACTCGGCGATCGAGGCGCAGCAGAGCTGGTCCTCCTCGCGGAACTGGCGACGGGTGGCCGCCCCCATCACCGTCACGCGAAGGTGGCACCGCGCGAGGTGCGCGGCGACGGCGCGACGGTTGCGCAGGCAGGCGGGGTAGATGGCGCCCGCGCCCGCCGCGCGGGCCGCGTCGAGGAGCGGTGTCCCCGACGAGGAGAGCAGGATCACCGGCCGCTCCGTCAGCTCCGGCTGTCGCGCGAGCTCCGTCGGGCTGTTCTGCAGGTCGAAGCCGTCGGGACGGACGCCGCCGATCTCGCCGGCGAGCAGCGGACGGGCGAGGCGCGGCGCGAGCGCCTGCGCCGCCGCCAGCGTCGGCACCGGGAGGCACCGCCCGCCGAGCGCCGCGACGGTGACGGCGGTCGTCGTCGCGCGGATCACATCGACCACCACCACCGCGTCGTCGGCGCCGAAGCGGCGCAGGCACGGCGGACCGACGTCGATCACCACCTGGCGGTCCATCAGAGGACCTCCCGGAGCGGGCGCCGCGCCGGGCGCAGGTGCGGCTTGCCGAACGCGTCGGAGTGCAGCCCGCGACGGTAGATCTCGACGCGCAGCAGCTCCTCGAGGCGCACGTTGCAGAGCCCCACCTCGCCGCCGAAGTGATCGATGAAGGCGAACTGGCTGGCCTTGGTCGGCGCCTCGAACGACACGCGCTCCAGGCCGAACGCGCGCGCGAAGGCCTCGGCGTCGTCGGGCTGGAAGCGCCCCTCGTCGTCGAAGAGGCCGACGCCGCGCGCGCTCTCGCGCGCCTCGATGATGAGCTGCACCGCGCCCGCGTCGAGCCACCGCTGTCCCAAGGCGATCAGCTCGGCGATCGTCTCGCGCGTGAAGGGGCCATCGTGCTTCTTCCCGAGCTCGAATTGCACCTTGAGCCCGCGCCGATTGGCCATCGCGACGATGGTCGCGGGATTCAAGTGGGGATCGGTGAATCCCATTCCGGCCTCGATTCGGGTGACGCCGATATCGGCGCAGAGGTCGAGGTAGGCGGAGAGCTGGCCCTGCGCGACCGCCACCTCGAACGGCCCGCCGCCCGTCACCGTCGGGACCTTCAGCGACGAGGCGACGGCGATCTTGCAGCGCGTGCTCTCCTCGTTCGCCACCTGCCAGCAGGCCATCGAGATCTTGAGCGTCGCCATGAGGTGCGCGCTCTGCTCGAGGTGGCTCATCAGCGTGACGGGGTCATATCCGGGATCGAATGGACTGGTCCGACGGGGCAAATCCCGAACCCCGATTCGCTGCAGGTAGTCGCTGATTCTCGACATGACGTGCTCCTTTCGCGACAGAAAGGAACAGCAAGGGAAATGCCACGGACATTTCGTTCCACCGGAACAGACGCGGCGCGAGCGGTGTGAACGGTGCAGGGAGCACGAGAGGAGGCGCGCATGCTCGTCCGCGACTACTTCGACGCGACGCTGAACGACTGGGAGGCGGTCTATCGGCGCGACACCGTCTACGCGACCATCTATCAGCGGCGCCTCCGCGCGGCGCTCGCGCTCGTCGACGCCGAGGGGCGCCGGCGCGCCGCGCTCGACGTCGGCTGCGGCCCGGGGCGCGGCACCGTCGAGCTCGCGCGACGCGGCTTCTCCGTCGAGGCGATCGACACCTCACCCGGCATGATCGACCGCACGCTGGCGCGCGCCCGCCAGCGCGGCGTCGACGGGCGCGTGCGCGGCCGTGTCGCCGATCTGCGCGCGCTGCCCTTCGGCGACGCCCGCTTCGCGCTCGTCTTCGTCGTCGGCGTGACCGAGTGGCTCGCGTCGCTCGATCGGCCGCTGGCGGAGATCGCGCGCGTCCTCGCGCCGGGCGGGCGCCTCGTCATCACCGCCGACAACAGCTGGGCGCTCCCCTCTCTCGTCGATCCGCTGCGCCACCCGCTGGTCGTCCCCTGCAAGCGCGCGCTCGGGACGATCGCCCATCGCCTGTGGCCGGCGCGCCGCCCGCTGCGCACGCACGCGCGCTCGGCCCACGCGCTCACGCGGGCGCTCCGTCGCGCCGGGCTGACGCCATTGCACCGGTCGACGCTCGGCTACGGCCCCTTCACCCTCTTGAACCAGCCGCTCGTCCCCGACGGCGTCGGGCACGCGATCGATCGCCGCCTCACCGCGCTCGCCCGCCGCCTCGAGCCGCTCGGCGCGGCGGGCCTGGTCCATCTCCTCGTGGCGGAACGTCCTTGACGCCGCCCCGTGCGAGGAGCGCAAAATACGCTCTTTTCAAGAGGAGCGCAAACCATGATCACCGAGAGCCAGGTTCGCGAGTATTACGACGTCGCGCTCGAGTGCTACGAGTGGTTCCTCGGCGTGCACTGGCACCACGGCGACCCCGAGGCGATGGCGCGCGGCGCGACCGACGCCGAGGCCTGCGTCGAGATCGAGAACGCCATCGCGCGCGCGACCGGCGTCGGCTCCGACGGGTGGGTGCTCGACTTCGGCTCGGGGATCGGCGGCCCGACGCTGCAGATGGCCCGCGTGACCGGCGCGCGCTACGTCGGCGTGAGCATCAACGAGCGGGCCAACGCCCGCGCCCGCGCGCGCGCCGTCGAGGCCGGGCTGGCCGAGCGCGCCAGCTTCCTCACCGTCGGAGATCAGGACTACACGCGCCTCCCGTTCGCGTCGGGGTCGTTCGACGCGGTGACCTTCTTCGACTCGGTCTGCCACCTCCCCGACAAGGCGGCGTAAGGAGGCGGCGCGCGTGCTCAAGCCGGGCGGGCGCATCGCCGGCATCGACTGGCTGCAGCGCCCCTTCGGCGAGCACCAGAGCTACGAGCAGATCATGGCGTTCATGACGCCGGTGAACGAGCTCATCCGCATCCCCTGGCACGGCACGCTCGACGGCTACGCGGCGATGCTGCGAGACGCCGGCTTCGAGGTCGAGGTGGCGCGCGACCTCTGGGAGGGGCGCCCCTCCACCGGCACCCTCACCGAGCCGCAGCGACGGGACTGGAAGGACTACCGCGGCCCCGATCCGGCGCTCTTCGAGGGCTCGATGATCGCCCTCGACGCCGCCCGCCGCGCCGGCGTCTTCACCGGCGGAATGTTCGTCGCGACCAGGCGCTGACCCGCGCGCCTCGTCGACCAGACCAGATGATCCCGTCGACGATGTAGTGGTGGAAGTTGACGCCGAGCGCGATCACCAGGCTGATCGAGATCACCCGCCCGTCGAGCCAGCGATCGACGCGGTCCCCCGCGGCGTAGATCCCGGCGAAGAGCGGCGTCGAGATCGCCAGGCACGCGCCGAAGTACAGCACCGCGCGCCCGGCGCCCGGCTGGCACAGCCACGACAGGACGCGCGCGTCGCGCCGCACGCCCCCGTCGAAGCGCGCGCGGTTGTGCATCCACACGTAGGCCAGGTACTGGACGTTGTGCCAGACGTTCACCAGCAGCCAGCCGGCGTGTAAATCGTCAATCAACAAATACGCCGCGCCGAAGACCACGAAGTGCGTGCAGAGGAACAGCGTGTGCCCGAGCGGCAGCTCGCCGCGCCGCCACGCGCGCACCCGCGTCGCGCACCACCCCGCGACGAGCAGCGCCGCCGCCACGCCAGCGACGGTGACGACGCCGCCGGGGATCGCCGGCAGCCGCAGCTCCATCCACAGGAACTTCTCCGGCTGCTGGTGACAGCGGTGCAGGATGCCGACGACCGGCAGCGCCCACAGCGTCACCTCCGACAGCCACGGCGGATCCCAGGCCATCCCGCCCGCCGCGCGCCGATAGTGCTGCGCGATCCCCCAGCTCTGCCGCGTGGTGTGGAACCACTGGAACAGGAAGTAGATCGTCGCCACGAGCGCCACGCCGCCCACCTGCCCGACGGCCAGCGTCGCCCCGAGCACCACCGGCGGCAGCGCGAGAATCAGCCAGCGGTTGCGCCGTCGATCCTCGGGCGTCCCGCCGAGCTTGGTGAAGGTGGCGATGACGTGATCGAACCCGAAGCACCAGGTGTGGAAGGTGAGGATCGGCAGGAACAGCCCGGGCCACGCCGCGACGGTCCCGCCGAGCGCGCAGGCGAGCGCCGTCACCCCGACGATGAGCGTCAGGTCGAACGGCGGATCCTTCAGCCAACCGGTCAGGGTCAGGTCACCGGCGGCGGGAGCCTCTCCGGCTCGCACTTCGAGTTCACGCAGCTCGACGGGCCCGACGACTGATCACAGTCCGACGACGTCTTGCAGGCGTCGCCGCGCTTGCCCTTGGCGCCCTTCTTCGGCGCGCTCGTGTCGGCCGACGCGACGCCGACGGCTCCTCCGAGTCCCAGCGACAGCCCCAACGCGAGCGCGACCACCGATCGGCGAATGTGCATTCGCCGATCTTCGCACATTTCCGGCTACGTCGGCGGTAGCGGCCGTGGCGGGGTCGGCCGCTCGGTGCACTTGGCGCTGACGCAGCTCTGCGCCACCGACGACTGATCGCAGTCCGCGTCCTGCTTGCAGGCCGCGCCCGGCTTGCCCTTGGCAGGAGCCTTCTTCGTACCGGCGCTCGTATCGGCGAGCGCGCTCCCCCCCAGCAGCGCGCCCCCGAGGAGGAGCGCGACCATCACGCGACGAATGTGCATCGTTCGATTATCGCACGGAACGCCACCAGGTCCGCCACACCGACGCCTGCACCGCGCGATAGGCGCCGTTGTCGCGCAGCGCGGGGTGGCGCTCCTCGACGGCGGCGAAGGCCTGCCCCACCCAGCGGCGCGCGGCGGCGACGAGCTGCGGCGCCTCCACGTGGCACGCGCCGCTGTCGCGCGTGGAGCGGAGCTCGATGAGACCGGTCGTCGACCGCAGCCGAAGCCCGTGCAGCTCCGCCGACGACGCGCCGCGCACGAGCCGCTCCCACGCGACGGCGAGCTCGGCGACGATCCCGATCGCCGGCACCTCGGGCAGCACGATGCAGGCGCGCCCGTCGGCCACCAGCGCGACGCGCGTCGGGAAGAGGCTCAGGAGCTCGCGCCCCGAGAGGCGCGCGGCGTCGAGCTCGCGCCGCGACGGCGAGAGCGCGTGGGGTAGATTGCTGTCAATCGAGAAACTGGCCGGCACGAGCGCGGGTTCTTGCCTGGATTTGCGAAGCTCGCATTCCAGCACACGTCCCGGCCCCGCGTCTCGGCGGAAATTTGCACAGCGGCGACGGTCAGATCACGCGCGAGAAGCGTGGGCGGGCCGACGCGTCTTGCGCGTGGAGGTAGGCGTCGAAGGCCATCGCGACGTTGCGCACGAAGAGCCGCCCGGTGTGCGTCACCTCGACGCGATTGGGCGACAGCCGCACCAGGCCATCGGCGGCCATCGGCGCGAGGCGCGCGAGCTCCGCCGACCAGTCGCGCCCGATGGGCAGGTCGACGGCGAAGCGGCACATCAGCGTCGTGATCAGCTCGCGCCGCAGCCGATCCTCGTCGCTGAGCACGATGCCGCGCTCGATCGGAAGCCGCCCCGCGAAGACCGCGTCGCGGTGATCGCCGATCGACTTCACGTTCTGCGCGTAGGCGCCGCCGACGAAGCCGATGCCGCTCACGCCGAAGGCCACCGTCTCCGCCCCGCGCTGCACCGTGTAGCCCTGGAAGTCGCGCCACAAGGTGCCGTTCTCGTCGGCGCGCGCGAGCTCGTCGCCGGGCAGCGCGAAGTGGTCCATGCCGATGGCGCGATAGCCGGCCGCCTCGAGGCGGGCGTGCGCCAGCCGGAAGAGCGCGAGCTTGTCGTTGGGCGACGGCAGGCCGAACATCCCGAGCCGCTTCTGCTGCGGCTTCACGTCGGGGACGTAGGCGAACGAGAAGATGGCCACGCGATCGGGGCGCAGCGCGGCGACCTCGTCGAGCGTCTTCGCCCACGACGCCGGCGTCTGCCGCGGGAGGCCATAGATCAGATCGAAGTTCACGCTCTCGAAGCCGAGCGCCCGCGCGCGCTCGACGTGGGCGCGCGTCTCCTCGACGGTCTGGGTGCGGCAGATCGCCTCCTGCACCGACGGGTCGAAGTCCTGCACGCCCATCGAGAGGCGGCGGAAGCCGAGGCGCGCCAGCGCCTCCATCTGCTCGGCCGACGTCACCACCGGGTCGATCTCCAGCGCCAGCTCGGCGTCGGGCTCGAAGCGGAAGTGATCGGTGAGCGTGCGGTGGAGGCGCTCGAGCTGGCGCACGTCGAGCGTCGTCGGCGTGCCGCCGCCCCAGTGCAGGCGCGTCACCGCGCGGCGCGAGCCGAGGCGCTCGGCGACGAGCGCGATCTCGCGCTCGACGGCGTCGAGGTAGCGCTCGATGCGATCGGCGCTCTTGGTGACCACGACGTGGCAGCCGCAGTACGTGCAGAGCTCGCGGCAGAAGGGGATGTGCACGTAGAGCGAGAGCGGCGTCGGGTCGGAGGACGCGCGCTCGAGCGCAGCCACGTAGGCGTCGGGGCCGAACGCCTCGCTCCACATCGGCGCCGTCGGGTAGCTGGTGTAGCGCGGCCCGGCGACGTCGTAGCGGCGGATGAGCTCGTCTGGAACGTTGGGGAGCGGCACGACCTCCCTCACAGCAAGAGGCGGACCCGCGGAAATGCGCGCCAGCGGGGCGATTTCGCGCAAACGCTGCGCCGGAGCCCGGGTCGGCGGCGAGCCTTGCGGCGTGACGGATCGGCGGGGCACCCACCAATCCCTGCATTGCGCGGCGACGACGACGTTCGCCCCCTCGGCCGCGCGCCAGGAGGAGACCTGCATGGTCCGTTCGCCGATGAGGCTCGTGGTGTGCCTCGCGATCGCCGCCGGTGTGGGCGGCTGCTACGACGCCCCCGTCGAGGCGCCCGCCAACCGCGTCACCGAGACGTGGTCGGGGCGCGTCGAGAACCGCGACGAGATCGACCTGCTGTTCGTGATCGACGACTCGCCGTCGATGAAGCCGAAGCAGGACGCGCTGCGCGCGCGCTTCGCCAGCCTGATGGAGCCGCTCGCCGCGCTGTCGGCGCGCGGGGCGCCGTCGAAGCTCCACATCGGCGTCATCACCACCGACCTCGGCGCGGGGCCCGAGACCATCCGCGCCTCGGCGGGCGGCTGCATGCCGGGCGGCAAGGGGGCGCGGCTCGTCGGGAAGGGGCCCGCGGGCGGCGACTGCCTGGGCCCCGTCGGCAAGAGCTACATCGAGTGGGATCAGACGCGCAGCGACGGGAGCGGCGCGCCGGCGTCGAACCTGCCGTCGGGGCAGAGCCTCCAGGACACCTTCTCCTGCATCGCCGCCGTCGGAGACAAGGGCTGCGGGTTCGAGCAGCCGCTCGAGGCGGCGCGGCGGGCGATCCACGACGGCGACGCCATCGCCAAAAACGAGGGCTTCTTCCGCCCCGACGCGATCCTGGTGGTGGTCTTCGTCACCGACGAGGACGACTGCTCGGCGCCGCCGACGACCGACCTGTTCGGGGCGGCGTCGTCGACGACCGGGCTGCAGGACTCGTTTCGCTGCGTGCGCTACGGCGTGATGACCGGGACGCCGGAGGCGCTGGTGCCGCTCGGCGCGACGGGCGGACCGCTCGGCGACGCGCGCCCGGCGACGGCGGCGGTGGGCGGCAAGCTCGTCGAGGTGCAGCGCTACATCGACTTCTTCCGGACGCCGCGGCGCGACGGCGGCGCGACCGCGGGCGGGGCGGACGACGTCATCCTGGCGCGCTTCAGCGCGCCCGAGGCGCCGTTCGAGACCATCGTCGGCAAGGAGAACCTCGACGGCCTGCACGCGGTCTGCCCCGTCGAGGGCGCGGCCGGGTGCAAGCCGCTCGTGCAGCGCTCGTGCGCGGACAATGGGCTCTTCGGCGACCCGGCGGTGCGGCTCAACGGCGTCGTGCACGCGCTGCCGGCGCGCGTCGAGTCGTCGATCTGCGCCGCCGACTATCGGCCAGCGCTCGAGGACATCGCGCAGCGCATCTTCAAGAAGCGGCTTCCGGCCTGCCTGCAGGCGCCGCTCGCCGATCGCGCGCACCCCGAGTGCGTCGTCACCGAGGAGGTCCCGACGGGCGGCGACCTCGTCCCCCACGCGCTCCCCGCCTGCAGCGCCGCGGGCGGCCCGACGCCCTGCTGGCGCATCGCCGAAGACCGTCGCTGCCGTCCGATCTGCGACGCCGCCTCCGCCCCCCCCGCGCTTCGAAGCGATCGAGATCGTGCGCACCACCCCCGCCGTCCCCGGCACCCTCCAGCGCGTCTCCTGCTCCACCCGCGCCACCCCGCCCCCACCCGGCCCGCGCGATCCCCTCAACCCCCTCGGCTGCGCCCTCTGACAGAGTCGGGGATGCTATTTCCGTCTAGCAGGAAAGAGGCAGCGGCAGCGGCATCAGGCCCGCGCCCGCGAGGACGCGCTGGACGGCGGTCGGCTGGAAGCGGAGCTGGGCGAGGAGCCGCCCGACGGGCGCGTCGCCGAAGGTGAGCTCGTCGGTGGCGAGCCACGGCTGCAGCCGCATGACGCCGCGGAAGAAGAGGTCGCTGCGGAGCTGGCGCACGGTGCGCGGCGTGATCACCCGCAGCCGCTGCGTGCGCGCCGCCAGCAGCCGCACCGTCGACCACGCACCGTGCGCGCGCGCCAGCTGCGCCAACGCCGACGGCATCGCGCCCACGCCGCGCTCGGTGAAGCGCCCCTCGACGACGCGCGCCCCCTCCTGCGACACCGCGAAGCGGAAGCGCCCCGCCCCGTCGCTGTCGAAGGCGAGCGCGCCGGGGCGCTTGTCGAAGCCGTGGAGCTCACGCCCGTAGTCGATGGCGTCGGGGTTGTCGAGGATCAGCGCGTACTCGCAGACGAGCGCCTCGGGGCGGAGCTGCGCGGCGAGCGGCGTGTAGCCGTTGATCCAGCGGACCGAGAGCGGCCGCTCGGCGACGAGCAGCGTCACCGTGAGCTCGCGGTAGGGGCCCACCGTCGACTCGAGGAAGTCCGAGAGCCACAGGCAGCCGAGACCGCGCCCGCAGGTCGTGCGGACGGGGGACAGCCCGTCGGGCGCCAGCAGCGCCTCGGCGGCGTTCCCGTCGACGGTGCCGTAGAGCATCGCGCCGCGCAGGCGCGGGACGCGGAAGGGGCTGGCGAAGCGCCGCCCCGACGAGAGCGTGTGGATCGTCATGGCTGTAGAGGAGCGCGCCGCGCCTGCCCGCGTGCGCCGAATTCTTCCCCGGCGGCGCCAGGAGGCGCGACCATCGGGGGCGATGAGGCGGATTCACCGCATCGACGACTTCGTGCGCGCGCCGGTGGGCGCGTTCGTCGTCGGGGCGAGCTGGCTCGCGTGGTGCGCGGGGCCCGACCTCGGCGGCACCGTCGTCTGGGGGCGCCCGTCGGAGCGCGACGCCGACGAGCTTTCGCGCGTGTGGGAGTACGACCGCGCGCTGCCGGGGCGCTTCGACGTGGTGAGCGATCTGTCGCGGCTCGCCGCCGTCGAGCCGCGGTCGTTCGAGCGCCTGGTGAGCTACGTCGCCGGACGGCGCGACGAGTACGATCGCCGCGTGCGGCGCCACGCGCTGGTGCGCCCGGCGGGGCTCGAGGGCGCGGCGGTCGCGGGGTTCAACCTGCTGATCGCGCCGCGCTTCGAGTGGGCCGCGCACGCGACGGCGGCGGAGGCGTTCGCCTGGCTGGGCCGCGGCGACGGCGAGCGCGTGCGCGTCGCGGTCGAGGCGCGGGCGACCGAGGCGGCCGGCGCCGATCTGACGGTGTCGTCGCTACGCGCGCTGCTCGCCCGCACCCCGCAGCTCGAGGCCGCCGCCGCCGCGGCCGCGCTCCGCCTCCCGCTGCGCACGCTCCAGCGCACGCTCGCCGCCGCCGGCACCAGCTTCCGCGACGAGGTCGCCCGCGCGCGCGTCGACGTCGCGCGCCAGCTCATCGCCGCCACCGACGACAAGCTCGACGCCATCGCCCGCCGCGTCGGCCTCGCCTCGGCCACCCAGCTCGCCCGCCTCTTCCAGCGCCTCACCGGCCGACCGCCGAGCGCCTTCCGGAAATAGAAGACTCAGAATTTGCTGAAGTCGGGCTTGCGGCGCTCGAAGAAGGCGCCGATGGCCTCGGCGACCTCGGGGGAGGCGAGCTGGCGGGTGAAGTGCTCGCCCTCGAGGCGCATGCGGTCGGCGATGGTCTGCGTGCCCTCGCTCTTGAGCAGCGCCTTCGAGAGGCGCAGCGCCGTCGGCGGCTTCTCGGCGAGGCGGCGCGCGACGGAGATCGCGTGCGGCAGCACCTCGGGCGGCGGCAGGATCGCGTTCACCAGCCCCATCGCGTGCGCGGCGCGCGCGTCGACGGGATCGCCGAGCAGCAGGATCTCGGCGGCGCGCTGGTGGCCGGCGAGGCGCGGCAGCAGCAGCGACGAGGCCGCCTCGGGGACCAGCCCCAGGCTGACGAACGGCGCGATGAGCTGCGCGCGCTCGGAGGCATACACGAGGTCGCAGTGGAGCAGCATCGTGAGGCCGAGCCCGATGGCCTTGCCGTCGACGGCGGCGAGGAGGGGCTTCTCGAACGTGGTCAGCGCCTTCAGGAAGCGGAACACCGGCGACTCCTCGCCCGTCGGCGGCCGCTGCGCGAAGTCGGCGAGGTCGTTGCCCGCGGTGAAGGTGTCGCTCGTCGAGCCGAAGACCACCGCGCGCACGCTCTTGTCGGCCGCCGCCTCGTCGAGCGCCGCCGTCAGGCGGTCGTACATGGCGAGCGTGAGCGCGTTCTTCTTCTCCGGTCGCGCGAAGCGGAGGACCATCACCGCGCCGTCGCGGCTGGTCTCGATGTGGTGGGTGACGCTGGCGCTGTCGTTCATGGGGTCGCTCCGCTGTTGCTGTTGTGAGGATCGTCGGGGGTCGAGAAGCGGTCGATGGCGCGGCCGAGGAAGCGCGCCACGATGGCGAGCTCGTCGGCGGAGAAGCCGTCGGAGAGCGCGCCCTGCAGCTCGCGCACGCGCGGCAGCGCGCGATCGGTGGCGCGGCGGCCGGCGCGCGACAGCCGCAGCCGCACGGCGCGTCCGTCGCTGGCGTCGTCCTCGCGCTCGATGAGGCCGGCCTTCTCGAGGCGCGCGACCAGGCCGGTCGTGCCCGAGCTCGCCAGGCCGAGGCCGGCGCCGAGCTCCTTCAGGAGGCAGCCCTCGTGCTGGCGCAGGTAGAGCAGCGCCCCGCACTGCACGGCGGTGATCCCCAGCTCGGCGGCGAGGACGCCGTCGACGTGGCGCTGCGCGCGGTGCGCGGCCAGCGCGAGGAGGAAGTAGAGCCGGCGATCGTCCACGTGGAATCGATACGGCAGATAGCTCGCATGCGCAATATGTATCTCGCATGCGAGCTATCGAGTGCGGCGCCGTCCGATTCGTGCCCGAGCCCGAGCCCGTGCCCGTGCCCGAAGACCACAGCGGGACTCGGGCACGGGCTCGGGCTCGGGCGCGGGCGCGGGTTTCGCGTTATGAATCGGTGGTGGACGGCTACACCCTCCTCCTCGCCGCGGCGGCGGGATCGACGGCGGCCCTCCTCGCGCTGCGCGCGCTCGGCGGCGACGACGACCGCCGCCTCGTCCGACGGGCCGCGCGCACCCCGCGGCTCGGCGCCGCCGCCGTCGACGAGGCGCGCCCCGGCACCCTCGCCCGCGTCGTCGGCGTCGTCCGCCCCGTCGGCGCCCTCCTCCCGAGCGACCTCGACGCCACCCCCGCCCTCGCCCTCGACGCCACCCTCGCCGTCGCCGTCGGCGACAGCCGCACCCCGCTCGGCCGCCACGCCCGGGCCGCCGCCGCCATCCTCCTCGAGACCGACGACGGCGCGCTCCTCGTCCGCGCCGCCGCCCCGCGCCTCCTCCTCGCCACCGTCGTCGAGCGCGTGCGCCCCCTCGAGCACCTCCCGCCCGCGCAGCGCGCCACCGCCGACGCCGCGCTCTCGCGCGCCCGCCACCGCGCCGCCGCCATCGCCTGGCGCGAGGCCCGCCTCCTCCCCGGCGCGCGCGTCGCCGTCGTCGGCCGCGTCGCCCGCCTCCCCGCCGATCCCGCCGACGGCCACGCCTACCGCGACCGCGCCCCGCGAGCCGCCCTCGTCGGCGCCCCCGCGGCCCCGCTCCTCATCACCGACGATCCCGCCGCCCTCGCCTGACCGGCGACCGCCGTGGCATCCTCGACCGGCCCGATGCTCGAAGCGATCGCCCTCACCAAGCGCTACGGCGCGGTCCACGCCGCCGCCGACATCTCCTTCCGCGTCGGCGCCGGCGAGGTCGTCGGGCTCCTCGGCCCGAACGGCGCCGGCAAGACGACCATCCTCCGCATGCTCGCCGGCATCCTCACGCCCACCGGCGGCCGCGCGCTCGTCGACGGCGTCGACGCCACGACCGACCCGTTCGAGGTCAAGCGCCGCCTCGGCTTCCTCTCCGGCGACACCGCCCTCTACCAGCGCCTCACCCCGCGCGAGGTGCTGCGCTACTTCGGCCGCCTCCACGGCCTCGCCGACGACGCCATCGCCGCGCGCACCGCCCGCCTCGTCGACGAGCTGCGCATGGGCGACTTCGCCGACCGCCGCTGCGCCGCACTTTCCGCTGGACAGAAACAAAAGACCAACATCGCGCGCGCCTTCCTCCACGACCCGCCGGCGCTGATCCTCGACGAGCCGACCACCGCGCTCGACATCGTCACCGGCCGATTCCTGCTTGACGCAATCTCCCGCGCCCGCGCCGCCGGCAAGGCCATCCTCTTCTCCACCCACGTGATGGGCGAGGCCGAGGCGCTCTGCGATCGCGTGCTCCTCCTCCACGGCGGCCGCATCGTCGACGAGGGCGCCCCCGCCGAGCTCTGCGCCCGCGCCGGGGTGCGCACGCTCGGCGAGGCCTTCCTCCGCCGCATCGACGCGCTCTCCTGATGCGCTGGTCGATCGTCCGCACCATCTTCGGCAAGGAGCTCGTCGAGACGCTGCGCGACCGCCGCACGCTGTTCGCGATGTTCGCGCTCCCGGTGCTGCTCCACCCGCTGCTCTTCCTCGCGCTCGGCCGCGTCACCGCCGCCGAGACCCAGAAGCGCAAGACCATCGCCCCGCGCGTCGCGATCTTCGGCGCGATGCCGCGCGCGCTCGAGGATCGCCTGACCGCCGAGATCGGCCTCACCGTCGCCGCGCGCCTCCCCGCGCCGCCCACGCCCGAGGCCGCCGCCGCCGAGGCCCGCCGCCTCGTCGACGCGCACACCGTCGACCTCGCCCTCCTCCTGCCGCCCGACGCCGACGCCCGCCTCGCCGCCGACGACGGCGTCGCCCTCACCGCCCTCTTCAGCTCGGTCAGCGACGTCTCGCGCGGCGCGCACGCCCGCGTGGCAAAAGCGCTAGACAAGATCTCGGCCGAGGAGCTCGCCGCCCGCCGCGCCCGCCGCAAGCTCCCCGACGGCTTCGCCGAGCCCTACCGCCTGGTCGACGAGGACCTCGCCTCCTCGCGCATGCGCGGCGCCGAGATCGCCGGCCGCGCGCTGCCGGTCATCGTCCTCTTCGTCATCGTCACCTGCGGCCTCCTCCCGGCGATCGACCTCACCGCCGGCGAGAAGGAGCGCGGCACGCTGCAGACGCTCCTCTGCGCGCCGGTCCGCCCGCTCGAGCTCGTCGCCGGCAAGTACCTCACGGTCGTCGTCGCGTCGCTGATCGGCGCCGCCGCCAACCTCCTCGCCATGGGCTTCGCGCTCTCGCGCCAGATCGCCGCGCTCGGCGACGACCTCGAGCTCGGCCTCTCGCTCCCGACGGGGCTCGTGCTCTTCGTGGCCATCATCCCGGCGGCGCTGCTCCTCTCGGCGCTGCTCCTCGGGCTCGGCGTCTTCGCGCGCTCGTTCCGCGAGGCGCAGTCCTACATGACGCCGCTCCTCCTCGTGGTCCTGGTGCCGGCGATGGCCACCCTCGTCCCCGGCGTCGAGCTCTCGCCGTCGACGGCGCTGGTGCCCATCGCCAACCTGTCGCTGCTCATCCGCGGCGTCGTCGCCGGCACCGCCCCGACCCAGCTCGTGTTCGTCGTCACCGTCGCCAACCTCGCCTACGCCGCCGCCGCGCTGGTCTTCACCGCGCGCGTCTTCGAGACCGAGCAGGTCCTCCTCTCGGGCGAGAGCCCCTGGCGCGACGTCTTCGGCCGCGCCGCGCGCGCCCGCGTCACCCCGACCCCGCGCAACGCCATCCTCTTCTCGGTCGTCCTACTCGTCGTCGCCTACTACGGGTCGATGTTCGCCGACCCCAAGCGCGTCGGGCTCCTCGGGATGCTGCTGGTGCTGCAGCTCGGCCTGTTCCTCGCCCCGGCCGTCCTCTGGGCGCTCGCCTCGCGCGTGAGCCTGCGCGAGACCTTCTCGCTGCGCCTCCCGTCGCTGCGCGGCGCCGCGGGGATTTTGTGCTTGACACTAGGCGGCTGGGCCGTCGGCGAGCTGGTGGCCCGCGCGCTCCTGCCGCTCTTCCCCGGCGCGCGCGCCTACGCCGAGGAGCTGGCGCGCCTCCTCGGCCCCGGCGACGCCAAGGTCGCCATCGCCGTCGCGCTCCTGCCGGCCGTCGCCGAGGAGGCCTGCTTCCGCGGCGTCGTCCTCTCGGGCCTCGCCAACAGCGGCCGTCGCTCCGTCGCCATCGTCGGCAGCGCGCTCGCCTTCGGGCTCCTCCACCTGCAGCCGTTCCACGTCCTCACCGCCTCCGTCACCGGCCTCCTCCTCGGCTGGGCGACCCTCGAGACCGGCTCGATCCTCGCCGGCGCGCTCATCCACGCCGCCAACAACGGCCTCCGGATGATCGCGCTCCACCACCCCGCCGTCGAGCAGGCGCTCGCCCACCCGGCGACGATCGCGGCGGGGCTCGCCCTGACGGCGATCGGCCTCCTCCTCGTCCGTCGCCGCCCCGCCTGATCCGACAGCGGGCTCGACGCACGGCGTTGTCCGTGTTATGTCGTCGGCCGCGTGGATAAAAACCAAATCCTGAACCAGCTCTCCGACGAGCTGCGGACGCTCACCAACGAGGTCGACGCCGCGCTCGAGTCCGAGGAGGATTCGGTCCAGCTCGCGGCCGGGGAGAAGGTCGACGCCTTCGTCGTCCGCTTCCGGGAGGCGCTCGCCGGGCTCTCCCCCGCCGATCGCTCGTCGGTGGAGATGCGCCTCGACCGTCGCGTCATCGATCTCCGTCGCGCCGCTGGCCGCCTCCTCCGTCGCGACTCGGGCGCGAAGGCCGAGCTCGCCAAGGACGCCGGGATGGTCCCCTTCATCCTGCAGCGCCAGCCGGGCCGCGACATGAAGCTCGACCGCGGCGTGCCGCGCGCCAAGCTCTCCGTCGGCAGCGACGTGGACGCGTGGTGCGGCAAGTGCAAAGAGCTGCGCGAGCACCGCATCGTCGCGATGGTCGGCGACGAGCCCAAGCAGGTGGTCTGCAACACCTGCGGCAGCCGCCACACCTTCCGCAGCGAGCCGACCCGTCGTGGCGCGGTCGCCGCCGAGGGCGACGGCGCCGCCGCGGCGACGGGCGGAGCGCGCGCGAGCTCGCCCGCCCGCGCGACCAACAACGATCCCCGCCGCGAGGAGAAGGCCAAGCTCCAGCGCGAGCTCGCCGAGGCCGAGAACCCGCGCGAGTTCGATCCGCGCGGCCGCTACAAGGCGGGCGAGATCATCGTCCACGCCGAGCACGGCCGCGGCAAGATCGAGAACGTCCTCCGCGGCAGCCTGCTGGTGCGGTTCGTCGACGGGCTGAAGCCGCTCAATTTGTCATGACCAGCGGAGCGGCGCGACACCGCGCGACAAAAGCCGTACGGCCTCGCACGGCGCGAGCGCGCGGGGTCGCGCGACGCGGAGCGAGACGACGATGAGCGGCCAGTACGGGCGGTCGTTCGCCTCGAAGCTGAACGAAGAGGGGAGCTACGCCGAGGCGGTCGAGGCGGCCACGCGCGCCATCGACGACGAGCCGAAGAACCCCGAGCACTTCATCGACCGCGCCACGGCGCTGGTCGCGCTCGAGCGCGAGGCCGAGGCGCTGCCGGACTTCGTCGTGGCGCTGCAGCTCGACGAGGAGGCGCAGATCCTCGAGACCGATCTCGTCGACGACGCTTACTTCTCGGCGCTGCTCGCCGCGGCGCGCGCCGACGCCGCCCTCAGCGTCGAGGCGGCGGTCCTCAAGCTGCGCACCTACCTCGACACGCTGCCGAACGGGCGCCACGTGCGCGACGTCACCGAGTGGACCGAGCGGCTCCGCGGGCAGCGCAAGAGCGAGTTCGTGAAGCGCCGCCTCGAGGACGTCCCCGACGATGTCCCGCAGTCCTGACGGCGCCGCGCTCGCCGATCTCAGCGGCAAGGTCTGTGTCGTCACTGGCGCCAGTTCGGGCATCGGCAAGGTGACCGCGCGCGCGCTCGCCGCCGCTGGCGCGCGCATCGTCCTGGTGGTCCGCGACGAGGCGCGCGGCCGCGCCGTCATCGACGAGATCGCCGCCGCGCTGCCGGGGCTGCCCGACGTGCGGGATCGGCTGGAGCTCGCGCTCGCCGACCTCGCGCGCCTCGACGACATCCGCCGCGTCGGCGCCGAGCTGGTCGCGCGCCACCCGCGCATCCACGTGCTGGTCAACAACGCGGGCGCGATGCACCAGTCGCGCAAGCTCACCGCCGACGGGCTGGAGATGACCTTCGCGGTCAACCACCTGGCCTATTTCCTGTTGACGAAAATCCTCCTCCCGACGCTGAAGGCGAGCGCGCCCGCGCGCATCGTCAACGTCGCCTCGGGCGCGCACACCATCGGCAAGATGCGCTGGGACGACCTCCAGTCCGCGCGCGGTCGCTACGTGCCGATGCGCGCCTACGCGCAGTCGAAGCTCGCCAACATCCTCTTCACCTACGAGCTGGCGCGGCGCCTCGAGGGCAGCGGCGTCACCGTCAACTGCGTGCACCCTGGCGCCGTCGCCAGCAGCTTCGGGCAGAACGACAAGGGGCTGTTCAGGCTCGGCTTCCTCCTCGTCAAGCCGCTGCTCCTCAGCGAAGAGAGCGGCGCGCGCACGTCGATCTACCTCGCCACCTCGCCCGAGGTCGCGACGACGACCGGGAAGTACTTCGCGCGCTGCAAGGAGCGGCGCTCGTCGAAGGCCTCTTACGACGTCGAGGCGCAGCGCCGGCTGTGGGAGGTCTCCGAGGCGCTCGTCGGCGGCGCGGCGTGATCATCGACGCCGTCATCCCGGCGCTCGACGAAGAGGAGGCGCTCCCCGGTGTGCTCGACGAGCTGCGCCGGACCGCGGTGCGGACCGTGGTCGTCGTCGACAACGGCTCGCGCGATCGCACCCGCGAGGTCGCCCGCGCCGGCGGGGCCGAGGTCGTCGACGAGGCGCACCGCGGCTATGGCGCCGCCTGCCTGCGCGGGATCGACGCCTGCCGGGCGCACCGGCCGCCGCCCGACGTGATCGTCTTCCTCGACGCCGACGGCGCCGACGACCCGACGGAGATCGCGCAGCTCGTGGCGCCGATCGCGCGCGGCGAGGCCGAGCTGGTCCTCGGCTCGCGGGTGCTCGGCAGGCGCGAGCCGGGCGCGCTCTCGCCGCAGGCGCGCGCCGGGAACCTCGTCGCCACGACGATGATCCACGCGCTCTACGGCGTGCGCCAGACCGACCTCGGGCCGTTCCGCGCCATCACGCTCGACGCGCTCACCCGCCTCGGGATGACCGACCGCGACTGGGGCTGGACCGCCGAGATGCAGGTCAAGGCCATCCGCCGCGGCCTCCGCACCGTCGAGATCCCCACCTCGTGGCGCCGCCGCCGCGGCGGCCACAGCAAGATCAGCGGCACCCTCCGCGGCATCCTCGGCGCCGGCTGGAAGATCCTCTACACCGTCGCCCGCCACGCCCGCTGACGCTGACGGGGTCACTCTCCTAGGTCGTAACCGTGGGTGATCGCACGGGGTTCAGCGGTCGATTTGGTTTCGCGTGTTTCTTGGCGATCGAGCGCCTCAAGAAACACAGGAAACCAAATCGCCCCCAGAACCGTG
>Ga0272446_1000650_pt1 | contig 53346 bp, 38 predicted proteins | sample YNPCB0061_FD_194587 | JGI IMG/M metagenome (GOLD analysis project Ga0272446, IMG submission 194587) | Hot spring microbial mat communities from Yellowstone National Park, WY, United States - YNP-CB-006-1 | ecosystem: Environmental > Aquatic > Thermal springs > Hot (42-90C) > Sediment | place... | reverse complement strand
ACGGAACTTGCTCGTGTGGCTCTTTGCGCAGTTTCAAGAAGGGCGTTCGGTTGAACAACTCTTGCCACAATTGGCTCTATCTGATTCTTAAAGTGCAAAGTTAGTGTTCGCTTTCTTGGGATCGAATCATTGCCTCAATTTCTGCGATAATCACAGGCAAATTGGGCTTTGTAAAACTCATTGATTGAACCATCGCTCATATGATTGGTTGATGTGAGTTCACCCGGCCAAGTACAACCGTTTACAAATCCATCAAAACACGCAGCATTTCGCTGACTCGTTCCATCGTCGCCGGTGACACTTTCCCCCATGCCGGACTTGTGAGCCGATCTTTTGTGATCGAACGGATTGCGTCACACAGTACGTAACTGCGCATCTGGACACCTCCTTCCGGTGGCTCGATCGGGATGTGCGCCGGAATTCGGCGATCCGTTCTTGTCAAGGGCAAAACGAAAACCACTCCCGCTGGGCCACGGTTGAAAATGTCGTTCGAGACAATCAGCACAGGGCGTTTCCCAGCCTGCTCATGTCCTTGCGTTGGGTTCAAGTCAGCAAGCCATATCTGTCCTCGCAATGGCTGGGCGTCCATCTATTCCTCCAGACCATCCAGGAGCGTAACGTCCCATGCTGAGCGTTCTTCTTCCACTTGACCCCAAGTCACAGCATCTTCACGCAATGCGGCATACGCTGCATTGAGCGCCTCCAGTTGCTGCTGTCGACTGTAGGCTGCGACTGCCTTTTCCAACACTTGCAGGATACTCGTCCCAGATTGCCCTGCCATTTCACGCAGCAGCGCGTGTGTATGATGAGAGACGCGAATCGTAGTTGTGCTCATCTTTTGCCTCACAAGCTGCAAATCAGTCTACAGATGTGTAGATTAGTGTAGCACACAACGGGCGATCCATGAATTTCTGTGTAACCCGTTCTTCGCATACCCATCATCGAAGTTTCGCCAAACGATTGCGATCGTCGCCCTACGCCTTCACCGCCTCTTCATCCTCCTCGCTCTCCGCTGAGCCTTCGGTCGCCGCCTCGATCTGCACGACGTTGTCCTTGGGCATCACGTGCCAGAAGTAGTGGCGCTGCGTCTCCCAGTGGTCGAGCAACATGCGCGCCAGCGGCGAGCCGGTCTTGTCGAGATGCTCCACGATCAGCGCTTTCAGGAAATGCTCGTATTCGTCACCGTTCAGCCGCGAGAGGGCGACCAGCTCGTGATTGCAACGGCGCTCGAACGTTTCGTTGACATCGTACACATAGGCGTGCCCGCCCGTCATGCCGGCGCCGAAGTTGCGCCCCGTCTCGCCGAGGACGACCACGCAGCCGCCGGTCATGTACTCGCAGCAGTGCTCGCCCGCGCCTTCGATGACTGCGGTGGCGCCGCTGTTGCGCACGGCGAAGCGCTCACCCGCCACGCCCGCCGCAAAGAGCTTGCCTGCCGTCGCGCCGTAGAGCGCCGTGTTGCCCAGGATCACGCTCTGGTGCGGCACGAAGCGCGCCTCCTCGGCGGGGCGGATCACGATCTCGCCGCCGCCCAATCCCTTGCCGACATAGTCGTTGGCGGCGCCCCACAGCCGCAGCGACAGGCCGCGGATCGCGAACGCACCGAAGCTCTGCCCTGCCGTTCCTTCGAAGTCGATGCGGACCTGGCCTTCGGGCAGGCCGGCGTCGCCGTAACGCAAGGCAAGCTGGCCGGAGATGCGCGCGCCAACGGCGCGCTCCGTGTTCGTGATCTTGTGCGCCAGGTGGATCGGCGCGTCGGGATTGGCTTGCAGCCCCGCCAGCACCTGCTCGGTGATGCGGTCGCTCAGCGTCGGTTCGGGCGGGATCACCTCGTTGCGCGGCAACACATTGCGCCGCGCCGTGCCCGTGTCTGGCACGTACAGCAGCGGCGCCAGGTCGAGGAAACCGGCCTCGCGCCCGTGCACTACCTGCTCCAGGTACTCGGGGTGGCCGACCACCTCGTCCAGGCTGCGGAAGCCGAGATCCGCCAGGATCGCGCGCACGTCTTCGGCGATGGCTGTCATGAAGCGGATGACAGCTTCCGGCGTGCCTGTGAACTTCTTGCGCAGCTCCGGGTCCTGCGTGGCGACGCCGACCGGGCAGGTGTTCTTGTGGCAGACGCGCGCCATGATGCAGCCTTCGGCGATCATGGCGCTGGTGCCGAAGCTCACCTCGTCGGCGCCCAGCATCGTCGCCATTACTACGTCGCGGCCGGTGGCAAGGCCGCCATCGGTGCGCACAGTGACGCGCGTGCGCAATCCGTTGGCAAGCAACACCTGATGCGTCTCCGCCAGCCCGATCTCCCACGGCAACCCGGCGTGCTTGATGCTGCTCAGCGGGCTGGCGCCGGTGCCGCCCGACGCGCCGGAGATATGGATCACGTCCGCCAACCCTTTGGCGACGCCCGCCGCAATCGTGCCAACGCCCATCTCGGAGACGAGCTTGACGCTGACTTTGGCGTTCGGGTTGATCGCCTTCAGGTCGTAGATGAGCTGCGCCAGGTCTTCGATGGAGTAGATGTCGTGGTGCGGCGGTGGGCTGATCAGCGCCACGCCGGGTGTGCTGTGGCGCAACACAGCGATCTCGGCGGTGACCTTGTGACCGGGAAGCTGTCCGCCCTCGCCGGGTTTCGAGCCTTGCGCCATCTTGATCTGCAACTCTTCGGCGCTCATCAGATATTCGGGCGTGACGCCAAAGCGCCCAGACGCCACCTGCTTGATCTTGCTGGCGCGTTCGGTGAAGTAGCGTTCCTTCGCCTCGCCGCCCTCGCCGCTGTTGCTCATGCCGCCCAGCCGGTTCATGGCGATGGCGAGCACCTCGTGCGCCTCTGGGCTGAGCGCGCCCAGGCTCATCGCCGCGGTGGAGAAACGACGCAGAATGCGCTCGACCGGCTCGACCTGGGTCACCGGGATTGCGGGTCGCGTGCGGCGGAAGTCGAGCAGATGGCGCGGGGCGAGGCGCATGTTGTTGACCAGCTCGGCGTATTTGCGATAGTTGGCGGGGACGTCCTCGGCTTTCTTGGGGCGGCTGACTGCCGTGAGCGCGTGCACAACCTGCGGGCTCCACTCATGCACTTCACCCCCTCGCCGCGCTTTGTAGATGCCCCACGTCACCAGTTTGACGGCTTCGCTGGTCTCGCTGTGCGGATAGCCGTACTGGTGCCACGCCAGCACATCCTCGGCTACGCTGGCAAAGCCGACGCCGCCCAGCACACTTGGCGTGTCGACAAAGGCCACGTCGAGCAACTCCTGCCCGACGCCCAACGCCTCGAAAATCTGCGCGCCGCAGTAGGCGTCGATGGTGCTGATGCCCATCTTGCTCATCACCTTGAGCAGGCCTTTGTCGATGGCTTTGACGAAATTCTTGCGCGCCTGCTCGACGGTCAGGCTGCCGGTCTTGCGCCCCTCGTGCACGATTGCGTCCACCGTCGCGTACGCCAGGTAAGGATAGACGGCGTTGGCGCCGTAACCGATGAGCGCAGCGAAGTGATGCACTTCACGCGGCTCGCCACTGACGCTGATCAGGCTGGCGCGCATCCGTAGCCCCTGCCGGATCAGGTGATGGTGCACTGCGCCAACCGCCAGCAGCGCCGGGATCGGCAGGGTGTGGACGTCGGCGGCCTCGTCGCTGATGAAGAGAAGACGGGCGCCGCCGCGCACAGCGTCCTCGGCGTCACGACAGAGTTTGGCGACCGCCGCCTGCAGCGCCGCGCCAGCCATCTCCGGCGTCACTTCTTCGCCCGCAGGCGCAGGCCACACCGCAGCAACGGTGGCAGGGGTGAATTCAGGTAAGTTCTGGGTGCGCAGCGTGTGCGCCTGCTCCGGCAACAAGATCGGCGACTTGAGCGCAATCAGTCGCGTTGCCTCTGGCGTTTCGCTGAGCAAGTTGGCGCGTTTGCCCAGCAGCACGCGCAGGCTCATCACCATCTCCTCGCGCAGTGGATCGATGGGCGGGTTGGTGACTTCGGCAAAGCGCTGCTTGAAGTAGTTGAAGAGCGGGCGCGGCAATTTGCTCATCGCCGCCGGCGGCGTATCGTCGCCCATGGCGCCGACCGGCTCGTTGCCGGTGGTGATCATCGGGCGGAGGATCACGATCATCTCTTCTGAGGTGTAGCCGAAGCTGGCCTGGCGGTTGGACAAAGGCGCCTCATGCTGTCCGGTGGATTGTGAGCTGTGAAGCGCAACGGCGTGGCCGTTGGACGCAGCATGACCGTTGGACGCAGCATGACCGTTGGACGCAGCATGACCGTTTGTGGCGGCCATAGTCTGCTTCGTCAGGTCGTCGAGATGAATCAGATTTTCCTTGATCCACTTGTCATAAGGGCGGCGAGCGGCAAACTTTTGCGTGATCTCCTCGTCGTCCATGATCACGCCGCGCGTGGTGTCGACGCAGAAGATCTGCCCTGGCGCGATGCGCCCCTTGCGGATGACGCGACTCTCGTCGTAGTTGACGGCGCCGACTTCGCTGGCGCAAATCACCAGCCCATTGTCGAGCACGACATAACGCGCGGGGCGTAAGCCGTTGCGATCCATCGCCGTGCCCACGACGCGGCCATCGGTGTAGGTGAGCGCAGCCGGGCCGTCCCAGGGTTCGATCAGCGCGCTGTGATATTCGTAAAAGGCGCGGCGTTCGGGCGTGACCTCGCCTTCGGGCAGGCGCTCCCATGCTTCGGGCGTCATCATCATCAGGGCATGGCGGATGTCGCGCCCGCTGCGCACCAGCAACTCCAGCACGTTGTCGAACTTGCCGCTGTCGCTGCCTTCACGCGCAATGATCGGGATCAACTGCCGCTGCGGATCATCCCAGAAGGGACTTGCCAGGTCCGCCTCGCGGGCGCGCATCCAGTTCTCGTTGCCTTGCAGCGTGTTGATCTCGCCGTTGTGGCAGACCAGGCGGAAAGGCTGCGCCCGCTCCCACGTGGGAAAAGTGTTGGTGCTATAGCGTTGATGGAAGACAGCGATCGCAGTCTTGTACTCCGGGTCGCTGAGGTCAGGGTAGAAGTGCGCCAATTCTTCGGCCAGCATTAACCCTTTGTAAACGATCGTGCGGCTGCTGAGGCTGGCGATGTAGAGCCGTTGGATGCCACGTGTCCGCGCCGTGTTGATGATGCGTTTGCGCGCCACGTAGAGCACGCGCTCGAAGGGATCGCCGGCGCCACAGGCGGCTTCGGTGCGGCGGACGAGCACCTGTCCCATCCATGGCCGGCTATAGAGTGCGCGCTGCCCCAATGCCGACTCGATCACTGGCACCGAGCGGAAGGCGAGCACCTCCAACTGCAGGTCGGCGAGAATCTCCTGGATCAGGTCGCGCGCCAGGGCTCGATCCTCGCCGTTGCCTTTGTTGAAGAAAATTTGCCCAACGGCGAGATCGCCTGGCGGCGGCGGTTCGATGCCCATGCGCCGCAGCTCTCGGCTGAAGAATTCATGGGGCAGTTGCGTGAGGATGCCGGCGCCGTCGCCCGTCTTGCGGTCGTCCGCCACAGCGCCGCGATGGGCGTGATTGCGCAGCGCCTCCAATCCCATCTCCAGCACGCGGTGGCTCCGCCTGCCTTCGACATGGGCAACGAAGCCAATGCCGCATGCGTCGTGCTCGAAGCGCGGGTCGTAGAGACCCTGACGCGGCGGCAGAGACCAGTTCAATTGTGGATCGGTGGACATTGTCGCTCCTCTCATCGTCGACTTTAGCTTACGGTGACCTGGTGACCTCCAGGCTCATCAGGCACGTGCTCGGAAGCTCCAAAGCCTCCGCAACAGATTGCAACGAACATGCCGCATCGGCCTGGAAGTCAGTAGCGGCTGTGGTTGTGCGTCTGAAAGCTGTATACAAAACGGACGTTCTGAACCCGATCTCTGGCGTCGACAGCTCATGGTATGGAGACGCCGCCACCCGGCTCAGCATGTCATCGGTGACGTGAGGCCTTCTGCTTCGAAGGGAAAGTGCGGAGCTTGCCAAAACAGGGAACAAACCGCTACGTTGGACGGTGAATCATACCATCGACTGGGCCACCGGGCAAAAAGCCGGAAGATTCTGAAGGTTCCGGCAACACCCTACCCGATGCGTTGCTGTTCGTCCGCCAACGTCGCACTCGTGTAGCGACGCAGGCGTGGGTAGCGCCAGGCGATGACGCCCACCATCGCGACCGTGGCAAGGCCGCCGCTAACGATGGCGAAGGGCACGCCAAAGAGTGCAGCGACGAGGCCTGCTTCGAGTTCACCCAACTGAGGCCCACCCATGAAGAAGATCTGGTTGATGCCGGTCATGCGCCCGCGCAGGCGGTCGGGCGTCATAATCTGGCGGATCGTTTGGCGGATGACAGTCGAGACCGTGTCGCTGGCGCCGACAAGCATGAAGAGCAAGTAGCTAAGGGCGAAGCTGGTGGAGAGGCCAAAGAGCGCCGTCGCCATGCCGTAAGCGCCTACACTCGCCAGCAACACCAGCCCCTGGCGATAGATATCCTTGCGCAACGAGATGATCGACCCGGCCGCCAGTGATCCGACGGCGTCGGCGGTCGCCAGCAGCCCGTAGCCTGCCGCACCCACCTGCAAAATTTGCCCGGCGACCAGGGGCAACATCGTGCGCGCCGAACTGAAAAAGGTGGCGAAGAAGTCCAGCAACATGCTGCCCCAAATGATGCGCGTGTTGCGCACGAAGCGCCAGCCCTCTGCAATGGCCTCGACGTTTAGCCCGGTGTCAGTCGCCGCCGCGCCGCCGCGATAGCGCAACAGCAGCAGCGCCACGATGATTGCCACGAAGGAGAGGGCGTTGGCCGCGTACACCCAACCCACGGCAACGCGGCTCATCATCAGCCCAGCCAGCGCCGGCCCTGTGATGGTCGCGGTCTAGAAGGCGATGGAGTTGAGGCTGATGGCATTAGTCAGGTGCTCGCGCGGGACGAGATTGGGAATCAACGACTGGTAGGCAGGCCCGGAAAACGCCGCTGTCGCCGAGGTGAGCGCCGTCAACAAATAGATGATCCACAGGTTGTCGGCGCCGCTGAAATTGGCGATCGCCAGCCCCAACGCCAGCAGCGCAGCCATGCTGTTCGCCCAAATCAACAGTGTGCGCCGATTGGTAATGTCCGCCACCGTGCCCCCGACGAGGGCGAAAAGCGCAATGGGGATAACGCGCACCAGCCCGACGCCACCCAATCCCAGCGCCTCTGGGCTGAGATCGAGTGTAAACCCGAAGAGGGAAATGGAGAGGGTGGCGCCAGCCAGCAATGTATAGATGTGCCAGTTGATGGCAACCAACTGCATCTGCGTCCCGACAATGGAGACGAAGTTGCTCGCCCACAGCAGCCGAAAGTCACGATGACGAAGCGCGGCAAAGCGCGCCTCCGGTGCTGCCATCAGACGCGTTCCACGTATTCGCCGCTGCGTGTGTCGATCTTGATCACGTCGCCTTCTTTGATGAAGTCGGGCGCCTGGACCTCGGCGCCGGTCTCCACCTTCACCTTCTTCATCACCTTGCCCGAAGTGTCGCCGCGCAACATGACCGGCGCATCGACGACCTTGAGTGTGACGAAGTTTGGAATCTCGACCGAGAGCACCTTGCCGCTGTCCTCTGTCAACAGCACCACCATGTCGTTCTCTTTCATCCAGGACATCGTGTCCTCGAAGTCTTCCTTCGGCAACGCGATCTGGTCGAAGGTCTCACTGTCCATGAAGTGGTAGGATGTCCCATCGTCGTACAGGTACTGAGCGTCGCGCGTCTGCGTCGTGATGACGTCGATCTCGGAGCCAGCGCGCACACGGTCTTCGATGGTCTTGCCGGTCTCGAAGTTCTTGAGTTTCATGCGCACCATCGCACGCCAGTTGCCGGGCGCAATGTGCTGGTATTCGACGACGCGGTGAATCGCGCCGTTGTAGCGAATCAACATGCCTTTGCGGAGATCCGATGTCGTAGCCATTTTGTGTCTCGTTTCTAATCGTGCGCGGCTTTGCGCAAAAAAAGCGGGCGGCAGCCAGGTGCGCGCCCATCGTCAGCAATTTGAATCTATGAGATTATACCTTGTTGCCGCCGAAGCTGGAAAGATTTCGGCGCGGCGACGCACATTCACAGGTGCATCGGTCACGGTGCATCGGTCACGGTGCGTCGGTCACGGTGGACAGGCGCCCAGCGCCATTGGCTTGCGGCGTAGCCTGCACCACCTGCGCCTGGCGCTTGAATTGACTCATATAGAGTTTGTAGTAGAAGCCCTGTTTTGCCAGCAACTCTTCGTGCGTGCCGCGTTCGATGATCTCCCCCTTGACCAGCACCAGCACCAGATCGGCGTTGCGGATGGTGCTCAGGCGGTGGGCGATCACGAAGCTGGTGCGTCCTGCCAGCAACTGCTCCAATGCCGCCTGAATCTGCCGCTCGGTGCGCGTATCGACGCTGCTCGTCGCCTCGTCCAGGATCAACAGGCGCGGATTCGCCAGCGCCGCACGCGCGATCGAGAGCAACTGGCGCTGCCCCTGGCTGAGACCGGCGCCGCGCTCACCCAGCACCGTGTTGTAGCCATCAGGCAGGCGCGTGATGAAGTCGTGTGCGCGCGCCAGTTGCGCGGCGGCGATCACCTCGGCATCCGTGGCTTCAGGGCGGCCATAGCGAATGTTGTTCATCACCGTGTCGCTGAAGAGGAACGAATCTTGCAGTACGACGCTGATCTGCTTGCGCAGACTCTCCAGCGTGACATCGCGCACATCGACGCCGTCAATTGTCACCGCGCCGGTCGTCACGTCGTAGAAGCGCGGCAGCAGGTTGACCAGCGTCGTCTTGCCTGCGCCGGTGGGACCGACAATCGCCACCGTCTGACCAGGTTCAGCGATCAACGAGATGTCTCTGAGCACTGGCTCGCCCTTGTTGTATTCGGCGCCTACATGGTCGAAGACAACGCGCCCCGTGATCGGCGGCATGGGCCGTGCGTCGAATTTTTCGACGATCTCTGGGCGTTCATCGAGCAAGTCGAAGATGCGTTCCGCGCCGGCAATCGCACTCTGGATATTCGTCCACAGCACCGCAATCTGCGCAATCGGCTGGTTGAAACGCTGCGCATAGCCAATAAACGCAATGACCAACCCTAGCGTCACCGCCGACCCACCTAACAGCCGCCCCTGCAATATGAAGACGCCGCCGACGCCGGCCACAATGGCGATGGCGACATAGCCCAACGCCTCCAGTGAAGGCGCCAATGCCGAGGTGTAGGCTACGGCGCGCAGATTGGCATCGCGGTTGGCGGCGTTGCTGACGCGGAAGGCTTCGATGTTGGCGCCTTCGCGGCTAAACGCCTGCACCTCGCGTACGCCGGAGATGCTCTCTTCCAATTCAGCGTTGACATTGCCGATCTCCTTGCGCGTCACACGGAACGCCTTGCGCGCCTGGCTACTGAACCAGATCGTCGCCACAGCCATCAACGGCGCCACTGCCAGCGTCAACAAGGCGTAGACCCAGTTGAGCGCCAGCATGTTCCAGGCGATCCACACCAGCAGCAGCGCCCCGCTGAGCACCTGGATCAAGGCGAAACCGATCGCCTGTTGGATGGTGCTGGTGTCGTTGGTGATGCGGCTCATCAGATCGCCGCTTTCATTGCGCGCATAAAAGCCCAGCGACAACAACTGGAGATGGGTGAATACCTGAACCTGCAATGCGCGCAACACGTGCTGCCCCGCCCACGCCATCAGGTAGAACATCGCGCCTCCAGTCAGGGCGCCAAGCGCAAAGATCGCGATCAGCCCCAACACCAGACGCCCCAAGCCGGCCATGTAGTCGCCCGTGGCGGCGCCGACCGGCGCCGCACCGAACCAGCAGGCGAAATCGCTGCGACTGACCGGTGCGGCGCCAGCGCTGCTCTGCGTGGCGCCGGACTGGAATTCCGAGACAACGGCCGGCGTCAGATAGCAATCAACCGCCTGCCCCAATAGCTCCGGCGTCACGACCTGCACCCAGGCATTAACGATCATCAACGCCAGAACGCCCACCAATGCCGGCCAGAAGGGCTTGAAATAGCCAGCCAGGCGTCCCAGAGTCCGCCCAACCTGGCGCGGCTTGCGGACTTCCTGTTCGAGCATACCGCGTGGGCCACCGATCATAGCATTAGCTCCAGTTCTTTATCGACAGGTTCGGCTGTCGGGTCTTCCACCAGTTGGCTGCGATAAATCTCAGCGTAGATTTCGCTCTCTTCGATCAATTCGGCATGTTTGCCTTGCGCCACGATGCGCCCCTTGTCGAGCACAATGATCTTGTCGGCGTTCAGCACCGTGCTGATGCGTTGTGCGATCACGAAGCTGGTGCGCCCATGCATCAGTTGATCGAGTGCATGCTGAATCAGCACTTCCGTCTGCACATCGACCGCACTGGTCGAGTCGTCCAGGATCAAGATGCGCGGGTTGAGCAGCAGGGCGCGGGCGATAGCGATGCGCTGCTTCTGACCGCCGCTGAGCGTCGCCCCGCGTTCGCCGACGGAGGTCGCGTAGCCATCTGGAAAGCTCATGATGAAATCATGCGCCGCCGCCGCTCTGGCGGCGGCAATGACCTCCTCGTCGGTGGCGTCGGGACGGCCAAAGGCGATGTTGTCGCGAATCGTGCCGGTGAAGAGATTGGTTTCTTGCAGCACGATGCCGATCTGCCGGCGCAGCGATTCCAGGGTCACATCGCGCACATCGTAGCCATCGACCAGGATGCGCCCGCCGGTCACGTCGTAGAACCGCGGGATCAGGTTGATCACGCTGCTTTTGCCGCTGCCCGTGGCGCCGAGAATCGCCACTGTTTCGCCCGGCTCGGCATGGAACGTGACGCCATTGAGCACCGGTTCTGTGCTGCCAAAATACCGGAACGTCACATCTTCAAAGCTCACGGCGCCCTGGATGGGCGGCAACGGCATCGCGCCGGGTTTGTCTGTCACCTCGTTGTGCGCATCCAGAATCTCGAAGATGCGGTTGGCGCTGGCGGAGGCCTGGCTCATCTGTGAGATGATGAAACCCAGTTGCCCCAGTGGGAAGAAGACATACACGAGATAGAGGCTGAACTTCTGCCATTCGCCAATCGTCAGCGTACCCTCGATGATTTGGTTGCCGCCAAAGTAGAGCACTGCCGCCTGCCCAAGGTTGGCGATCAAGAAAATGACCGGGAACAAAAAGCTAAAGATGCGCGCCACATAAATCTGCTGATCCATCAGCGCCACGGCGGCGGTGTCAAACCGTTGCCGTTCTTGTGCTTCGGTGGCAAACGCCTTCACCACCTTGATGCCCGCCAGATTCTCTTGCAAGATCGTGTTCAGCGTCGAAAGCTTTTGCTGCACCTTGATGAACAACGGCTGGGTGACTGCGCCAAAGATCATGAACATCACCATGGCGATGGGGAGGATCGGCAGCACCACCAGCGTCAGGCGCAGGTTGGTGAGCAACAACATGATCAGCGCGCCGGTCAAGAGCACGACAGCCTGCACTGCCAGCAACATCCCCTGCCCGATGAATAAGCGCACCTTTTCCACATCGTCCGTGGCGCGAATCATGAGCTGACCGGTGCGGTTGCGGTCATGATAACTGAACGAGAGGCGTTGAATCTTGGCGAAAAGGTCGTTGCGAAAGTCGAAGGCAACGCTCTGCCCGGCCTTTTCCGACATGTACGATTGGGCGAAGGCAAAGAAACCGCGCACCACCGCCAGCACCAGGATCAACGCCACCGCCCAGTAGAGTGGCGTCAACGGATTGCTCACGATTTGCTCAAGCTGGGCGGCGCTCATCCCGGTCTGCGCCAACACGGTGGCCTGCCGCTCAGCAGGCGCCTGCGACAGTTGCTGCGCCATCATGCCACGCGTCACGGCGTCAAGGATGTTTTGCACCAATTGGGGAACCAGCAATTGCGCGCCAGTGCTCAGGATCAAGGCCGCGTATGCCGCCAGGGTGATGTTGCGGTAGTGCCCCAGAAAGCGAATGGCGCGACCCAGGTTCTGGAACCCTGGCCGCTGTTTTGGGGAGTCTTGAAGTTTGGATGTCACAAATTACCCTTTCGCTCTTCGTTCGGTCGGTGTCCGTGCGGGTGAAATTCACATAACGTGTCGGTTTGGATGCACAACGCTCTATGCAGTTTGCCCAAGAGGGATTGCAACTGGACAATTTCCGCCGGTGTGAAATCCGCCAATACCTGATTGAGGCGCTGCGCATGTCCCGGCGTGCTCCTGACCACCAGAGCGCGACCGGCTTCGGTCAAGCGAATCTTGAATTGGCGCCGATCCAGTTCATCGAGACGTCGCTCGATCAGGCCAGCATCTTCGAGCGCGCGCAGATGGTCGCTGATCGTGTTCTTGGCGACTTGCTGCATCCGGCTGAGATGCGTCGGATTGACATCGCCGCCGCCAAGCTGCTCCTCCACCCACAAGCGCAGCAAGATGCGCCAGCGCGGGGCGGTCACTGGCTCCGTGCGCATCGCGTCGCTCAAGAGTCGGTCGTAGGCGCCGCCCACGGCATGCACCAGGCGCAGCACCTCGATGCCTTCCATCCCCTCGACGCCAGCGTCTTGCAACAGGCTCTGGATCAGTTGTGCAGGCGCGGGCGACACTGAAGCTGAAATCGTCATGCAGCGAATTGTACGTCTCCGAACTATTTTGCAATGTAAGCTGGCTTCAAGTTTCCAGCGCCAGGCAGGACATACAGTACAATCGCTGGGCGGCGTTGGATTGGTGCACGTGGTGCGTGCTGCGTGGTGTGTGGCGAGACGCAACACGCAACACGCAACACGTAACACGCAACTCATTTACCGCCGGACAGAAAGATTCAAGCTCGATTCCGATCGTCCATAACTTGTTTACTGGCAATCAACAAACGTCTGTGGAGCAGGGAAGTTTTTATGCTGTCAGCTTACGCGCACACCCTGCGCGCCGCCTCGCGCAATGCCAGAGTCATCTTGTTGCTGTCCGCCATCATGGGGCTGAGCATCGACGGCGGCATCTACTCCGTGATTTTCAATCTCTACGTTCTGCGTCTCAACTTCGGGCCGGAGTTTGTCGGGCAGGTCAACTCGATGGCGAATCTGACCTTTGCGATCGGCAGCCTGACAGCAGGCTGGCTTGGCATGCGCTACGGCAGCCGTCGCATCATGATCCTGGGGATCGTCGCTGGCATGGTTGGTGCGCTCGCCCTGCCCATGGCGGACTTGCTCGACCCGCAATGGCGCGCGCTCTGGTTGACAGCCACCATGCTCTTGATTTACGGCGGTCTCTCCTTCTACTTCGTCAACTCCGGCCCCTTCTTGATCCGGGTGACGGCAGTGAGCGCTCGCGGCGCCATTTTCGCCATTCAGTCAGCGATCAGTGGTCTGGCCTCTTTCACTGGCGGATTGATCGGCGGCGTCCTGCCTGCCTTGTTCGCTGCCGCCCTGGGATTGTCGATGCTGGCAGCGGCGCCCTATCGTGCACCGTTGCTGGTTGTGGGTCTGCTGATGGTGGCGGCGCTCCTCATCGTATTGCGGACGCACGAACCCGGCGCCAACGAGCTTGAACCGGAGGTGGTTGAGGCGCGCCCCGGGGCGCCGCGCCCGCGCTCTGCCTATTCGTTGATTGCCTTCATGTCGGTGGTGCGCTTCCTGCAAGTAGCAGGCGTGGGCGCAACCGTGACCTTCTTCAACGTCTACATGGACGACGCGCTGCAGGTGGCGACGCCAACGATCGGGTTGATTGCGGCATCGGCGCGCCTGTTGGCTGTGCCGGCGGCGTTGCTTGGCCCGGCATTGGCGCGCCGCATTGGTTACGGCGAAGCGGCGGTGCTTGGCTCGTTGGGCAGCGTGATCAGCATGACGCCGCTGATTCTGATCCCCAACCCGGCGGCGGCGGGCATCGGTTTCCTGGGGTTGCTCGCCTTCACGTCGATCCGCTACCCGACCTTCTATGTCTTTATGATGGAACGGACGCCCCCGCGCCTGCGTGCCGCCATGACCGGCGCTGGAGAAATGGCAGCCGGCTTCAGCTTCGCGCTGATCTCGCTGGCCGGCGGCTACATCATCGTTCAGTTCGGCTACGATGTCACCTTCCTGCTCGGCGCACTGTTGACCCTGGCGGGCACGCTGCTCTTTGCGGTCTACGTCTGGTGGTTGCGCCAGCATCCGGAGGCTGCCAAAGTGACGCCGCCCCCCATTCAAGAGACCGCGATCATCCCGCCGCTGGTGGGTCAGCCAGCCGTGGAGATCGCTGAGAGCGCCGCAGATGAGCACGCGACGCCTGCGGCGTGACCGGGCGCGCAACCCATTCATGCCGTCGTCAGGTCTGGAACGCAGAGATATTCGTGCTGGCGGTTACGGCGCGATCGATGTACGATGTTTGCGATCGCTGCAACAGTTCACCAGCGTACCTGCAGGAGGCAGTGTCATGCCCGCGTTTATCCTGGAAGCCCGCAATCTGATCAAAAAGTACGGCGACCTGATCGCGGTCAACGATGTCAGCTTCACCATCGAGGAGGGCGAGGTCTTCGGGCTGCTGGGACCCAACGGCGCCGGCAAGAGCACGACGATCGCCATGCTTTCCGGTCTGTTTCCTCCCACCAGCGGCAGCGCTGTCATCGGCGGGCTGGATGTCGTGCGCGATCTGGCGAAGGTCAAGCAGATCATCGGCGTCGCACCGCAGGAACTGGCGCTCTATCCCACCCTGAGCGGGCGCGAGAATGTGCGCTTTTTCGGTGAACTCTATGGGCTGCGCGGCAAGACGCTGCACGAACGCGTCGACGAGGTGATCGGCTACGTCGGCATGGCGGAGCGCGCCAACGATCGCGTGCAGAGCTACTCCGGCGGCATGAAGCGGCGCATCAACCTGGCGGCGGGGCTGGTCAATCATCCGCGCCTGCTCTTCCTCGACGAGCCGACCGTCGGCGTCGATCCGCAGAGTCGCAACCACATCTTCGAGAGCGTCGAACGGCTCAACCGCGAGCGCGGCATGAGCATTCTCTATACGACACACTACATGGAGGAAGCTGAACGCCTCTGCCATTGCGTCGGCATCATCGACCGCGGCAGGCTGATCGCGCTCGACACGCCCAAACGCCTGATCCAATCACTGGGCGGCGGCATCATTCAGCTCGGCGTGGCCGCTGCTAACGAACAGGTGCGCGCGGCCGTGGAGTCGCTGCCCGCAGTGCGTTCCGCCATATTCGTCGCCGCGGAGGAAAGCGCCGAGGGCAAAACCATCCTCAAGATCGAAGCCCGCCACGCCAACGAGGCGCTGCTCCAGGTGCTGCACCATTGCAACGAAGCCAACATCGACATCCTATCGCTCGACCTGCTCGAACCGAATCTGGAGACCGTGTTTCTGAATCTGACGGGGAAGAGTTTGAGAGATTAAGAGATTGGAGATTGGAGATTAAGAGATTGGAGATTCACGCTACACACGCGAATCAATCTCCAGTCTCCAATCTCCAGTTTCCAATCTCCTACCCACATTTTCAACAACATCCTATGCGAATCCTATCTGTATGGCTAAAAGACTTGCGTTTGCTGTTGCGCGACCGCAGTGAGATGGCGTCGCTCTTTTTGATGCCGCTGGCATTCATTGTGCCGATTGCGCTGGCGTTTCCGCCCAACGGCTACAACCTGACCGAGGATCGCAAGCCGCAGTTGCCGGTGGCAGTGCACGACGTGATCGATGGCGCCGTCGCCGCGCACGCGCAGCAACTGCTCGACATGCTGGCGGAGAGCTACGCGCTGGAACAGAACACTACGGCGCAGGCGGCGGCGGAGCTGGGCGCGGCGGTGCAGGCGGCTTGCGCGGTCACGGGCGCGGTCTGCGATGAGGCTGCCGCGCGCGAAAAGGTGTTGCGCGACTGGCGCAGCGCTGCGCTCGTCATTCCGCCGGGCTTCAGCGCCGCCATCGACGCCGGCGAACACATCTCTGTGACGCTGCTCTACAACCCGGCGCGCAGTCCGGTCGATCGCCAGCTCGTCGAAGGCGTTGTCACCGGCGCCACGATGCGGCTTTCCATCGAATATCAGCTTCGCAACGGTTTGCAACAGTTCGGCGACCTGATCGAGCTGGCGCCAGCGGAAGTGCGCGAGAATATCCGCACATCGAGCGAGGCGGAGGTGACGCCGCTGTGGTCGGCGCCGGCGCTTGCTGTGGTCTCTGTCCAGCCGAGCGCATCCCGCATCACCGTGCAGCCCAACACTCTGCAGCAGACGATCCCCGGTTACACCGTCATGTTCGTCTACTTTCTGATCGGCACGGTTGTCGCCTCGGTGAAGCTGGAGCGCAACACCGGCGTGTTGCGTCGTCTGCTGGTGACGCCGATGCACCGCGCCGACCTGCTGGCAGGCAAGACCTTATCGGCGCTGGCGATCGGCGTGGTGCAGGTCGCCACGATGTTTGCCATCGGCGCCATCGTCTTTGGCATGGGGCTGGGGCGTGCGCCGGTGGCGCTCTTTGTGCTGACCGTGGCGGTGGTGTTGTCGGCGGTCTGCATCGGGCTGGCGGCGGCGGCGTTCCGCATTGAGCGCGGCATCAATGTGCTGTTGATCGTCGGCGCGCTGATCGCTGGCTGCGCCTTCCCCGCCGACTGGCTGCCGCCCCTCCTGCGCACGCTCAACATCATCCTCCCGCAGACATGGGCGATGCAGGGCTACCAGGACCTGATCACGCGCGGCATGGATTTTGTCGATGTGTTGCCAGAGGTCGCCGTGCTGCTAGGCTTTGCTGCGCTCTTTTTTGCGATTGCCGTCTGGAAGTTCGATCTGGAAGGGTGAGCCATGCTCCGACAAATCTGGGCGTTGACGCGCAAAGAGATCAAGGTGGCGGCGGAATATCGCGGACAGTGGCTGTTGGTCTTCTTGACGCCGCTGATCTTCATCGCCGTGATGGGCGCCACCTTCGGCGCCACCGGCGCGCCTACGGTGGCGGTCTATCTGGTCAACGAGGACGAAGGGCGGCTGGGCCGGCAGATAGCCAGTGCGTTGCGCGACACGCCGACGCTGGCGTTGGAGCTGCTCGACAGTCGCGCCGAAGCCGACCGTCGCGTCGGCGCAGGGCAACGCATGGCTGCCATCGTGATCCCGGCAGGGCTGAGCAAGGCAGTGCTGACCGATGCGGGCGGCGTGGTCGAGGTGATCGTCGACCCGGCGCGTGAGCAGAGCGCCGGCATCGTGCTCGGTCAGGTGCAAGCCGCCACTGCGCCGATGCTGATCAACGCTGAAGTGGAGCGCGCGGTGCGGACGGTCTTCAACACTGCGCCGGAGACCTTCGGCTTCACGGATGAGGACATCGCCTCGCTTGGCGTCGACCTGGACGCCATCGCCAGGTTCCTGGCGGCGGCGATCAACGGCGTCGTTTCCAGCCAGGTGCAGGACGCTATCGACGATCCGCTGGTGCGCATCGATCTTCAGCCGGCCTCCGACGTTGCGCCGCGCCAGGCGCCGACGATCTTCGACTATCTGGCGCCGGGCTACAGCGTCTTCTTCGCTTTCTTTTTGATGGGCTTGATGGCGGAGACCATCTATGAAGAACGCATCGGCGGCGCGCTGCGGCGTATTTTCAGCCTGCCGATCCGCCGCGTGCCCTTCCTGCTCGGCAAGGCGCTGCCCTACGGACTGATCGCGATGCTGCAAGTGGTGATCGTCTTGGGCGCCAGCACGCTGCTCTTCGACTACGACCTGGGCGGCGCGCCGCTGGCGCTCGTGCTGCTGATCGTGGCGACGGGGCTGGCGGTCGGTGGGCTGGGCATTCTGGTGTCGGTGCTGGTGCGGTCAGAAGGACAGGCGAACAGCATCCCGACACTGCTGACGCTGGTGATGGCAGCGGTCAGCGGCGCGCTCTTTCCGAGCATCCAGGTTCCGGGTCTGGCGCAGATCACGCCGCACTACTGGGCAGTGCAGGGCTTCCTGACCATCACGGCGCTGCGCGGCGACCTGACGGATGTCCTGCCCAACCTGGCCGCACTGCTGGCGATTGCGTTGGCAGCGTTCGCAATCGCCGTCTGGCGCTTTCGGCACGCATAGGCGGAGCATGATCGCAATCTGCCGGTGATCTTCCCGGAAGCCCCAGTGGCTTCCGGGAAGATAGCTGATCACCGGTCAGGGCATTGGCGCCAGCGACTGTTCGTAATGCAGCGTTCCTTCACGATCATAGATGCGGAAGGTCAGAACGCCGCCATCACTCACGGAGATCTGCCCGAAGTTGAACAAGTTCCCCTGAAACTCCCCTTCTGCGTAGAGCACAGTCGGGTTGAAGGATGGATCGGGCTGCGCTGGCGGCGCCAGCACCAGGGCGCTCATCGGGCTGGAGCCGAACTCGTAGAAATCCGTGACGCCATCCTGATCCGGGTCATAACTGATGGCAAAGGGCCAGTGTGTGTCGCCAGTCAGAAAGACGACATTCTGGATGTTGTGGCGAATGATGAAGAACAATAGCTCCATCAATTCCGTTTCGTAGCCAGAGCGATCGGTGAAATTCGCCCAACTGTCGCGCCCCTCCACCTCTGGCTGCGGGAAACCGGTGGGCCAGGAAAGTGGGACGCTGGTGACAATGAACTTCCATGTGGCGTTCGAAGCAAGCAGGCTGCGCTTGAGCCACGCCTTTTGCTCTGCGCCCAACATGGTCTTGGGCTTCAGGGTGCGCGGATGGGGATCCCAGTTCACAATCGGGTCGCGGTAAGAGCGGGTGTCGAGCATAAAGAAGTCGGCGTGACCGCCATAGCCAAATTGACGATAGAGGCGGTAGGTGTCGGTGAGGATGTCCGATGTGGCTACGGGCCAATACTCGAAGAAAGCCTGCCGACCATCCTGAAGGCGTTGCGGGTTCCATGCTGCCAGCTCGGGCCCGGCGTAGTTGTCGCGGAGTTCATGGTCATCCCATCCCACGAACACCGGCGTCTGCGCCAGAAAACCGGCGTAGGTTGAGTCTTCCAGGTGATAGCGATAGCGGGCGCGGAAATCCTCCAGGCTCTTGACCGGCTGTTCAGCGCCGGGCGCGTTCTGCGGCGTTGGGCAGGCGCCGCCAGCGTAGATGCTATCGCCGGTGAGCACGAAGAAGTCAGGCTGTGTGGCCGCCATTGCGTCGAAGATGGCCCAGCCCGTTTCCACGTCCCGGCAATATCCCTGCCCGCCCAGGCAAGCGCCGAAAACGAAGTCGAATCCGCGCTTGTCAGCGGCAGCGGGGGCGGTGCGAAAACGCCCTTCCACCGGTGGGCTGGTCTGTTCGCCAGCCGTCAACGTCACCGTGTAGACATACGATGTCGATGGCGCCAGTTCTTCGATTCTCACTTCGCCGGTGAAATCCCCTGCTTCGTCAATGGCGACTTCGGCATTGGCGATGATTTCCGTGGGGGCGTCGGCGGCGCTGACAACGAAGGTCAACACGCCGCTGCGGTCGCCGCGCGCCCACAGGGTGGCGCCAGACGCGCTCACTTCGCCGCTGATCGGCCCGTGTGTGACTTGCGGCAGCTCCTCCGTTGCTGAGGCAGATCGCTGACAGATAAAAGCAGTGCACAACCCAACAAGCAAGATCAACAAGTGCAAACTGCGACGTTGCATGGGTGAAAGTCCTCCTTACCTTGAGATTTCTACAGATTATGTGAGTTCGGAGCAGCTTATCGCTGCAGGGATCGTAATGTAAATACTGCACTCGTCAAATCAATACTACGGCTGGTGAAGCCTCCCTGTCACGCCGGAGGCGATGACCTGCGACGGGTGAAGCGGACGCTATCGGGTGTATAGGTTTGCTGTGGGGATGCAAATCGTGTAACGTATGCGATGATGCCTTTCCACGATCTGGAATCTGGAACGCATCACACCACCGCTCAATCGTTGGAATGAAACTCAAAGGAGAGAGTCATGGCGCTCAAAATGAAAATCACTTACGCTACGATGTCGGCTGACAACGAGGAGTTGCAATCGGCCTTCGACGAAGCCTTTGACAAAGTGAAAGCCTCGATGTTAGGCGTCGAGGCGCCAATGTTCATCGACGGCGAAAAGGTCTACGCCAGCGAAAAGATCATCACGTACAGCCCCATCGACACACGCATCCATCTCTGCACCGCACAAAAGGGGACGCGTGAACACGCCCGGGCAGCGATTGCTGCGGCGAAAGCCGCCTTCAAGGGTTGGGCCGCCACACCCTGGCAGGAACGCATGGCGATCATGCGTCGCATCGCCGAAAAGATCAGCGAGAACAGCCTCGAACTCTCGGCAATCATGGTGATGGAGGTCGGCAAGAGTCGGTTGGAGGCGCTGGGCGAGGTCGAGGAGACCGCCGATCTGCTGCGATACTATGCCAACGCCATGGAGCAGAACAACGGCTACATCCGCGAATTGGGCAAACTGAGCGACCACGAGACCAATCTGAGCGTGCTGAAACCGTTCGGCGTCTGGGTGGTGATCTCGCCTTTCAACTTCCCGATGGCGCTGTCAGGTGCGCCGATCTGCGCAGCGTTGATCACCGGCAACACGGTTGTCTTCAAGGGCGCGTCGTCCACCCTCTACACCGGCTGGAAGACCGCTGAGCTCTTCGCCGAAGCAGGGCTGCCCGACGGCGTCTTCAACTACGTCAGCGGCCCCGGGCGCACCGTCGGTCAGGAGTTGCAGGACAACCCCGACGTCGCCGGCTGGACCTTCACCGGCTCCTATGAAGTCGGCATGCAGGTGGCGCGCAACGCCTTGAACGGGCGCTATCCCAAGCCAGCGATCATCGAGATGGGCGGCAAGAACCCGACCATCGTCTCACGCCATGCCGATCTCGACAAGGCGGCGACCGGCGTCGCTCGTTCGGCGTTTGGGTTGGATGGGCAGAAGTGCTCCGCCTGTTCACGCGTCTATGTCGAAGAGAAAGTGTACGACCAGTTCCTGGCGCTGCTGCTCGAAAAGACGGCGGCGCTCAAGGTCGGCAATCCCACGGCGCGCGACACGTTCATGGGCACGGTGATCGACAAGGGCGCCTACGAGGACTATCAGCGCTATATTGCGGTGGCGCGGCGTGACGGCCAGGTGCTCTTCGGCGGCGACACCATCACCGAGGGCGACTTCAGCCGGGGCTATTACGTCCAGCCTGCCATCATCACCGGCCTGCCCGACGACCACGAGCTGGTCAAGAACGAGCTGTTCCTGCCGATTCTCTACGTCGCCAAAGTGAAGGATTTGGAAGAAGGGATGGCAAAGGCAAACGACACCATCTACGGTTTGACGGCAGGCTTCTTTAGCGAGGACAAAGACGAAGTTCGCTGGTTCTTCGAGAATATCGAGGCCGGCACGACCTACGCCAACCGCAAAGCTGGCGCCACCACCGGTGCATGGCCGGGCATCCAGGCTTTCGGTGGCTGGAAAGGCTCCGGCATGAGCGGCAAGGGCGTCGGCGGTCACTACACGCTGCCACTCTACATGCACGAGCAGAGCCAGACAGTGATCGAGTAGAAAAACAAAGAAAGGGAGATTGGAGATTGGAGATTTTTAACACATCGCCCGCAGCGCTGCAATCTCTAATCTCCAATCTCTAATCCCCAATCTCCCTCTCCACATCCACCGCCGCCGTCGCCACCGCCCACGCCACAACAAACCAGACGCCGCCGCCGATCACCAGCGCAATCGCAACGTTGAGCGGCGCCAGCGGAACCTGGCCGCGCACAATGCCAATCACGGTCAGCAGCAAGCCAGCGAGACCGAAGCCTAAGCCAACTTTGACGGGCAGTGTCAATCGAGAGATCAGTTTCATAACGACATCATAGCACGAGTTCACTCGCCGAAAGAAGTCCAAAACGGCGCGAATCTGCACCAATCTGCTCTTTCAGAGATTTTGGGTATTGACAGAACTAACTATATTAGTTATTATACAAATATAATTAGTTTTGTTCCGAAGGAGAACTATATGACCACTCAATACATGACCCACCAATCTGGTCGCATCGCCTACGATGTCGCTGGCGCCGGGCCGCTCGTGCTCTGTGCGCCATCGATGGGCGATGTGCGCGCCGAGTATCGCTTGCTGACGCCGCTGCTGGTCGACGCCGGCTACCGCGTCGTCACGATGGACCTGCGCGGGCTGGGGGAGTCCAGCGCAGCGTGGGAGGATTTCTCTGTTGCGGGCATCGGCAGCGACATGCTGGCGTTGATTCGCCATCTCGACAGCGGGCCAGCGGTGCTTGTCGGCGCGTCGATGGCGGCGGGTGCGGCAGTGTGGGCGGCGGCGGAAGCGCCCGAACTGGTGGCGGGGCTGGTGTTGATCGGCCCGTTTGTGCGCGGCGAGACCAGCGCGACCAATGCCCTGCTCTATTCGCTGCTCTTCAACCGGCTGTGGGGCGTGCAGGCGTGGCAGTGGTACTATTCGACGCTCTACCCCACGCATAAGCCGGCGGATTTTGCTGCGTACAGGGCTGCGCTTGGCGTCAACTTGAAAGAACCCGGGCGGTTGGCGGCGTTGCAGGCGATGATGCGCGCCTCAAAAGCTGCCGCGGCTGAGCGTGTCGGCAAGGTGTCCACACAGGCGTTGATCTTGATGGGCAGCAAAGACCCCGACTTTGCCAAACCGGAGGAAGAAGCGGGGTGGGTTGCCAACGCCATTGGCGGACGCTATGTGATGGTTGATGGCGCCGGGCATTACCCGCACGCCGAGATGCCCGAAGTGAGTGCGCCGCTGATCACCGAATTCTTGCAAGCAGTGCGGGCGGTTCATCATGTCGCGTAGGGCCGGGCTGGATAAGCCCACCGTGGTGGCGACGGCGGCGGCGCTGATCAACCGCGAAGGGACGGCGGCGCTCTCGCTCAAGCGGCTGGCGGAGGAGTTGGGCGTGCAAACGCCGTCGCTCTACAACCACGTCGAGGGGTTGCCGGGGCTGGAACGAGAGCTGGCGCTGCTCGGCGTGCGGCGGCTAGGCAACGCCTTGACCGACGCTGTGATCGGGAAGTCCGGCGCCGCGGCGGCCATAGCGTTGCTTGACGCCTACCGCGCCTTCATCAACGCCAATCCCGGGCTGGCGACCTACACGGTGCGGCCCGCTGCGGTGGAGGCGCCCGATGACGTCGAGCGGGTGCAGGCGGAGGCGCGCATTGTGCACGTGGCGGTGGCGGTCGTCGCTTCGTTCGGGCTGGCGGGCGACGACGCCATCCATGCCGTGCGCGCGCTGCGCAGCGTGGCGCACGGCTTCGCCACACTCGAGGCGGCGGGCGGCTTTGGCATCCCGCTTGACCTGGACGAGAGCTTTCGCAGGCTGGCGGCGATGGTGATCGCAGGGTTGGCGCAGTGGGCGACGGTTCAAAGTGTTGCAGGAGAATGACGATGTCGATGACAACGGTTGGTTTGGGTTTGCACTTTCTGTTGGAGTTGTGTGGACTTTTCGCAATAGCCTATGCCGGTTTTCGGATTGGCGACGCACTGCCGATGCGGCTGCTCCTGGGCGTCGCCCTGCCGATTGTGGCGGCGCTGGTGTGGGGTGTTTTTCGTGTGCCTAACGATCCGGGGGCTGCGATTGTGGCTGTGCCGGGGCCGCTGCGCCTGCTCATCGAATGGGCGGTCTTTGGCGCAGCCATCGGCATGTTGTTCGCCGCCAGGCAGCCACTGTGGTCGGCGGTGTTGCTGGCGGCGGTGGTGGTCGATTACGTGATCATGTATGAGCGCGTGCTGCGCTTGCTGCGTTGAGATGCGTTTGCGTGTGACGGTGGTGATCTTGAGGGGAGGGGCGAGGGGCGAGGGGCGCTCCCGCCGGGGGCGATGACCTGTGACGTGAGCGACTTTGCCCCAAACACGAAAGTGACCCGCCATGCAAGGGTGTATTTCATGTTGGGGTCAACCGTTGTAGGTCATCGCCTCCGGCGTGACATGGCGCCACGTCACGCCGGAGGCGATGACCTACGACAAAAGTGACTTTGCCCCAAATATGAAATAGACCCGCCATGCAATGGTGTGCTAGGCAGGAAGCCGCACTTGATGTATAGTGATGGCGCAAAATGCAACGGTGCATGCAAGCGCTACGATGTCTTTTCATCGCAACTTATCATCGTGCCGGGCGCGCTCACACCCAGCGACGCAGGAACGCACCGGCCAGATCAGACGGAACCAATCATGAGTGCAACCAAGACTACTGAAGCGAAGCCCCTTCCCGGCACATTCACTTTGACCAAAGAGGAACTGCGTCAGGCCGTCGCCGAACGGCTTTACAACTCTGTCGGCAGCGCCCTCCAGTCCGCCAGTAAGCATGACCTGTACATGGCGCTTTCGCTGGCTGTGCGCGACCTGTTGACCCGGCGCTGGCGCAAGACGACCGAGGCGCACTACGAGGCCAATCCCAAATTTGCCTACTATCTCTCCGCCGAGTACATGCTTGGCAAGCAGCTTAGTCAGAACCTGCTCTACACCGGCACAACCGAGGTGGCCAAAGAGTTGCTGACCGACTTCGGCTTCAGCCTGGATGAGTTCCTGGAGCTGGAGGCGGAGCCGGGGCTGGGCAACGGCGGCCTCGGGCGCCTGGCTGCCTGCTTCGTCGATTCGCTGGCGACGCTCGACCTGCCGGCGGTCGGTTATGGCATCCGCTACGAGTTCGGCATATTTCGCCAGACCTTTGTCGATGGCTGGCAGGTGGAGCAGCCCGACACCTGGCTGCTGCGCGGCAACCCGTGGGAGTTCATCCATCCCGACGACATGATCGAGGTGGGCTTTGGCGGCTACACGGAGCACGTGCCGATCGGCGGCGGGCGGTTGAGCGTACGCTGGGCGCCCGGCCAGAAGGTGCTCGGCGAGCCGTGCACCACGCTTGTGCCCGGCTATGGCACCAACACCGTCAACATCCTGCGGCTGTGGCGGGCGCGTGGCGCCGAAGAGTTCGACTTCCAGATGTTTGACACCGGCAATTATGCCCAGGCCGTCGAGCAGAAGATTTACTCCGAGAACATCAGCAAGGTGCTTTACCCCAACGACGGCACGCCGCAGGGACGCGAGCTGCGTCTGCGCCAGCAATACTTCTTCGTGGCGTGCTCGTTGCATGACATCATCCGCCGCTTCCGGCTGCGCAACACGGACTGGAACACCTTCCCCGACAAGGTGTCGATTCAGCTCAACGACACGCACCCGGTCATCGCCATCCCGGAACTGATGCGCATCTTGCTGGATGAGCAAGGGCTGAACTGGGATCAGGCGTGGCGCATCACGCAGCGCACCTTTGCCTACACCTGCCACACGCTGCTGCCAGAGGCGCTGGAGAAGTGGCCCGTCAGCCTCTTCGAGTATCTGCTGCCGCGCCATCTGGAGATTATTTACGAGATCAACCACCGCTTCCTGGCGCATGTACGCGCCCGTTTCCCTGGCGACGAAGCGCGCGTGGCGCGTATGTCCTTGATCGACGAGAGTGGCGGGCGGCAGATTCGCATGGCGAACCTGGCGAGTGTGGGGAGCTTTGCGATCAACGGCGTGGCGGAGCTTCATTCGCAGCTTCTGCGCGACCACACCCTGGCGGACTTCGCAGCGATGTTCCCGGATCGCTTCCAGAATAAGACCAACGGCGTCAGCCCGCGGCGCTTCATGAAGCTTACCAACCCGCGCCTGTGCGACCTGATCACCGAGGCGATCGGCGACGGCTGGATCAATGATATGGACCGACTGCACGGGCTGGATGAATTCGTCGATGACGCGGCATTCCGCGAACGCTGGCGTGCGATCAAGCAGCACAACAAGGAGAACCTGGCCGCCTTCGTGCAGCACAGCACAGGCGTGACCGTCGATCCGCACGCAATGATGGATGTGATGGTCAAACGCCTTCACGAATACAAGCGGCAATTGCTCAAGCTGCTGCATGTCGTGGCGCTCTATCAACGCTTGCAAGACAACCCTAACCTGGATATCGTGCCCCGCACCTTCTTCTTCGGCGCCAAGTCCGCGTCGGGCTATGCCACGGCAAAGCTGATCATCAAGATGATCAACAGCGTGGCTGAGGTCGTCAACAACGACCCAATCGTGCGCGACCGCCTGAAGGTGGTCTTCCCCGCCAACTTCAACGTGACGATGGGGCAGATCATCTATCCAGGCGCTGAGTTGTCCGAGCAGATTTCACTGGCGGGTAAAGAGGCGTCGGGCACGGGCAACATGAAATTTGCGCTCAACGGCGCTCTGACCGTCGGCACGCTCGACGGCGCCAACATCGAGATTCGTGAACTGGTCGGCGCGGAGAACTTCTTCCTCTTTGGCCTCAACGCGCAGGAAGTGATGGACTTGAAGAACCGCGGCTACCATCCCTACGACTGGTACGCCAACAACCGCACACTCAAGCGCGCCGTCGATGCGATTGCGGCGGGCGTCTTCTCGCGCGGAGACGCCACGCTCTTCCGCCCGATCATCGACTCACTGCTGCGCCACGACGAATACCTGGTCTTTGCCGACTTCCAGGCTTATCTCGACACCCAGGATCACGTGGCGAATGTCTACCGCGACCCTGAGATGTGGACGCGCATGTCGATCCACAACACGGCGCGCACCGGTTTCTTCTCGTCGGATCGCACGATCCGGGAGTACGCCAGGGACATCTGGCATCTCAAGCCGGTGAAGGTGGAGTAAACATTCGTCGGTTGCTCGAAAGAATCACCTTGATTGGTGATGTTCGCAAAAGAACGGGGTTCCTGGCTATCGATTTGGCCTGGTTGCTGCGGTCAGGAACTCCGTTCTTTGCTGGCGATTCGTTGGCAAAAAAAGTTGAATGGCTTGCTGCAAACACACGACTGACGGCTATCGAACATCGACGCAGGTCGTGGACGCCTACATCTGCGCCAGCGCCGCAAACGACTCCCGCAGCGCCGGATAGAGACCAGTAACGATCGGATAGAGACGGTCATAGACGCGCACATTTGCTTCGATCGGCGTGTAGGTCGCCTGCGTCGGGAAGGACTCCTCGCCCGGCATGAGCCCCGCATACCAGCCCAGCGCATGCCCGGCGATGAGCGCTGCCCCGCGCGCGGGCGCATCGCCCGGCGTTGCGGCTACCCGCACCGGTTGCCCCAATACGTCAGCCAGAATCTGCGCCCACACCGGCGACTTTCCCCCGCCGCCCGCCAGGATCAGCGGCGAGCGCGCCGCAATGCCGAGCGCTTCGCGCAGGGAACGATAGGCGAACGCTGTCCCTTCCATCACGGCGCGCACCAGGTCAGCCTGGGTCGTCGCGCCTGAAATGCCGAGGAAGCCAGCACGGGCATTGGGGTCGCTGAAAGGCGAGCGCTCCCCATTCAGATAGGGCAGGTAAATCACCCGTCCGCTGCCGGGCCGCGCCTGCGCCGCCAGCGCGTTGAGCCGCGCATACTCTGGCTGGGCGCCCTCCGCCATTGCCAGCGCGCGGCGCAGCCACTCCAGGTTGCCGCCCGCCGTGAGCACCGGCGCCACTTGAATATAGCGCGCCGGCTGCGGATGGCAGATCGTGAAGACGCCGCGCGCTGGCATGGGAACAGCTGTGTCCTGGCTCGCTGCGATCCAGCCGCTTGTGCCGAGATAGGCGTAGATCATGCCTGGCTCCGCCGCGCCGACGCCAACAGTGGTGGCGCCGAGGTCCCCAACACCCTGCAGCACCGGCGTCCCTGGAGGCAGGCCGGTGGCGATGGCAGCGTCTGCACCGACCATGCCGATCGGCGTTCCCGACGGATGCAGCGCCGGCAGCAGGCTGACGTCCAGCCCGAGTTGCATTAGCAACGCGTGCGCCCAGGTGCGTGTGCGCCAGTCGAGCAATCCAGTGGTGGCTGCCGTGGTCGGGTCGGCAGCGCGGACGCCACACAGTCGCCACGCCACATAGTCATGGCTGCCAGGCAGGAGTGTGCGCGTCGCCGCCAGCCGCGCCGGTGCGTGCGTCGCCAGCCAGCGCCATTTCGCCAGCACGCTGGATGCGCTCTGCGCGTTGCCGGTGATCGCCGTCAACGTCTCTGCGCCGACGCGCTCCTCAATATCGGTGGCTTCCACCTGCGCCCGGCTGTCGGAATAGAGCAACGCAGGGCCGACAACCTCTGCGTCACCCAGCAAAATCGTGTCCTGCATCTGGCCGCTCAGGATCACGGCGGCGATGCGCGCCTTGTCCCCGGTTTGCGCCCAGAGATCGTGCAGGGCGCGGCAGGTCGCCTCCCACCAATCCGGCGGGTTCTGTTCGACGACATTGCCCGCGGCTGTATAGGTGGGATAAGTCGCCAGCGCCGCCGCCAGGATCGCACCTGCTCGATTCACCAGCGCCGCCTTGGCGCCAGTCGTGCCGATGTCGATGGCGAGAATGGTGTCCATAGCTCGAAAAATAGAGGAGATTGAGAGACTGGAGAGTGGAGATTGGAGATTGAAAAGCGCGTGCTGCGCCCACCCTCTAATCTCCAATCTCTAATCTCTCAATCTCCAATCTCCAATCTCTTACTCTCTCGTCACCAACACGCCCGGAATCTGCACCGTCTCGCTGGCGGGGGGCTCACCGTTGAGATAGGCGGCAATGATGTCGGCGAGTTGCTGCGCCATGCCGTCGAAGTCCTGGGCGATGGAGGCGACGAAGGGGCCGCCCTTGTCGATCTCGGCGCGGGCGAAGTCAGTGCCGTCGATGCCGACGACGAGGATGCCGCTGCGCCCGGCCGCTTCGATGGCCTGGGTGGCGCCGAGCGCCGGCTCGTCCCAGCCCGCCCAGATGCCGGCGATGTCGCCGTCGTTGGGATAGGCGGTCAGCAGGTCCTGCGTGACGTTGCGGGCAAAATCGACCGGGCCAGGCACCTCGATGTGCTTCTTCTCGATGATGGTGATCTCCGGGTAGTTGGCGAACTCGGCGGCGGCGGCTTCAGCGCGAGCGCGCACGCCGGGATGCGGGTCATGCGTGAACATAATGACGTTGCCCTTGCCGCCAATTGCTTCCGCCAGGAAGTGCGCCGTCTCCTTGCCGAGCTGGCCGTTGTCCGAGGTAATGTTGAGCACCACGCCGGGCCCATTGCCTGCGTCCAGCCCGAAGACGGGGATGCCGGCCGCCTGCGCCGCTTCCAGCCCCTTGGTCATCTGCGCCGGGTCGCCCATGCCAAGGACGATAGCGTCGACTTGCTGCGTCACGGCATCCTCAATGCGGCTGACAAGCTGGTTGAAATCAGCGTTGGTGTCGGTGACTGTGACATTCCAACCCTTTTCTTTGCCGTACTTCTCGAACTGCTCGATGGCGTATTTGGTGGTGGCGTTCGCCATGTAGGGCGTGACAACGGCGACGGTGATCGATGGCGCCGACGCTGCGCCTGCGTCGCCCGCCGACGGCGCCGGCGCCACCGCCGTACACGCCGCCAGACTCAACACAACAACCAGCGCCAACAACAAACGAACAAACGTATGGTTCATGGGTCAAACTCCTTTGGTTGTGAAAATTGAAGTATGAATTGTGAATTGTAGATCGTGAATGACGAAGGGCAAAGCGTCTCGTCACGCCAGAGGCGATGACCTGCGACGCCGTCTGCCAACGTGAAGGCGCCTTGTCACGGCGCCCAATCTCTCAATCTCCAGTCCCTACTCCCTCCTCGCCAGCCCCGACAGCAACACCGCCAGCAAAATGATCGCGCCGGTCAACACAAGTTGCAGATAGGAGTTGACCTGGAGGATATTCAGGCCGTTGCTCATCACGCCGAGCAAGAGCACACCGACGAAGGTGCCGAGCACGTGCGGCTCCCCTTCCCGGAACATCGTCATGCCCAGAAAGACGGCGGCGATCGAGTTGAGCATGAAAGGCTCGCCGGCGGTCGGATGCGCAGAGAAGAGGCGGCTGGTGAGCACAATGCCGGCCAGCGCCGCCCCTACACCGGAGATCACAAAGGCGGTGAGGCGCAGCGCCCGCACGTTCAGCCCGGCGAGATAAGAGGCCTGCGCGTTGCCGCCGATGGCATAGAGCCGCCGCCCCAGCGTCGTCTGCTCCAGCACGAACCACGTCACCGCCAGCACTGCCAGCATGATCAGCACGGAGTTGGGAATCGGGCCTGTGAAGCTCTGCCCGAAAATCTTGAAGGATTCTGGGATGCCTGAAAAGAGCGTCGAACCGTTGGTGTAGAAAAGCGCCAGCCCACGAAACGCCGTCATCGTCGCCAGCGTAGCGACAAAGGCGGAGAGGCCGAAATAGGCGACCAGCAGCCCGTTGAACAGCCCGGCGACTGCGCCAACCAGCAGCGCCACGACGACGCCAGGCCACAGCCCCACGCCCCGGATCAACAGATCCGCCACGACGACACCGCTCAGGCTCGCCAGCGCGCCGACCGAGAGATCGAAGTCGCCCACCACCATCACCACCGTCATCGTCGTGGCGACAATGGCGAGGATGGCGACCTGCTCGGTGATGTTGCGCAGGTTGTTGGGGCTGAGAAAGACGCCTGGACGCAACAGCGAGAAGATGACGATCATTGCGACAAAGCCGACGAAGGTGCCGTAGGCGCGCAGCCAGCGGTTGGCGCCCTGGCGCAACCCGGCGGTGGTGGAAACAGAGTTGTCTGCCTGCATCGAGCTCATCCTGAATGATTGGTGCAATAGAACAAAGCCAAATCGCACGCGGATGTTGCGGATCGAGCGGATTGACGCGGATTTCTCTTTAAACCGCGTTGATCCGCTCGATCCGCGTCATCCGCGTGCCATCTCTTCATGTGTCAAGCCATGCGTCAAGCCGAAACAATAAGCGAGCACTTCTTCCTCACTGACCGAGTTTGCGTCCAGCGTGGCGACCTGGCGACCCTCGCGCAGCACGATCAGCCGGTGCGCCAGCCCCAGCACCTCCGGCAGTTCGGAGCTGACCAGGATCACGCCGACGCCCTGCGCGGTCAAGTCGCCGATGATGCGGTAGATGTCCTGCTTTGCGCCGACATCGACCCCGCGCGTCGGTTCGTCGAGCAGCAGCACTTTGACCTCGCCCGCCAGCGCGCGCGCAAAGACGACTTTCTGCTGGTTGCCGCCCGAAAGCTGACCGACCGGCTGCTGCACCGAGCGGCTGCGCAGGCTGAGCCGTTCGCCCAGCGCCGTCGTCGCATCGATCTCACGCCGCCGATCGACGAGCCAGCCTCCGCGCGCAAAGTGGCGCAGAAAGGTGAGCGTCGTGTTCTCGTAGATCGGGCGCGTCAGCACCAGTCCCTGTGTGCGGCGCTCCTCCGGCGCCAGCGCCAACCCGCAGCGATACGCTTCCGACGGCGAGCGTGGACGGATCGGCTGCGCGGCGCCGGCGCTGTGCAACACGATCTCGCCGCCCGTCACCGGCGCTGCGCCGAAGATCATCCGCAACAACTCGCTGCGCCCGGCGCCGATCAGCCCGGCCACGCCCAGCACCTCACCCGCGTGCAGGGTGAAGGAAATCTCGCGGCAATACGCCCCGCTGAGATGATTCACCGTGAGCAGCGGCGTCGCGGTGGCGGGCCGCCGCGACGGATAGAGCGCATCGACGGCGCGGCCAGTCATCCACTGCACCAGGTCGCGTTCGGTCGCGTGCGCGGTGGGCTGCGTCGTCACCACGCGACCGTTGCGCATCACCGTGATGCGCTGCGTGATGGCGAACATCTCCGCCAGGCGATGCGAGATGTAGAGGATGCCCACCCCGCGCTGTTGCAGCGTGCGGATCACGGTGAAAAGATGGTCGATCTCCAGATTGGTGAGCGAGGCGGTCGGCTCATCCATAACGATCAGATCGGCGCGGGCAGCAAGCGCCCGCGCGATCGAGACCAGCGTCTGTTGCCCAGGTGAGAGGCGGCTGACGGGAAGATCGAGCGGAATGTCGGCGCCAAGCAGTTCCAGCGCTGCCTGCGCCCGCGCCCGCAGTGAGCGCCAGTCGATGCCACCCCACGGCGTGTGCGGATAGGCGTGCCCCAGGAAAATATTTTCCGTAGCGTTGAAATAGGGGATGAGATTCAGCTCCTGATGGATGAACGCCAGGCCGAGCCGGGTGGCGTCGCGCACGTGGTGGAGTTCAGCCGCCTGTCCGCGCACCAGGATGGCGCCGCTGTCGCGCGGCACAGCGCCCGCCAATAGCTTGATGAGCGTCGACTTGCCCGCGCCGTTCTCACCGACCAACCCGTGCACCTCGCCTGCAAAGAGATCGAGCGAAACATCGTCGACAGCCAGGACGCCTGGATAGCGTTTGCTGAGATGCTGAATGGAAACGAGCGGCGTTTCAGTGGCGGAAGCAGTCATCGAAGACCCGGTGGCAAGTAGACGCGCAGTTGCTTGATGGGTGTGGAATGATACACCGCTTCATGCATTGAGGCAAGCAAAGCTCACAAGCTGGGTCAGCCAGCCGATTCACCAGGGTGCTCTTTGCCCGAACCGGTGGCGCCGATCGCGGCGATGCGTTTCATGCTGCACCGGTCACGCCGATGGCGTAGCAAAGCGCTGGCGCAGATACGTCAGCGCGACGCGATCGATGCGATCGCTGTTGCCGTCCCACCGTTCTTCGAGGTTCTCCCGCCCGATCAGCTCGCGCAGCGCTGCGCGGGTGGCGGCGTCGAACACTCCGGAGATAGCGCCGGTGTAGAAGCCGGTGTGCGTCAGGATTGCCTGCAACTCGGCGGCGACCTCCGCCAGCGGCGTCGTATCGTTTGGATCGATGACGCCGAAGTAGAGGTGGTGGAGCTTCAGCAACCGCTGCAACTCGGCGATCGGTTCGGGGTGATCGTCCACACGCAGATCGAGATAGCGGTCGTTGTTGCCGCCATAGCCGCCGCCAGCGCGCACGACATGCACCGCTGCGGACTGGCGCCCGCGACTGTCGCCGCCAGCGGTTTGACCGGCTTCCAGCGCGGCCACCAACCAGTCAGCCAGCTCGCCAGCGCCGCTGCGCACTGCCTCGAAGCGCGCCGCCATTGCCTCCACCGTGCCGGGCACAAGGATGTTGCCCTGACAGGCATAGCCCTCCCCCACGACGTGACCGGCCCAGGCTGTGCACTCAGCGCCGGTGAAGGCGGCGGCGCGTCCCTGTGCATCGACCATGCCGACCTGCCGATGGCTGCGCCCCTCGTCGGCGTCAGTCAGCGTGTGGATGGCGTCGGCTGACGAAAGGCCAGAAGCCATCAAGTCGAGGCCGCGCGGCCCGTAGGTCAGGTTGGCGTATGCCTGCGTGGCGACTGCTCCTGCGCCGGCGCGCGCCCAGGGCACGACTGCGCCTACGGCTGGGAACTTCGATTGCACGGCGACGCCCCATTCCTGGCGAAGCGGATCGTAGGCGACGATTGAGAACGTAGCAATGGGTGGCTCTATAAAAGTTTGAGAGTGCGCCATAAACTTCTCCGAAATGAACACCAGCCAGTAGAATGCAGTGCGGCGCACGCACATGCTGCGCCGCCAATGATTATTTGTGGAGTCATGGAATGAAACAATTGATCTTGCTGCTTGTGACCGTTTCCCTCAATGTCTTTGGTCAGTTGATGATGAAACGCGGCATGAGCAGCGTTGGCGCCATCAGCGGCGATCTCACTTTACTGGTTGACAGCCTGACCAGGGCCATCATGAATCCTTATGTGCTGGCTGGCGTGGCCTCCTACGGCTTCAGCACGATCTTCTGGCTGGTGCTGCTCAGCAGGGTCGAACTGAGCTACGCCTACCCCGCGCTGAGCATGGGCTACGTCTTGATTACGCTGGTCAGCGCGTTCATTTTGGGCGAACAGGTGAGCGCCATGCGTTGGGCTGGAGTTTTCATCATCGTCACCGGCGTCATCCTGGTGACGCGCGGCTGAGGATCGAAAAACCGGGCGTCCTGGCGATGCCCGGTTTTGTCGACCTGTACTCCGTCGGCGCTGCTTTCAGGCTGGCGTAAAGAGAGCCTGAAATTCTTCGGCGTTGAGCGTCTCGCGTTCCAGCAGTGCGTTGGCAACTTTGTGGAGTGAGCCGATGTTGTCCGCCAGCAATTGGCGAACGCGCGCGTACGCGTCGCTCACCAATCGGTTGACCTCGGCGTCGATCTCTTCCGCCACTTCCTCACTGTAATCGCGCTGTTCAGCCAGCTCGCGGCCCAGGAAGACCATCTCTTCCTGTTGGCCGAACTGGAGCGGCCCCATTTTCTCGCTCATGCCATACTTGGTGACCATTGCCCGCGCCATCTGCGTGAGCTGCTGGATATCCATGGCGGCGCCGTTCGAGATGTCGCCAAAGACCAGTTCCTCGGCCACGCGTCCGCCCAGCGCCACGGCGATATTGTCCAGGAAGTACGCCCGCTTTGCCATCAGGCGATCTTTTTCCGCCACGCGCCAGACGTAGCCGCCCGCGCCACCCCGCGGCACGATCGTCACCTTCTGCACCGGATCGGAGTGCTCCACCAGTTTGGCGACGACAGCGTGCCCGGCCTCGTGATAGGCGACGACCTGCTTTTCTTGCGGGGTTATCAACCGGCTCTTGCGTTCCGGGCCGCCCATGCCTACACGCTCGACGGCTTCCTGCAGCTCGCGCATCCCGATGGCGCGCTTGTTGCGGCGGGCGGCAAGGATGGCGGCCTCGTTGACCACATTTTCCAGGTCGGCGCCGACAAAACCGGGCGTCTGCCGTGCGATCAGGTCGAGGTCGATGGTGGGTTCGACCGGCTTGCCCTTGACATGAACCTCCAAAATCGCCCGTCGCCCAACAACGTCGGGGCGATCCATGGTCACACGGCGGTCGAAGCGACCAGGCCGTAGCAACGCCGGATCGAGGATATCGGGGCGGTTGGTGGCGGCGATTAAGATCACGTTTGTGTCGGTGCCAAAGCCGTCCATCTCCACCAGAATCTGGTTGAGGGTCTGCTCGCGCTCGTCGTGCGAGCCACCCAGGCCGGTGCCGCGGTAGCGTCCGACGGCATCGATTTCATCGATGAAGATGATGCAGGGGCTGTTGCGTTTGGCTTGTTCGAACAGATCGCGCACGCGACTGGCGCCGACGCCAACAAACATCTCGACAAATTCCGAGCCAGAGATGCTGAAGAAGGGCACGCCTGCCTCGCCGGAGACCGCCTTTGCCATCAACGTCTTGCCTGTGCCGGGCGGACCGACCAACAGCACACCCTTTGGAATGCGTGCGCCCAGCGCAGCAAATTTCTGCGGCTCTTTGAGGAACTCAACGACTTCTTTCAGTTCTTCTTTGGCTTCGTCGGCGCCGGCGACATCGTCAAATTTGACGGTAGGCTTGTCGCCAGTGAAGACGCGCGCCTTGCTCTTGCCAAAAGAAAGCGCCTGGTTGTTGCTTCCTTGCGTCTGCCGAAACAGAATGAAGAAGAGCGCGCCGATGAAGACCAGCGGCAACAGGTTGACGAGCAGTGAAAGCCAGTTCGCTGCGTTGCCAGGCGCCTCATATTTGATGTTGACCGCCGCCAACTCCTCTGGCGTGACACCCAGGCCCGCCAGCGTCTGCGTCAGCGGCACAGCGCTCTCGCGTCGCGAGATGACAGCCAGATTGCTCCCCGCCAGCGTGACATGCAGCTCGTCGTTGCGCACGACCACGGTCTCGACTTCGCCGGCCTTGATCTTGTTGGCAAGCTGCGTGAGACTGATCTGTTGGGGCGCTTCTCCAGGCTGATAGATATTGATGAAGAGCGTCGCCGCCGCTACGATGATCAACAGGTAGACGAACGCGTTTCTGCTCCAATTCGCACTCATCGATGCCTCCTCTGGTGCATTTAGTGGTACTCATTCTAACAGAGATATCGTGCTGTGGCTAGTGATCGGGGATACGGTTCACGATTGCTCCAGGACGACCACCATTGGCCCAGCAGAAGCCGCGCCGACCTGGTGCGCATGGGCTACACGGGCGCCATTGGTCTATTCACTGCTCATTTCCGCCCGCGTGCATTAGCCGCCGATGCCCAGCGTCAGCAGCAACAGCAGCAGTAGACCCAATGCGATTCGATATACACCGAAGACCGCCAGCGTGTGGCTTGCCACGTAGCGGAGCAGCCAGGCGATGGCGATCCAGGCAGTGATGGCGGCGGTGATGGCGCCGGCTGCCAGCAGCACCCAGTCGTTGCCAGAGATTTGATCGATGCTCTTGATCAGGTCGTACGTGGTGGCGATCAGCATGGTGGGGATCGCCAGATAGAAGGAAAAGCGCGTGGCGGCGGCGCGGCTGGCGCCGGCAAACATGCCGCCAACGATGGTGGCGCCCGAGCGCGAAACACCAGGCGCCAGCGCCAGAATCTGCGCCAGCCCCACCGCCAGCGCCTGTGCGCGGGAAAGCTGTTGATAGTCGGTCGTTTGGTGGCGCCCGCGTGCGAAGCGCTCCACGCCGAACATGATCAGCCCACCCAGGATGAGCGTCGTCGGCACCACGTAGGGCGAAGCAAAGAGCACTTCCTTGATCCAGTCGTGGATGAAGAAGCCGACCAGCCCGGCAGGGATGAAGGCAATGATCACGTTGAGCCACAGCCGTTGCACAGGCGCGCTGTGCATCACACTGCGCACCTGTGCGATCAGGTCGCGGGCAAAGTAGAGCAGCATGGCCAGTGTGGCGCCGAGCTGAACGAAAATCTCGAAGGTGCCACCCATGCTGCCGTGATAGTCCAGGAACCGTCCAGCCACCAATAGATGGCCGGTCGATGAAATGGGGAGAAACTCAGTAAAGCCTTCGATAGCGCCCAACACGATTGCTTTCCACAACTCTTCCATAGCCATGATCCTCTTTCGTTTGCGATTTTGGCTTTCATCCTAGTGTATGGGGCAGGGTTCGTGCAAAGCGCGCAGGGCAGGAAAGGCGGCTTCAGCCGGGGCGCACTTGCCGCCTGTGTGCGTTCAGAGGTGGCGAAATCAGCGATGCGGAGACGCGTCGGGCAGGGCGACGACGGCGCCAGGGGAGTCGCCCTGCCCGGCATAGGCGCGGGGCGCCTCAGCGCATCATTACGGCGCGACAGGTGTGTGTGGCGGAGAAAAAACTTCCGGGAAGCTGTTGAGCTTCCCGGAAGTTGGTGGAGAGAACTGCGCCAGTGTGGCGGAGAAAAAACTTCCGGGAAGCTGTTGAGCTTCCCGGAAGTTGGTGGAGAGAACTGCGCCAGTGGGGCGGAGAAAAAACTTCCGGGAAGCTGTTGAGCTTCCCGGAAGTTGGTGGAGAGAACTGCGCCAGTGGGGTGGAGAAAAAACTTCCGGGAAGCTCAACAGCTTCCCGGAAGTTGGTGGAGAGAACTGCGCCAGTTACAGCTCGGCCATCAGCTTTTCCAGCGCCGCGCGGCTGGGGCGAGTCTGCGCCTCGCCGAGGTGCGCCAGCGGCGTGTCGGTCATCTGCAGGATGTCGAGGAAGTTCGGCGTCTCCGGCTCGATGTAGAAGATGCCGGTCAGCAGTTTCTGCTGTTTGCGCGCATCCTCCAGCGTGCGATAGGCCAGGTGCTTGTCGGTTGGGTCGTAGTGCTCGTCGAGCTTTTTCAGCACCAGCCAGGAGCCGTCGTGCAGTTGCACTTCAGTCTCGTCGTCGTACTCGTCGATCTCGATCTGCTCGAAGGAGGGCACAAAGCTGAGATCGTGCAGCGGGGTCTCATTTTCCTTGCCAAAGGCGTAGCTCTTGGTCGATTCGTCGTGGTTGTTGAAGGTGACGCACGGACTGATTACATCGAGCACCGCCAGCCCCTTGTGCGCAATGGCAGCCTTGAGCAACGCCTCCAGTTGTTTGGCGTCGCCGGCAAAGCTGCGCGCCACGAAGGTGGCATTGGCGGCCAGCGCTTCGAGACAGATGTCGAGCGGCATGTAAGGGTTGGTGCCTGCGTACTTGAGCTTCTGCCCCTGATCAGCAGTGGCGCTGAACTGCCCCTTAGTGAGGCCGTAGACGCCATTGTTTTCCACAATATAGACCATTGGCACGTTGCGGCGCACCATATGCTTGAACTGACCGATGCCGATCGAGGCAGTGTCGCCATCGCCGCTGACGCCGATGCCGATCAGCGTGCGGTTGGCGACCAGCGCGCCAGTGGCGACCGATGGCATGCGCCCGTGCAGCGAGTTGAAGCCGTGGCTCATTCCCAGGAAGTAGGCGGGCGTCTTGCTGCTGCAGCCGATGCCGCTGAACTTGACGACCTTTTCCTGTTTCAGCCCCATCTCCCAGGCCGCGTTGATAATGCGCGAGCTGATGCTGTCGTGGCCGCAGCCATTGCATAGCGTAGAGTCGGCGCCTTTGTAGGCGGTCTTTTCCAGGCCAATCAGATTCAGTTTTGGCGCCCGCGCCGCCGGTGTGCGTGAAGGTGTTGCAGTCATGGTGAGGATTCCTTATCTATTTCGCAATCTGTTCGGTGATCCAGCGCGCCGAGAGCGGCAGACCATCGCATTTCGCCACAGAGACGAGCTTGTAGCCCATCTCATGGAGATCGACCAGCAAGATTTCATAGAGCTGGCCGTCGCGGTTGTTTTCGACGACATAGACGGTGTCATACTTTTCGACAAACGCTCGCACGTCTTCGTTGATCGGCAGCGCTCGCACGCGCAGATAGCTGCTTTCGATGCCCTGTTCGCGCAGCCGCGCACGTGCTTCGATCACAGCCGGATGGTTGCTGCCCATGCTGATGATGCCGATCCTGGCGCCGGGCGCTTCGTCGATCACCGGCGCGGGCACGAGCTTGCGCGCTGTCTCGAATTTGCGCAGCAGGCGCAGCATGTTGTTCTCCCAGTCGCGCGGGCGCTCGCTGTAGGTGGCGTATTCGGTGTGACCCGTGCCACGCGTGAAGTATGCGGCGGCGGGGTGTTCGGTGCCTGGCAGTGTGCGATAGGGAATGCCGTCGCCGTCCACGTCCAGGTAGCGCCCCCAGCGTTGACCATTGTGCTCATCCTTGAATTTGGCCAGCTCTTCGGCGCTCAGCACCTTGCCGCGATCCAGTGGCTTTTCCGGGTACTCGAATTTCCTGGTGATCCAGATGTTCATGCCGATGTCCAGGTCGCTGAGGACGAAGACCGGCGTCTGGAGGCGTTCGGCCAGGTCAAAGGCTGTGCCTGCCATCTCGAAACACTCCGCCGGGTCGGCAGGAATCAACACTGGATGACGCCCGTCGCCATGGCCCAGGGTGTGCGCCGCCAGCAAGTCGCCCTGACTGGTGCGCGTGGGCAGACCCGTGCTCGGCCCCATGCGTTGCACATCCCAGATGACCGCAGGAATCTCGGCAAAGTAGCCGTAGCCGACGAACTCCGCCATCAGGCTGATGCCGGGGCCGCTGGTGGCGGTCATCGCGCGCGCACCTGCCCAGCCGGCGCCCATGACCATGCCAATGGCGGCCAGCTCATCCTCGGCCTGGACGATGGCGTAGGTGGCTTTCTGCGTCTCCGGATCGCGGCGGAGTTTGGCGGCGTAGTCGGCCAGCGCCTCGGCAATGCTGGTTGACGGCGTGATCGGATACCAGGCGGCGAAGGTGAAGCCAGCAAAGATTGCGCCCATTGCGCTGGCTGTATTGCCATCCACCAACAGCGTGTCCTCGTTGAAGCCCGTCATGCGCCGCACACGGTAGGGTTGGTCGTTGGTGAGATTGGTCTTTGCCCACTCGTACGCCGCCGTCACCATGCTCCAGTTCAGCTCGATCGGTTTGGTCTTGCCGCCGAAGTTCCAGGCGAGCGCGTCTTTGATCTCGTCCATCTCGATTTCGAGCAGATAGGCGGCCACGCCGACATAGACCATGTTGGCAATGTAGCGCTGAAGGTTGTAGGGCAGGTTGGCTGCCTTGACCAGCTCCCTGACCGGCATCGGATAGTACTTGACATCCTTGCGATGGTTGGCGATGGGCAGGGTGTCGTCGTAGAGGATGATGCCGCCCGGTACAACGCTCTCCATGTCCTCGGCCACTGTGGCGCCATTCATGCAGATCATGATCTCGACGCGCTCGCGGCGGGCGAGATACCCTTCCTTGCTCAGCCGGATGTTGTACCAGGTGGGCAGACCCTGGATGTTGCTGGGGAAGAGATTCTTGCCAGTGACGGGGATGCCCATCTTGTAGAGCGACCGGATCAGCATGTTGTTGCTGGTCTGGCTGCCGGAGCCATTGGCGGTCGCGACGTTGATGTTGAAGTCGTTGACGATCAACTGTTCGACCTGTTCAGTTTGGGGTTCTTGCACGATTACACTCATTCTTTTTCCTCCCAGATGCGGCGACTCCGCCACGATCCTCTGAAAATTTGGACAATCTATTGAGAAAACAACGCCAGCATCGCTGACGCCATTTGGCTCACACACGCAATGCGGCAGCCCTGGCTGACCCGTTGATTGGCGTCGAGGTCTCGATCGCGACGCCGCGTGCATTCAGCAACTGCATGTGCTCGATCAGCAGACGTTTGCCTTCGGCGCTGTCGCCGCGACAAATCGCATCTACGATCCGTTCGTGATAGCGCCATACTTCCTGCAGGTAGGCATAGTCGGCGTAGGTGTTCAGTTCGACCGCCTCGTAGGCGTCCCAGTAGGCCTCCAGCAGCCCAACTACAAAGGGATTGTCCAGCCGCCGGTAGATGGTCAGGTGCAGCTCGCGGTGCTCCTGATAGGGAATCTGGATGCGCGGCTCGTTGAGTTTCTGCCAGGCCGTCGCCACCAGCGCCCGCAGCGTCGCCAGGTCTTCTTCTGTGAGCAACGCCACTGCTTCGTCCCAGTAGGCCATTTCCAGATGCGCCCGCAGCCCGCTGAATAAGTCGAAATGCGCCGGGTTGATCGCCAGCGCCGTCAGCAAACTCAACCGCACCGCCGGCAGAAAGCTGTACTCGGTGCGCACGATGCCACGCCGCGGGCTGGCTTCCACCAGCCCCAACATGCGCGCCACCTCGAATTGCTCGCGCAGCTTGCCCATGCTCATGCCCGTTTCCGTGCTCAGCTCGGCAAGCGACGGCAGTCGTTCACCCACCGGGTGACCGTTCGCAAGCAGATAGCGCAGGAATTCAGACTCAATCTTAGGCAAAATCATGGAATCATCTGATTATTATGATTATTCTAATTGATAGAAATATTATAGCACGGGACGGCTTGAATTGCCAAAACGGGCGAGGGAGAAATTGCAAAAAACTTGGGCGTCGTCAGCCAGCGGTGCGCGCCCGGTCAGCGCTGTAGCCTGGATGACCGGCTCACTGCGTCAGGCTCGCCGCCGCCAGGGTCTCGGCCTCGCGTGCGGTCAGCGCCGCACCCGCGTAGTGAGTCGTCCAGCCGAACAAGATCGTGGCGTACGCCAGTCCCGCCAGCGTGCCGATGCCAGTGACGACCAGGGGCAGCTTCCACCACACGCCGATCAGCATCGGCAGCGTCGCGGGCGCGGCCGCCGCTGCCATCGCCAGCGGCACGACGACGATCTGCACGATGCCAGTCCGCCAGCCGCCGCCAGAGCGCTGACGCACCGTGCTGTTCTCGTCGAAGGGGTAGCTGTAGTAGACTGCCGCCACCATGTTGACGGCGACCACGACCAGCGCCGTGCCGATGCCCGCCAGCAGCCCGACGAGGATGAGCGGGCTGCTCGTGATGGCGGCCAGCACGGCCGCGTAGAGCATGGTCGGCGCCAGCGCCATCAACGCGTAGGCCAGCCCCTTGCCGAGCAGAAGTTGCTGGCGCGGGGCGGGCGTCAGCAGCAGCGTTGCCAGCCCGCGACTCTCCATGCCGAGCATGTTGGTGCTCAGCCCCCACGCCGCAAAGAGCATAATCGCAGGCAGCCCGGCGGCTGTCCACTCTGGCAGGCGACTCAGCGCCTCCATTTCCCCGAAGAAGATCGCGACGATCAGGGCGAAGGGCGCCAGCACGCTCTGCAGCAGGCCGATCCGCCGTTGCGGCACGCGCCAGGTCAGTTTGAGCTCCTTGACCAGCATTGCCCGCGCCGGTGCGGGGAGCCAGGCGAAACCAATTGCGCCGATGGCGTCGCTGGTGTGGAGCTGGCGGCGCGCCGACGTCGCTGCTGGCGCGGGCAGGCTCCAGGTTGCGGCGCCGGTGGTCATACGCAGCAGCAACTTCCACCACGCCCAGAGCAGCAGCGCCAGCCACGCAGCGGCGTAACCGAGCCACAGCCCTGCGCCGACCCAGTCGCCGCCTTCGGCCAGCGCCAGCGCCTGCGCACACGCGCCCGGCGGCAGCCAGCGCAACACCAGCAGTGGCTCCAGTGTGCGCAGCGTGGCGGCGTCCGTCGCGCGCGCCAGGCTTTCGAGGAGGCGGTTGATCAGATAGCAGGAAGAACCGAGCAGCGAAAAGAGCACGATCGAGAGGTCGCGGAAGCGGCGGCTGCGCAACAGTCCCATGCTGGCGGTGAGGACGAGTTGCCCCGTCACCATCATCAGCGCATAGGCGAGCAGGATGGCGACGAGCGCAACCGGCAGCAGCCACGGCTGGTCGAACCAGCCAATGAGGATCGCCACAAAGAAGGGTAGTGTCACGTAGCTGGGGCCGTCGAACAGCGTGCCCAGCAGCGCGCTGGCAAGTAAGTCGCGCGTGCTCAGGGGATAGACAAGCAGGCGTGCGAGGTCGAGTCCTTCATTCGTGCGAAACGCGAGGAGCGGCAGCACGCCCCATGCCAGCCACAGCCCCGTCAGCACGATGCCCAGCGCCTGCACAGGCCAGGGAGTAGGCGCAGCCACGTAAATGAACGCCGAAAGCGCCGCCAGCAGCAGCACCAGTGGCCCAAAAATGACCAGGAAGACAATGAAGCCCACCATCCGCCCGGGTTCGCGCTCGAACTGGCGCTGCAGCAGACGCAGTCGCAGCCCGATCAGGGCGCGCTGGCGCGCTGCGTCCAGCCCCAGCCAGGTGAGGGTGCGGTCAACTACGCCAGCCATGACAGGCTCCGCTCGCCGCCCTCCCGCCGTTGTTCGTCGTCGGCGCCCACTGTGCGCAGAAAAATATCTTCCAGCGTGCTATGGTCGCCCGTCTGGGCCAGGGTGCGCAGCTCCGCCATCGTGCCTTGCGCCACCAGCCGCCCTTGCGCAATGACGCCGATGCGCGTGCAGAGCCGTTCGACCACTTCGAGGATGTGCGATGAGAAGAAGATTGTGGCGCCGCGCAGCCGCAGTTGTTGCAAGACGTTGCGGATCGCGCGGCCGGAAATGGCATCGACGCCCTCGAACGGTTCGTCGAGAAAGATCACGCGCGGGGTGTGGATAATGGCCGCCGCCAGCGCGGTCTTCTTGCGCATCCCCTGCGAGTAATCGACGATCAGCTTGTCGGCGTCGGCGTCGAGATCCATCAGCGCGAGGAGTTCGTCGGTGCGTTGGGCGGCGTCGCGCGTGGGCAGGCCGTACATGGCGCCGACAAAACGCACGAACTCGCGCGCTGTCAACCGTTCGTACAGCGCCAGGCCTTCTGGCAGCACGCCGATGAGTTGTTTGGCGCGCTGCGGCTCCTGCCAGATGTCGATGCCTGTGATGCGCGCCTGTCCAGCGGTGGGGCGCAATAGCCCAACCAGCATCTTGATTGTGGTGGACTTGCCGGCGCCGTTGGGTCCGAGAAAACCGTAGAACTCGCCTTCCTCCACCGTCAGGTCGAGGTGGTCGACGGCAACTTTGGCGCCAAATGTGCGGGTGAGCTGAATCGCTTCGACGGCCGGCATAGCGGCAATCCTCGCGGCGTGGCAATCTTCCCGGAAGTTGTCAGCTTCCGGGAAGATGGGTGAATGACATCAGCCGGCGCTGGACGCAGACAGCGCGTGGCGCCCCCGCAGCGCCTCCCGGAAGCTGACCAGGGTGCGCTTCTCTTCATCCCACAACGCCAGCGACGTGGTCTTGAAGCTGCTCCACAGCGTCAACTGCACGACGCGCTGCATCAGCGGATTCTCCGTGTGGCAGCGTTCCAGGTTGTAGTTGGGGATGCGCGGGCTGAGGTGGTGAATATGGTGGAAGCCGATGTTGCCGGTGAACCATTGCAGCACTTTGGGCAGCCTGTAATAGGAGCTGCCATGCATCGCCGCCAGCGCATAGTCCCATTCTGGCGTGTGCTCCCAGTAGGTGCGCTCGTACTGATGCTGCACGTAAAAGAGCCAGGTGCCGGTCGCCGCTGCGATGATGAGGGTGGGCAGGAAGATCGCCAGCACTGCACCCAATCCCAGCCAGGCGATAAAGAACGCAAAGATGCCTGCCAACGCCAGGTTGGTGTACATCACCGATTCGCGCTCGCCGCTGCGCCATTCCCGTTCGCCGCCCGTTGGGAAGCGCGTCAGGATCAGGAAATTGATGGCGGGTGCGACGCCGAAGAGGAAGAGGGGGTTGCGAAAGATGCGATAGGCGGTGCGCTTCCACCACGGCGCCGCCAGATACTCCTCGACCGTGAGCGTCCACACATCGCCGATGCCGCGTTCTTCCAACTCGGCGTGATGGGCGTGGTGGATGGCGTGCGACCTGCGCCAGAATTTGTACGGCGTGAGCGTGAAGAGGCTGCAGACGATGCCGACCGCATCGTTGGCTTTGCGCGATTTGAAGAATGAGCCGTGGCCGCAGTCATGTTGGATAATGAAGATGCGCACGGCGAAGCCTGCCGCCGGGATCGACAGCAGCAGCGTCAGCCAGTAGCCGACGTTCAGGCTGAAATACATCAGCACCCACATCAGGAACAGGCCCCCAAACGAGTTGATAATCTGCCAGATGCTCCTGCGCGCGTCTGGTTGCTGATATTTGGCGACAATGGCGCGCCATCCTGCGTAGGCGTCTGGCGTGGCGGCGGGTGCGTTGGTTTCACTCATCGATCAATTTGTCCTTTCAACTGCTCATTTGTTTTCATGACACCGATAACACTGCACTCAGCCGAAGGGTGCGATCACGGTGAGAAAAGTGAGTAAATCCTCATGATCATTGTAGACGCCGTGTGGCACGCCGGCAGGAGCCAACACCAGCATCCCGGCTGTGCAGGTCTGGCTGCTCTCGCCCACGGTGAAGCGCCCGCTGCCGGCGACTACGTAATAGAACTTATCCTGGTCGGCATGTTCGTGTAGCGCCTGCTTCTGACCAGGACCCAACACATTGAGCCCGACCAGCAGCCGTTCGCTCTGGAAGAACGTGTGCTTGAAGCTCTTCTCGCCAGGGGTGCGGATGAACTCGTTGACATTCAGAAAAGATGCGCCACTCATGCTGACGCCTGCCTTTGTTGCTGAAGATAAACAGCGGCCGTGCTGGCAAGGAGCGCCACGCCGGTCGCCAGCATCCGCTCATCGAAGTTGAAAGTTGGGCTGTGGTGCGGGCTGTTGAGCGGGCCGTCAGGGGCGTTGGCGCCGACGAGCGCAAAGCAGCCTGGGGCGCGCATCAGGAACTCTGACATATCTTCCCCCACCATCATCGGCGTCAGCGTGGTGACCTGGTCGTCGCCGACGAGTCCGGCGGCGACGCTGCGCATCAGGTCGGCGCCGGCGGCGCTGTTGATGGTCGGCAGCACACCCGCGCTGAAGGTCAACTCGCAGGTGGCGCCGTGCGCTGCGCAGACGCCCTCAGCCACCTCGCGCATGCGCCGCACCAGCAGGTCGCGCATCGCCAGGTCGAAGGAGCGGATCGAGCAGCTCAGCTCCGCACGGCCGGCAATGACGTTGCTGGCCGTGCCTGCATGAAAGGCGCCGACCGTGATGACAGCCGTTTGGGTCGGGTCGATGGTGCGCGAGATGATGGTTTGCCACGCCAGCACGATCTGGCTGGCGACGACGATGGCGTCGATTGTCTCGTGCGGCATGGCGCCATGCCCGCCCACGCCGTTGACCACCAGATTCACCTTGTCGGCGCCCGCCATCAGTGGGCCGGCTTGCACGACGACCTGATTGAGCGGCAGCCGGCTCCAGAGATGCAGGCCGAACGCAGCCTGAGGAGTAGGCGCATGGAGCGCACCGTCGGCGATCATGGCCTGCGCGCCGCCCAGCCCCTCTTCAGCAGGTTGGAAGACGAGTTTGACGCGGCCGGCCAGGGCGTTGCGATGGCGGCTCAACAGAGTCGCCACGCCCATGCCGATGGCGGTGTGTCCGTCATGTCCGCACGCATGCATCACCCCTGGGCTTTGTGAGCGATAGGGGATGTCGTTTTCCTCCTGGATTGGCAGTGCGTCCATGTCGAAGCGCAGCATGACGGTCGGCGCATCAGCGGGCGGATTGTCCGGCTCCACCAGCGCGACGACGCCAGTTTTGCCGACGCCGGTGGTCAGCTCCAGCCCCAGGCTGCGCAGATGGTCGGCGACGATGCCGGCGGTGCGCACTTCCTGAAAGCCAAGCTCCGGGTGCATGTGGAAGTCGCGCCGCCACGCCACGAGCTGTGGTTGCAGTGCGTCGGCTTCGGCTTTGAATTGTGCAAGTGAGGCCATCGGTTCTTCCTGCAAATTCATGCGTGCGCCACCGTGAGCGAGTCGTAGATGCCGTGCACTGCTTCGCCGTGGAAGCGCGCCGTCAGGTTGGTCGGCGGCAGCGGCTCCTCGTAGAAGAAGCCGGGCAGCTCGTCGTCCGCCGCAGTGAAGCCGGCCTGGCGATTGAACTCGCGTTCGTACGCCAGGGTCATGCGTCCCAGCTCCTCGAAGAAGGCCGGCGTGAGATCGGCGCCGTGCGCTGCGTTGAGGGCGTCGGTGAGCAGTTCCAGGTTGGTGTTGGTGACGCTTTGCCCAAAGACGCACAGCCCCAGCGAGTCGTTCGCTGCAACCTTGATCTGTTGTTTGAGGCTCAAGTCCATCAGCGTTTCCAGGTCCATCTCCCGCGTCTTGAGGCGCGGCAGGTTGCCAGCCGTGTGATCGGCGCCCTGTGCTGTCACCATCATCGTGATGCCGGTGGCTTCGACCACGCGCGGATCGTAGGCGCTGATGGCCTGTTTTTTAATGACCGGCACGCGCGCCACCTGGTAATGTGCGCCGACGCGCGCCGTGCCCTGCGCCCACAGCCGCCCCAGCTCTGTGCCGCGTCCGATTTCGGCCAGGGCTTCGGCCATCCACTTTACGTCGCCGAAGGGCGCCAGCCCCGCCTCCATCAGCACGCCCAGTGTGGCGCCGGTCTCAATCGAATCGATGCCCAGGTCATTGGCGATGTAGTTGAGCTGCGCCAGGTCATCCGGATCGGTGATGCCGCAGTTGGTGCCGAGCAGCCCCAGCGTTTCATACTCGACCGGCGAGACAACTTCTTTACCGTTGGCGTCGAAGTAAACGTTGCTGCATTGGATGGCGCAGCCGGGCATGCAGGGGTGCGTTTGCTGGCCGCCGCGGCTGGTGTTGAGTTCGCCGATGTAGTCGCCGCCCATCTTGAAGGTTTCCCCCGCGGCTACGTCGGCGACCTGGCCGGCGGTGAAGTTGCGCACGGGCAACCCACCGATGTAGTTCTGATAGTCAGCCATGCCCATCGTGCCCACTTTGTTGTAGAAGTTCATCACGATGGAATCCTCACGCAGCAGCCTGGTGTACTCCTTGATGCTGCTGTTGACCTTCTTGGGGTCGCCAAAGGGCGGCAGCTTGTCGAGATCGACCACGATCGCCTTGACGCGTTTGCTGCCCAGCACGGCGCCGACGCCGCCGCGCGCGGCAAGCCGCGAGGGACGCAGGTCTTTGTCGCTGAAGGCGATGCCAGCCAGCAGCCCCTGGTATTCGCCGACGGGGCCGCACAGGGCGATCGCCACCTTGCGACCGTAGCGAGCGTAGAGCCGATCCGCGGCTTCGAAGTTCCCTTTACCCAGGTAAGGCGTGGCGTCGTCGAAATCGATGCCGCCATCTTTGCGAAAATGGAGCACAACCCACTCAGGCGACGCGCCTGTCAGCGTGAAGCCAGCGATGCGCAGTTGCCCCAGGCCATAGCTGAAGGTGCCGCCGCCGTTTGCCTCCTTGATGCCGCCGGTCAAGGGACTCTTGCAGCCGACGCTGGTGCGGTTGGCATTGGAGAAGGTCGTGCCGGCGAAGGGGCCGGCGGAGAAGATCAACGGGTTGGCGGGTGAAAGCGGATCGACGCCAGCCAGCCCGCGCTCGACCAGCGTCCTGGCAATCAGGCACCGACCGGCGAAGATAATATCGCGCCCGTGCAACTCCTGCGTTGCAATCGAACGTGTACTCAAATCAATCTCGTGGTAGGCACGCATGATAATACTCCCGGATTTCCTGAAGACTCACGCAAGTGGTGCTATCGTAGCTGTTTTCGTCGCCGATGAACGGTCACACAGCTTACCATGTTGTGGCGCGCTTGATCAACTGACAGAGAGAGGGGAGTTTACTTTACGCCGGGGGCAAAGTCGTTGTCGTAAGTCATCGCCGCCGGCGTGACATTGCGTCTTGTCCACATCGGCGGCGGTGACTTACGCTGGATGCTCCCAACTTGAGTTGCATCCACTCCTGACGCGTTGGGCTGTAAGTTTGCACTACGGATTGCGTCAGATGTTGAGTTCGAACAATGTTTGCTATAATGTTGTAGAGGTTACCAGATAACCATAGTTGGGCTTACGCAGATTCTGGTGTGTCACCTTCCTGGAAGCTCCCAGCTTCCAGGAAGGTTGCTGAGCTAAATGCGTAAGTCCTACATAGTTCACTCGATGACGTAGATCTCCTATCAGTTTCCAACTTCGCGTGACCAGGTGTTGCGCCAGAATGGTTGGCAAATCTTCCAACGACGTTTCGCCGCAAGTAGCGAGGTGATTGCGGGCGTGCGTCGCTCTGGATGTAGACCCTGATGGACGCCGTCAGGATGCCGGGATGATCAGATGAAGAAATCAGAGACAAAGGCGAGAACGAGTTTACATCACGATGATCAACACGATGATCACGGCCAGATTGTAGTCGCCATTGGCGCTTCGGCTGGCGGGCTGGAAGCGATCCAGGAGTTCTTCCGCGCTATGCCGCCCGACAGTGGGTTGGCGTTCGTCGTCATCCAGCACCTCTCGCCCGATTACCGCAGCCTGATGGATGAACTGCTCGCTCGTTACACGCGCATGCGCATCCTCAAGGCTGAGGAGAACATGCCGGTCGAGGCGAACACGATCTACCTCATTCCGCCGCGCAAGAACTTGCGCATCTTTCATGACCGCCTGTTGTTGGAGGATCAGAATCTGCGCAAAGGGCTGAATCTACCCATCGACATCTTCTTCCGCTCGCTGGCCGCCGAGAAAGGCAAGCACGCCATCGGCATAATTCTGTCTGGCACGGGTAGTGATGGCGCGCTGGGCACGCGTGCTATCAAGGAGGCGGGCGGTATGATCATGGTGCAGGACGACGCCTCTGCTAAGTTCGACGGCATGCCGCGCAGTTCAATCTCTACGGGGCTGGTCGACTACGTATTGCCGCCTTCGCAGATGCCTGAAGAGTTGCTGAACTATCTCAAGCATCCTTTCGTTGGCAAGGAACAGGCGTTGGAGATAGCGCTCACGCAAAATCTTGACGCGTTGACCAGGATCATGTTGATTGTGCGTGAGCATAGCGGCATCGATTTTTCCTACTACAAGGAGAACACGATTCTGCGTCGCCTCGAACGCCGGGTCAGCATCAACCGCTTCACCACCCTCGATCAATATGTGCAGTTCCTGTCCGAATCGGCGAAAGAGCAGGCGATCCTGTACCGCGAGCTGCTGATCGGAGTGACGCGCTTCTTTCGCGACACCGAAGCCTTCGATCTTCTCGTAGAAAAGGTGTTCCCTAACATCTTCCGCCCGGATAAGCGCGTGGTGCGCATCTGGTCGGCGGGTTGCTCCACGGGGGAGGAGGCGTACTCGCTGGCGATGCTTTGTCGCGAGTACATGGATAATCATCACTTCGAGGGTGATGTCAAAATCTTCGCCACCGACATTGATCGCCATTCACTGGAGGTTGCTGGACAGGGCTTTTACCTGGATAGCATGGTGGCGGATATCGGCTCAGCTCGCCTGAGCCGTTTCTTCACCCGCCGCGAGGGTGGCTACCAGATCAATGAGAGCGTCCGCAAAATGGTGATCTTTGCCACGCATAACCTGCTGCGCGACCCTCCTTTCTCCAAGCAAGACCTGATCGTCTGCCGCAATCTCTTCATTTATCTTAAACCGGAGATGCAGAATCGCATCCTGGCGGTCTTCTATCACGCGCTCAACCCGGAAGCCTATTTCCTGATGGGCAGCAGCGAGAACATCGGCGAGCTGCAGGACGGCTTTCAGGTCATCGACAGCAAGTGGAAACTTTACCGCCAGCGGCCAGGCTACAATCCGCCGCTCTCCAGGACTCTGCCTCTCTTCCGCACCACGCGCGCCAATATTGACATGGTGTTGCCTGGCGCAGGCGCACTCAACGATACATCACGCCTGCTTGAAAAATTGGTAAGCGCCTTTGCACCGCCTTCGGTGTTGATCGATGAGGATAACAACATTGTTCACGTCATCAACGACGTCAACCGCTTTATTCAACTGCGGCCTGGGCGCTTCTCGCAACAATTGTTCAATCTCCTGCCGATGGAACTGGGGATGATCGTCAACAGCCTGTTGCGGCGGCTGCGCGAAACGCACACCGAAGTCATCTACGAAGATGTTGCGGGTCTGTCAGACCAGCCAAACCAGCGCGTCGACCTGGAAGGACGCGTCCTGGAGGACGGACGGCGCCGCTACGTGCTGTTGACCTTTCGCATCGTGACGCGTGATGGGGAAACTCAAACCGCGCCCCGCCTGGCAATTGCCGCCGATGGACAGATTCAAGAGCGGCTGACCGAAGTCGAGCGTGAATTGCAGTTCACGAAGGAGAATCTCCAGGCCGCCATCGAAGAGCTGGAGACATCAAACGAGGAGTTGCAATCGTCCAACGAAGAGCTGATCGCATCGAATGAAGAGCTGCAGAGCACAAACGAAGAGTTGCAGTCGGTCAACGAAGAGCTGTACACGGTCAACGCCGAATACCAGGCCAAGATCGAGGAAATGATCCGGCTCAACAACGACATCAACAACCTGCTCAACAACACCGAGGTGGCGGCGCTGTATCTGGATCGTCACCTGTGCATCCGCAAATTCACTCCCTCTCTGGCGCGCATCACCAACCTGCGCGACGTCGACATCGGGCGCCCTCTCTACCATCTGTCTGTCTCCGAAGCCTACGCGGGGCTGCTGGACGACATCAACCAGGTCGTCAGGACTTTGCAGCCGGTGGAGAAGGAGATCGTCACGGCCAGCGGCGCTCCATACTTGATGCGCATCGTGCCCTATCGCACTGAAGACAACGCCGTCGATGGTGTGCTGGCGACTTTTGTCGATATCAGCCGTCTCAAGCGCGAATCCACGCGCGCCAACCAGGCCATGCAACGGCTGCAATTGGCGCTTGAAATGGGGCAAATGGCCTGGTGGGATTGGGATGTCACTAGCGGCGAAGTGATCGCAGACAGCAAGAAGGCGACGATGCTGGGCTATCAGGTGCACGAATTCCCGACCAACGTCTACGAAATCTGTGACCTGATTCACCCGGACGACTACGACAAGGCGATGCAAGCCATGCGCGATCACCTCAGCGGCGTCGCGCCAACCTATGAGGTTACCTACCGCATCCGCACTAAAGAGGGCGGCTATCGCTGGTACTCGGATCGCGGCGGCGTCGTGGCGCGCGATGCGCAGGGCAAGCCCTTGCGCGTGACCGGCATCGTCATCGATGTCACGTCGCAAAAGTTGCTGGAGGTGGGGCTGCATTACGAGCATCAGGTGATGTTGAGACTGCTGGAAACCAGCGCGCTCGCCGTGTTGATGGTCGATGCTGCTGGGCGCATCGTCTACGCCAATCAGCGCGCTGAGAGTGTGCTGGGCGCTGCAGCACATCAATTGACGAATTTGACCTTCAGCGCCACCGATTGGGTCATCGAAGACGCTGACGGCCATTTACTGCCCGCCGAACAATACCCCTTTGCGACCATCATGCGGACGATGCGGCCGTTCATGGATCGCCGCTTGCTGTTGCATCTGCCAGGCGGCGACGTTGCACCCCTCGCCATGCACGGCTCACCCACGCTGAATGTGGAAGGGAAGTTGGCTGGCGCCATATTTGTGATGGAGACAGTCAAAGATGAGTGAGCAATCCGCACGTCGCACCCAACTCGAACGCCAGATCGCTGAGGCGCTGCAGAGCGCTCCATACACCCTGGATGACGCAGGTCAGTTGCCGTTGGAATCGTTGGTGCACGAGTTGAGCGCCTACCATGAGGAGCTGGAGTTCCAGAACCAGGAGCTGCGCTATGCCCAGGCTGAGCTCGAGGCCGTCAAGCAACGCTACGCCGACCTTTTTCATTGCGCCCCCTACGGCTACGTGGTGCTCGACGATGACCGGCGCGTGCACCTCGTCAACACCACTCTGGCGGAGATGCTCGGCGTGACGCCAGATAGCATGATCGGCCAACCGATCACCCACTACATTGCCCCCGACAGCCAGGACGCCCTCTATTTGCATCTGCGCAGCGTCGCCGAAGACGCCTCCTCGCATGCCACCGTGTTGACCTGGGCCTGTGCAGGGAAGCGCTTCCCTGCGCGTGTGCAGAGTCAACCTGACCGCCACAGCGGCGCCATCTTTGTCAGGATGGCGGTCGTCGATATTTCCGAGCTGCGCAGCGCACAGGCTGCTCAGCAGGAAAGCGAGAGTCGTTATCGGCTGCTGATCGAGATGGCCGACGACATTGTGCTGGTCTTCTCCCTGACGTCCACCGGCGCAGTCGAGCGGCTGGTCGAGGTCAACGACGCCGCGTGCCGACAGCTTGGCTACGCGCGCAACGTACTACTGAGCCTCCCGCTTGCTCAACTCACCGATCATTCTGAGCATTCTGACTTGTTGCCGATGGCCGCGCAGCAACAACTGCGCGCAGCGCGCCACACCCTGTTTGAGACAACGCTCATCACCGCAACCAGCGCGCGCCTGCCGGTGGAGATTCATGCCAGTCGCTTTCTGTGGAAGCAACAGCCCATGGTGCTATATATTGCGCGCGACCTGACCGAGCGCAAACGTCTGGAGGCGCAGCAACGCGAAATGGAGCAGCGGCTGCAACAGATTCAAAAGTGGGAGAGTCTGGGAGCGTTGGCAGGCGGCGTGGCGCATGACTTCAACAACTTGCTGGCTGTGGTCTCGAATAACCTGGAACTTATTCGTCTGCATCTGGAGCCAGGCGCAACCAGCCATCACTATATCGAACAGGCACTGGCGGCGGTGCGACGCGGCGCTGAATTGACACAGCAAATGCTGACCTACACTGGACAGGCTTCCTGGGGGCGTAAATCAATTGACATAAATAATATCGTGGGCGAAGTCACAGCGCTGATGCGCCCGACATTGCCCCCGCACGTGCAATTGCGCCTCGAGTTGCAGCCCGACTTGCCGCCTGCGCTTGCGGATGCATTGCAGATTCAGCAGTTGCTCGTCTCGCTCTTGACTAATGCCGTCGAAGCGATCGTCGCCCAGTCTGGTGAAATTGTGATTGCCACCTTTCATCGTCTCTTCGATCAGGTCATGCTGCGGCGGACGCGTCTGGATGAAATTCCCGCTCCTGGGCGCTATCTCTGCATCCAGGTGCGCGACAACGGGATTGGGATGGATGCAACCATCCTTCAGCGGCTCTTCGATCCGTTCTTCACAACGCATTTCATGGGGCGAGGATTGGGGATGTCGGCAGTGCTTGGCATCGTACGCGGTCATCGAGGTGCAATTTTTGTTGATAGTGC
>Ga0272446_1000649_pt1 | contig 53353 bp, 43 predicted proteins | sample YNPCB0061_FD_194587 | JGI IMG/M metagenome (GOLD analysis project Ga0272446, IMG submission 194587) | Hot spring microbial mat communities from Yellowstone National Park, WY, United States - YNP-CB-006-1 | ecosystem: Environmental > Aquatic > Thermal springs > Hot (42-90C) > Sediment | place... | reverse complement strand
TTCTGCGACACGGCCGCGACAAGCAGGGCTTCCTCGAGCTGCTGCGGCAGTGGGCGGACCTGCTGCGCGCGGTCTGGCATGCGCAAGACGGCAGGGAAGCGCTGGGGATCCTGGTGCGCTATGCGCTCCTTGCGAACGACGCGGCGACGCGCCAGAATCTGAGTGACACGTTGGTTCCGTTGCTGGATCCGGCAGCCGGTGAGGTCGTCATGACGGAAGGAGAACGACTCATTCAGCTTGGAGAGGCCAGGGGCCAGGCGAGAGGTCGCGTGCAAGGGCGTGCTGAGGGCCGTGCTGAAGGCCGGGCCGAAGGCCGCGTGCAAGGCCGGGCCGAAGGTCGCGTGGAAGGGCGTGCTGAAGGGCGCGCTTCCGCGCTCCTTGCGATCTTCGATGCTCGCGGCTTCCGGGTTTCCAGAGCGATCCGCAAGCGCGTCATGTCGTGCACGGATGTCGCCACGCTCGACCGCTGGATCGCCCGTGCTGCCACCGCCGACTCCGCCGACAAGGTGTTCGACCAGTAGGCGGCTGCGCTCGTCCGTCGATTCCACTCCAGCATGCTGGCCTGACCGGGCGAAGATTCCGCGGAGACAGGCGCACGGTTCTATCGCGGCTGGTCGATGGTCCGCCTACGGAGCAAGCAAGCGATTTCGTGTCGCACGTCCGGTTCCCCCCGGGCGTCCCATCGCCGGAGGGAATGCCCCCAGCGCCACCGCGGCCTCGCGCCCCGCGGCGCTTGCTGCGCGCTATCGCCCGTGAAGCACCTTCTCAGCCGAACGATTCCCACGCCGCCTGGACCGTTGCGTCGATGTCCGACTCCGTATGCGCCGACGACAGGAAGGCCGCCTCGAACTGCGACGGAGGCCAGTACACGCCGCGTCGAATCATCTTGCCGTGCCAGTCCGCGAAACGCCGCAGATCCGCGCGGGAGGCGTCGTCCCAGGAACGGACCGGCCCGTCGCAGAAAAAGATCGTGATCATCGACCCCACGCGCTGCACGCACCCGGCCACCGCGCGGTCGACGAGGGCCCGGCGCAGCCCCCGCTCCAGCCTTGCGCCCAGGCTCTCGAGCTTCTCGTACACGTCGGGCGTGAGCAGCTCGAGCGTGCGCAGGCCGCAGGCCACCGCGACCGGATTGCCGCTCAGCGTGCCGGCCTGGTACACTGGACCGTCCGGTGCGACGACAGCCATGATGTCGGCCCTTCCGCCATAGGCCGCCAGCGGCATGCCTCCCCCGACCACCTTGCCCAGGCAGGTCATGTCCGGGCGAAGGCCGAATCGCTCCTGGGCACCACCCGCCGCCAGGCGGCAGCCGGTCATGACCTCATCGAAGATCGAAACGGCTTCGTGCTGCCTGCACAGGTCGATGATGGCCTGCAGGAACCCGGGGTCGGGCGGCACGCACCCCATATTGCCGACCACCGGCTCGACGATGACCGCGGCGATCTGCTTCGGATGCGCTTCGAAGGCGCGCGCGAGCGCGGACACGTCGTTGTAGGGCAAGGTCAGCGTGCTCGCCGCGACGGCTGCGGGCACGCCAGCCGAGCTGGGAACCCCCTGGGTCGCGAGACCGCTCCCTGCCTTGACGAGAAGCTGGTCGGCGTGGCCGTGGTAGCAGCCTTCGAACTTGACGATGAGGTCGCGCCCGGTGAAGCCACGGGCGACGCGAAGGGCCGACATGGTCGCCTCGGTGCCGGAGGAGACGCAACGGACACGGGCCATGCTGGGGTAGCGTTGAAGGATCTTTTCGGCGAAGAGAACCTCGAGCTCGGTCGGCGCGCCGAAGCTCAGGCCGCGGCTCGCCGCCTCCTGGACCGCCCGGACGCACTCCGGATGCGCATGGCCCAGGATGGCCGGTCCCCAGGACAGCACGTAGTCGATGTACTCGGTGCCGTCGGCGCCGACGATCCGCGCGCCGTGGGCCCGCTGGATGAAGACAGGGTCCGTGCCCACCGCTCGGAACGCCCTCGCCGGGCTGTTGACGCCTCCCGGGATGACTCGTCGTGCACGCTCGAACAGTTCGCTGGAGATGCGGTCGCTCATGGGCGCTCCTATACCGCTTTCCCTGCCGTTGCGCGAGAGCATCGACCCTCGCCGTCTTGCCGCCGGCAAGCCCGTCGAGCCGTCCCGGCTGTGGGTGGTGCGGCCCCGCGATTCGTTGTGGTCCGACGTCGCACGCCGTACGCTCTGCCCATGGGTCGCGCTCTTGCGTGCAGCCTCGGGACGGTCTTGCTGACATGGGTGCTGTCCTGCGATCGCCCCGCACCGCCGGTGGTCGTGCACGCCTCCGCGCCGGCCCGGTCCGCCGACGCGAGCCCCCCCGCCGCTTCGTCGGCGTCCCCTACCCCTTCGGCACCTACGTCCGCGACGGTGGAGCCGTCGCGCCCGACGCTGGCGGTTCATCTGGTTCCGTTGGGCGCGGTCCCGCCGGAGACCATTGACGCCACGGTACAGGGGCTGCGCGAGCATGCGCCGGTGGCGGTCGTGGTGGAAGCGTCACGCACTCCGCCAGATAGAGCGAAGTCGCCGCGCAAGGGGGCGTGGCAGGCGTCGGTCCTGCTCGACTGGCTGGATGGTCTGTCGATCGGAGGCGGCGGGAAGGTGATGGCGCTGACGGAAGCGGAGATGGTGACGCGAAAGGGCAACCATCCCACGTGGGGCATTCTGGGGATGGGGTCGATCGACGGGCGGTGTTCGGTGATTTCGACGTATCGGATGCGGCGCAGATGGGAGAACGGGGGAGCACCGGAGAGCCTGGTTCGGGAACGGCTCTGGAAGATCGCCATCCACGAGCTGGGGCACACGCTGGGGCTGGAGCATTGCCCGGTGCGGGGGTGCTTGATGGAGGACGGGCACGGAACGGTGCAGACGGTGGATCGGGGGCGGGCGCTTTGTGCGGATTGCGCCCGAAGGTTCGAGGAAGCGCTCCGGAGAAGCGCGCAGTAGCCGCTTGCGGGCACAGCGAGCGGTCCGGCGGACCGAGGCTGTTCGCGGCTTGCTCGTGAGGATCACGGGCACTAGACTCCGCGCGTCCGATGCTTCGACGCTTCAGCACAAGCCCCGCCGCTTTCCTTATCCTGGTCGCGCTCGCCGCGGCCCTGACCGTGACGACGTTGCAGGTGGTGTTCCTCCGGGCGCCCGTCGAAGCGCAGATGGGGATCATCCAGAAGGTGTTCTACTTCCATGTACCAGCGGCGTACGCGATGTACCTGGGCGCGGCGGCGTGCCTGGCGGGGTCGGTTGCTTACCTGTTGAAAGCGACGGACGAGCGCGATGCTCTGGCGAAGGCGGGGGCGGATGTCGCGGTGATGTTCGGAACGGTGGTGCTGGTCACGGGGCCGCTGTGGGCGGCGAAGGCGTGGGGCCAGTACTGGACGTGGGATCCGCGCCTGACGACCACGTTGCTGTCATTCCTCGTGTACGTCGCGTACGTGTTGCTCCGATCGTTCGGGGGTGGTGGCGAAGCGGAGCGCAGGTTCGCCGCGGCGCTGGGGTTCCTCGGCGCCATCAATCTACCCATCATCCACTTCTCGGTTCGGAAGTGGAGCGGGCAGCATCCGCAGGTGATCACCGGCAAGGGAGGCGGGCTTCAGCATCCCGACATGAAGCTCGCCTTCGCCCTCGGAATGGTCACGTTCACGTTGCTGGCCGTCGTCTTCATCTGGTCGCGGATGCGCCTGGTGCTCGCCGAATCCAAGCTTCGGAGGGTCGAGCGCGAAGCCGTCGAGCTGGGTGTCGGCGAAGAGGCATGAACCTGGTGCATGCATGATGAGCTCCGATCCTACCCATCTCACGACGACATCGGTCGATCCCCGCGCCACCGAGTTCCGGGCGGTGGAGGGCGGCACCGAGACACGCAGCGGGACCGTGCTGCTGGTCGAAGCCTACGCCGCCATCTGGCTGATTCTGTTCGTCATGCTCGTGCTGGGCTTTCTCAAGCAGCGCCGTCTCGACGCACGCATCGGCGAGCTGGAGAAGGTGCTGGACCGCGCGCGAGGAGAATCGTGATGGCAGAGATGGGAACGGCTCACATCGTGTACATTCCGGGCGTGTTGCTCGTCGGTCTCGTCGTAGGGTGGATTCTCGGCCAGCGGGCGGCGCTGAGCGAGATCAAGCGCCGTCAGCTCAAGTGGAAGGAGTAGGGCCTTCCGCACCGGGCCATCCGGCTCCATGACCCGTTCGTTCCGTGCGCGGAGATCACGCGCGCGCTCTTGTGGAAAGGCAGTTCGCTCATGGTGCAGTCCATGCCCGACCTCGGGACGAGCTTGTTGCTCGCGGCCCTGGTTCTCGCCGGCTATACCTTCGCATTGGCCGTGGCGTCGGCGAACGGTCGCCCGCGCATGCTGGCCGCCGCGCGGCTCGCCGCCTACGGCACATCAGCCCTCATCGCCACCACGGTCCTGGTGCTGGCCTATGCGTTCGTCAGCCACGACTTCCGCATCAGCTACGTCGCGCGCTACTCCGACCGGTCCATGCCCGTCGGCTACCTCATCGCTGCATTGTGGGGCGGACAGGACGGCTCGCTGCTGTGGTGGATGTTCCTGCTGTCCGGCTTCACGGCCTCGGTCGTGCTCTGGCTGCGGGGGCGCTACATCGCGCTGCAGCCGTACGTCATCGCGACCTTGATGGTGATCACGATGTTCTTCGCGGTCGTGATGATCTTCGCGGCCGATCCTTTCGCCACCACCACCTTCGGCACGCCGATGGACGGCAGCGGGCTCAACCCGCTGCTGCAGAACATCTACATGACGATCCACCCGCCCAGCCTGTACATGGGCTTCGTGGCGTGCAGCGTGCCGTTCGCGTTCGCGATGGCCGCCCTGGTCTCCGGGCGTCTCGACAACGAGTGGATCGTCGCCGTGCGCAAGTGGATGCTCTTCGCGTGGCTCTTCCTGTCCATCGGCAACGCGCTCGGCATGCTCTGGGCCTACGTCGAGCTCGGCTGGGGCGGCTACTGGGCCTGGGATCCCGTGGAGAACGCTTCGCTGCTCCCATGGCTCAGCGCCACCGCATACGTGCACTCCACCATGCTCCAGGAGCGTCGAAGCATGGTGAAGGTCTGGAACCTGTTCCTCATCAGCCTAACGTTCTTCCTCACCATCTTCGGCACGTTCCTGACGCGCTCAGGAGTCATCGCCAGCGTGCATTCCTTTGCCCAATCGGAGATCGGCACGTACTTCCTGTGGTTCCTCGGCTTCATCGCGGCGACCAGTTCGGCGCTGATCGTGTGGCGTCTGCCCAAGCTGCGCGCGGAGGCGTCAGTCGAGTCGCCCTGGTCGCGGGAGGCGGCGTTTGTCGCTAACAACTGGGCACTGCTCGGGGCGACGGTGTTCGTGGCGGTGGCCACGACGTTCCCGATCACGAGCAAGGCGTTGTTGCACGAGACGGTGACGGTGGGGCCGACGTTCTTCAACCGGTGGATGGTGCCGGTGGGCCTGACCATTTTCTTGCTGATGGGCGTGGCGCCTCTCTTCGGTTGGCGCAAGACCAGCCCGAAAGCAGTCCGCAGCGGCTTCGTGTTGCCCCTGAGCGCGGCTCTGCTCACCGCGATCGTGCATGCCGCGGTCGGCCATCGCTTCGGCTACCCCGCCATCGTCGTGGGCGATCCGATTGTGTCTGGCCCAGTCGGCAGCGTGTTGCAACAGGTCGGCAGCGCGGTGCCGGTCATCACGGCCTCCCTCGCGGCGCTCAACCTCACCGTGGTGATCCAGGAGTTCTGGCGAGGCGTGGCGGCCCGGCGCAAGGCTACGGGAGAGAACCCCTTTGCCGCCCTGGTCGGCCTGGTCGGCAAGGCGCGTCGCCGCTACGGCGGCTATGTCGTGCACTTCGGCATCACGCTGATGTTCATCGGGTTCCTCGGGCAAGCGTGGGGCGTCCACGGCGAGGCCTCGCTCAAGGCCGGCGAGAGCTACACGATCGACGGCATCACGCTCCGTTTTGCAGGGATCCGCAACGAGGCCGACACGGCCAAGGAGATGCTGTTCGCGGACATCGCGGTGACGGACCGGTCGGGCAAGGACCGCGGGGTGCTCTCCCCGGCGAAGTTCGCGTACCGATCGCGCCCCGACCAGCCCACCACGGAGATCGCGGTGCTGCACTCGATGCGCGAGGATCTGTACCTGGTGGTCGGGTCGGTGGACCAGGCTGCGGGGAGGATGACGTTGCAGGCGCACGTCAACCCGCTGGTGTCGTGGATCTGGGTGGGCGTCATCATCCTCGTGTTCGGCGCGGCGATCTCGCTGTGGCCCGAGGTTTCGCTTTCCCAGGTCGGCGTGTGGGGCTATGCCCGCGTTGCAGCCACCACGCTGGCCGGAACCTTGCTGGCGTTGCTCCTGGCGGCGCTGCCTGCTCGCGCGTATGCGTTCGGCGGGCAGTCGAGGTGGACCGCGCGCCCGCAGGTGACGGCCTCCGGGGCTGCACAGGCCGCCCCGATCCAAGCTCCCTCTGGTTCCCGTCGCTGACGACCCCTATCGCGTGACCTGCTCATGTCCAAGAAGACCAGCAAGGGGACCCGCCCCGCCAAGCCATCCGCCGCCGCAACCCCGTCCGCGCCTTCTTCTTCCACGGCCCCGGAAGGCGGCGCACGCATACCGGCCCCTGGCCTCGACGAAACGGCATCACGGATCCTGCGCGCGGCACGCCGGTGGTTTCCCGCGGCTGGCGTCGTGCTCGCGATCGTGCTTGGCAGCATGTATGGGGTCGGGCTGGGGGTGCTCGTGCTCGCGGCGACCGCATTGCTCCTGGCAATCTCGGCGATCTGGGCGAGCCTGCAGGTGCTCACCGGGGACCGGTCCGAAGGCATCGAGCATGCGCTTCCCCTCACGTTGACCGGTGGCGAGGTCGAGCAGAAGGCGTACTTGCTGCGTGCGTTGAAGGATCTCGAGTTCGAGCGAAGCCTGGGCAAAATCAGCGAGCAGGACTACGAAGATCTCAAGCGCACCTACCGTGCGCGGGCCAAGCAGGTGTTGCAGCAGCTCGACAAGCAGAATGAGTCGGCGCGCCTCGAAGCGGAGCGTCTGGCCGACAAGTACCTCGCATCGAGGGGCCTGACGAGAAAGGGCAACGACGCTTCCGACATGGCACGCGACGCTGGAGCACATCCAGACCCCGCCCAGCGAGACCGGCGGACGTGCGGAGCATGCGGCACCGACAACGAAAGCGACGCCCTTTTCTGCAAGAAGTGCGGCAACCCGATGGATGCGAAGGTCGACGAATCCGAAATCAGGAGCGACGCATCATGACACGGGCCAACCGATTGTTCGCGACGTCGTGCCTGGTCCTGCCCATGCTCGTGATGCTTGCGTTGCACGGGGAGGCCGTCGCGCAGCCACGACCTGTGACAAGCGCTCCTGGGGCAGCAGCGTCCTCGGCGGCGATTCCGCCCGCCCCGTCGCCTGCGCTCCCGCCCGGGCATCCTCCCATCGACGTTGCCCCGATCGACACGGGCGACGAAGACAGCGAGGCCGATGTGGACGATCTCCCGCCCGGGCATCCGCCGATCGGGTCCGGCGGCCCTCCCGCGAACATGGGAGACGCCGCGCGTCCGCGGAGCTTCTCGGTGGATGATTCGTCGATACCGGCGGGGATCATCGTCGTGCAAGCAAGGATGGCGTCGGGCAAGGCGCCGGAGGGGGCCACGGCAAGGCTCAAGGTCCGGCACCAGACCGTGGCGGCGGGCACGACCACGACGGAGCATGCGGTCGCGCTCGACGCGCAGGGCAAGGCCAGGTTCACAGGCCAGGCGGTCGGTTCGGAGTGGGTCTACAGCGTATCGATCGACTACATCGGCGTGCCGTACGTTGTGCCGATGTTCCAGCTCAGCCCGATGAGCGGAAAGCGCGTCGAGCTGAGCGTATACGAGACGACGCGGGACATGGACGAGGCGCTGGTGGGCACGCAGGCGTTCCTGTACATCGAGCCGCAGGAGCGGGCGTTCCAGGTCGAGCAGCTCTTCCGTTTTTCGAACCTGAGCGACAAGACGTGGCGTGTCGACGGGATGACGGTGAGGCTTCCTTCGGGATTCAAGGCGCTGGTGGGGGACGAGGACCACAACGGGTCGGTCGAGGCGACGGAGGTTACGGGTCGCGGGGTGCGGTTGTCCGGCATCGTTGCGCCGGGCGCGACGCAGGTGGTGATACGCTACCAGCTACCGTTTCCGGACGGGGAGCAAGCGCATTACGAGTTCGGCCTGCCCGCGCGGGTGGGCCACCTGCGTGTGATCGCGGCGATACCGCCGAGCATGGGGCTGCGCGTGGACGACCTGCCTCCGCCGCAAACGCAGCAAGGAAACGACGGTCGGCGGCTTGCGATTACGGAAGCGGTCGCGGGGGTGGGCGACGATCAGATCGAGGCAGCCGGGGTGACGATCACGGGACTTCCGACACCGTCACCGTGGAGGTGGTACGCGCTCGGGCTGACGTTGTTCGCCGTCGTGTCCGGGCTCGCGGTGGCTGTGCAACAGCGCGACCCGGCGAAGAGCGGAGGGGATTGGGAGACGCTGAGGAGGGCCATGGAGCGCAACTTGCTGGCCGAGCTGGAGGGGCTCGAACGCGCGCGTCGTGCGGGCGAGGTCGGGCCGCGCACATACGAGCAGGCCCGGCGCAAGCTGATCGACCAGCTTGCAGCGGTGATGGGGCAGAAGCCTAAGCGGACGGGTGTAGCGTAGGGGGCGCGCCTCACGGCAGCGTGAACGTCCACGCCGGACGTCAGGTGTCGGCGGGGTGGGGCGCGGAGCGGGCGGCGGCGCGTTCCTGTTCGAGGATGCGCTCGTACTCGATGGGGTGCTCGCGCAGCATGCGCCGCTCGGAGATCTTGCCTGTGAAGATCGTGGTGTCGATGGGGAAGACCTCTGGGCTGAGGTGCGCGCTGTACATGTGCCAAATGAGGATGGCGAGGAAGGCGAGCAGTCCCTCGCCACCGTGAGCCGCTTTGGCGGCGGGGATCATCTCGCCGGAGGTCCAGCGGGCGATCTGCACGGGGAACCACATGATCAAGCCGGTGATCACCATGACGACGGTCCCCCACGCGAGCGAGAGGTACTCGAACTTCTGCCGGAAGTCGTAGCGGTCGAAGCGGGCGCGCTCCTTGCGCAACCCGACGAAGTACAGCACCATGTGCGCCGCGTCGCGGACGTCTTTCATGGTGGGCGCCATGGCGCGGAGGGCGTCGTGCTGCTTGCGGGCGAGAACGGTCCACCCGATGACGCTGACGTGGAAGATAGCCTCGAGGATGAGCAGGACAGCAAAGCTGCGGTGAACGGCGCGCACGACCTCGATGCCGCCCAGGTGCAGAATGATCCATTCCGCGGCCGGATGGGCGTTGAGCTTCTGGGAGACGCCGGTGACGACGAGGGCGGTGAAGGAGAGGATCTGAACCGCGTGCTCGATACGTTGCACGAGCGTGAAACGAACGATCTGGCGTTCGGGCTCGTGGGCCATGGAGCTCATCCGTGCACCACCCCCCCGGATGCGATGGACGAGGGTCCGGAACAGGTCGAGCAGGATATACAGGACCATCGGTCCGATGATGCCCGGAATGAGGATCTTGTAGGCTGTGTTGATCCAGTAAACGAGGGGCCAGCGCGAGCGATCGGGCTCGTAGTGACTGGTCCATGCGGCGGGGAAGCTGGCGTCGGCGCCCGGGTGGCAGCGGCGGCAGGTCGCCGCGAGGTTCTGCTTGACGACACGAGACGATGGATCGTCGACCTTCTTGATGTCGTGGATGCCGTGGCAGTCGTAGCAGACTGGCTTGTAGCTGGCGATGTCGGGGCTCTTGTCGCGGGTCAGGCGGATGCTCGTGCCGTGGAAGTCCTTGAGGTAGGACTGGGTGACGTTGGGCGAAATGCCGTACCTGGCGGCAAGCGTGGGATCCGCGTGGCACTTGGAGCAGGTATCGGGTGACTCCATGCGAAAGAGGTTGGTGTGGGGGTCGCGGATGTTGTGGACACCGTGGCAGTCGGGGCAGCCGGGCACGTCGAGATTACCTTCTTCGATGAGGGCCTTGCCGTGCACGCTCTCCTTGAACTGGCGGAAGACCTGCTCGTGGCAGCCGAAGCATGTATTCCGGACGATGCTGCGGGACAGCTCACGGGGGCCCATCGCAGTGACGTGTGGATGGGGATAGCGTTGGTTGTTCGGGTGGCAGGCCGCGCAGCGCATGCCGCGGTTTCCGTGGGTGGACCGATTGAACGCGGCCTGGTCGACGAACAGCGAGAGCGACTGGCCGTTCTGAAATGTCATGCTGAGCGTGGGATTGGAGTGGCACGACAAGCAGTAGTTATTGGTGACCGGGGAGGGGACGGCTTCTGCGGGGCGTGTCTCGCGGGGTGAGACGGCGGAGACATGGCAAGCGAGGCAGGTGGTCGCGCTGCGCGACTCGTGGTCTTTCGGAAACGGGTGAGCGCCGGCGGGGCCATGGCATCCAAGGCAATCGGCTCGTCCCTCCAGCGTATGGGGGATGATGCTCGGGTTGTCGGGGTGGGCGGGGGCGTCGGCATGGCTCGATGCACGCGGAGCCGAAGCCTGTGCTCGGACGCCTGGGGACCACGACAGCGAGGCGAGTGCGCAGGCGACAGCCACGCAAGCCGGGATGAATGAGGAGCGCGACAACGGAATCCTCCCGGGAGGAGTGCGCATATTTGTTGCCCGCAACAAAGCACGAGACGCTGCCCGCTTCAAGTCCATCCATTGCGACCAGCGAAGGCGGCACCGGCAAAGGCCATCAAACATGACCAGACGTCATCTATTGACATCGTAAACGTTAGCAGGATCCCTCTTTTCCTGCGGTGCGACGTCTGCTACTTTCTCGCCACCAGCGCGGACCCGCGCTGAGATTCGGCGTGTGCATGAGATCGGCTCGATGCCGGGGCACACGCTCCGAGACTTGTTGCGATGGTGCTTGACCGTAGAACCGTGACAAAGCGTGCTGCGTGGCACGCGCTTCGACGAGCGGCCCGTGCTGCCGGGCGGAACTCTCTGCACGGCAACCCGCATGTCGCTGACGAATCGCCGTTGTCGGCAGAAGGCGTCGACCGTTGAATCCTCGTTCTCCGAGCGTGAACCCCGAACCGCGCCGCGGTCTGTCCGCGCTGGCGGCGCGCGTTGCATCGATGTCACGGCGGACGCGCATCCTGCTGGCAGTGGGGCTGCCGGTGCTGCTGGTCGTGGCCGGCAGCGCCTGGGGGGTTCATCACCATGTGCAGGCTGGCCCTGGGTTCTGCTTCGGGTCTTGCCATGCTGGGCCAAGCCACGCCGGCATGAGCCTGTCGGAGGGGCACCAGGGCGTGCCCTGCGACGGCTGCCACGAGCTGCGCTTCTGGCAGAACGCCCGCCAATGGTGGGCGGGAAAGACTCGGGGCAAGGACGCCCACGAGCCTCACGCCCAGGTCACCGACGCGCGCTGCAAGGCGTGCCACTCGTCGGGATCGGGAAGCAAGCTGCAGATCGCGGGGACTGTTAGCCACGCGGCGCACGACAAGCAGAACGTGGGCTGCGCCTCCTGCCACGGTTCCAAGACGCACGACCTGTCGCCCAGGGCCGAGCGTTGCCAGACGTGCCACGCGGGCGAGCAGATGCACGAAGCGGGCATGAAGGATCTTCCGTGCTTGTCGTGCCATGATTTCTTGGCGAGAGGCAGCAAGCTCGCGAAGGCGCCGTCGACCGAGTGCCGCACCTGTCACGGCGGCAAGCCATCGGGCGATCGCAGCTCGCGCTTCGCACTGGTGGTGCCTGCACGCGACGTGTCGACGACGATGATCCACGGCAACATCTTCGCGTGCAGCTTGTGCCATCAACCGCACAAGGAGAAGCTGGACGAGCGCCGCACCGGCCGCGACTGCGCGCGCTGCCACGCCCGAGCGCCGCAGGGTGCGTCGTCGATCGCGGTCCCGGCGCACAGCGCCTGCGGCACCTGTCACAAGGTTCACTCCCCACGCTCGGAGCTTTCGGGGGCCTGCGCGAAGTGCCACCAGATGGCCCGGCCCGAGGCGCTGGCGGGCACCACCGCGGGCAAGCACCCGGCCTGCAGCACGTGCCATGCTGCCCACGAGTTCGCGGCCAGCCGTGCGGACTGCGTGCAATGCCACGCCGGCCAGTCGCCTCTCGCCAAGGTGGAGCGGATGAAGCCCCACACCGAGTGCGGCAACTGCCACGCTCCCCACCGGCCGGCGGTCGAGAAGGACGCCTGCCTGACCTGCCACGCCGAGAAGAAAGCGCACGGCCACGAGAGCTGCGTGACCTGCCACGACCCCCACCAAGACAAGTCGTCGACCCGATCGTGCGCTTCGTGCCACGGCGCGCAGCGCCTTGCGTTGGTATCGGGCAAAGGCGGGCACACGGGCGGCTGCCAGACCTGCCACGCGCCCCACACGGCAGGGGGCGCGTCGATGCGTTGCGCCGGATGCCATTCCGAGCAGGGGTCGAAGGTCGCCGCGGCAGGCGTTACGCCCCATAGCCAGTGCGCGTCGTGCCACAAGCCGCATGAGTTCTCTCCGGCCACCGCGGCGAGTGCATGTGCCGGCTGCCACAAGATCGACACGGCAGGTGCGCACAAGGGTCCCTGCCGTTCGTGCCACCAACCGCACGGCTCGCCGCGAATCGGGGCAGACGCTTGCATCAAATGTCACGGCTCGATCCCCAAGGCCAGCGCGGGCAAGCACGCCGAGTGCCGGTCCTGCCACCAGCCGCACCAGCCCGCATCGGGCGGGTCGCTGCAGTGCGCCAACTGCCACGCAGGGCAACTCGCCGCCGCGCGATCCTGGCCAGCCGCGCAACACCAGGCATGTCCGGGCTGCCACCAGCAGCACAACCCTTCCCAGAAAACCCCCTGTGCTCAGTGCCACGCCAAGGAGGCGTCATCGGTTTCCGGCACCAAGCACCAGTGCAGCGCCTGCCACAGTCCCCATCAGGCTCCGGGTGATTGGTGGGCACGGTGCGTTTCGTGTCACGCGGGCCAGGCGGCAGCGTCGCAAGGGCGAGGTGCCACCCACGCCAGATGCGAGTCCTGCCACAAGCCTCACAAGTTCTCGAAGCCGTCGTGCACCGCATGCCACAACGCAATGGGGCGACTGGGGGCCCACGCGCACTCCGGCCACGCGGGCTGCCTATCGTGCCACGACAGCCACGGCAAGTCCACACCCAGCCGGGCCACCTGCCTCGCTTGCCACAAGGACAAGACAGACCACAACCCAAACGCGAAGAGCTGTACGTCCTGCCACCTCTTCAAGTGATTGCATCGCAAGCGGGTGCGTTCGACCGACCCAGTTATCGTTTGATCGGCATCACGCGCGACGCGCACCTCTCACCCGCACGCGCACGTTCTACGAGCGACAGCCATGCAAGCGTCAGCGTGGATTGCCGCGTACGGATCCGCAACGTCGCAGCGGGGCGGACCGCACGCGCGCCTGTCGTCGGCCAAGATCCCCGGAGCATGGCGAAGGGTAGCCTCGAGGGCATGCACGGCCTCGCGAACGAAAAGGCCCGCTGGGTTCACCGGATTGCCCACGCCGCGGCGCATGTGGCTGTGCTGATGATTCACAATCCCGGACCCTTGCGCACCGCGTGTACACGCACGTCGAGAGACGGAGAGGCGGGGCGCCGGTGCGAACCGGAATCATGGTATGTCGTCAGGGCATTCGCGCGAGGACACGGAGTCGGGCGAGACCGCGCCTGGGGTCATGAACAGGGCCCGAACGGCGCTCAGCACAGGTCTGTTTGGGAACCGGAGAGGAGCGAGCTCTCAGGGCGCGACGAGCTGGTTGGCGCCGGTATGGCAGGAATTGCAGCCGGCGGAAGGACTCCCAGACATGATGATTTCACCGTTGGCGTTGCGTGCGCGCACTTCCGCGTTGGCCCAGTCGACCGTGGCCGAACCTTTCGGATACCAGAAGTTGCCGTTGGTCGCCGAGTAGGTGGTGTACAGCCCGTTGGCGTCCTTGACGCCGACTTGCACGTGCGCCGCGCCTCCACCGCCGGTTTGGTAGACAGTCCCGGCGAACAACCAGGCAGGCGTCGGGCTGCCGGTGTGGCACTGGAGGCAGTTCTTGCCGGCGTTGTGCTTGCCATCTGCGGGATTGGGCAAAGCGTTCGGGTCGTAGGGGCCATCCCAGAAGGATGATCCTCCGCCCGTGCCGCCGCCGCCCGTGCCGCCGCCGCCCGTGCCGCCGCCGCCCGTGCCGCCTCCGCCCGTGCCGCCGCCGCCCGTGCCGCCGCCGCCCGTGCCGCCGCCGCCCGTGCCGCCGGTCGCGCTTCCACCCGTGCCTCCAGTCGCGCTTCCACCCGTGCCGCCAGTCGCGCTGCCGCCGGTGCCGCCCGTGTCGCTGCCACCCGTGCCGCCAGTCGCGCTGCCGCCGGTGCCGCCCGTGTCGCTGCCACCCGTGCCGCCAGTCGCGCTGCCACCCGTGCCGGGGCTCCCGCCGCCGCCGTCCGACGACGAATCGCTGCTGCCGCAACCCCACGCCGTGGCCAATGCGACGAACGCACCGAGTGCAATCAACCTGCTCACGTTCATGACAAGTCTCCTTTCTGGGAAGCCTTCCAACCGACGCCCTGGCGTCTCGGTCGGACGCCACGGTGGCGGTGAGTATCGCGTGTTTACGTGTTCAGTCAAGGATTATCATCGCGATTATCGAACATGAGGCGGCACGGACGGCAGGGAGCCTGTCAGGAGCCTTGGACGACGATGTCGTCCACCATCCAGTAGTACTGGTAACTGCCGACGTAGTGCCAGAGCACGCGCACCTGGCTCGCGCCATTCACCGCGAACGGCCCGAGAGACAGCGAAGCGTTCTGCAGGTTCGACGTGCGCGACCAGACGACCTGCCGAACGCCATCACGCTCGAGGATCACCTCGCCGAGGGTGTCGGTGAAGGTCCGGAACGATGTCTTGAACGCGATGGTCACCTGCGTCGCGCCGTGCGTCGGCAGGTAGGGGGTCATCATGTAGTCGTCGCAGCCGATGCCCATGTAGTCGATGTAGTCGGTGTCGATGATCGCGTAGTAGCCCGACCCGAGGGAGAACCAGCCGTGGGGGTTGGGCGCATTGTCGAGCGCCCAACCTTGCAACACGCTGTTGCACACGCCCGATACGGTGTAGGCACCGTCGGGCCCCCAGGCCGGGTATGCGTTGAAGTTCTCGCTGTGCAGGAAGCCGCACGGAGCACACGGTCCGCCGCAGTCGACCCCTGTCTCGCCCTGGTTCTGGATACCGTCGTGGCAGGTCGGGCAAGCGTTCGGGCACGGTCCGCCGCAATCGATCCCCTGCTCTCCCTGGTTCTGCACGCCGTCGGTGCATGTCGGGCAGGGCGGGCACGGGCCGCCGCAATCGACGCCGATTTCGCCCTGGTTCTGCACGCCATCGACGCACGTCGGGCACGCGTGGGGGCACGGTCCGCCGCAATCGATCCCCTGCTCTCCCTGGTTCTGCACGCCGTCGGTGCATGTCGGGCAGGGCGGGCACGGGCCGCCGCAATCGACACCGGTTTCTCCCTGGTTCTGCACGCCATCGACGCAGGTACCAGCACAAGGCGGGCAGGGGCCGCCGCAATCGACACCGGTTTCTCCCTGGTTCTGCACGCCGTCCGAGCACGACGGCGGACATGCCGGGCAGGGGCCGCCGCAATCGACACCGGTTTCTCCCTGGTTCTGCACGCCATCGTTGCAGGTGGGAGCAGCCGCCTCCGCTTCCGAGTCGCCGGATTCCTGCGGAGCGTCGTCGAGCGCATCCTCGGCAGCGTCTCCCGAATCGATTTCGATGGTGCCTCCTGACCCCGAGGTGCCGCCCGAGTCGGCGCCAGCAGCCCCTCCGGTCGTGCTACCGCTGGTGCCGCCCGAAGCATGGGACGCGTCGGATGCGCCGCTTCCACCGAAGCCGCCGGCAGCGCCTGTGCCTGGCGACGAATCATCGACGGAGGCGCCCTCGGCGCAGGAAGCAAATCCCACGGGAACAAGGGCGGCGATGGGCAACCAAAGGAACCGTTTCGATTCGCGGAACCACGCGCGTGACATGTTGAGCAACCTCCGACGGAACAAGGCGCAACCTGTCGATCATAGCGCAGCCGAGGCTTGGGCGCCCGGGTGATGTGGGCGTGGGAGGGCAACGGCGGATCGTGGGTCAGAACGAGATCAGAGTGCCGAAGGTCAGGCCGAATTGGGAGGCGCTGACGTCTTCTTCTCCGGACGCGGAGTTGCCGAAAAAGGAGACCTGGGTCTTGGCCTTTCCATAGACGCTGATTTCGCCCATACCACCGATGGTGAACGCGAAGTGCTCGACGGGAGACAGGACGAAGAGGGCGTCGACGCCGGGCAGTGCGGTGTTCACGGTGGTGTCGCCGAGCAAGCTGACCTTCCAACGCTGGTAGGTCAGGCCGGCACGGAGCCAGAAAGCGGAGGAAGCTCCGACCGGGAAGAGGAAGCCGACGCGCGGCGCAAGGAGGATGACGGAGCCGAAGTTGTCGGAGTCACTGTAATAGAGCGCGGAGCCGACGGAGAGGTAGTCGGTCACGAGGTAGTGAAACCCTGGCCGGGTCACGAGGGGCACGCCGGGCATCAAGAAGCCGTAGAATGCGCCCGTCGTCGCGGGCGTACCGGCCGCCGTGATGGTCTGCGTGTCGTCGTTACCGACTTTCGATCGTTGGTGCACGATGCCGGCGAGACCGTCGATCGTGACGATGGAGCGGTCGGATCCAGGGAACGTAGCGGCCTGCTGCGCGTGGGCGGCGCGAGGCGCGATGGTGGCGAGGGCGACGGAGACGGTGGCGGGCAAGAGTTTGGCAGATGACATGGCGCGCCTCACCAGATTTCGCCCATCAGCCCCAGGCTCAGGCCGTAGGAGGAGTAGCTGGGGTCGTCGCCTTTGCTGGCGCTTCCCAACAGGTGGATATCCGCGTGGGGCCCCAAAAGGATCCCCACGTGGTCGACCGGCATCATGACGGCGTAGGCTTCGAAGCCGAGCGCGAGCATGGCACTGCTGTTCGAGTCGGAGTCTTCATCGCCCGACTCATGCGCGAAGAGGAAAGACGGTCCTCCGCGGAGCCAGAAGCCGAGCCAGTTCTTGGAGGTGGCGTAGCCGATGCGCGGTCGGAGCTTGGCGCTCGTCCCGTTCCCGCCGTCTTTCGGGATGAGGTGTTCGAAGCCGAGCAGGGCGCCCCAATTGACGCCGCCGGGCGACATCGAAAACAGACCCACGTCGCCCCAGTAGGGGGGCAGGAGTCCCGTCGTGTCGACCGAGACGGTCTTGTCGCCCGCTCCGACCGAGGTCGAGACGTAGCCGAAAACGTTTTCGACGGTGAAGGCGAAGGAGTCTCTGGCTCCGAAGCCGCCTCCGCCGTCCTGCGCCCACGCGCTGGCGGGCGCGAGGCTCAAGAGCATGCACGAGAAGACCGAACTCTTCAATCGCTTCATGTCGGGCTCGTGATACCACGGACCGCGGCCACCTGCCCACCAAATCCTGCTTGCGTCGACCGCCGCTCCGGACCAGACTGCCCGGCCGTTGAACGCCGTTGCCATCTCCATTTTCGCTTGTACGTACCTACTGATCGCCTCGCGCAAGCTCCGTTGGCTGCCGATCGGGCGTCCCGCTGGCGCGCTGGTGGGTGCGGTGATGATGGTGGCGACGGGCGTGTTGACGCCGAAGCAGTCTTTCGAGGCGATCGACCACGACACCCTGCTGCTGCTGTTCGGCATGATGGCGTTGACGGTGTACGTGGAGCGCGCGGGGCTGTTCGGATGGGTGGCGCGCACGCTGCTGACGCGGGCGCGCAGGCCCACGGGGTTGCTGGTTATCGTTTCGCTGCTGTCCGCGGGATTGTCCGCGCTGCTGGTCAACGACACGGTCTGCTTGTTTCTGACGCCATTCGTTGCGGAGCTGTGCAAGCGCGCACGCCAGCCCATGGGGCCATACCTGATGGCCGTCGCCACCTCGTCGAACATCGGTAGCGCGGCCACGTTGGTGGGCAATCCGCAGAACATGCTCATTGGCAGCATGAGCGGGATGGGATTCAACGAGTTCCTGCTTCGGTCCGGCCCTGCCTCGCTGGTGGGCCTGGCCGTCAACATCGGCCTGCTTGCATGGGTGTATCGAAAGCAGCTCACCGACGCGCCTCCGCTGGAGAACCTCCAGCCAGACGCTGCTCCGGCGGAGGGCGCCACGGCTGTCGCGTTCGTCGGCGCGCTGGTTCTGGCTGGTTTCCTCGCGGGCCTGCACCTGGGCTATGTGGTGCTCGCCGCGGTCGCCCTGCTGATCATCGTCGACCGCAGGGAGCCGCGAAAGGTATTCGACGGCGTGGACTGGACGTTGCTTGTGTTCTTTGCCTCGCTGTTCATCGTGGTGCGGGGGCTCGTGCAGACGGGCGTGGTGGAGCGGGCGTGGCAGACAGTCGGCCCTGCCATGGCCCCGGGAACCGGCCCGGGCGCGACGGTGTTTTCGGCCGTCATCCTCGTCGGCTCGAATGTGGTGTCGAACGTGCCGATGACTTTGCTGGCAGGGCCTCATGTGGCGGCGCTGGCGCAGCCGAAGCTCGCGTGGGTGATGCTGGCGTTCGTGAGCACGGTGGCGGGCAACCTGACGCTTCTCGGGTCAGTTGCGAACATCATCGTGGCGGAGCGGGCGCGCAAGCACTACGATTTGGGGTTCATCGAGTATCTGAGGTTCGGGGTCGTGTCGACCCTGGCGGTCCTGGCGGTAGGCGTTCCGGTGCTGTGGTGGACGGCGCGGGCATGGGATTGATCGCCGGGGCGCATCCTTTGCGCGACGTGCTGGGGGGAATCTTCGGAGGATGGCGCGGGCAAGGGGATCCTCGGCCTCCTCTGCGGCATCTACACGTTCTGGTGGGGCTGGCAGAACGCAGACCGGCAGAACATCCGCACCGTGATGACGATCTGGACGATCGGCTTCGTCATCTCGCTCGTTTCGAACTTCGCCTGGCGGGCGTTCATATAGCTCGTCGGAACGTCGTGCGAGCGGCGTCCAACCGGGAATGCGCCCCCGGGCCCGTGCGTTCCGCTTTGCTCGAAGGCCCGCCGCGGCAGGCGCGGCGTCGACTCTTTCCATCCGCAGCGATCCGGGCTATGAGCAAGTCCATGCGTTGGAAACCTTGGTGGATGATGGCCTTGACGGCGTGCGTGGGGTGCGGTGCAAGCGCGGTGGGCACGGTCCCGTCGCCGGACACGCCGTTGCCTCCTGGCGAGCCGGTCGATGCGGTGACGCTTTCGGTGGACGTTCCGCGGTCCGGCGACTGCGAAGAAGCGTTCGACCTCGCGCTGTACCGCAATCGCGCGGTGCATCTCATCGAATGGGACGCCGACGCGGGCCGGTGTATGAATCGGAAGGTGCGGATCGTGTACCTGCGCAGGCAGATTACGAGAGACGAGCTCATCGCCGAGGTGCGCGGGCGAGCGTCGACGGTGTCGGTGGTAGCGAACCCATGAGGAGACGAGGATGACGCGAGGACGGAGCAAGCATCTGCGGATGTGGCGCTGGGCGGGTCCGGTGATCGCGGCGTTGGCGCTGCAACCGGCGGCAGGCGTGCTTTGGAAGGCACACGAGGCTGGTGCGCAGGACGAGGAGGATGAGAGCCCGCAGCAGGCACGCAAGCGTGTGCTCGCAGCGATCCCGAGGGATCCCGCGGTGCTCATCAACGTGACCGGGCGCGAGATGCCGTCGAGCCCGGACATCCTGAACCTGGGCAAGCGCGGCACGCGCGCGCTGGAACGTTGCCTGTCGGACAACGTCGACGCGGACATCCGGAGAACGTGCGCGATCTTGCTGGGGCGTCTGGGCGACAGGCGTGCCCTGCCCACGCTGCAGACGGCGCTGGCGGACTGGGAGGCGCCGGTGCGCAATCAGGTGGTCGAGGCTCTCCGGCTGATCCCTGATCGAAGCTCATACGAGCCGCTGGTGAAGCTGTACGAGCGCAAGGACGAGGAGCCGTCGAACCGCGCGGCGATCCTTGCGGCACTGGGATCGTTGGGCGACCCTCGCGCGCTTCCGCTGCTACGCAGCGAGCTGCGTCGCAAGCCCGCGCCGGATCAACCCGATCTGCGCCCCGACGCATTCGCCGCGCTCTGGGCGAGCCGTCACCTGATGGCGCCGTCCACGCTCGTGGCGGACGTGATCACGGCGCTGCGCAGCGATAACAAGGCCCTGGTGACGTCGGCCACGGTGTCGGCGGCGGAGCTCCGGTCGCCCCAGCTCGTGCCCGCATTGATACCGCTGCTCGAGGTTCCGGATTCTCCGATACGCAACAAGGCAGTCTACGCGCTGGGAAGGATCGGAGACAAGACAGCCACGCAGGCGCTGCTGGCACGATTGCCCCACGTGCGTGAGGCACGGATGCTCAACAACATCGCGTTCGCCCTCGAGCGTCTGGACAGCCGGGCGTTCTACCCTGCGATTCAGCAGCTCATCGAGCACAAGCAAGCCGTGATCCGGATGAATGCCGCGTTCGTGGTGGGCGACGTGCACCGTCCGGAGGGGCTGCCGTTGCTGAGGAAGGCCCTCGAGGACCCGAGCGACTACGTCAAGACCAGCGCGGTCGTGGCGCTCGGCAAGCTCGACGATCCCGCGGCGATTCCGCTGCTCGAGCCGTTCGTGGCGAACCCGAACCTGTCCATCCGTCAGGAGGCGATCTACGCCATCTATGAGCTCAGCGGGCGCAAGCGGTCCGACCTGGTGTTCGGCAATCTGTTCCAGAGCAGGAACAACGTCGTCCAACGTCGCGCCGCGATCGAGCTTGCCAAGGCCGGCGACCCCCGCGTGCACGACTATCTGCTCCAGTGCCTGGAGTGGAACCAGTGCGCGCTACGTGATGTCGACGCCTTCCTTCGGGGCACCAAGGATCCGGCGACGAGCGGACGCTTGCTGCTCGCGTGGACGCGGGGCCGGTGGGACTTGACGGATCTGATCTCGGCGCTGCGCCCGCCGGGCACGCTGCCGCTCGCGGCCAGCACGATCGACGCATCGTTGGCAAGAGGCCAGCGCGATGAGGCGGAGATGGCGATCGACCTGGTGGGCGATCTCGGGGACGCAGCGGTCAAGGACCGTCTCGACAGGGCTCTGGCGGACACGGACTCGTGGCTGCGGCTGCACGCGGCCGTCGCGGCGTCGCGTCTGGGAGACGCGAGTGCCGACGCGCGGATCTTCCAGGAGCTGGACAACTTTCCTGCGGACTGGCTGCCCATGCTGGCGCGGGTGTTGGCGCGAGTGCAGGAGGCGCCGGCGCGGGCCCGGCTGATGCCCGAGCTGGCGAGGCGCGAGCGCGGGCAGGATGTGGACGTGGCGCTCGCCGCCGCGGCGGTGCACCTGGCGTGGGATCCAGACAACGCGATCTTCCGGATGCTCGACGGGCTGGCGAGCCAGAGCGTCCGGGAGCGCGATCTCGCGGCGCAATACCTGCGCAAGAATCGATCGGAGCGGGTGACCTGGCTGCTCCGTCGTGCCCTGGCGAGGGAGACTCGTCCGACCCCGCGCGACATGCTCCGCAAGATCCTCGACGTGCGAAGCGAGAGCTGAACCGCGTGCACAGCCCACGCGCCCCGGCATCCGATGACCTGGCCGCGACCCTTCTCGTCGCAGCGGCGTCCCTTGCGTGCCTCATTCACGACCCGGCGGCGACGGCGTCGAACGCGAAGACGACCGTCGCGCTCGCGGTGGCGGCGCTCGCAGTGGGAGTCCGGGCGCAGCGGATCTTGCACGAGATGCGAAGCATTCCGGGGCTGGCGGCGTGGATTGCCTTCACGGGATGGTCGGCCGTGACGGTGACCTGGGGGACCGCGGCAGGCTGGCTCGATCTGGCACCCTGGGTCGCATCCTGCGGCGTGGCGTTGGCCGCCGCGAGCTTCGAATCGTCGAGGGCGCGGCGCATCGCTTCCGATACCGCACTCGTCGTCGGCACGGTGTCGTCGGCCGCCGCGGTGTACGAGCATGCATCCGGTGCGCGGGGAATCCTGGTGCACGGCGGTCAAGGCAACGGCAACTGGCTCGGCCTGCTGCTCGCGGTGGCGTTGCCGCTGGGCGTGCCGCGCGTGAGGTCTGCCTGGCGCGCTGGCGATCGGTTGGCTCCCGCTCTGGCGGTGATGCTGCTCTTGCAGATTGCCGCATTATGGATGAGCGAGTCGCGCACGGCGCTGATCGCGCTGGGCGTGGCTTCGGTGGCGGCGCTGGCAGCCCGTCGAGCTGGTAGGGCGAGCCGCCTGGTCGCAACGCTCGCCACGGGTGCGTTATCCCTTTCGATGCTGGGCGCGGCGCCGGCCGAGCCGCCGGTCGACGCCCCTGTAGCGACGTCGTGGACCGCGGCCTGGCATGGCCGCGTGTGGATATGGGGTGCGAGTCTGGAGGCGGCGCTTGCGCACCCGATCATGGGCAACGGGCTGGGCAGCTTCGGGCATGCGTACCTGCGGGCCCAGGCGGATCGACTTGCCGGGCTACCGCCTTGGCGCGCATCCAGGGTATTCGAAAACGCGACGACAGCTCATCAGGACTGGATCCAGGCGTGGTGCGACTCCGGTACCGTGGCGCTCGTCTTGCTGGTGGCGTCCTTCGTCTTGACGCTGCGCGACCAGCGCGTCAGCCGCTGGACTGCTGGTCTGACATCGACGCTTTCGCTTGCGATCTGTGCGGCGGCGGACAGCCCGTTGCGCCAGCCTGCCGTCGTGTTGTTGTGGGGATTGGTGATCGCTGGCACGACGGGAAAGCCCGCAGGGGGACTGGTTGGGCCGGCATGCTTCGCGGCGGTGCTCGCGGGGTGCAGCGCGCTGCTGGGCCCATCCACGGCGCACTGGTTCGCCCGCCGATGGGAGACGTTTGCCCAGGATGCGGAGCCGGCCGAGCGCATCGCCTTACTCTCGCGCGCGGTGCGGCTGGCCCCGTCGTCGGGCGAAGCGTGGTTGGACCTGGGGCTTGCAAGGCAGGAGCTGGGGGATTGCGAGGGAGCGGTCGAAGCGTTGGACAGGTCGACCAGGCTGCTGGCGAACGTGGGCACATACGTGGCGATGGGGAACGCGCTGATCGACTGTGGCCGTGTCGAGCAGGCCGTGGACACCTACGAGCGGGCGATCGCGTTGCATCCGGGAGGGTTCAGGGCCCGGGCGAACCTCGTCGAGGCCCTTCGACGGCTGGGGCGCTACGAGCAGGCGCGTCGGGAGCTGCAGGTGGCGAAGACCATCTATCCGGGTCATCCGAAGATCCGAGAGCTGGGCGATCGGGTCGAGCGCGCGGCGGCGGACGGTTCCCCGTAGCGATGGCCGGCCCTGGCGCGGCGCCCGAGTCCAGTCTATCGAAGTGCTGCGCCCACGTGTCCCGAGCACGGCGACGCTGGCTCGTCGTTCCGACCGCGTTGCGCAAGCACGAACGACGACATCGATTCAGCCGTAGGAGTCCGCGAGTCGAGCGCCGATCAAGTGATCGTCGATGCGCTGGACGATGACTTCGTGCCGCAAGCGCGGGGTGTCTGGCAGCCCGGCGTCGTATTCGATGACGAGCCTGTCGTGCATCTGGATGGAGTGATCGCCGGAGGTACGGAACCTGACGCCGCTGACGGAGGTGTCGACGATGGTCATGGCGCCGGTTGTTTCGGGGTGGTCGATCGACCGATAGACGCCGGGGCGATTGGACAGCAGGCGCAGGAACGCGCGCCGTTCGTACTGCGCCTCCGTGACGGCGCCGCACGAGCATGTCACGCGCACGATGTTGTTGGCATCGGCGAGGCGGGACAGGTCGGTGACCTGGATGGGCTTGCCACACTTGTCGCAATCGACGACGCCGGAGTCGTTCTCATTGACACGGACTTTTTGCATCTTCATGGGCGGACCCGCGGCAACGCATGCGTCGCTGCCGCGACGAGTCGGATTGTGACTTGGCCGGGGAGCCGCATCAACTTCCGCGTGCGTGGTCGGGTGCATTCGGCGGAGCCTGGTAGCGCGCACACCCCATGTTGGTCCGCGAACCCAGGCGTGGAGGCACGCGAGGGTGAGGCGCGCGTCGAGCACACGGCAGCCGTTGAGCTTGTCGATCGAAACGCGTCAGCCGCCCTGCCATCGCGAAACGTGCGCGTGCAAGTCCTGCGGTGGGTTGCAGCTCGTGGACGTGGCCGGTGAACCAGCACGACCGGCGTCGGCTGATACCATGCCTGGCCGAGGGCCCCCTGCGCGACCGAGGCGGTGGACATCCGGGCGCTTTGGCCCAAGGTTGCGCAGCGGACGTGCTGCCCGCGTTTCGGCGGGGCACGACGCCCGCATCCACGGAGGTTAGACGACCATGGCTTCTCCCCCATCGACGCTCGGTATCGGACACATCGCGCTGCGTTGCCGCGACATCGACGCAATGGAGCGCTTCTATTGCGAGGTGCTCGGCTTCGTTCGCGTCTGGAGTCCGGCCTCGTCCGACCGGTACCTGAGCAGCGGGACCGACAACCTCGCGTTGCATGGGTCGCCGGGGGCAGGGTGCGGGGCAGAAACGCGGTTGGACCACTTCGGGTTGCTGGTCGCCTCGGCGAGCGACGTGGACGCCTGGGCGGAGCACCTTCGCGCGGCCGGCGTGGATCTGGAGGCCGAGCCGAAGACCCATCGGGACCAGTCCAGGAGCTTGTACCTGCGGGATCCGGAGGGCAATCGCATTCAGATCATCCACCTGGGGCCAGGCATGCGGCGAGCGGTTGCCGGGACACGTCCCTGAACCGACGGTGAGCTGATCGTTCACCGGCGGGTCGTCGGAGCGCTATCATCGGAAATCGTGTTCACGAGTGAGCCGAATCGGCCCCGGTCCGCCACGAAGCGAGCAAGACGGATGTGGACCTTCCGCACCTTGCACCCGCAACCTTGCCTGTTGCTCTCGTGGCTGAGCGCGATCCTCGGCTGCCAGTCGTCCGTCGAGGTTCTTGGTCCCCCCGTGTCCGAAGCGGACGCCGGGCAGCCGGACGCTGCGCCAGCCGCGGTGCACGCCGACAAGGTCGACTTGCTGTTCGTGGTCGACAACTCGGCTTCGATGGGAGACAAGCAGCAAGTGCTCGCGTCGGCCGTGCCAATGCTGATCGACAGGCTGGTCCATCCGCGCTGCGTGGACGGGGCGGGCATGACGGTTCCGGAAGACGGCCCATCGTTGCCCTGTCCGTCGGGATCGGAGCGTGAGTTTCCTGCCGTGGCAGACTTGCACATCGGGGTGGTGACGACGTCGCTCGGCGGGCATGGCGCCGACACGTGCAGCGAGGGCGGGCTGACGTTCTCGTTGTCGATGGAGGACATGGCGCATCTCATCAGCCGTCGGGCCGGTGGCGGCTCGGTGCCCACCTGGCAGAGCAAGGGGTTCCTGAACTGGGATCCGCAGGCGCACGACACGCCGCCGGGCGAATCGGATTCCGACGCATTGGCCGCGTCGTTCGTGGATCTGGTTCGTGGCGCCGGGGAAGACGGCTGCGGTTTCGAAGCGCCGCTGGAGGCCTGGTATCGCTTCCTGGTCGACCCACGCCCCTACGAGAGAATGGCCCCCGCGCCCTGCTATGCGGGAGATTCCGCTTTGCAATGTCGCGACAGAGAAGGGGTCGATCAGCTCGTGCTGCAGCAACGCCGCGACTTCCTCCGACAGGATTCGCTGGTCGTGATCGTCATGCTCACCGACGAGAATGACTGCTCGGTAACGGATGAGCAGGGGCAAGCCTATTTGTCGTTGCAGGCGTACGACGGGTCGTCGCCTTTCCACCTGCCACCGGGGACATCGGCGTGTGCGTCCGCGCCGAGCAGTCCGGACTGCATTTCGTGCTGGCAAGCGGATCCCCAGAAGCACCCCGAATGCGAATCGGGCTGGCCAGACCCGGACCTGGACGACCCTCTGAATCTGCGGTGTTTTCGCCAGAAGCAGCGATTCGGCATCGACTTCCTGTATCCGGTGGACCGCTACGTGGCGGCGTTGACGCTGCCCAATCTTCCGGGCATCGACGCCGGACCGAACCCCTTGTTCTGCATGGATTCCGACGCAACCGGCGCGGGGTGCGCGACGGCTTTGCGGGACAGGTCGCGCATCGTGCTCGCAGGGATTATCGGCGTGCCATGGCAGGATATCGCCAAGGATCCGTGGGATCTAACGAAGGGTTTCCTGCCCGCCCAAGACGTCCCATGGGAGCGGGTGCTGGGCAATCTGGTCACCGGCGTGGAGCCGACCGACCCGTTGATGGTGGAGTCGGTCGCGGAGCGCAAGGGAACGAATCCCGCCACGGGCGCGGAGGTAGCGACCTCCGCCACACCACCGGGAACGCCCGGGGCGAATCCCATCAACGGCTTCGACCGCCCGATTCCGCATCGGAACGACCTCCAGTATGCGTGCATCTTCGACCTGCCCGAGCCCATGGATTGCACGACAGGCGCGGTGCCAGCATGCGAGTGCTACGACGGCTCGCCGAATCCTCTCTGCTGGGACGAAGCCCTCGGGGCATACGGCACGAAGCAATTCCGGGCCAAGGCCTATCCTTCCCGCCGGCAGCTCGCGGTCTTGCAGGGGATTGGCTCCCAGGCGGTCGTCTCCTCGATCTGTGCCGGGCAGCTATCGAACCCGTCGCTCTCCTCCTATGGCTACCGTCCTTTCGTGCAGGCGCTGGTGGAGCGGATGCGGTGGAACCTCGCGAGCCTGGACCCGCGGTGAGCCGTTTTCGAGGGAACCTCCCACCCAGGGAACAAGGAGGCAGACATGATGACCTCGATGGCAAGAATGGGTTTGCGATGGTGGATTGCCGCGTCCCTGCTGGTTTGGACGGCATGCACGGGAACCGACGTGGAGCCGAAAGGATCGGGCGACGATGGCGCGGGAGGCGGCGGACAACAAGCTTCCGGCGGTGGTGGCGGACAACAGGCTTCCGGAGGCGGCGGCGGACAACAACCTTCCGGAGGCAGCGGCGGTTCGAATGCCTTCGCATTGGCAAAGACCAACAAGGTGGATCTTCTGTTCGTCATCGACAACTCGGCGTCCATGGCGGACAAGCAGCAGGTGCTGGGCATGGCCGTGCGCGATCTGGTAGAACGCCTGACCAACCCGTTCTGTCTCGATGGGCACAGCGGCGCCCCCCTCCCCCGGTCCATGCAGCCGTCCTCCGGCTCCGATCCCTGTCCGGGGGGTGCTCGGCGCGAATTCCCCCCCACGGACGACCTCCACATCGGTGTGATCTCGTCATCGCTCGGGGGCCACGGGTCAGACTCTTGCAGCCCTGGCGCGACGGTCGCGTACAACCCGAATCAGGAGGACATGGCTCATCTGCTGTCGCGCGGTGCCGGGGGAGAGGTTCCCACGTACCAGGGAAAGGGCTATCTGAATTGGGATCCGAATCAAACGGATGTTCCTCCCGGCGAGTCGGATCCGGTGGCGATTGCGTCGCATTTCGGGGACATCGTGACCGGCGTGGGGCAGGACGGCTGCGGATTCGAGTCCACGTTGGAGTCGTGGTATCGATTCCTGGTGGATCCTGCGCCCTACGCGAAGATGGTGCCTGCCCCCTGCTACGATGGTGACGCCGCGAACCAGTGCCGCGCGCCGGCGGGTGTCGACCAGACCGTGCTGCAGCAGAGAGCGGACTTTCTTCGTCCGGATTCGGCGGTGGCGATCGTGATGCTGACCGACGAGAACGACTGCTCCGTGAAAGACGACGGGCAGAGCTATCTCGCGTTGCAGGCGTTCGACGGTTCGAGCCCCTTCCACCTTGCGCGTGGAACGGCGGCTTGCGCCACGGACCCGGGCTCCCCGGATTGCAAGTCGTGCTGGATGGTCGATCTTGCGCAGCACCCGGAGTGCGTGGCAGGCTGGGCCGATCCCGAACGCGACGACCCGCTCAACTTGCGGTGCTATCGCCAGAAGGAGCGCTTCGGCATCGACTTCCTGCAGCCGGTCGAGCGCTACATCGCGGCACTGACTCAACCATGGCTGGAGGGCGGGCAGGTCAATCCGCTGTTCTGCTCGGACATCGGGGCGGACGGAACGACGTGCAACAGGGCGATGCGGGATCCGTCCTTGGTGGTGGCCGCAGGCATCGTGGGTGTGCCGTGGCAGGACGTGGCACGCGATCCGAACGACCTGTCGAAGGGGTACCTGCCGGCCGATCAGATTCGGTGGGATTGGATCCTGGGCGATCCGGACAACCATGTAGCGCCTGGTGACCCACTGATGATCGAGTCGGTCGACCCGCGGACCGGAACGAACCCGGCGACGGGCGTGGCGCTGACGGAGCCGGGGCAGCTACCGGCCCATCCGATCAACGGTGGTGAATGGGACATCGCGAGCCGGGCGGACCTGCAATACGCCTGCACCTTTGCCCTGCCGCAGCCCATCGACTGCACCGCGAGCCAGGGGGATTGCGCGGGCGCACCGCAGAGCCCGGTGTGCAGGGATCCGTCGACCCATCAGTACGGCGAAACGCAGTTTGCGGCGAAGGCCTACCCGAGCATTCGCCAACTTCAAGTGCTCAAGGGGATGGGCCCGGGTGCCGTCGTGGCGTCCATCTGCCCGTCGAATCTGTCGGATGCGACGCGCGCCGACTTCGGCTATCGTGCCGCGATGGCCGCGCTGGGCGACCGGTTGCGCGGCAATCTGGAGCAGTAGCTCGCTCCGACCCGCCCCATCCGGTTTCTCCCTCACTTCTCCACCGACTCTTCTGGCCCGGCCGCATGCAACACGTGCTATGGCTACGCACCGTGGTCCACCGCCTCGTCCGAGCCTCACGACCTGCCGCCGCGGCCGCGCTGCTCCTCACCTACGCCCCGACGTCGGGGGCGAGCGTCTGGGAGGTGTTCGGCTTCGGCCCGGAAGGTGTCGCAAGCGTTTCGGCGCAGGCCGCCACCGCCAACGACGGCACGTCGGTGTTCTACAATCCGGGTGGTCTTGCGATGGGTCGGGGGACGCAGATAGAGCTGTCCGGTACGGGGATGCTGTCCTGGCTCGAAGCGCAGGGCGCCACGCAACCGATCCACGACCCGGCGGGCGGGAGCCTGGCGGTGGGATCCGACGTTCCGTTGGAGGGGCCGCTGGCCAATCGTCTGCGCGTCGGGTTCGGCGCTTACGCGCTCCCGTCGAAGTTGATGCGGTTGCAGATGCGTCCTGGCACCGACCCGTTCTTTCCGTACTACGACAATCGAACGCAGCGGCTCACGGTGATCCCCGCCGTCGCCGTTCGCCTGGCAAGCTGGATCGGCGTCGGTGTGGGCGCCAACGTGCTCGCCGGGGTATCCGGCCCGGTCGACGTGCGGGAAGGTCAAAGTCGCGGTCTCGAAACGTTGCTCCAGCAGGATGTCCGCACGGTCGCGGGGTGGGTGGCGGGCCTACGGGTGGCCCCTGTGCCTGGGCTGGACCTGGCGCTAGCTTTCCGGCAACGCTTCGGCGTGCCATTTCATGTGATCACCACGGCGAACGTGGCCGGGGTGCCCCTGCGGGTCGACGTCGACACAGCCGAGGCGCTGTACGACCCGGCGGTGGTCGTCGTGGCGGGCGCGGTGCAGCCGTCGGACCGGGTCCGCTTGGAGTTGGATGGGTCGTGGAGCCGCTGGTCGGCCTGGAGGGGTCCTCTGCTGTCGATAGACACGACCGTCTCCGCGCTCTCGCTGGCGAGCCATTCGCCCGAGGGCTTGTTTCGAGACACCTGGGCGGTGCGGGGTGCGGGCCACTGGTGGTTTGCGAAGTCGGCCAACGCGCAGCTCGGAACCATCGCGGGAGCCGGATACGAGACCTCGATGTTGGACACGTCCGCGCGGCAGGGACGCACCAACTTCATCGATGGCCCCAAGCTGATGGTCGGGGCGGGGACGGTCGCGCACTTTCCGGGCTTGATCGGACGGGCGTTGTCGTTGTCGGTCGGCGCGCAGTGGCAGCGGGTGGCGGCGACGGTCCAGGACAAGCAGGTTTGCACGTCGGTGCCCTGCGCGCCGGACACGCTGGTCGGGCCGGACACGGATCGTCCCGGCGAAGGGATCAGCAATCCGGGGTATCCGACGTTGCGGGGCCATGGCGGTGTATTCGTATTGTCCGTCGGGGCGAGGGTGGAGCTGTGAGACGCTTGGGCCGGCGCTGGGCAATGCTCGCGGGTTTCGCTGCGATGCTGGCAGGCACGCGCACGTCTCGCGCCACGGCACCGCTGCTGTTCGGCTATGGCCCACAGAGCACGGCGCTCGCCCAGAGCGACATCGAGAGCCCGGATCCGGCCGCGTCGGCCTATACCAATCCGGCGTCGGCCTGCGAGCCGGGTACGCGGTTGTTGGCAGGTCATGCGTACGCCTGGACAGATCTGACCATCGACGACCGTGCGATGCCCCTCCGCGGTATTGCGGGAACCGACCTTGCGTTTCAGTTGGGGAGGCGTATCGGGCGTCGATGGCAGTTAGGGGGCGCCGTGGCCGCGCACTTGCCCGACGAGTCCCTCGCGCAAATCTCGTTTCGTCCGGGCAGCGAGCCTTCGTTCGTACGGTTCGAGCCGTCGCCGCAGCGGGCCGTGGCGGACGCCGTGCTGGCGGCGCGGTACGCGGCGCTGTCCGCAGGCGCGGGGGTGTCCGTGCTCGCGGATGCCCGGGGCGATGTGGGTTTCCTGCTGGGGCAGGACGGCAATGGCACGTATGCGGACGGCGCTACCAACGTGGAGCTTCCATACCGGCTGGCGCCCTTGGTGGGCGTCGGCGTGGATCTCGGCCCGGTGGGGATCGCCGGCCGATTTCGCGGCGCGCAAGCCGTCGGCCTGGATCTGGCCACGCGCGCCGACGTGAGCGTGACCGGCAATCCGCTGAACGGCACGACGCTGGTGACGGTCGCTGGGCAAAGCGGTTATGTGCCGGCTACATGGGATATCGGCGCAAGGTGGAATCCATCTCGGGAGCTGCGCTTGACCGGCGCGCTGCAGCTCGCGCGGTGGAGCCGAGCGCCATCGAACACGGCAGAGGTCACGATGGCGGTGCGGCTCGGCCTGAGCCCCGGCCAGATCGAGGCCAGATTCGTCCGTCCGTCGCTCCGCGACACGGTGTCTCCGCGCTGCGGCGTCACCTGGACCGCCCGCCTCGCGGACAGACCCGTCGATCTTCGTGTCGGATACGCCTACTCGCCCTCGCCCGTTCCCGAGCAGACCGGGCTGACGAGCTGGGCGGACGCTCCGGCACACATCATCGGCGTTGGCACGGGCGTAGAGCTCGGACAGGCTTGGGGCATCGCGCTGCGTGCAGACCTCGCGGCGCAGCTCTGGATGCTGCGGGAACGAACGTTCGACAAGCCTTCCGAGGTGCTGCCGTTTGCGCACTACCGCGCCGGCGGCCGCCTTTTCGACCTCAGCGCGGCGATGGAGGCGGCATGGCGGTGACGCTTGCTTGCGCCCGGTGGGTTCTCGTCGTGTCCTGGCTGGCATGGATTCCCGCATGTGGCGCACTCGGGCACGACGAGCCGCCCGGCCCGGTCTTCCGCGATGCGCGCACAGGCTTCGTCGACGGCCCGGGGATTGAGGTGTGCATGGACGGAACCCGGGTGGTTGCGCCATCGCGCGCCGCGGGCGGCGCGTTGTCGTTTTGCGTTTCGCCTGGGGTGGCGAGCCGAACGTGCGACGACACGACCGAGTGCGCGCCGGGCGAACGCTGTGTCTGTGGACGCTGCGGGACGCGCCCGTGTCGCAATGCTACCGAATGCGACGCGGGAGAAGTGTGCGTGGGCAACCGGTGCGCCTCGGTCTGCGGCAGCGACACGGATTGCCGCGCAGGCGAGACCTGCAGCGCGGGAGGCTGTGCGCGACGATGCAGCACGCAGGTCGACTGCGCGTACGGCGAGAAGTGCAGCGCCCTCGATGGCACGTGCATCGTCAAGCTGTGCGGAGAGGCTGTGTCCTGCAATGTCGGCGAGCCGTGTGCGCCGCTGGAGCGCGTCGCCGACCTCCGTGAACCGCATGGGATGACGTGGGGCGGCCAGGCCCTGGCGTTCGTCGAGATCCGCGATGGTTCCGCGTGCGCGGTGTATCGCGCACGAGTCGTCTCGCTGCGTCGCTGGGAGGTGGATCCGCTGCAGCCGGTGCTCGCGCCGGAAAACGGTGAAGGCGGCTGCGTCGGTGCCCCCAGCGTGGTGGCGGAGCCCGGTCGCCTGGTCATGTACGCTTCGCGGGGCGACGGCAGCGCGATCGTGCGCGCAAGCTCGGTGGACGGCTCGACGTTCTTGCGGGAGCCTACGCCTGTCGTGACCCCCACCGAGGACTGGCAGGGGGGCTGGGTAGGCGCCCCCGGCGCCGCGCGCTTCCAGGGCGCCACCAGGCTCTTCTACCAGGCGGACCGCGGACGCGCGATCGGACTCGCCAGCATCGACGAGGCGACCGGCACGCTGCTCGACATCCGGCCCACCCCGGTGATCTCGCCGTCCATGCTCGAAGACCCCCTCTTCTGGCGCGGTGTGCAGCGGGTGACCTCACCGTTCGCGGTCGAGCGCGACGGGGCTTTGCTGCTGTATGTGGCAGCACGCGGTGCGGAGCATTCGGACGCGCAGGTCGCGGCGGGCGGTGTGTACCCAGCCGACGTGAACGACAGCATCGGGTTGTTGGCGTCCCGCGACCTGGTTGCGTGGGACCGCTTCCCGACGGGGCCTGTCCTGGCCCGGCGGACGAATCTGCGCACCTATCTCGGCGAGCTCGAGCCCGCGGTGATGTTTCTAGACGGAGGCGCGTGGCTGGTGTACGTCGGCGCCGACGCTTCCGGGGTAGCAACCACCGGACTGGGCCTGGCGACCTCGGGTCCCTGATCGGGCGTCGGGGGCAGGTTTCCGGGGCGTGACCGTAGGACGTCCCGTATGCTGTGTGCTCTACTGGCCAACCGGCAGCCGGTGCAGGGATGTGCTAGACGAGCGCCAACATCCCTGACCGCTGCCGCGGCTTGCTTCCCATGTCATCCGAGACACCGCTTCGCAGAATCGTCGAGCGTTTGCCGTACGCGGCGTTGGTGGTCGCGCTGCTCGGCTGCTCGAGTCCTTCCCCTGATCGCTGCCCGCCGCCGCACCCCACCTTCCGCCTCACGGTCCGCTGTGCAGACGGCACGGTCCCGCCGGACGCCACCGTCAACGTCAAGTACAGCGGCGGGGTGGAACAGTTCGACGCGAGCCAGCCCGGCGACGCGCCGAAGTCGGTGTTCTGCACGCTGCACCACGACGGCGACCTGGATGCGTCGAGTCTGCAGGACGCGAGCGTTGGAAGCGGAGGGATCTCGGACGTGGTGTGCGAGCTCTGGACCGACGGTCCTGCGACCGTGCGGGTGAGTGCATCGGGATACCCGGATGTGGAGGAAACGTTCTATCCGGACTCGGATGATTGCGGCTTGGTGACCACCGAGGAGACGATCACGCTGGAGCGCGGAGACGGGTCGGATCAGGGCAGGTATCGGAGCCGTTCGGTGGAAGGAATCCAGCCTGAAGCCCCGGGGCGTCCTCCCCACACCACCAGGTTCCCCACGAATGCGCTGCCATGGCCCGATCGCGCACGGACCAGGTCGGGCAAAGCGGACCACGCATCATTCGCCAGGTCGTAGCGTGCGCCGCGGCTGGTAGGCGCGCCGTAGCCCGCAGCGTCTCCGCCGGTCACCCAGACGTGGCCGCTCGACACGGAGACGGCGAAGCCATCCGCGACGGTGTATCCCGATATGGATACATCGGAGATCATGGTCCAGGTACCGGTTGCGGGTTTCCACGCGGCGCCATCCCCGCGGTCACCCGTCCAGAACCCGTCTTGGCCGAACAGCACCACCATCCGGTCGCGTGGCGCATCCCAGAATGCGACGTGCCCCGCCCGCGCGATGGGCGCGTCGGCCATGCCGGACCAACTGTCGCTCGCTACGTCGTAGATGGCGCCGTCCCGTCGAACGGAGCCGCCCGCGCGCCCGCCCCAGACCACCAGCCTCGACCGCGTCGGATCCCAGACCACGCTCGCACCCAGGCGTGGCGACAGCGCTGAATCGCTCATGGCCGTCCATGTGTCCGACGATACGGAATAGCGTGCGCCGTTGGAGAGCGCCGCGCCCGATCCCGTACGCCCGCCCCACACCATCATGATGTCGTCGTTTGCGTCCCAGACCGCCGCGGCGTCTGCTCTCGGCGAAGGCGCGCCATGGACGGCCATCGCGGACCAGCTGCCGTCCTGACGAGCGTACTTTGCGCCATCGCCGAGGGTGTCCGTCCCAGCGCCCTGGCCCCCCCAGACCAGCAGCAGCTCTCCTGTCCAGACACCGGCGGCGTTCGACCGGGGCTCGATGGCCGTGGCTTCAGGGATGGCGCTCCAAGTTCCCGTCGCCCCGTCGTAGACCGCACCATCGCCCAGCGGCGTGCCGAGCGAATCGCGCCCGCCCCACACCAACCAGGTTTGCTCGTCGTGCACGGAGAGGAACGCGCTGCGCTCGCTCGACGGGCCATCGCCCGCGTCCTGCCACACGGGCACGCGGTCGGTGCATGGTTGCCATGGTTCCCACGCGCAGCTTGTGCCGCACCACCTGACCCGCGCGAAGCCGGGTGGACAGGCCGAGGCGTCGGATTCGAAGGATCCCGGCGAGCATGCACCGCCAGCATCGCATGTACCGAGCTGCCACCGGCACGAATCTGCAACGATGCGGCACTGCAACACGCGCTTGCCGCAGAATCCGCAGCCCGCCTCCGTGACGCTGCAAGGCGCGCACTCGGCGTCGTCTGCTTCGCTGCACGGGGACCAGTCGCGCCACACCCCAAGCGAATCGCACGAACGTTGCCGAACGCCGCACGATCCGCAGCGTCCGCGTTCCACCTCGCCCGGCGTGCACGACGCTCCCGCTTCGCTTCCGGCGTCCGGATCGCAGTAGTCCAAAGACAGGTCGGTGGCGTCCGACTCGGCCCGGGCATCGGGTTCGCCGGCGTCGGGCGTGGCGTCTTTTCCGTGGTTCGCGTCGAGGTCCGGCGGTGCATCATCCGCTGCCTGGCTGTCGTCGGCAGATGCATCCGAAGCAGCCGGCTCCGCTGCATGGTGGGATGTCGCGCATCCGACGATGAGGGGCGCGATCATGGCAATGGACCTCACGAGTTGCTCCACGCAAACCAGAATACCATCGGCGTCCGTGCCTTGCTCGGCTCCCGCGCGGCTGGTAGGGTGGATTGCGAATCAGTGTCAGGAGGCGCGTGATGCGGGTGAACTTCAGCATCGCTTGTGCGTTGTGGGTCGTGCTTAGCAGCGTATTCTGGGTGCTGGGCTGTGGCGGCGACGCTTTCGAAATGGCCCAGGCGACACCGGGTCAGGACGCCGCGGCCGATGTGCCGCCGGGCGACGCGCAGGACGGCGGCGTCGACGCTGACCTGCAAGACGCGATGGATGCGACGGCCGACGCTTCGCAGGAGGCCATCGAGCTGTCGCCGGACCCGTTGGACTTCGGCAACCAACCGGTGTCGACCACGTCCCCCGAGATGGTCCTGAAGATCCGGAACGCCGGCGGCTCGACGCTGCCCAAGCCCGCCTTGACCTTCGTCGGCACGCATCCGGACGACTTCGCAGTGGCCTCGGACAACTGCCCCGCGGCCGGTCTTCTACCGAATGAATCCTGCGAAGCGCGTCTGACCTTCACGCCGGGCGAATCGGGTGTCCGCGAGGCGACGGTTGTCGTGGTCGCGGGCACGCATGCGAGGGTCGGCACCGTTCGCGGCACCGGCGTCTCCCCCGCCCAGCTTGTCATCGACCCGACGCAAGTCGATTTCGGAACGGTGGTGGTACCCAACGCGAGCAGCCCCATCATCCTGACGGTGACGAACCAGGGCGGGGCGAGCACCGATGCGTTGGTAACCACGATCGATCCGGCCAGCGGTCCCTTCACCATCACGAGCGACACGTGCGCCGGCGCCAACCTCGCCCCAGGTTCCCACTGCTTCGTGGCGGCCACGTTCAAGCCGAGCGCCGCGGGTCACGCCACCGCAACGCTGCACGTCAAGGTGGCAGGCGCAAACGTCTCCGCCAGCCTCGAAGGAACCGGCGTGTTGGCGGGAAACCTCGCCATGAGCCCATCGAGCCTCGATCTCGGCAGTGTCCCCGTGGGCGAGATTGGGCAGGTCCAGTACTTCACCCTCACGAACCAGGGCTCGTCGGACACCGGAACGTTAGCCATATCGCTGCAGGGCACGAACGCTACGGACTTCGCGATCGCATCGAATCCTTGTCCCTCCGCGTTGCACGGCGGCGACTCCTGCGTGATCGGCGTTCGACTTGCGCCGCAAACGGCGGGGGCCAAGATCGCCACGCTCGTCGCATCGGCCGACCCCGGCGGCACCGCGTCCGCCTCGCTCAGCGGCAAGGGCCTGCGTCCCGCCGTGCTGTCGATCGTCCCGAACGCGCAGGACTTCGGCACGATCGCGTCTGGCAGCACCAGCGCCCCGTTCCAGTTCACGGTGCGCAACGATGGGGAGACCGCGAGCGGTGCGGTGGCCGTCAGCCTGTCGGGCAACCAGGCCACCGAGTTCAGGATCGACGACCAGGCGACGACCTGTCATGGTGCCTTGGATCCGGGCAGTACATGCAACGCGGTCGTTCGCTTTGCGCCGATCTCCGACGGCACGAAGCAGGCGGTGCTGCACGCGACGGCCGCACCGGGCGGCGATGTGACCTCGTCGCTGACCGGCACGGGAGGAACCCCCTCGCTGCTGATCACGCCGGGCACGTGGGACTTCGGCGATGTCCGCGTCGGCGCAGCCAGCCAGGTCAAGGCCTTCGAGATCAAGAACGCGGGCACCGTGCAGAGCGGAGTGCCCAACGTTTCGCTTGCACAGCAGGCTCCGGCGGACTTCTCCGTGGTCGCCAACGGATGCACCGCTGCGCTCGATCCCCAGGCGTCGTGCACGGTCCAGCTCCAGTTCAAGCCGACCGTGGCGGGCAACGAGGCCGCAACGCTTCAAGTCAATGCGATCCCGGGCGGCAGCGCGGTGGCTTCGCTGCGGGGCCGTGGCCTGGCGCCGGCACAGCTTTCCCTCACGCCACCGAGCTTCGACTTCGGAACGCTACCCCTCAATACGTCGAGCGCCCCCGCTGTCTTCACGCTGACCAACACGGGCGACGTTGCGACGTCGAACCTGACCATCTGGATCGAGCCGCCCTTGCACGACTTCTCCATCACGAGCAACACATGCCCGATGGGCGGATCGCTGGGCGGGGGCGTCGCGTGCTCCATCTCGGTCACCTTCACGCCGACCGCGACCGGCCAGCAGGTCACGTCGCTGCGCGCATCGGCGACGGAAGGCGGCACGGTTTCGTCATCCCTGTCGGGGGCCGGCACCACGCAGGCAGCGCTCGCCATCACGCCCAGCACCTATGACTACGGGAACGTCATCGTGAATCAATCCGCGACGACCACCTTCACGGTCAGGAACACGGGCGGCGCGCCGAGCGGCATCCTCCAGATGCAGCTTGGCGACAAGACCAACTTTGCGATCACGAGCGATGGTTGCTCCAACCATGCGCTGGCAGGGAGTGGAACATGCGACGTGACCGTGAAGTTCCAGCCCACGACGCCAGGGGGCAAGAGCACATCGCTTTCGGCGCAGGCAAACCCGGGGGGAACCGCGACCGCGTCGCTGACGGGCAACGGGCTCGGACCGGCCGTACTCGAGCTCACGCCAGCGAGCTTCGACTTCGGCCTCATGCACCCCGGCGTCTCCAGCGCGCTGGTGAGCTTCACCCTGAAGAACAAGGGCGGCAGCGCATCCGGCCCGTTGCATATCACGATCGAAGGCGCCGTCCAGTCCGAGTACCAGATCGTGTCGGCGGGAGGGACCTCGTGCATCCCCAACAGCCAGCTCGGCGCAGGCGCTTCGTGCACCATCGGCGTCGTCTTCTCGCCCACGTCCTATGGTGTCAAGGCCGCGACGCTCACGGCCGCGGCCGATCCAGGAGGTACTGCCGCCTCTTCGCTTACGGGTGGCACGCCCGACATCTTCGTCTCGATGACCGGGAGCGACACCAACGATGGCCGGACGCCGTCGACACCGGTGCGGCACGTCGGTAAGGGGCTGTCGATGGCATCCGCGGGGTGGACCGTGCATCTGGCGTACTCCTCGACAGCGTACAGCGATGGCGAGTCGTGGCCGCTCATCGTGGGCAACGGGGTCACGCTGTTCGGCGACGCGGGCAATCAGAAGCCGATCATCGAGCCCGCGTCGTCGAATGGTGTTGCAACGGTCTTGAAGCTCGAGGGATCCGGAGCGACAGCGGAGCAGATCGAGGTGCGTTCCGGCACCGGCATCGTCATCAACGACAATCGAATCGTGGTGCTGATGAGCGGAAGCAACACCGTGCTGCGTTCGAGCGCTGCCGTTTGTCAGACCCCGCAATGCACGGCGGTGCGGGCGACCGGGTCGGGAACAAGCCAGGCGAAGCTCGTCGTGGCGTCGCTCGCGGATTCCGGCACGGGGCTGAGCGCGGCGGCGACGTCGAACGGGGTGGTATGGGCCGACCAGTTCACGGTGAACTGTCCCGTCGTCACGAACATCACCAAAATGAATACGATTGGCATCGAGGCGAGCGCGGGCTCGCTCCAGCTTCAGGGTTCCGGGCTCAAACAGTGCGTGCACGGTCTGAGCGTGACGGGGAACGCGTACGTGAGCATGCGGTCCACGAAGGTGATCAACAGCTATCTGTATGGAGTGGAGGTCAGCCTCGGCATTGGGACCCCGAGTCCGCCGCCGGACCTCGGCACGGAGACGTCACCGGGTAACAACGTGATCCAGAGCTCGCAGACGACGGCGAGGGTGGGGCTGGCAGTTCAGTCGTCGAACATAACGGTGAACGCCGCCGGGAACACCTGGTTGCCCAACGTGCAAGGCGCGGATGGCGCGGGACACTACGGGCACTTCTTGCAACAGGGACCGGTGCTGGAGCCGGGACCTGGAGAGAGCTGCAACAACTATTCGATCGCTGTGAGCTCTGGCATCCAGTTCTGACGCTCGTATCCGTCACGGTGTCTCGCGAGGGTGCGCCGACGAGGTCACGACGACCGGGCTGGGGCCGGAGCGGCTGTCATGCTTGCACGGCGGAGTCCGCGCTCGGGGGCTCGGCGTGCATGAGATCCTCGACGATGCGAACGATCTCCCGCCAATCGGACGCGACGATGCCTGGAGCGTCAGTGTTCCAAGGGTGTGCAACGCGGATGGCGGGTCGGTCGAGGCGGGTCCATGCGTCGAGCTGCGCTGGGGAGTCGTCGATGAGCAGGTCGCCGCGGAAGAGGGTCTTGTCGGCTGCGCTGACGACATCGGCGGGGGTGGCGGCGAAATGGCGGGCGAGCCAGGCGAATCGATCGTGCGCCCAGGTGGGGCTTGGGGGGAAGGGGGAAGTCACGAAGACGACGCGTCCGATGGTGCGGAGGGAGGCGACGCCTTCGATGGCATGGGGGCAGAGGGGAAGGTCGAGGGCGAATCCGGGGGAAGCGAGGATATCGGTTGCGGTGGACCAAAGGGAGGGGCCGAGGATACCGGCGAGGTCGAACCGGGTGATGTCGTCGACGCGGAGGCGGGTGCCGGTGCGGGCGGAGAGGGCGTCGAGCAAGGGGCGAACGAGGTCGGCGACGACGCCGTCGACGTCGACGCCGAAGGTAGGTGACGGGGGCAAGGGGGGCATGGGGGGGAGGTTGTGGCGCAAGGCTGGTGGGAGTTCAAGCGTGACGGCGTCGGGAACGCGGGTCGGTTATGGGACAATCGCAGAATGTCGCTACGTAACGCCATACAAGATTGCCTTGATATTGCTTGCGTGCGGGACGCGATTGAAGTAAGGGCGAGGAAGTTCCCGACGCAGAGCCGGGCTGTCGACCGACGCCGAGGGCATGCGCGAATGCACCAGGCATCTCCGCACGATTGAGTGCCGATAGTTGGCAGGGGTCTACACACAGGCGGCGCTGGGGCGATGGTCGTTTCGCAGGAGGTCGGTGTATGCGCATCGTCATCAACGGACGCACGGTGGATCAAGACTTCATCGATCGCGTCGAGGAGATCAGCGGCCAGAAGCTCTCGTCGTGCATGCAATGCGGCACCTGTACGGCGTCCTGTCCGATGGTGGAGGCGATGCAGCTATCGCCGCGCCGGGTGATGCATCTGTTGCAGATGGGGTTGCGCGACTATGTGGAGGGCGCGAACACGGTCTGGGTATGCGCTTCGTGCCACACGTGCGAGGCGCGGTGCCCGCGTTGTGTGGACCTGCCGAGGGTGATGGAGGCGATTCGTCTGGTCACGTTGCGCCAGAACAAGGATCGTGTGGACCCGCAGCGGCTGGAGCCGACGGTCATCGACGAGGCGCCGCAAGTTGCGATGGTGGGCTGCTTCCGGAAACTGACGGCATGAGGGTGCGATGAAGGTTAGCTACTATCCTGGCTGCACGCTGAAGACCAAGGCACGCAATCTGGAGGACTCCGCGATAGCCGCGCTGCGGGTGCTCGGCCACGATCTCGACGAGCTGCCTCGCTGGAACTGCTGTGGCGCGGTGACGTCGCTGGCGCAGGACGATCTGCTGCACATGCTGGCGCCGGTGCGCGATCTCATCCGTGCGAAGCAGCAGGGGTCCGACAAGCTCGTGACCATCTGCTCGATGTGTTACAACACGCTCGCCCGCGCCAACCTCCTCATGAAAAACGACGTCGAGAAGCGCAACACGATCAACGCTTTCATGGAGGAGGAGCCGGACTATGCGGGCGAGGTGGAGGTGGTCCACCTGCTCAATTTCCTTCGAGACTACGTGGGCTGGGACAAGCTTGCGGCGGCGGTGAAAAAGCCCTTGAGCGGCCTGCGTGTCGCCCCCTACTACGGCTGCACGCTCGTTCGTCCCGCCGAGGTCGCGATCGAGCCCGCGGTCGATGCGTCGGTGTTCGAGAGGTTCCTCACGGCACTGGGCGCGGAGGTCGTGGCGAACCCAGCCGCCTTCGATTGTTGCGGATCCTACCAGATCCTGAGCAGTCCCAAGGAAGCGCTCGACGCTGCTGCGCGGGTCATCGGCACCGCTCGGGACCGGGGCGCCGACCTGATGGCGTTGAGCTGCCCTCTGTGCGACTACAACCTTGGCAAGCGTCAGGGCGACCTGATCGCGTCGCACGGCCTGCAGGGCGAGCTGCCCACGGTCTACTTCACGCAATTGCTCGCGCTGGCGCTCGGGCTCGGTCCCGATGTCTGCCACTTCGAGCTCAACCACAAGGGGACACGGTCCCTGCTGGAAGGCCGCAACCTGATTCCGGTGCAGGCCGCGTGACACGCGCCGCCGGCGCGCCGGCGGTAGGAACGAAGGATTGAGTCGCCAGAACGAGACATCAGACGCACTACCTCGGACGGCGTGGAACCAACTGCTACGTGAGGTCGAGATGAGCACAGCAGCGATGGGCGAGGATCGAATTCCTGAAGTGAAGTCCAAGCTGATTCCCATCTATGTCATGGGAAAGCGCTACGACGTACCCGACTCGCTGACCATCATGAAGGCGATGGAGTACGCGGGATACAAGTTCATTCGCGGATGCGGTTGCCGCGGCGGCATCTGCGGCGCCTGCGGCACCGTCTACCGCCTGCAAGGCGATTACCACATCCGTGTCGGCCTGGCCTGCCAGACGGTCGTGCAGCCAGGTATGTATCTCACCCAGATCCCCTTCTACCCGGCCAACCGCGCCGTCTTCGATTACGAAACCACCCCCGCCGTCCCGGAGTCCGTCTTCAAGGCCTATCCGGAGCTCTTCCGCTGTGTCGCCTGCAACGCCTGCACGAAGGTCTGCCCCATGGATGTCCCGGTGATGGACTACATCGCGGCCATCAAGCGCGGCGACTTCGAAAAGGCCACCGAGCTGTCCTTCGACTGCATCCAGTGCGGCCTGTGTGCGACCCGCTGCATGGGAGAGATGGCGCAGTACCATATCGCGCAGATGGTGCGCCGCCTCTACGGCGGCAAGATCGCCCCGCGCGCCGGCCACCTCGCCGAAATGGTCTCCAACATCAAGGCAGGCAAGTACCAGCCCGGCATCGACGAGCTGAAGAAGACCGACGTCGCAACCCTGAAGAAGCTGTACATGTCGAAAGAGGCGCGCGAGATCGAGCCGAACATGTCCGAAGACGACTGGACCCCCGCGAACCGGGCCTATCTGTGAGACCGTGACACGAGAGGTGTGAGATGCCTTATCCCGAAGCTCTGAAGGAACTCATCAAGAAGGTAGAAGCCACCCGTGCGGTCCGCGTTCAGCGCAAGAAGGCGGGTGAGGAGCTGCCGTTCATGTCGCTCGAAGAGCGCGCGGCCACCCTCCACTTCCACCCCGACATCAAGGACGAAGGACGCCGCGAGATCCTCGTCGGCCCCTCCAAGGGCTACAAGATCGCCCACGAGTACGTCGACCTGCTCGAGGCAAAGCCCCGGGTCGACCCCGACAAGGTCGACCTGACCAAGGCTGACTACGAGACCGACGTGCTCGTCATCGGTGGCGGAGGCGCTGGCACGGCCGCCGCTCTGCTCGCCCAAGAGACCGGCGCAAAGGTCATCATCGCCACCAAGCTCCGCCACGGCGACGCCAACACGATGATGGCGGAAGGCGGCATCCAGGCCGCATCCAAACCCCACAAGGATTCCCCTTACTACCACTACCTCGACGTCATGGGCGGCGGCCACTTCGTCAATGTCCCCGACCTGGTCGAGGCGCTGGTCAACGAGGCCCCCGATGTCATCCTCTGGCTCGAGCGCCTGGGCATGAATTTCTCGAAGTACCCCGACGGCCGCCTCAAGACCATGCACGGCGGTGGCACGTCGCGCAAGCGCATGCACTTCGCCGCCGACATCACCGGCGCCGAAATCATGCGCACCATCCGCGACGAAGCCCGCAACCGCAGCGCCGACATCAAGGTGCTCGAGTTCTCCCCGGCCGTCGAGCTCGTCCTCGACGACCGCGGCCGCTGCGCAGGCGCCCTTCTGTACAACCTCGAAACCGCCGAATACTTCCTCGTCAAGGCAAAGGCCGTCGTCATGGCCACCGGCGGCAGCGGCCGGCTCCATGTCCAGCAGTTCATGACCACCAACCACTACGGCGCAACCTTCGACGGCGCCGTCCTGGCCTATCGCGCCGGCGTCCCCGTCTGCTTCCTCCACACCATCCAATACCACCCCACCGGCGTGGTCTTCCCGGAGCAGGCCGAAGGTATCCTCATCACAGAGAAGTTCCGCGGCATCGGCGCCAACCTGGTCAACATCGACGGCGAGCAGTTCGTTAACGAGCGCGAGCCCCGTGACGTGGAAGCCTCCGCGATCATCAAGGAGTGCGTCGCCAAGGGCAAGGGCGTCCCCACACCGACCGGCCGCTTCGGCGTCTGGCTCGACTCGCCCATGATCGACGCGCTTCTCGGCGAGGGCACGGTCGAGCGCGAGTTCCCAGGAAAGTTCATCCTCTACAAGCGTTTCGGCATCGACATCTCCAAGGAGCCGATGCTGATCTACCCCACGCTCCACTACCAGAACGGCGGTCTGGAGTACCAGCCCAACGGCGCCACCCGCGTTCCCGGCCTCTTCGTGGCTGGCGAGGTCGGCGGCGGCGTGCATGGCGAGAACCGCCTCATGGGCAACTCGCTCCTCGACATCCTCGTCTTCGGACGGCTCGCCGGCGCCAGCGCAGGCAGGTTCGCCAAAGAGGTCGACGGCCCCCGCAAGCTCTCCCTGGATCATGTGCGCAAGTATGTGAAGGAGCTCGAAGCCGCCGGCGTTGGCCTCGATCGCATGGCCCCCATGCTCCTTCCCGACTACACCCTCCCCGACGTCAAGAGCCGCCAGCTCACCGCCCACTACGCGGGTACGCTCCGCTCGTAGCCTCGTCCCCCTTTGCACTGCCTCAGCGCTTTCGTCCAACGAAGCGGGTGACGCGCGCGGCGCGCAGGTCAGCGCGTTGCGCGCAATCCGCCTGCATCCGGTGATGGCACTGCAGAGGACATCGTCGACGCGGGATCGACCACACCCGTCCGTGCACTTGCCTCCGACGAGGGCGCCGGGGCGTCTGCCAGGCACGGCGCCGGTTGCTCGGCGCCTGTCCTCTGCAGGTCGCACAGCCAGCGCAGACGGGCCGCGAATCCGTCGAGATCGACGGCAATGGGTCCTCCATACTGCGCCGGTGCGGGGCACCCTGACGTTGCAGCGCAGAGCGCGAGAAGAAGCGCCTGCCACCGACGAAGCCGCGCTCCGCGGCGCGATGGAGTCGTCATGACGGAACGCTCCGCGACACCCATCAGATGCTCTCGACGCTCTTGAGCATCTCGGTGACGAACTGCGTACGCGGACGAATGAGCAGCCCTCGGACGCGCCGCGTGGGCACCTTGACGATGCCGTCGTGGGGCCCGAGCGTGCCACCTGCGAGAGGGTCGTCGAGGAACTCGTAGGTGATGCTGCCTGGGTCGGTCTGTGTGCGGGACGCCCGGGCGCGTTGCTGGGCCGATGCCGACGGGCCAACGGCGAGGACGGCGGCAGCCATCGCGACGAACATGATCGAGTTACGGACCGTGCGCATGATCATCCATCCTTCCTGCCCGTGCGACGGGCATGATGCGAAACCGACATGACAAGGCCGAGAGCGGCGCTGGCTACTCGACGCAGGTACAGATGAAGCTACCCGGGCCGCACTCACACCGCGGGACGACGACACGCCTGGTGCTGGCGGAGACGGCGGGGACGGCGGACGGCGCGGGTGCGGGAGGTCTAGGTTGCGCAGCCGGCGCGGAGGCCGCTTCGGGGTGGGGTTCCGCCAAGCGTGCGGGTTCCGTGGGCCCAGCAGGGAGCACGGACGGCGGGCTGGAGTCGACGGCCAGGGCCGGTTGAGGCAAGGGGGCCGGCCGGGGCGCCACCGGAGACCGGGCGTACCGAATCACCGCCCAGGCGGTGGTGGCGACGAGCGCTGCGGCGACTGCAAGGGCGGCGATCCAGCGCCGTCGGGCGCGCATGGGCGCTCGCATCGGGGCCGGCGCCGCCAGCAGTCGTCCCACCATTCGGTCCGTGAAAGCCGGGGGAGGCTCTTGGGCGGGCCACTGCGTCCAGGGTTCGAACGTCATCTATGCCTCCCACACCGGCGCGAGCAGCTCGCGCAGCTTGTCTCGCGCGCGAAATAGCCGGGTCTTGACCGTAGGCTCAGGAACGCCGAGCACCGCGGCGATCTCCGCCATGGTGAGCCCGTGGAACTCGGCGAGGACGAACACGTCGCGCTGTTCGTCGGGAATCCGTGCGGCAGCCTCCTCGAACGCGCGGGCTAGCTCGTGGCGATGCCGTATCGTGTCGGGCATGGTCGGCTCGGCGACATGGGCGGCTTGGTCGAGGCCGACATGCCGACGTGCGCCCTTGCGTCGCGCCTCGGCGACCACGTTTGAGGCGATGGCGAGCAGCCACGTGGTGAAACGAGCCGGGCCATGCGGATCGAACCGTGGCAGGCGCTGGAACGCGCGCAGGAACACCTCCTGGGCAAGGTCTTCGACATGCGGGCCGCAGCCGAGGCTACGCGACAAGAAGGCATAGACGACGCGCTCGTAGCGGTTGACCCAACGCCGAAGCGCCGCCGGATCGCGTCGGCAGCACGCCGCCAGCGTTTCCGCATCGACCTCGCTCGGCCTGCCGGAGGCATCGGAGGGAAACATCTGCTCGATGGGGAGCGCGGCGGTCATCGTGTGTTCCTGGACAGTATCTGTCAGGAGGTCCGAAAAAGTTCCCTCGCTCTCATGAATTGTGGACCCTCACGGCTGTCCATGCCAGGTCGCTCGCTTGCCGCGGGCGGCGAAGCGCCATCCTCCGCTCCCTCCGATCGAGTACCCTCCGGCCTGGGCGTGTACTAGATTCGGCCCATGTCGATCGGACGGATCTCGCACAACGATGGCGCCGACTGCCTGTGCGGCAGCGGCACCGCTTTCGGCGAGTGCTGCGGTCGCTTCCTTTCCGGAAAATCGGCCCCTGCCACGGCCCTGCAGCTCATGCGCTCACGCTACACGGCGTATGTGCTTGGCGCTGTCGATTACATCCTGCGCACGCACCACCCGGACACGATCGACATGACGGACCGCGAGAGCGTTTCGGAGTGGTCCCATGGTTCCGAGTGGCTCGGCCTCGAAGTGATCGCGACCGAGCGCGGAGAGCCGTCGGACGACGAAGGCGTGGTGGAGTTCGTCGCGCGGTACCAGATGGACGGCAAGGTGCGGTCGCACAGGGAGCGTTCCAGATTCCGCAAGCTGGACGGGCGGTGGTTGTACGTGGACGGCGAGATGGTCAAGAGCGCGCCGGTTGTGCGCGGCGGGCCGAAGATCGGGCGCAACGACCCGTGCCCGTGCGGTAGCGGCAAGAAGTACAAGAAGTGCTGTGGCCGATGAGGCTGGGCAAGGTAGCATTGTTTGTCGCCAGATCGCCGTCCATCGTCGACGACGTGTGGCGCGTGCCGGGTTCGTCCCGGCTGCACGGGGAAAGTTCAGCGAAAACGCTCAAGACGGGTTGGTGGCGACGCCGCTGGCGCCTATCATGGTTGTGCTGGCTCGGGGGAGCCGACACGGCAGGAGGGGACCACGATGGGACTGCTGGACACACTCTTGGGGCGCAAGATGTTCTGTGACGTTTGCGGCGCACCGATACGGGAACGCCCCATCGAGGGGCGCGACGGTGCTCTGTACTGCAGCCAGGCGTGCATGGCGACGCTAGGGCGCCTGTCGCGTCCACCGGATCATCCATCGCCCGACCCATCGGATAACAGCTCGGAGGCGTTCGTGGCGGTCCGTGATGGGCGGACCCGGTGACGGTCACGAACGGGGGTTGGAGCCTCCGCCGGCGCCGCTTGGCATGGGATTCTGCTCGCGCTCCAGATAGCGGAAGATGGTGCGTGGATCCACGCCCAGATCGCGTGCGGTCTGCGTTCGATTGCCGTTGTTGCGCTCGAGAATCTCGAGCACGTAGCGCCGTTGGAACTCCTCCTTGGCGCGTTCGAGCGGGAGGATGGGCGTCTGCTCGTCACGGCCGAGGTCGAGATCCTCGGCCGTGAGCAGCGAGCGATCGCACAGCACGAGCGCTTTCTTGAGCCGGTTCTCGAGCTGCCGGACGTTGCCAGGCCACGCATATCGTTTGATCGCGTTCATCGCGTCCGGCGTGAATCCGCGGACGTTGCTCTTGAGCTCGTCGGCAAACTTGGACAGGAGCGCGCGGGCGATGATCACCACGTCGTCACCGCGGTCCCGCAAGGGCGGGAGCCAGATGTTGACCACGTTGAGCCGGTAGAACAGATCCTCTCGAAAGCGCCCGCTGCGAATTTCCTCTTCGAGGTTCCGGTTGGTGGCGGCCACGACACGGATGTCGATGCGCTCCGGCCGGCTGTCGCCCACGCGATAGACGACATGCTCTTGCAGCGCGCGCAGCAGCTTCACCTGCAGGTTGAGCGGAAGCTCGCCGATCTCGTCGAGGAACAAGGTTCCCTTGTCCGCGATCTGGAACTTGCCGGGGCGAGACGCCACGGCGCCGGTGAACGCGCCGCGCACGTGACCAAACAGCTCGCTCTCGATGAGGTTCTCCGGGATGGCGCCGCAGTTGATCGTTACGAACGGCCCGTTCACCCGAGGGCTTCGCCTGTGGATCTCCCGGGCGATGAGCTCCTTGCCGGTGCCGGTCTCCCCCGTGATGAGCACGCTGATGTCGGTGCACGCTACCTTCTGGAGCTTGCGAAACACCTCCATCATCGACGGGCAGGAGCCGATGATCTCACCGAAGCGCTTGTCGGACAGCTCCTCGGCAAGCTTCTCCTTGTCGGCCCGCAGCGTGGTGAGCAGCATCGCGTTCTGGAGGATGAGCGATGCCTGGGCAGCGAACACGGTGAGCAGGTCGAGCTGGTCGCGGGTGAACAGCTCCTTGACCTTGTCGTTGCCGACATACAGCGCGCCGAGAGGTTCGCCTTGCGCGAGCATGGGCACGCACATCACGCTCGAGAGCTTCAGCGCCAGCACGCTTTCGCTCTTGCCGAACGTGGTGTCGGCGAGCGCATCGCTCACGATGACGGGCATCCTGCTCTCGATCACCTTGCGGACGATCGAGTCCGAGATCCCGCCCGTGTCATCGGCGATGACATCACGGCGCACGTTGCGGGACGCGCGGACGGAGACGCGTCGCTGGGGGTCACCCGGATCGGCGGGCTCGACGAGGAGCACGGCGCCGCGGTCCGCGCCGGTCAGCTCGATCACCGCCTCCAGCAGATCCTGAAGGACTTCGTCGACGCTCCCTCGACGCATCAGTCGCTCGCTGAATGCTTGCAAGCGCTTGACGCCGGACAGGTCGGCGGCGGGGGAAGCGGGCTCTCTCGCGGCGACCGCACCGGGCACGAAGCTCGGGTCTCCGAGCAGGCTGAAGGAGAACTCGGCCGACCCCAGGGTGATGCGATCGTTGTGCGCGAGCCTTGCCCGGCGCTTCTTCTTGCCGTTGATCAGAATCTCGGCGGACCGGTCGACCTCCTCCAGGTTGAAGAAACGACCGTCGAAGATGATCTGCACATGCGTGTCAGCCACGCCCGGTAGCTGGACGACCACGTCGTTGCCGCTGGAACGGCCGACCGTCGTGATGGGCTTGTGCACGTTGAAGGTGCTGGGAGCGCCTTGGGGCGGGAAAAAACGCAGGGTGGGCATGCTCGATGACCTGGGCTGCAGCGCGGACCAGGCGGGAGCCTATCCCGTCGGGCCCGCCGTTACAAATGCGTGCGTGCGCCCCGCGGAGTCGTGGGTGTTGCACACGCCTGGCCGCGCGGTGCTACACTCGGCGCAATGCCGGCTCCCCCTCGTGTCCCCCTCCCTGCACCGCACTTGATCGTCTCCGAGCTCGACGAGCTGGCGTCGGCTTCCGACGACGGCGAGGTGTGCGATGTGTGCGGGGAGAAGATCGCCGGCAATCCTGGTGGACGCGGTCTGCTGATGTGGAAGCGGGGAGAAGAAATCCGGTTCGAAGAGCCGGCGCTGTGCCGTCGATGCGCCAAGGCGATCACGGCGGCCGGCCACGCCATGTGGGACGAAGACGACGGCGCCGACGGCTGACAGCCGGGTCAATGGCAGTACGAAGCCAGACGGGCGAAGCGCTTGAGACCTTCGCGGAAGGTGATCTCGCCGCAGTCCGGCTGCACTTGGGTCGCCTCGGCGGCGGAGAACACGACATCGGTACGCTGACCGGCCTTGGCGGTGTAGGTCTTGTTGGTGACCCACAACGTTCCTCCAGGCAGCAGCGCCGTGTCGTAGCAATCGACCCGCTTGTCGCCGTTCATGTCAGCGGAAGGAACCGGCATCGTGATCGCGTACCCCTTGCCGCTTCCTTCGACGACTTCTCTCGATGCCATCGAACCCGACGCGCCGATGGGCGTCGTGAAGTCGTAGCCCAGAAAGTTCGCCTCCACGATGCAGTCGCCGGAGAACTGGTTGAGAACCCTGGCTTCCGGAGCGCCGTCTCCGCTCGCGCAACCAGACGCCGCGACGACACCCGCCGCCAACAACCGCAAGAGCCAACGTCGATCCATGAAGCCTCCTGGTGCGCCGGAATCTACCAGCAACCACGACACCTTGGCCAGCCGGTTCGCGTCGACGGCTGCAGCCGGTCTGCCGAGGTCTTGTGCTGCTCCTTGTCGACAATCGCGCACGCGTGCCAGGTAGCACCTGTTCGGTCCTGGGTTGACCGAAGCGTGCGCCAGGAGCCGCGGATGGGCTTGTGGTCGAGCGCACGTGCGCACCGCAGCAAAGGGTGAGGTTGCCGCTCGCCCGTGCATGGATGAACGCCTTGCTTGGCCGCGGCATGGCGCCCGATCGACAAGTCGAAGCGACAGCTCTCGCTCAGCCCGTCTCGTCCACAAGAGCCGCACACAATCGGTGGGACCTCGGACAACGCCCGACCGCATCACGCTGCCGTTCAAGGCTGTGTCTCGCGACGGTACGGATGGCGGCCGACGGTTCCCCTCCCCCGCCCCAACCCCGCCCTTGTCCGCTGCATTCGGCGACCTTTTCGGCCTTCCCCAATCGCCCTTGCGGCCGCAGCCAGCTCCTGGCCGTGGGGTCTCTGTCCTCCGACAACGAGTCGATGTCGAACCGATCGCCGCGGAGACTCACGCCTTGCGGCCCGCCAGGGCGGTGGCCTGTTCGCAGCCGTTGCGTTCAACGCATGGCCGCGAGCGCCTGCCGGACGCTGTCGAGATGCTTGGTTGCTGACAGCTCGTGATGGAACACACCGCGGATGATGCCTTGCTTGTCGATCAGGAAGGTGACCCGTCGAGCCATATTGAGCAGACCGCCCAGTAGCCCAACCGCCCCGTACGCCCGGCTGATCGCCTTGTCGTCGTCCGACAGGAGCACGAAGTTCAACCCATGCTCATCGGCAAACCGGCGATGGGAGGCCTGGTCGTCGAGGCTGACGCCGATGACCACGGTGTCCGCCGCCGCGAGCTCCTCGTGGGCATCGCGGAACAGGCACGCCTCGCGCGTGCACACGGCCGTGAAATCCTTGGGGTAGAAGTAGAGCACGACGTTCTGCTTCCCGAGGAAGTCGTCGAGCCGAACGACCGATCCGTCAGCCGCGTACCCCTGGAACGCTGGAGCCTTGTCACCTGGTTTGAGCATGCAGGTTCCGATGACCTCGGTGCTGTCGTCGTTGCCACCGCGCCGACGCAACCTCCAGCCGAATCAGTTCAGGTCGCCGTCTTCGGGCGCGCGCACGGGCTCGGCGACCGCCACCGGCCGTCGCAACCGCTCGACCACGGCATGCTGGATGGACTCGTGGATGTCGGTCATGTCGGCGATGACGCGCAGGTCGGCGAGGCTCAGCAAGCTCACGAGGGGCACACCGACTTCGGCCGGACAGCCGGGGTTGAGCAGCATCGCCATCCGGACGCGTGTTCGCACATTCCAGCGCGGGTGCCTGGCGATCTCGAGCATGACCGTGGGCGGCAGCGGGCGACGGGCGGCGATCCTCACGACGTCGTCTTCGGTCGTGATCGGGTTGTCGAGCACGTTGCGGATGACCTGCGGGTGCGGGTCGGCGAGGAGCCGGTCGAGCAGCTTGCGTGTGGGACGTCGCGCCAGCGCCTTGCGCTCGCCGAGGGTCAGGGGGCGGCCGCGGCCGTAATCGGGGATGCGACGCTCGTCATCCGATCCTGGTGCACGCGGGCGCTTCGTTCCACGGGAGATCGACAAACCTCCATGGACCATGCGCGCGAGCGGCGTCACCGAGTCCGCGCTCACCGTCGACCGCAGCAGGTCGAGCACGTGCCTCGACCCCGGATCCTGCAGCATCCCAGCGAGGCTCACGAGCACTTCTCGACAGGCTGGGTCTCCCCTGTCGGATCCGTCGCACAGCACCTCCAGGGCGGCTGCGCTCGCGGAAGGCGAAGCCGTCGAGAGCGCGTCCCGAAGCCACGCCATGCGCAGCGCCTGGGTCGGGAGCGTGGGCACGACACGTACAATCCGGTCCGCGAGCGACTGCGACGGCGTCTGCGCGAGCGATCTCTTCACGATGGTTGGATAGCGTACCGCGCAGCCTGCCGCTCGCCAAACGTGCGAAGCGATGCCGCGCGCATCACCCATGATTGCGAAGGACGTATCGCCGGCCTCGGCGCGCGACATCCCGCTTTCGGCGTGCTAGGGTTGACGGGTCGTGTGGTTGGCTCAGACCGCGATCCCTTCGATTGCCCGCTACGCACTGGTTTCGGCCTCTGCGCTCGAGGCTTCTGCGCGCAAGCTGGCGTCGTCCGACGGTGTCATCAGCACCGCGCGCCTGTCGCAGGAGTTTGCGCGGTGCGAGCTGGATCAGCCCTCGCTTGCCCGCTGGCTGGGCAAGGCCTTGGCCGCCCCTGCCGATGACGCGGCCCGCGGCCTGGGCGCCTCGCTCGCGATCACCATCTGGAATGCGTTCCGCCTCACAGCCGGTGACCGCTTGCGGCGGGTCTCTCAGGAAGACTGTCAATCGGCCGAGCTGCTTCTGCAAACCGACGAAGAGCTTCGAAGAGACAACGCCAAGGTCGTGCTCGAAAGCGACGACATCATCGCGATGCACCAACCGGACATCGCGCGATTCGTTCGCGACCGGATCGAGGACACGATGACGACCCTGGCAGACCAGATCGACGTCGACGACATCGACGCGGTGTACCGGATGCTGCTCGTGGAGGTGCTGGTGCTGTCGTACGCGGTGCAGCCGCCCGAGGAGCTGGCGCCGTTCGTGGGGCGTCAGCTCTCCTGACGACGCCGGATGGGTTCACTCGGCCTGCGGCCCCGTGGAGCTTCACGGGCCCCCTTCCGGCAAGCTGCACACCAGCCGTTTCGGTTCATGGGCAACACCCTCGGCGTCGACCTGGCCGACCTTTCCGAGGCGCGGGCTCGGCCATGCACCCTACACGCGATGCGCTCCTGCTCAGCACTCGGGACTCAATACTCAGATCCGCCTTCCGCGTCGAGGCGTCGCAGGTGCCTGCTGCACCTCCAGTGGGGAACGGCCCGAAGCGACCGCAGTGGGGATTGACGCGACGCTTCCGATCGGGGTCAGTTCGGATGGGAGCCTGTTACCCTGAGTGCAGCTCGTGTGCCCGGATAGCTGGCCTTCGCGCGTGGGCACGTTTGCGGCTGGGCGCGCCTGCTGGGGAGGAATGGTGTCCGCGCGACGTCTGCGATGGCCTGGGCGGCTACCATCCAGACCGCTTCCGCCTTCGCGCAATCGTTGCAGCCAAGGCCCCCTGCAGCATACGCCATCTGCACAGTAGCCGCTGCCGCAATCCACGCCGGAGGAGCATGGCGATCCAGGCGGGAGCGCGAACCCCTTGACGACGATGACGTGGTTGCTCGATGAGCGGCGCAGCCCCGTCGTGCGTGAGTGCACCAATGAGACACGCTCTGCCTTTGCCACCCGACCGTGGCATGTTGTCTCGTGGCTGTGGAGCCAGTTCCGGAATGTTCCCCGTCGGACGGAGCGCCATCCGCGGCTTCCTCGACGGATTCGTCGCCCGACTGCTGCGCCCAAACTGCAAGGTCAGGCCCAGCCAGATCGACCGGCTCCGAGAAGTCCTTATGGTTCAGTTTTTTATTCATTATGCATACTGACGGATTGGGGCAAGCAGACTACTTGCCGCAGGACTGCTGATATTCCTGGTAGCCGCGGACCCAGTCCGCGTCGTCGACATAGCCGTTACCGTCGGGGTCGCAGTAGCCGCCTGGCTGGGTCATCGCGCAGCCCGGCGTGGCGACGGGATAGAGGCAGTAGTTGTTGTGCTCTGCGAGACAGGGGCAGGAGGGCCACGGGGTGACGGGCTGCGCGCCACAGGACTGCTGATATTCCTGGTAGCCGCGGACCCAATCCGCGTCGTCGACATAGCCGTTACCGTCGGGGTCGCAGTAGCCGCCTGGCTGGGTCATCGCGCAGCCTGGCGTGGCGACGGGATAGAGGCAGTAGTTG
>Ga0272446_1000648_pt1 | contig 53384 bp, 39 predicted proteins | sample YNPCB0061_FD_194587 | JGI IMG/M metagenome (GOLD analysis project Ga0272446, IMG submission 194587) | Hot spring microbial mat communities from Yellowstone National Park, WY, United States - YNP-CB-006-1 | ecosystem: Environmental > Aquatic > Thermal springs > Hot (42-90C) > Sediment | place... | reverse complement strand
CGGTGGTCAGCGGCGCGATCTCGCCGCGCAGCACGCGCACGAAGTCGTGCATGATGCCTTCGTCGCCGCCGCCGTGACCGGTGGTGGGGCGCTCGATGGCGATGCGCTCCGACTTGCCGCCGTGGATATGCACCTCGATCTCGTCCGGCTCGACGCGGGCGCGTAGCGTGCCCTTCGTGCCGTCGTAGCGCATCGAGCGGTGTTCTTCGTTGGAGTGGCCATGCATGACCAGCGTCACCGACGCGCCGCTCGCCATCTCCATCAGCACGGTCTGGTGATCGACCACGTCGTTGTCGCAGCGGTAGACGCAACGCCCATAGGGGCCGGTCTCAATGGCGCGCTGGCGTCCGGCGCGGCTGACGTCGGGCGAGATGGCGGCGAAGGGCCAGACATTGGGAGCATCCGGGTCCATGCCCGCCGCCAGCATTCGTTGCCGCGCATCCGGGAAGGTGCGTTCGTAGTCGAGATAGATGCCGATCGCCGAGAAGGGGCAGGTCGCCTCGATCGGGCAGCCGTCGGTGCAGCGAGCCGGAATCTCGGGACCAGCGCGTTCGCTGCGGTAGTGCATCAGCGAGCCAACCGAGGAGAGCCGCGTCACCGGCTGCTGGAGATTCCAGACCAGGATGTCGAGATCGTGGCAGCACTTCGCCAGGATCATCGGGCTGGAGAGTTCCTTGTTGCGCCAGTGGCCGCGCACGAAGCTGTGCGCCATGTGCCAGTAGGCGACATTCTCGCGGTGCTCGACGGTGACGATCTCGCCGATGACGCCCGATTCGAGCACCTCGTGCAGCTTGCGCCAGAAAGGCGCGTAGCGCAGCACATGGCAGATTTGCAGCACGCGCCCGGTGCGTTCTGACGCCTGCACCAGTTGGACGCAGCCTTCGAGCGTGTGCGCCATCGGCTTTTCCAGCAGCACGTTGTAGCCCGCCTCCATCGCTGCGATTGCAGGGCCGACGTGCATCTGATCTTGCGTGGCGACGATGGCGCCGTCGGCAAACTGCCCGGCGGCGACCAAATCTTCCCAGGTCGTAAAACAGCGGCTATCGTCGATGTCGTGCGCTTCCGCCAGCCGTTCGCGGCGGATCGGGTCCGGCTCGGCCACGCCGACGACGCGCAGCTCGTCAGGATGACGCAGCGCGTAGGATGCGTAGGCTGTTCCCCCACGCCCGCCAGCGCCAATGATGACCACCTCAACAGGTTTGGACATAGAACACCTCGAAAAAAATGGCAATCTCCAATCTCCAGTTCGAGATTGGAGATTGGTGATTAGAGATTGGAGAGTTTCACCGGCTGGCCGGTTTTTGCCGATTGATAGGCAGCCAGGGCCACCTGCATGGCGCGCAGGCCGTCTTCGCCGGTGATCGACGGGGCGCGACCGGTGCGCACCATCTCCACAAAGTCAGCCATCAGGCCACGATCCATGTCGCTGCCATAACCGGCCCATTGCGTCTTGCCCGCGGCATTGGAAGCAACCGTCACATATTGATGCAGTGTGTCGGCATAGACAACGCCGTGTTCCCCCAGGATTTCGAGCTTGACATCGCCCCAAATCGTGTAGCTCGGCGGGCGCGACCAGCTTGTATCGAGCGTGCCGTAAACGCCGTTGCTGAGCGTGAAGGAGAGCAGCCCGGCGTCGTCGATGCCCAGACCAGGGTGAAGCAGGCTGTCGCCCACCTCGGCGTAGACCTCCGTCACCTCGGCGCCCCAGAACCAGCGCAACACATCGATCACATGCACGGTGTGGTCGAGCACAGCGCCGCCGCCAGCCAGGTCAGGGTCGATGAACCAGCCGCCGGGCATCGAGCCGTGATTGGTGCAGTTGACCGTGTAGATTTCGCCCAACAGCCCGGCGTCGAGCTGGCGTTTGAGTTCGACGACCGACGGCGCAAAGCGCACCGGGAAGGCGATCTGCAACCGCGTGTTTGTGGCGGCGCAGCGGTCGATCATGGCTTGCGCGTCGGCGACGGTCGTGGCAATCGGCTTCTCGCAGAGGATCGCCTTGACGCGCCCGGCAGCCTGCTCCACCAGCGGGCGATGATAAACATTCTCGCTGCACACAACGACGGCGTCCAGCCCGGCGGCGAGCAGCTCGTCGGCGCTGGCGAAACGGGCGACGCCGAGCCGCCCCGACCACTCGGCAGCCGACGCGTCGGTGCGATCCCACACGCCCACGACCTCGACGCCGGGCATAGCGAGCAAATTGTGCGCATAACTGACCGAATGCATGTGGGCGATGCCCAGGAAACCGATGCGGACAAGTTGATTGGTCATGGCGTCACCCTCCAAACTCATTCATGGCGATCACTTTGCCGGTGCGCATCGATTCGATGGCGGCCAGCGCCACGCGCACGGCTTCCAGCCCGTCGCGCGCGGTGACTCTCGCTTCAGCCCGGCCCTCGAGCACGTCGATGAAGTGCGCCAGTTCGGCGTAGTACGGCTCGTCCTCATTGGCGGTCGGACTGCTGCCGATGCGCCGAAAGCCGTGTTCGTCGTCGTAGAGTTCGTAAACCAGCGGCGGGCGATCGATCGAATCCCACTCGACCAGACCGCCATCACCCGCCACCTCGATACGCGTGCGGAAGGTGGTGCGCGGGTGCGCCCAGCTCACTTCGATGTGGCCGACTGCGCCCGATGCAAAACGCAGGATGATCAGGGCGTGATCCTTGAACTCCTTGCCGGCGAAGGTCAGCCCGCGCGCAAAGACGCGCTCGACCTCGCCGCAACACCAGCGCGCAAAGTCGATGTCGTGCACCGCCACATCGAGCACCACGCCGCCGCTCAGGTTGAAATCGGCGTAGTGCGGCGCCGAGAAGTCGCGCCCAGGGCGCGGGAAGCTGCCGTTGCGCGCGCTGCGATAGACCGCAGGTTTGCCGATAGCGCCGGCGTCGATGCGCTCCTTGACGCGCGCGTACATCGGGAAGAAACGCACGACTTGCGCCGGAAAGAGCGGTGCGCCAGCGCGTTCGCACGTCTCCACCATCTCGATCGCGTCGGCAAGGTGGCGCGCCAGCGGCTTCTCGCAGATGATGGCTTTGCCCGCCGCCGCGGCTGCCAGGACGTTCTCCTTGTGCGCCACCCCCGGCGTGCAGATATCGACCACATCCACCGCCGCAAAGAGATCGGCGAGTGTGGCGAACGCCTGCCCGCCGTAGCGCTGCGCGGCTCGCTCCGCCGCATCCGCTCTGACATCGTAATATCCAATCAGCTCGATGCCTGGCATGCGTCGCCAGCCATCGAGGTGGACAGCAGCAATCGCCCCCGTCCCGATCACACCGACTCGTTGCATAGTTCCTGGCTTTCCTCTATGAAGTTGTAGATGAGACAGCTTTCTCTGTATCGTCGCACACGAAGGCTGGCTGTGCAAAAAGGCAAAGCGTCCGGCTGGTTGACCGGCGACGACCACTTGAGCCGGTCACTGGCGCCGCCAGCTCATTGCGTTGCCAGCGGCTTGAGATGAGCTTCGATGTCGGCGCGGCGCGGTTCCAGGAAGGGCGGCAGCGCCAGCCGCCTGCCAAGCTCCGCCAGCGGCTCGTCGACCGTGAACCCTGGGCCGTCGGTCGCCAGCTCGAAGAGAACGCCGTTCGGCTCACGAAAGTAGATGCTACGAAAATAGTAGCGTTCGACGATCCCGCTGGTGCGGATGCCGACGCTGCGCAGCCGCGCGTCCCAGGCGCTGTGCTCAGCCTGGGTGGGCACGCGAAACGCAACATGATGCACACCGCCGGCGCCGGGGCGCGCGTAGGGCAAGTCGGGGCGCACGGCGACGTGCAATTCGGCGGCAGGCCCGGCGCCGGCCATCGTGAAGACATGGACGCGGTGCTGCGGTGCGTCGGGGTCAGGATAGGTGCGCGCCGCCTCCATCCCCATCACTTTGGTAAGCACAATGTCGGTCGGCGCCAATTGAGTCACCGTCATCGTGATCGGGCCCAGACCGCGAATCTGATGCTCAGCGGGAACTGGGCTTGCGGGCCATGGCGCCCCCTCGCCAGCGCCGCCGTCATCAACCAGACACAGCCGCTGCCCCTCGAAATCCTCGAAGTCAAGCGTGGCGCGTCCGTCGCGTTCCGTCAGCGCGCTGTGCTTCACGCCCAGCGCCGTAAAGCGATCCGCCCACCATCTCAGGCTGGCTGCGCTGCCGACGCGCAGCCCGGTGCGCGTGATCGTGTGGCTGCCGCGCTGTTCGCCAGCCGCCGTGGGCCAGTCGAAAAAGGTGAGATCGCTGCCAGGCGTCGCCAGCCCATCGGCATAGAAGAGGTGATAGGCGCGCACGTCGTCCTGGTTGACGGTCTTCTTGACCAGGCGCATGCCGAGCGTTTGGGTGTAAAAGGCGTAGTTATCCGCAATGCGTGCGGTGACGGCGGTGAGGTGGTGGATTCCGGTGAGCTGAGGCGTCATGTCGTACTCCCTTCGTGAGTTCTCGTGTTTAAGTCACTGTAACGGATCACGACAACAGCTTCCGTAGCTTCTGCCACAGAAGTCAGTGTAGCGCCACAATATTTCGGCGGACAGGACCAGGTTATCCCGCCAAAGTCGATGGCTTCGCCAGCGGCGCCGCGCCCTGTTGTCGCCGCAGCAGCAGGAAGCAGAGCGCGCTGCCCACGGCAAGCCCTGCACAGACGAGGAAGAGCGCGTTGAACCCTGCCGCCTGCACCAGCATCCCGCCCAGCAGGCTGCCCGCCAGTTGACCAGCGCTGCCCGCCGTGTTGAACAGCCCGCTGTTGCCGCCGCGCTGCGCCTTGCCGCCCACCTCAGATGCAAACGTCATCGACGCCGAAGTGTAGCTGCCAAAGCCGAAGCCGCGCACGACCTGCACACCGAGCAGCGCGGGCAGGCTTGTCACCAGCAACAGGTAGCCGATCTGCACCGCCGCAATGAAGACGCCGCCCGCCGCCAGCACTGCCGCGCGCCCGGTGATGTCCGACAAGGCGCCGCCGAGCCACATCGCCGGCATCTCGATCAGCGCGGCCAGCGACCACAGGCTGCTGATCGTCGTCTTACTGTAGCCGTTCGCCTCCATGTAGTTGGGCCACATCGAGGTCGAGGCGACGTGTGCGGCTGTCCACAGCACGACGCCGCCCAGGAAGAGCACGGGCAGCCCCAGCGCTGGCGCACGCTGTGGCGACGAGGGATCGACCGGGGCGACGACCGCCGCCGGCTTTACTTCTTGCAGCGCCAGCGCCGCCAACGCCGCCGCCGCCAGAAAGCCGCCGCAGACCAGAAAGACCGAGGAGACCCCAAAGGCGTCAGCCAGACGGCCACCGACAAACGCACCACCGGCAAAAGCCAGCGACGCCAGCCCGCGCGTCAAGCCCATGCGGCGCCCTTTGCGGTTGGAGGCGTCCAGCGTGTCGCCCATCAACGTCAGACCGAGCGTGGAGACGCCCGCCATGCTCAGCGCGTCGAGCAGACGTGCGGGCCAGGCGGTGGCGACGTTGCTGGCGGCGCTCAACCAGAAGTAGCCCAGCGCCGCACCCGCCAGCCCGGCAATGTAGAGCGGCTTGCGGCGCCCCAACCGGTCGGCCAGCCAACCCCAGGCCGGATTGCTGACCAGCGCCACCAAGATCGTGCTGGTGAGAATCAGCGAAATCAGCGCATAGCCGGCGCCCAACCCTTGCAGATAGAGCGTCAACAGCGGCGAGTTGATGCCGATGGCGATGAAAGCAAGAAAATTGACCAGCGTGAGAATGCGATAGTTGTTCATTGGCATAAATATGGCGCCGGTGTGCGAGCACACCGGCGCCACCCTGAACGAATCTCCAATCTCGCAATCGCTAATCTCTCAATCGCTGAGAGTAGAGATTGGCGATTACTTCGGCTGCAACTGCCCGGTCAGCATCAAGACGATGACGAAGGGATCGTTGTAGGTGCCGTTCTGGTAGACCGGGTCGCCATCCGGCGGCCAGCCAGTGACGCGGATATCCGGCGCCGGGTTGTTGCCGTAGCGCTCCCACAGCGGAATCTGCGGCAGCAGCTCGTTGTAAGCCAGCGCCAGGTCGCCCACAATCTTCTTTTGCGCCTCGATGTCAGACCCCAGGGTGGAGTCAGCAATCATCTTTGCCAGATCGACCTCACCAAGCACGTCGGTCTGCTGCGTCATCGGGAAGGACATACCCTTCTTGGAAGGATCGCCAACGCCTGACATTGCCTGGTTGTAGGGCGTGCGCATATCGGTGTTGAAGGCATATTGCGGGTAAGGATTGCCGGCGCCCCAGGCGCGGATCGCCATCTGGAAGTTGCCATCCTGGACGTCGATGTCGTGTTGGGTGAAGGTGACGCCACGGAAGGCGGTCTTGATGCCGAAGTCCGTCAACTGCTGCGCCAGATTCTCGGCGGCGGCGGACCAGTCGGCGAACTCGGCCGGCGCGGTCAGCTCGAACTCCATGCGCTTGCCGGTCTCGTCCATCCAGACGCCGTCACTGTCGCGCGTCCAGCCCAGGCCAGTCAGAATTTCCTCAGCCTTGGCACGATCGAACTCATACTTGTTGAGCTTTGCCGCGACATCCTCAAGAAGCCAGTTGGCAGCCAGGTTGTCGGAGAAGCCAGCCATGTTGATGACGGCCTTGCCGGAGTCGCCCAGCGAGACGACGCCGTTCTCGTTGCGGTCGATGGCGTAAGCCAATGCCTGGCGCACTTCCTTCTTATCTAGGGGGGCCACTGCATGGTTGACGTAGAGCGCCGGGCCGTTGTAGTTCGGCGCACGGATAATGCGGTAACCGAGGTTGATGTATTCCTTCTCGGTGGCGGGCGGGAAGCCATGGGTGGCATAGTCCACATCGCCAGCAAGCACCAACGGCGTGACCACAGGGGTCTCACCGTTGTAGTTGACCAGGCGGTCGAACTTGACCTTGTCCGCCAGGAAGGAGGTCGGCACCTTGTTGATGATCATCTGCGACTCGGTGATGCTGGCCGGGTCGATCTTGTACGGGCCAAGCACGACCATGTCCGCAGGACGGAACTCGTTGAACTGCGCCAGCAGGTCTTTCCACTCCTGGTCATCAATTGTCTTGCCTGCCGCCACCAGATCATTGACCTTCTGCGCCCACTCGCCGTAGACGGACGAGGCATGAATGTAGCTGTCACGCAGCAGACGGCGCGGGGCGACAGTGGAGGGATCGCGCAGAATGAAATCGACGGTCGTATCATCCACCGCCTTGACCTCAGCCAGGTGATCCTTCCAGGCCGCTGTGTTCAGCAGGCGGTAGATCGCGAAGGTGTCGACGACGTCCTTGGCCGTATAGGCGCTGCCATCGCTCCAGACGGCGCCGGCAGGCAGCTTGACGCGTAGGGTCACATCATCGACCCACTCCCACGACTCGCCAGCGATCGGCATCCAGCTTGCATCCGCCCACATGTAGTAGAACAGGGGCGGCTCCATCAGCGCCTGATACGGGCTGCCGTTGAAGATGCCGTTCGCCACGAACGTGTTCCAGTGCCCCTTGGGCGCCACATCATACGGCCAGGCGATGTGGAACTCGCTGCCGCCAGTGGCTGGTGCAGCGGCTTCCCCACCTGCCGCTGGCGCGGCGCCAGGTGCAGCAGCCGGCGCTGCGCAGGCGGAAACCACCAGCGCCAGCACCATGAGGAGGGCAAACCATTTCATGTGTTTCATGCGTTGTCTCCTTGAATTACAGAACAGATGAACAAAAATTGAGTGTAACTTTCCCCTGTGGATCGTTACCCAGTGATAGCAAGCGTCGTCGAATCTGCGTCGATTCCTCTCCTTTCCAGCCTCACCGCCGACCGCGGCGCACGACAATGCCGAGCGCCGCCACAAACACAACACCGATCAAAACCGTGAACAGCGTGATCACATGCTCGCCCGTGCCCGGCTCCACGACAAAGAGCAAGGGGACGCCCCCCACCAGGAGCAGAGAACCGATCAAGAGACCTGCGCGGACAAGTTCGCTGTGCATCGGCTAGACCAACAGGGAAACCCTCTCCTGCCGACGCACCGGACACGCCACCCGCCCGCCCACATCCAACGGCTCCAGCGGCGGAGCGGCAGCGTCACACTGCCCTGGCACAAAGTAAGGACAGCGCGGGTGAAAGGTGCAGCCCGGCGGCAGGTTTAGCAGACTAGGAATCTCGGCGCTGCGCAGTTCGATCTGCCGCTTGTGTTGCGCCAGCTCCGGGTCGGCTTCGGGCACGGCGGAGAGCAACGCCTGCGTGTACGGATGGCGCGGGTCGGTGATCAGCCGTTGCGTGGGGCCGTCCTCGACGATGCGCCCCAAATACATCACCGTGATGCGTCCTTCCCACGCAAAGTATTTCGCCAGCGCCAGGTCGTGCGTGATAAACAGGAAGGTGACGTCGAACTCCTTCTTGAGCCGCGCCAGCATCGTCAAGATGCTCACGCGGATCGAGACATCGACCATCGACACCGCTTCGTCAGCAACAATGAACTTGGGATCGACGGTGAGCGCGCGCGCCACGGCCACACGCTGGCGCTGCCCGCCGCTGAGTTGGTGCGGGTATTTGGCAATCACATCGCGCGCCGGCGTCAGGTCGACAACTTCGAGAATTTCCAGCGCGCGCGCTTCCGCAGCAGCGCGATTTTTCACCTTGTTGTGGCGCAGCAGCGGCGCGGTGATGATGTCGCGGATGGTCTGCGTCGGGTTGAGCGAAGAGTAGGGGTCCTGGTGAATGATCTGCACCGATTGGCGGTAGCGGCGGAAGGCGGCGCTGTCAAGCTGCTTGATGTTCTTGCCCTCGAAGAGCACTTCGCCCGACGTGGCTTCCAGCAAGCCAGCCACCATGCGCCCGGTCGTGCTCTTGCCGCAGCCACTCTCGCCCACCAGGCAGACCGTCTCGCCTGGCTCAATGGCAAATGACACCGAATCGACGGCGGTGACCGTCTCTTTGCCTTTGCCGAATTTTCTGGTCAGGTTGCGCACCTCGATAATCGGCACCATCAGGCCACCTCCACATCGACGTCGAGCACATCGGTCAACGTGAGGACGCCGCGATGCAGCGGGTTGCGCTTCAACTCCGCCTCGACCTCATGCCAGTGCCAGCAGGCCGCCGTGTGCCCTGGCCCGACTTCCTCCAGTTCCGGCTCCTCCTGCTTGCAGCGATCCGTAGCAAAGGCGCAGCGCGGGTGAAACTTACACCCGCCCGGCAGGTTCACCAGGTCTGGCGGCGAGCCAGGGATCGAGAACAACTGCTCGAAACCGCCCGTCACCGTCGGCACGGCGCGGATCAGGCCAAGTGTGTACGGATGGCGTGGCCGGTAGAAGATGTCATCCGACGCGCCCAACTCGACGATGCGACCGGCGTACATCGTCGCCACACGGTCAGCCAGTTCAGCCGCGATCGCCAGGTCATGGGAGATGAAGATCATCGTGAAATGCTGCTCTTCCTTCAGCTCGCGCAGCAACTTGATGATCGTGCGCTGGGTGATGATATCCAACGCTGTCGTCGGTTCATCCAGGATCAACACCTGCGGGTTGAGTAGTAGCGACAGGGCGAGCAGCACGCGCTGGCGCATGCCGCCGCTCAGCTCGTGCGGGTACGCGTCGATCACGCGCATCGGGTCAAGCTGAACAAACTCAAGCAGTTCCACCAGGCGTCGCCTGATGGCGTCCTTGTCGTGCCAGCCGTGCGCCTTCGCCGTGTCAAGCGCCTGCGCCCACACCTTGAGCACCGGGTTGAAGGCGTTGAGCGCAGCCTGGAAGACCATCGCACACTCGCTCCAGCGGAACTCGCGCAGCTCGTTGGGCTTGAGCCGCAACACATCCACCTCACGGCCGTTGCGTCGATAGGTGATGACGCCGGGGGAAGTCTCCGCGGTCTCAGGCAGCAGCCGCACGATCGCCAGCCCAAGCGTCGACTTGCCGGAGCCGCTCTCACCGATCAGCGCCAGGCTCTCGCCAGCGTGCAGATCGAGCGTCACCCCGCGCACAGCGCGCACCTTGCCCCGGCGAGTGGCGTAGGCGACATGCACGTTGTCGAGCGAAAGGGGGGCGCCCCCGTTGCTCTGTTCACCAGTCTGCCAGTCGAGCTTGTTCTCTGCCATTGAGTCAACGATCCTTACTACAAGTGTTGCGGTGACGAGTGTTGCGTGTTGCGTACTACTTGTTGCGTGTTGCGTACTACGTCACGAGTGCTGCGCGTTGCTTGCGGACGCAGCGCAACATGCCCCCCTACACCATCGTGCGTAGGCGTGGATTGAAAGCAAGCTCCAGCGAACGCGTCATCGTGATCACTGAAAGCTGAAAGAGCGCGATCGCCAGGATCGGCATCATGATGCGCCACATTGCATCACGGAAGAAGATGGCGCCCTGCGTCCACGCCAGGCTGATCATCACGCCCCAGTTGCTGCTCGACACCGGCACCAGCCCTAACAACACCAGACCGACCTGCGTATAGACCGCCGCAGTCAGCGCCAGCGTAAAACTGATGACGATGTAGGTCATCATGTTCGGCACCAGCTCACGAAAGACGATGTGCCCGGTGCCCAGGTCAAGCGCACGCGCCGCCTCGACAAAGTCGCGCTCCTTGAGCGAAAGCGCCTGTGAACGCACGGCGCGCAGCAATGCCGGCCAGCTCAACGCGCCCAGGAAGAGGCCGAGATAGGTGATGTCGTTGAAGGTGATAAACGCCGCCAACACCGCCAGCAGCGGAAACTGAGGAATCGTCAGGATGATGTCGGTGAAACCGATGATGGCGCCGTCCACCTTGCCGCCAGCGAAGGCCGCCAACGTGCCAAAGGTGACGGCGATGAACGTCGACAGAAATGCCGCAATGGCGGCAACGTAGATCACATCCTTACCGCCGTGGACGATCTGCGAAAAGATGTCGCGTCCCTGATGGTCGGTGCCGAACCAGTGTGCGGCGGAAGGCGGCTGGTAGATCTGATCGAGCTTTGTCTGCGTGTCGAGCGGGATAAAAAACGGCCCGATCAGACAGATGATCAAAATCGCACACGTCGCCAAAAAACCAATGAAGCCCGCCTTGTTGTAGGTCATCAGCTTCAGGGTCGTTGCCAACCAGTGCCAGATACCCTGTATCACACCCATCGTCTACTCCATCTTGATAGACTGCTCCGCCACCAACCCGTCGCTAGACCGCGCCGACGCCTTAGCCGATCTTGATACGCGGGTCAAGCCAGCCGTAGAGGAAATCCGCCAACAAGTTCGCCAGGATAACCGACATGGTAATCACCAGAAACACACCCTGCATCACTGGATAGTCGCGCTGGGCGATGGCGCCGCTCAGCACGTAGCCGATGCCCTGGTATTGAAAGAGCGTCTCGATCAGGAACGAACCGCCCACCACAAAGCCGATAGCGATGGTCAACTGGGTGAAGAGCGGCAGCGCGGCGTTGCGCCCCACGTACGCGGTCGTGATGCGCCAGTCTTTCAACCCACGCGCCCGCGCCACCGTCACAAAATCCTCGCCCAGGGCGCCGACCGTGCTGCCCTTCATGCTCAGCATCCATGTGCCCATGGTCGTGAGCACGTAGGTGATGATCGGCAAAAAGGCGTGAAACAGTGCATCGTACAGGAAAGCAAAGGTGAACGACGGCGCCACTCCGGGCGACATCGTGCCGCGCATCTGCGCGATCGGGAGCACCTTCCACTGCACGCCCAACCACACGACGAGCAGGATGCCGATCAGGTAATTGGGGACCGAACTCACGACAGAGGCGAAGATGGTCAGCGTGTGGTCGAGAATGCCCTCGCGCCGGTAAGCCATCATCAGCCCAAGCAGAATGCCGATGGTGAAACTGAGGATCAAGCCAATGCCGACGCTAAAGAGCGTCCACGGCAGAAAACGGGCAATGATCGAGGCGACTGTCGTGCCCGGCGAGGTGAGCGACACACCCAGGTTGCCCTGGAGCAGATTGACCAGATAGTCGAGGTACTGCTTCCACAGCGGTGCGTCCAGGTCGATGGCGAAGAGCGCCGCCGCCTGCGAACGCGCATTCTCATAGTCCATGCCCTGTGTTTCGATCAGGCGGGCAATGTACTGCTCCACGGGGTTGCCGGGCAGCAGGCGGATCAGAAAAAAGATGATCGTGATGACGATCCAGATTGTGAAGAGCGCTTTGGCGATCCGCCGCACATAGAAATTCTGCGTGATGCGCCGCAGAGGATTCGGCGTAGTGTTGACCTGTGCACCGCTGATAGGTTCCGACGTCGCAGTTGTCGTCATAGTTCGATCTCACCGATCACATTTCACCGATCACATTTTACTGTTCACGTCACACCGACTGGCGCCGATTGCGTAAACGGCCACGCCTCGTTGCCAGAACTATACCGGTACATACCAGCATAGCCCACAAAACAGGATGAACAAGGCAAGGTGCGGACAGCGCTATCGCCATCTGTACAAGAGGTTTGAATTTGATTACGTTTGCCGATATCGGCAAGCGTAACATAGACGTTCAATCCATGTCAATTTGCTTTTTTAGCCGATTTGACTGTCGATTTGACAAACCGCCTCCCCAATGATAAAAAAGCAACTTCGAGATTCTGGTGGAGGTCAATCCCGCCGCTCGTGTAGCTTAACAGTTGAATTCGTGCAACCGAGTCGTCACTGCAGGCAAGCGCCGGTAGAGGAACTTCCCGACTCCCATCCGGGCGAGGCAACTTGGCCGGAGCGATTGCCCCACGAAACAGCAAGTGGGGGCGCCCTGCCAGCAATGGCTGGGTGACTACAACCGCAACAGAGAGTAGACCCGCCGGTGCGCCGGTGAGGGGTGAAAGGGTAGGGTAAGCGCCTACCAGCGGCGTCAGCGATGGCGCCGGCTAGGCGAGCGTGCAATCGGGAGCAAGGCAGGTGGGTTCAGCCCGCTGTACAGCGGCTGAATCCTGCCGCAGCGGTGCGGACGAAGTCAGGCAACACCTGGCAGATCACAAACCGCCACACAGAAGTTGTGTGAGACAGATGACGGCGCAGCGCAGTGGTCGGAGTGATTCGATCGCTGCGTGAACAGAATCGGGGGTACAAAGTTGTCACGAATTTGCATCGATCCGGCGGGTAGTGTATACTCTAGACAGTTCTGCAAGAGGTACGCCGACGTGGCGGAATGGCAGACGCGATAGACTTAGGATCTATTGCCGAAAGGTGTGGAGGTTCGAGTCCTCTCGTCGGCACCACGATGTGGCCGGTTCAGGGGCCCGTGGCCTAGCGGGAAGGCGTCTCCTTTGCAAGGAGAAGATCGTCGGTTCGAATCCGACCGGGTCCACCTTCCACAGTTTGCCAGCACGATGGCGTAACGGAACAAAACATGCGGGCGTAGTTCAGTGGTAGAACGTCTCCTTGCCAAGGAGAAGGTCGTGAGTTCGAATCTCATCGCCCGCTCTGAAAGGGTCGGCCAGGCGGCCGACTCTTTTACTGAAAATGTCAAGCACATTGTAAATGCGCCGAGGTAGCTCAGTCGGTAGAGCACAGCACTGAAAATGCTGGTGTCCCCAGTTCAAGTCTGGGCCTCGGCACCTGACCAAAGTATAGCCCCAATGGGGGATCGTCCAACGGCAGGACTACGGACTTTGGATCCGTCAATCGGGGTTCGAATCCCTGTCCCCCAGCCAAGACACGGGGCAGGGCAACCTGTCCCGCTTTTTTGTCAGCCAAACGTTACCGTGGCGGCCATAGTTCAGCGGTAGAACACCAGATTGTGGCTCTGGGTGTCGTGGGTTCAATCCCCACTGGTCGCCCCAACCGGAAGGTTCATGTGCAGAATCCACTGTGCAGAACCACCAAAGAAACAGCCCTGGCCTACGGCCAGGGCTGTTTCTTTGGTGTCCGGTAGCACCTTAGAGAGTATATCCCTGAGGTGATGCTACCGGACACAGACTAAAACGAGTACTGTCCATGTACACCACCTCCTTATTTTGGGATAGCGGAGTCAGGCTGGGTGTTGGCTGCGCCAGTCACCTAGCTGGCGCAGAGTATCTCACATCGCATCGGCTTTGTCAAATGCACTTTTCCCAGGTTGCGTCCCAGGATGTTGGAAAATTCCTTACGTCCCTTCCGGGAAGGTGAAACCGCGCCCGGATCGGGGCGCCCCCTTCTCAATCCAAATAGCGAAGAAAGTAGGTTGCCAGCCCCAAAAACAGCAGGAAACCAAACACGTCGGTGAACGTTGTGACAAAGATGCTGGAGGCCAGCGCCGGGTCGATGCGCACAGATTTGAGCGCCATCGGCACAAATACACCAGCCATCGCAGCAATGATGAGGTTGCCGAGCATCGCCAGGCCGATCACAAGCCCCAGGTAGGGGTTGCCCTGCCACAGACCGGCAATCAACGCCACAAGAATGCCCACCGAGACGCCGTTGATGACGCCAATGCGGGCCTCGTGCCACAGCGCCCACAACGTGTCGCGCGGGGCGATCTCCTTCAGCGCCAGGGACCGCACGATGATCGTCATCGTTTGCGTGCCAGCGTTGCCGCCCTGCCCGGCCACGATCGGCATGAACGCAGCCAACACCGCCGCCCGCGCAATCGTGCCTTCGAACAACGCCACCACGCTCGATGCCAGGAATGCAGTGGCTAGATTCACCACAAGCCAGGGCAGGCGATTGCGCGTAGACTCCCCGATCGGGCTGTAAATCTCCGAATCAGGGCTCATTTGCGCCAGCTTGTAAATATCCTCGGTCGCCTCCTCCTCGATCACGTCCACTACATCATCGATCATGACGACGCCGATCAGTCGCTCCTCATCATCCACCACGGGCAAGGAAACCAGATCATAGCGCTGCAAGAGCTGCGCCACTTCCTCCTGATCGGCGGTGGCGCGCACCGAAATCACGTTGCGATCCATGATCTCCTCGATAGTCTGCTCCGGTTCCGCCAGGATCAGCGCCTTGAGATCGACCAGGCCAATCAGGCGGGCGTGACGATCCAACACGTAGAGCGTGAAGAAGTCTTCCTCCTCAGCATAGTGGGCGCGCAGAAACCGGATCGACTCAGTGACGGTCCAGAAACGGCGCAGGGAGGGAGGCGCCGCCGTCATGATGCCACCGGCGGTGTCGGGTGCATAGGTCATGAGGGCGGCGACGTCGGCTGGCTCCTCCATTTACTCCAGGACTTCGGCGGCCTGCTCTGGCTCCAGTTCGCCCAGCAGGTCGGCAGCCATATCCGGCTCCATCTCGTCGAGCACATCGGCCAGCATCTCGACGTCAAGATGCTGCGCCACGTCGGCCATGTCCTCCTCGTCAAGTTGCTCGAAGACCTCGGCCAGTTCGGGAGCTTGCAAGCGGTCGATCACGGCGGCCTGCTGCTCCGGCTCCAGTTCAGCGATCAGTTCGGCGCTGTCAGCAGGATGCAACGTGCGCAAATACGCCACTGCGCCATCCAGGTCGGCGCCATCCAGAAAGGCTTGTAGCCGCTCCAGGGCGTCATTCAGTTCAATTGGATCGACCATCTCCACCTCCTTGCGCGCTTGCATGTGCACGGCTGCGCCGTTTTACGCGCGGGTGGTGGCCAGAGCAGGGAGGGAAGCGTGAGCGGCAAAAAAACCGCCTGACACCATTCCGGGCAGGCGGTTTGCAGACAACAGACGCAGTCATCGATCACAGACGAGGCAAGCCCCGTCTCCGTCGATCAGGGTGCAAGCCTCCAGTCGTGATCGTCGTGACTGCGCAGGCTGTCGGCGGCGCCGACCCACTCGCTACGCACCGGACGCGCAAAACGACGATCCGTATCAGTTTGTTGGCGCCGCCCAGTGCGGTCGCCGATTGTTTTGACAGCAACATGGCCCGCCGCTGTCTGGTTCAGGCTACGCTGACCAGGCTCGGCATCGGGCTGGCTACTGTCCGGGTCCGACTGCGCTGGCAGCGGCCCCATCGAACGTTGTTCAGGATTCATTGTCTTTCCAGAAAACCGGCGTCATTCTCGATCTACAGGCAACTGACTGGGATCGGTGGCAACACATGGAATGCACCGGGACGATACGATCCGCAACAGGATAGCACTAGCGGCGCGCAGTGTCAAAACATGCGACCTGACCGCCCTCAACCAGAGTCACGCCCCTTGCTCCAGCCAGGCGATCTCTGCTGGAGAGAGCTTCACGTCGAAGGCGGCGGCATTGGCGGCGTACTCGGCGCCGTTGGCGCAGCCCACCAGCGGGAAGACTAAAAACGGCTGCGCCAGCACATAGGCCATGGCGATCTGCGCCAGCGTCACGCCGCGCTGCCCGGCAAGCTGGCGCGCCCGCTCCAGCCGGGCGAAATTCTCCGCGTAGCAATAGCTTTCCACGCACAGCCGATCCAGATAGGCGGTGAACGTGTCCAGATTGTCGGGGCGAAAGCGTCCGCTGAAGAAGCCGCCCGCCAGACTCGACCACGTCAGCAACGGGATGTTGTGCTGCTGGTAGTAGGCGCGCGCTTCGGCGTTCGCTGCGCCAGTGAGGGTGACGCAATTCGGCCATGGCTCCTTGAACTGGATCGCCAGGCTAAAGTGCGGGCTGGAGACGGCGAAAGGCGTCAGCCCATGCGCAGCTGCATAGTCGTTGGCTTCAGCGATGCGATGATGGCTCCAGTTCGAGCCGCCGAAGGCATGGATGCGTCCAGCCGCCAGGTGTTCGTTGAGCACCTCGACGATAGGCCCAACCGGTTGGGAAGGGTCGTCGCGGTGAAGCAGGTACAGGTCAATGTAATCCGTGCGTAGCCGCGCCAGCGAATCGTACAGGTCAGCGGTGATGTCGAAGGGCGTCACACGCTGGCGATCCTGGTTGTGGTGCGCGCCTTTGGTGATGATCACGACCTGGTCGCGCACCCCGCGCGCCGCAACCCAACGCCCCAGCGTGCGCTCGTTGTCACCGTTGCCGTAAACGTGCGCGGCGTCGAACGTATTGCCGCCCAACACCAGGATGTCGTCGAGCAAGCCAAAGCTGTACTCCAGTTTGTCGGAGCCGATCATGACCGTGCCCTGAATGAGACGGGCGACCGGTTTGGTGACGCCGGGAATGTGTCCGTAGTGCATAGAGTTGACCTCACAGATGAATAACGCCAGGTTAGTGGTTGAGCAGATGCTGATCATATCATGTGTGCACGGAACATTTGCATTTCCGGCAGCGTCCATCCAACAGAGGGAGGCACTGGCAACGATTTTCCCCAAGACGACAGGGAGGTGTTATGAAAATTGCGATGACCGCAACGCTGTGCGCGGCGGCTTTGCTGGCAGCCTGTACGCCCGTGGCGAGGCCTGCGTCGCAGCCGCACACGCCACTGCCGACGCTCACCCGTGTCGACGATGGTGCACTGGTGCAGGAAGAGACGATCGTGGTCGAGAAACCAACAGAGAGGAGTCAGCCAATGTTGCCCCAGGTGAGTCAAGCTATCGCCGACCTGGCCGAGCGCCTGGGCGTGGCGCCGGCGGAAATCGAGGTGGTCAGCGTCGAGGCGGTTGTCTGGCCGGACGGCAGCCTGGGTTGTCCACAGCCGGGCATGCTCTATCCACAGGTGCTGCAAGATGGAATGCGCATCCGCCTCGGCGTGGCTGGCGTCATCTACCAGTACCACAGCGGCGAACGACGGGCGCCCTTCCTGTGCACGAATCCCGGTGAGCCAGCGCCGCCAGGGGTTGGCGTGGGCAAGAACTGATGCAGAAAACAGCCCAGGCACACAGCCACCGCAAGCCGCCAGCAAGTTGTGCGGCGCCTGTCGGTGGCTGTGTGCCTGACGCCAGGAAGCCCTGCGGCTTCCTGGCTCAAAAAGGTTGCGCCTTCCTTACCTGACTTCGCCGTTGAAGCAGGCGATGTTGTCGCCCTGGAACACGTTGGGGGCGCACATGATGCCGCAGTTGCTCCACGCGCCCTTGCGATGTCCGACGGCCTGGTACGTGATAACGCGCGTCTCACCCGGTGCGCCCGGCACAGAGCTGACACGCAGTTCCGTGCCAGCCGTCGGCAACGCGCCCACACCGTCGACGTAGTAGTTCTGGCCGCGATTGCCGTACTCATTCTCGGCGCCCACGGTCAAGAAGCCGCCATCACCGTTGCCATCGATCGTTCCATAGGTGAAGGTGATATCCTCCACCCCATTGATGCCAATCCAGATTTGGAAGCTGGTAGTGCGCGGCGTGGAGTATTCGCGCACCCTCTCGAAGTCAACGATCAACCAGCTATTGCCGCCACCTGTCAATATCCCAACGCGCACGGCGCCACCTGCAGCCGGGTTCAGGTCAGTCCAGAAGGGCGCCAGCACATTGTTCGGCCGCTGCGCGTCTGGCAACGACTGGTTGATGAAGCTGACGTCGGCAGCCGTGCCGCCGCCCACAACGACGTAGCCGTTGCTCACTACCCCCAGTCGCGTCCAGCTCTTGCCGGCAAAGGTGAATGCAGGCACGTTGAAGTTCGTGATTGTCTCATCACCCACGCCCGCAACCGGTGCAATGCCGAACAGTGACAGCGGCAGATAGCCGGCAGGTGAACCCGTGACAGGATTGCCCGTCACATCGGCGATCGTCACGTCTGGTGGCTGGGCGCCCGCCAACGGGCCCTTGTAGACGACGCTGTTGCCCCATACCGTGGCGTTGACGACGGTCTCAGGCGCCAGGCGCAGTTGGTTGGGCAGTTGGTCGAAGAAGTCCACCTCAGCCGTATCGAAGGAGGTATTCTTCAACGTGATCGTGCAGGTGGTGCTGGCGCCACGTGTAATGATGGCCGGGTCACACACCTTCGTCACGTTGACGTCTGGCTCGCCGCGCACCAGCGTGACGGGGAAGCGCAGCGTCCTGGCGCCCTGCGCAAAGGTGATCGTGGCAAAGCGCGTCTCACCCAGCGGCACGTAGCGCGCATCGACGGTGATGTCGAAGGTCACGGCTTCGCCTGGATTGAGGCGAATTTGCTTGGGTACGGTGATGCTCACATCCGCCGGCGCCGAGACGCTCACCTTCCAGGTGCGCGCCCGGTTATCGACGCTGCGCACCGTGCGCTGCACCGTGATCTTGCCAGGCATGTCAGGCAGATAGAGGCTCGGGTAGTTGGCATTCCACAACTGCGATTCCAGCGCAATGTAGTTCTGCGCACTCTCGTCGAAGGTCAGGCCGGGATTGATCGCCGCAGCGACATCGACGCGGCCAGAGCCAGTGTCGAAAGCATTGGCCGGGGTCACGCCATCTTCTTTGACTACGCCAGCGATCTTCGCCGTCGTCATGATCGCGGACTTGATCTGCCCTGGCGTCCAATCTGGGTGCAGGTCTTTCAGCAACGCCGCCACGCCAGCGATGTGCGGGCTGGACATCGAGGTGCCGCTCAGGAAGTTGAAGATCGGCGTTGCGACACCGTACTCAAGCCCGGTGTAGCCAGCGAGAATGTTGACGCCTGGCGCCGTGATGTCGGGCTTGCTCACGCCTAGCGTCTGCCCTGCACCGCCGCGCGAGCTGAAACCGGCAAGCACATCGCCCTGGGTGACGCCCGGTGCGCCGTCGGTGAAGGTGGCGGTCACACCCGAATTGGCGTTGAGGAAGGCGATCAGTTGTGCGCCCTCACCCGATTCGAGGTGCACAGTCGGGATCGAGTGAAGATCAGTGTTCGTGCCCTGCGGCGTCAGGTTGTAGAGCAACATGCCGACGGCGCCGCCAGCGGCGACATTGGCGCTCTTCGCCACACGCGCGATCACGCCGCGCTGGCAGACAACGATTTGTCCGGCAAACGCACCCGGAGTCGCTGGCGTCTGACACAATGGATCGGCTGTGTTGATCACAACTGGCGCTGGCGTGCTGACGCCTCTGGTCAGGCTGGCGCCGACCAACGAGAGCGTTGCGCCGCCGGCGCCGTTGAGCGTCACCGTGCTCTGGAAGCCACGATCTGACGTGCTGGCCGCCACAGTCGTCACCCAGGGGGCGCGATGGTTCACAGTGTTGGCGCCCGGCCCGGTGTTGCCCGCCGAAGCCGCCACAAAGATGCCGTTCGCATACGCATTGCGGAACGCCAACGCCACGGCATCGCTATAGGGATTGGCGCCGCCGCTGATCGAGAAGTTCAGGACATCGACGCCGTCCAGGATGGCCTGCTCGATAGCAGCAGCCGAGTCGCTGGTGTAGCAACCTGCCTCACCACAGACTTTGTAGGCGATGATGTGGGCGCGCGGCGCAATGCCGGAAATCAACCCCAGGTCATTGCCCAGCAGGCTCACAGGCACCTGGCCGTTGCCAGCCGCAGTCGATGCAGTGTGCGTCCCGTGTCCATCGTCATCGCGCGCAGAGTTGAACTCATACGGCTCCTGTCCAAAGAATGCCTGATAGGTGGCGAGGAACTTGCGGGCGCCGATCACCTTATTGTTGCAGGTGAATGGCGCGTCATTGGGATTCCAGGCCGTGTTGCCAAATTCGCAAGGATAGGGGCCACCAGGAGGCGGCGGATAGGGCTTGCCGGACGGGTCCGGGTCGGAGAATGCCGGGCTTTCGGGCCAGATGCCGCTATCCAGGATACCGACAACCACGCCTTCACCTGCATTGCTCTGACCACCCAACGCCGCCCAGGCCGCGGTCGCGCCGATGAACTCTGGGGTGCGGTTGGTATCCAGTTGCAGCAACTCATCCGGGTAGACGGCCTTGACGCCCGCAGCGCCGGCGACGTCGCCAACGTTCGCTTGCGGCACAATCATGGACACGCCATTGAAAACCTTGGTGAAGCGATGGACGACCTGTCCACCACCTGCAGCCACCGCCGCACTCGGATCGGCGCCATCCTCCAGCACGACGATCACGCTCTCGACCCGGAACTGGTCGGGCGTGCCTTGTGCGCTGGGCGCGACTTCCGCTTTGGCGGCGCTCTCACTGGATTCAGGCGCCAGCGTCTCACTGACTGTCAGCGAACCTGGCTCAGGTCGCTGCGGTTGTGGCGCCTGCACCATGTCGGATGCGCCTGGCCCACCGGACTGGATCGCCGGCAGGTAGACGCGCGTCGTCGCATCCGGGGAAACGGGTGCGGGTTCCTGTGCAAATGCTGGTGTGATGGAAGTCAGTAAAAGGGAAAAGATCAACAACAGGGCGAATAGGCTTCGCCGATTGGCTGACATGCAGGGTTCTCCTTTTTTCAACAAAATGCGATGGATGGATACGGTTCAGAATACGCTGCAATCGAGAAGGCGTGCGACCGAGTTGAGCCACACTGATAACGCAAGATTATATCCGCTCACGCGGATCAATTCAATCCAGGAAAGCTGACAATTTTTCGGACTCACTTTACGCCAGGCTGAAGATTGGTCGCCGCCCGCCGTCATCGCACCGACGCAACGTCGCGCAGTCAGGCGACGTCCCCGGCAAGCCGCACGCCAGAAATGCTGGTGGCGCGCAAAATGGCAGGCACGCTTACACCCTGACCGCCGCACGATCTGTACACTGTCGAATTACTGGCAGCCAGGTTGAGGTTGCGTGTTGCGTCTGACACGCACCACGCAACACGCAACACGTCACACGAGGCAGCTCGTTCATAGCCTGGTTGCCTGGTCATCAATATCACGAAGTGGAGCGAGACGAAGGAAATGAAGTTACTGGATACCGTCAAACAGCTTTTTGCAAAACCGGCGCCAGCGCAGCGCCCCATTGCGCCCTTGACGCCCGAACCCGAGCCGGACGCCATCCATGTCCCGGAGATGACGCCAGCCGATGTGCGCGCGGCGCTGCAAAGCCAGCAGCCACCGTTGCTGCTCGATGTGCGCGAACCCTACGAGTGGCGGCAGGTGCGCATTCCCGACGCCCGACACATCCCAATGAACAGCGTCCCCAACCACCTGGCGGAACTGCCGACCACGCAACCGATCGTCGTCTTCTGCGCGCATGGCAGCCGATCTTTCGGCGTGACCTATTATTTGCGCGAACAAGGCTTCGACGCCTACAACCTGACTGGCGGCATCACGCAGTGGCATATCCAGGGTGGCGAGGTGGAAGTGGCGACGCACAGGTAGACGGGAAGCGTTGTTCGTCACGAGTCATGCGTCACGAGTCATGCGTCACGAGTGACTCGTGACGGGCAGCGCTATGAGCCGCCAATCTGGAACTCAGCATCAGGCAGTGCAGCGACGGCGCGTTCGTCATGGACAATTCATCACGCCCGCAAGCTCAGCCGCCCACTGCCGCCAGTTGGTCGCGAAATTGCGTCTCGTAGAGCGTGGCGTAGAGGCCGCCATGGGCGAGCAATTCGCGGTGCGTCCCCTGCTCCACGATGCGCCCCTTGTCCACGACCAGAATCTTATCCGCCGCCAGAATTGTCGAGAGGCGATGCGCAATGACGACGCTGGTGCGCCCGCGCATGAGCGTCTCCAGCGCGGTCTGGATCAGCATCTCGCTCTGCGAGTCGAGGTGCGAGGTCGCTTCGTCAAGCACGAGGATGCGTGGGTCTTTCAAGATGACGCGGGCAATGGCCAGGCGCTGTTTCTCCCCACCGCTCAACCGATAGCCGCGTTCACCCACCACCGTTTCGTAACCATCCGGCAGCGCAGCGATCATCTCGTGGATGTTCGCCGCCCGGCACGCTGCCTCCAGTTCCGCTGGCGTAGCGTCGGCTTTAGCGTAGAGCAGATTGGCGAGGATCGTGTCGTGGAAGAGATAGGCTTCCTGGCTGACGATGCCGAACTGCTGCGCCAGCGAATCCAGCGCGATATCGCGCAGGTCGATGCCATCCAGCGTGATGCGCCCGGCAGTCGGGTCGTAAAGCCGCGGCAACAGATAGGTGATCGTCGTCTTGCCAGCGCCGCTGGGGCCGACCAACGCCGTCAAGGCGCCCGGCTCAATCTCGAAATTGAGCGCCTGCAACGCATGACGGGCGGACGGAGCGGCGTCTTCACCATTGGCGCCTGCGTTCGTGGCCGGCGCGTCCCCCACGAGCGGCCCCTGATATTGAAACCAGACATCTTCGAAGCGGATGCGCCCTTCGACCTTTTCCAGCCGCACTGCGCCGGGTTTGTCCTGAATTTCGACCGGCAGATCGAGATACTCGAAGACGCGTTCGAAGCTGACCAGCGCCGTCACAAATTCGACCTGTACATTCGTCAACGCCGAGATTGGCCCGTAGAGTCGCGCCAGGTACGCCGTGAACGCCACAATTGTGCCGACCGTCAGCGCATCGTTGAGCACCATCCAGCCGCCAACCCAATAGACCAGCGCGCTGCCCACTGCGCCCACCAACCCCAACCCCATGAAGAAAAGTTGGGAAACCTCGGCGCGACGCACGCCAATATCGCGCACATTGGCGCTCACGCGCTTGAAACGCTGCTCCTCCGCCGGCAACCGGTTGAAGCTTTTCATCAGCAGCGCGCCGTTGACCGTCAACGTCTCGGTGATCTGTGTGCTCATTTCGGCGTTGTAGTCGAGCGCCTGGCGGCGAATCTTGCGCAAAATCAACCCGACGCGACGCGCCGGCGCCAGGAAGAGCGGCAACACCAGCACCGAAAGCAGCGCCAGCCGCCACTCGATGCTGACCATGACCGCCAGCGTCGAAACCAGCGTGACGATATTGGTCAAAATCTCCGGAATCGTGCCGGTGATTGCACTCTGCGCGCCGACGACATCGTTGTTGAAGCGCGAGACGATCTCGCCTGATTTGGTGTTGGTGAAAAAACGCATCGACATGCGGCCAAGATGGTCGAACATCTGGTTGCGCAGGTCGTAGATGATGCCCTCGCCAGCGCGGGCGCTGTAGTGGCGTTGCAACACAGCCAGCACGCCTGAGAAGAGCGGCACAGCAAACAGCCCAAGCGCCAGCAGGTTGAGGAGGCGCAGGTCGCCGTTGGGCAACACCACATCGATCAACTCGCGATAGATCAATGGCGGCAGCAGCCCCAGGAGCGAAGTCAGTGTGATCGCGACGAGCACAATCGCGATGGCGCCGAGATAGGGGCGCGCGTACTGAAAGACGCGGAGCAGCAGTGCGCGATCAAAGACCGCCTTCTGCTTGTCAGATTCCTCGAACGTGACGTAACGCCACCAATTGCCGCTGTGCATGTTCTCGATCGTCCAATCGCCGAAGCGCTCACTCCCCTTTTTTCATTCGCCGCTGCACAACTTCTGTCAGGGCACCGCCAATCGTACAGAACGCGCCTGCGTAGAGCGCGGGTTGCCAGCTTCCCTGAAAAATGAAGACGGTCAGCGGCAGCACGCTCAACATGCCGCCCAGAAAGGCGTGCATCCCCCCGCGCTGCTGCACGTAGAGCGCCGTCAACACGCCCGCCAGCAATGGCCCCGCAAGTGTGGCAATCGTCTCAAATTCGATGGGCAGGGTCATCGTCTGCACCAGGCCGGTGAGCACAGTGACCAGCAGCATGTTGGTGGCGAAGGCGAACAAGGCGCCCTGCCAGGAGAGCGGCGGCTTTGCGGTTGGCGCGGCGGTTGCACGGCGCGTGCGTTTCGACATCAATCCCTCCTCAGGTTGCCTGCATCGCCGACCGATCCGGCGTCTCTCTTTGGACGCAGGCAGGGTGTGATAATCTATTCAGTATACTGCCCAGCGCGCAACTTGCCGCAATATCGCTTCCGTTGTGGGGTCAGCTTCACGCTGGGGGCGAAGTCGTTTTTGCCATCCATCATCGCCGCCCGGCGTATCGCTGGCGCATCCGACGTGAAGCGGACGCAGGCGCGCTCCGTTGCTTGCATCCGCCCACCGCCCCGCGTACAATGGCAGCAGGCTCCCCAGGCTCAAACAGATTGCCAACAACAAAGGATGGCGCACATGCACACCACTCACTCCTCCTTTATGACTACCTCGCGCGGTCTCGACCGCACCACGCCGCCGATGCGGCTCTTCGAGAAGGCGAAGCGCTTCGGTGTCTGGAATCCCAGCGACATCGACTTTCGCCAGGATGCCGCCGACTGGCAGCGCCTCTCCTCGCTGGAGCAGGAGGTGCTCCTGCACCTGACCTCGCTCTTTCAGGCGGGCGAAGAGGCGGTGACCGCCGACATCCTGCCGTTGATCCTGACAGTGGCGGCGGAGGGCCGGCTCGAAGAGGAACTCTATCTCACGACCTTTCTCTTCGAGGAAGCCAAACACACCGACTTCTTCCGCCGCTTTCTGGATGAAGTCGCTGGCGCCCAAGTGGACATCTCCCACTTTCACTCGCCAAGCTACCGGGAGATCGTCTACGACGCGCTGCCGACGGCGATGCAGCGCCTGCTCACCGACCCCTCGCCTGCGGCGCAGGTGCGCGCGTCTGTCACCTACAACATGATCGTGGAGGGCGTGCTGGCGGAGACGGGCTATCACGCCTACCTCTCGGCGCTGGAGCGCAACGGGCTTATGCCGGGTCAGTGCCAGGGCATCCGCCTGCTCAAACAGGATGAATCGCGTCACATTGCCTACGGCATCTACCTGATCTCGCGGCTGGTGGCGACGGATGACACGCTGTGGGCGGTGGCGGAGGAGACCATGAACGCGCTGCTCGGCCCTGCGCTGGGCGTCGTCGCCGACACCTTTGCGCGCTACCCGGTCATGCCTTTTGGACTGGAAGAAGGCGAATTCGCCAACTATGCACTCAACCAGTTTCAAAAACGGATCGAGCGGCTGGAACGCGCCCGTGGCGCATCCTTGCAGGACATCGACCAGGTTACCGCCCACGTTATCGACCACGATGACGCCTGAGTATTGGTGCGTTTTCCCTTGTTTCCGGCCTGTGATACAATCGCCGTTTGTGACTACGGGATTGTCGTTACTCTTCTCACCGATCGCGCCAGCGCTGATCTTGCTGGCGGGTGCGGCCATCGAGCTGGGATTGGGGCGCTGGTTTCGACGTGCGCAATGGCTGACCTGGCTGGCGCTGGCGTTTCTGGGGCTCGCCGCCCTGCTCTACATCGGCTTGCAATTCACCGGCGTAGTGCCGACCTTTGGCCGCCCCTGGCGACCGCTCATACAGGGCGCTGCCAATCTCTACTGGATCGCCGACGGCTGGAACTACTACCTCGGCGCACTGATCCTGCTGATTGGCGGGCTGGGGATTCTACTCAACACAGGGCGCACTGCCGACGGCAAACCGCTGCCGCGCCTGCACAGCGTCCTTGCCACCGACCTGACGGTCATTGCCGCCAGCCTGCTCTTTGTCAACAGCGGCAACCTGCTCACCGTCCTGCTCACCTGGGTCTTTCTCGACATCACCGTAATCTTGCGGCTGGCCGCCGAACCTGTCGGCGTCACCATGCTCCAACGCGCCCGGTCGAGCGAGGCGCAGGTCTTCAGTCTGGTCGGCGCCGTCTTTCTCTATGTCGCACTGCTGCCAGCAGGTCCCAACGGCCTGGCGCAGGAGCTGACAGCTGGCTCGCTCCCCACCGAGACCCTGGTGCTGCTGCTGCTTGCCGCCACCATCCGCGCCGGGCTCTATCCGTTTCACCTCTGGCTGCTGCCGCGTGTCACCCATCGGCTCAACCTCTCCGAACGGCTGCTCGACCACCTGGCCCCTGTCCTCGCGGGGCTGTGGCTGTGGGGACGCGCGCTGCAACTGGGCGGCAGCGAGCTGCTGCTGACGCCCCAACTGCTGGCGGTGATCTCGCTGGCGATCCTGGCGGCGGCGTTGGCTGCCTTCAGCACACAGGATCACGTTCATTATGTCGCCTTCATTTTGATTACCTCGGCGGGGACAGCGGCGCTGGCTGGTCTGCTGGGCGAAATCTCTGGCCCGGCGGCGCTGGTGTGGCCGCTGACGGCGTTTGCACTGGGTGGCGCGCTTTGGCTGGTGGGCGATCAGGTCTGGCGCGCGTGGGGCTGGCAGATTCCCGTGAGCGTCGGCGCGTTGGCGCTGGCGGGCGTGCCATTCACCCCTGGCTTCATGGCGCAACCGGCGCTGGCGCGCCTGTTGACCGAGGGGCCAGCCTACTGGCCTGCGTTCCTGTTCTATGTGCTGGCGCAAGGGATGTTGATCGCTTCCGTGCTGCGCAGTTGGAGCGCCGAACACAAGGCGTCCACCGATCTGCCCGATAGCTACCTGCTCAAACTGCTGGCGGCGTGCCTGCTGCTTGGGTTGCCGCTGGCGGTCGCCGGTTTTCTGCCGCGTTTTGCCGAGACGCTGGTGGCGATCCCCAACACCATCGCGCACACGCTCGGCAACCCTCCCAACGTGGTGGCGGGCGCCGAAGTCTGGGTCACGTTGGCGTTGCCCTTGCTGTTAGGGTTTGGCCTGGTCTGGCTCTATCCGCGCGTGGGGCCGCGGCTTGGCAGGATTCCAGATCAGATCAGCCGCGTCAGCCAGCTCGAGTGGCTTTTCAACCTTATGGTGTGGGGCATCGATCGCGGGGCGCAGATCGGCAATCACGGCCTGCGCGTGGTGGAAGGCGCCGGTTATGTCGGTTGGGCGCTGGCGATGATCCTGCTCGGATGGCTGTTGGTGCGCTGATGAACCTGACGCCTTTTGCTGTGGTTGGCGTGCCGCTGGCGACTGGACCAGGCATTTTGCTGCTGGCGATCCTGGCGGCCAGCCTTGTGTTGATCTGGGATTGGCGTTGGGCATTGCCAGGCGCTGTGATCGTTGCGTTGGGTCTGAGCAGCGTTCAAGCTGTGCTGCATGGCGCAGCGCCGCTTGTGACCCCCAGCCAGTGGTTGGCCATGATCGTTGCTGGCGTGTTGCTTGGCCTGGCCGGGCGTTTCAACCCTGCTGCCGCGCGCCTGCACACCAGCAGCAACTGGCTGACGCGGCTGATCGCCCTGCTCTTTGTGCTTGGCGCCTGGTGGGTGATCGACCCTGGCGTCAGCCTGCCGCTGTTCACGCAAGTTGAGACTGACCTGGTGCTGTGGACAGGACTCTGCGGGTTGCTGCTGGTCAGCCTGTCGGCGGCGCCGTTGCACACCGGCATTGGCCTGTTGCTGTTGATGACGCCCCTACAGGCGATTGCCGCCATTTTGATGCCAGGCGCCGGGCTGACGGTCGTGGCTGGCATCGCTCAAATCTTGATCGGGCTGGGCTGCGCCTATCTCACCCTGGCGCAACAGCTTCCGCAAGGAACGCAACGTCTGGTGGCGCCGTTGCCCACACTCACAACGCAGACGCCGCCAGCGCCGAGCGTCGCACGCGGGCTGTTTCGCCAGCGGCGCCAGGCATTGGCGCGCCAGACGTCTGGCGCGCCAATGCCTGGCGCCGCTGGCGAAGGTGGACGCGAAGCGCATACGCCGTTGGAGAAAAACGCATGAACCAGGCCGCCGGTCTACCTTATCTTGTGCTGCTCTTCGGCTTCTACGCAGTGAGCGCTGTGGCAAGCTATCTGCTGCGGGCACGCGGGCGTTGGGTGGCATTGGGCGGCGCCAGCGCAGCGCTGCTGACAGCGCTCTGGGTCTGGTCGCTCGATCTGAGCCGGCCACTGTGGGTCTTACCCACCGGCTGGACAATCGATCTGGAGGCGCCGCTCACCTTTGCCGGCTACACTCTCCAGTTGCAGGCGCACAACGCACCGGTCATTGCCATGGATTTGCTGATTGCGGCGCTGGCCCTGCTCATCTACATCCAACACTGCGCCGACGAGGCATTCCCTGCCCTGGTGTGGCTGATCGTCGGCGGGTACTCGGTGCTGGCGCTGCTGACGGGAGCGCCCATCAACCCGATCCTTGTGACGCCACTGCTGTTGATTATGTTGACGGCGCTTGGCGTCTATGTGCTGCACGGCGAGCGCGCGGCTGGCTTCACTGGCTCGCTGCGTGCGCTGCTGCCGCCTGTGTTGGCGGCGCCGCTCTTTTTGGTCGGTGGCTGGTGGCTCGAACAAATTCCGCTCACCCCGCAAGAGCTGGCAATCACGCAAAATGCCGGCGCACTGCTGACGTTGGGCGTGCTCCTGCTGCTGGCGCCCTTTCCGCTGCACGCGCCATGGCCCGCCGCCAGCGAGGAGTCGCCGCCGGTGGCCGTACTCTTTTTGAGCCTGCTCTATCAACTGAGCGTGCTCTATCTGGCTGCCCGGCTCGTCAACGCCTTTCCCTTCGTCTACCGGCAGAGCGATTGGTCACTGTGGATGAGTTCGCTCGGGCTGGTGACGGCGGTGTGGGGTGGCATTGCCGCAGTGGGCGCCATCCATGCTGGCAGGCTGTGGGGATACGCTGCCGTGCACGATTGGGGGCTGATCGTGCTGGCGCTGGCGACGCCGGGCGTGCGCAGTTGGACGCTGGTGCTCTTTCTCTTTGCGCTCCGCTCAATCAGCATGACAACCACAGCGATTGGGCTGAGCGCGTTGGCGCGCCAGACCGGCACGCTCGACATGACCGGGCTGCGCGGTGTCGGGCTGCGCATGCCGTGGAGCAGCGCGGCGGTGTTGCTCGGCGGGCTGGGGCTGGTTGGGTTTCCGCTGACAGCCGGCTTTGCCGGGCATTGGGCGGCGCTGCAGGCGCTGGCGGTGGTCGATTGGCGTCCTGCAATGGCGATCGCCGCCGCCTCGGTCGGGGCCATGCTGGGCTATGTGCGGCTGGCGCGGCTGATGTTTGGCGCACATGACAGCCGCGTGCTGGCGCAAGAGAGCACCCTGAGCGCGGGCGTCGCCGTCGCCGCCTTGATCATTACGCTGCTCATCGCCACGACGCCGCAGTTGCTCAACGACTTTGTCACGCGGGCGCTTGCCGCCTTTGGCTGAACGGCTAAACACGGATAAACGTCGCATGTCGATCTCACTCGCTATCTTCCTGCTCCCAATCAGAATGGACACATGAGCACAACACTCACCTCACGCCTGAGCGGCTTCTACCAGAAAAGTGTGGCAGAGCGCACTGCGATCGTCGCACGCTTCGCCAGCCTGACCCCCGACGAGGTTGCGGCGCTGCACTGCGGGCTGACCATGACGCAGGCCGACAAGATGATCGAAAATGTGATCGGCTGTTATGGTCTACCGCTGGGGATCGGCGCCAACTTCGTCATCAACGGGCGCGAGGTTCTGGCGCCAATGGTGGTCGAAGAGCCGTCAGTGGTGGCGGCGGTCAGCTTCGCCGCCAAGCTGGCGCGCGCGGGCGGCGGCTTCCGCACTGGCAGCACGCGGGCGATCATGATCGCCCAGGTGCAATTGCTGGGTGTCACCGACTTTGCCACGGCGCGGGAGCGCATCCTGGCCGCCAAAGCGGAGCTGTTAGCTGCAGCCAATACCAGCGCGACGATTGCCGCGCGCGGCGGCGGCCCGGTCGATATCGAGGTGCGCTGGCTGCCGGTCACCCCCACCGAGCCGATGCTGGTCGTGCATCTGCTCTTCGACGTGCTCGATGCAATGGGCGCCAACGCCGTCAACACGGCGGCGGAAGCGATTGCGCCCCACCTGGAGCATCTAAGCGGCGGGCGCGCGCTCCTGCGCATCCTCAGCAACCTGACCGACCAACGCCGCGCCTGGGCTGAAGTGACGATTCCCGCCAGCGCGTTCAGTTCGATCGAGGCGGCGGGTGAGGAAGTGATCGCCGGCATCGCCCACGCCAACGCCTTTGCCGTTGCCGATCCTTACCGCGCGGCGACGCACAACAAGGGCATCCTCAACGGCATCGACGCGGTGGCGATCGCCACCGGCAACGACTGGCGCGCCATCGAAGCTGGCGCTCACGCTTACGCCGCCCGCGACGGCCAATATCGCGCCCTGACGGAGTGGAGAGTCATTACTGACAACGCCGCCGCAAGCGATCAGACTGAAGCAAAGACCGATCGCGGCGCTGTCCTTTTTGGGCGTCTGGAGCTGCCGCTGGCGGTCGGCATTGTTGGCGGCGCAACGCGAGCACATCCGACGGCGCAGGTGGCGCTGAAGATTCTCGGCGTGCAAAGCGCGCGTGAATTGAGCGAGATCATGGCTGCGGTAGGATTGGCGCAGAACCTGGCCGCGATCCGGGCGCTGGCGACCGAAGGCATCCAGCGCGGCCACATGGCGTTGCACGCCCGCCAGGTTGCGATTGCGGCAGGCGCGCAAGGCGACACTGTTGACCGCATTGCGGCGCAGTTGGTGGCCGAAGGACAAATCCGCGTCGAGCGGGCGCGGGAATTGTTGGAGAAAAAGTAACTATGTTGAAACAGCCCATTCGACCGGTCGGCATCGTTGGCTACGGCGCGTATGTGCCGCGCTATCGCTTGCCTGGCAGTGAAATCAGCCGTGTGTGGACGGACGGCAACTCGAAAAGCCCGGTGCGCGAAAAAGCCGTCCCTGGTCTGGATGAGGACACCGCGACGATGAGCGTCGAAGCCGCCCGCAACGCGCTGGCGCGCGCTGGCATCGACCCGCAACGGATCGCCGCGGTGTGGGTGGGCAGCGAGAGCCACCCCTACGCCGTCAAACCCACCGGCACGATCGTTGCGGAAGCGATCGGCGCCACGCCCGCCACGCTGGCCGCCGACTGGCAGTTTGCCTGCAAGGCAGGCAGCGAAGCGTTCCAGGCCGGCATTGGGCTGGTGGGCAGCGGCATGGCGGACTATGCGCTCGCCATCGGAATGGACACAGCACAGGGACGCCCCGGCGATGCACTGGAATACACGGCGGGCGCAGGTGGCGCCGCCTATATTGTCGGGCCTGCGGAGGAAGCGTTGGCGGTGATCCAGCGCACGCTCAGCTACGTCTCCGACACGACAGACTTCTGGCGGCGCCCCACCACGCACTACCCGAGCCACGCCGAACGCTTCAGCGGCGATCCTGGCTACTTCGGGCACGTCATGCCTGCCGCCGAACAGATGATGCAACTCATGGAGACCACGCCGGAGGATTACGACTACGTGGTTATTCACCAGCCCAACCCGAAGTTCCCGACCCGCGCACTGGAAGACTTAGGCTTCAAGCCCGCACAGTGGAAGACGGGGCTGCTCGTGCCCGAGATCGGCAACACCTACGCTGGCTCAGCATTGATCGGCCTGACCGCCGTGCTCGACGAGGCGCACCCCGGCCAACGCATCCTGATGGTCAGCTACGGCAGCGGCGCCGGCTCCGACGCCTTCGACCTGCGCGTCACTGACCGCATCGTCGAGGCGCAGCGTCGCGCGCCCACCACCCGCGCCTATATCCGCCGTCGCGTGCAGATCGACTATGCGCAGTACGTGCGCATGCGCAAGAAACTGGCGCAGCACTGATCGCTGCACTGGTTTCAGCGTTTGGGTTTCGGCGTTTGGGTTTCGGCGTTTGGGTTTCGGCGCTTGGGCGTCATAGCGATCCATCTGCGCCCTGGCGATGTCGTGCTCCTGCCGGGCGGCGAAGAGCATGCCATCCTGGAGACGCCGAACGCGCCGCTCTTTCATAACCTGAGGCTCAACCAATAGATCGCACATTTATCCCACAACTATCCCACATTTATCCCACAAATCTGCGTGGGATATGCATACGGATTGCCACAAAGCCTGCCGCCACGCAGCACGCAACACGCCCCACAGCTCACCCCACCGCCATGATCTCCAACGTCCGCGTCAGCGCCTGTCGCCACTGCCCCGCCTCGTCGATCGGCAGGTAAATGGCGCGGCGTCCGACGCGGGCGGCGTCTTCGGGCACGAAGCTGGCGTCGTCCTCAGAAATGCGCCCCAGGCCAATGCGCAGGCGGCGCTCCAGCGTGCGGCGATCGATGTTCTCCAACGTATCGCTGTGCAGCACCAGGTTGTCCATGTCGCGACCGATGCGATCGACGCCTGCACGCGCAGCCAGACTCTTGATGCGAATCTGGAAGAAAAGGTTGTCGACTTCCTCTGGCACAGAGCCGGTCTGGGCGTCCTTGCCAAAGCGGTCGATCAACTCCCGGCGCATCTCGTCCAGCGCTTCGACGTGGGTGATGCCGGCAATGCGGCGGTAAAGCTGCAGGCGCAACTCCTCGTCCTCGATGTAGGTCGCCGGAATGCGGGCATCGAGCGGCAGGTCGAGCTGCACTGGCGGCTGGAGTGGGTCGGCGAGGTCGAAGGGGAGTTCTTCAGATTGGGAGATTGGGAGATTGGGCGATTGGGAGATTGGAGATTGGAGATTGGGAGATTCGTCGGTCGCCGAGGCGATGGCGGCGGGTGTGCTTTCGCTACCGACAACTTGCCCTGACTCCAGCGCCCTCTCGAAGCGATCCTTCTTGCGCCGCGCCTCGTTGATCGCCTGGGCGAGCAGGCGCGTGTAGAGGTCGAAGCCAACGTTGTCGATGTGGCCGCTCTGCCGCGCACCAAGGATGTCGCCGGCGCCGCGAATCTCCAGGTCGCGCATGGCGATGCGGAAGCCCGCGCCCAACTCCTCGCTGCTTTCGATGATCGCCTCCAGGCGCCGGCGTGCATCGTAGCTGAGCGGGCTGTGTTTGTCGTAGAGCAGGTAACAGTGCCCACGCTGCGCGCTGCGTCCAACGCGCCCGCGCAGCTGGTATAATTGCGCCAGCCCAAAATGATCAGCGCGGTTGATGATGATCGTGTTGGCGTTGGGGATGTCCAGCCCATTCTCGATGATGGTGGTGGCAACCAGCACATCGATGTCGCCGTCGGCGAAGCGCATCATCACTTCCTCCAGCTCGCGCTCGGCCATCTGCCCGTGCCCCACGCCGACGGTAGCTTCCGGCGCCAGCCGCTGGATGCGCTCAGCCAACAGGTAAATGTCGCGCACGCGGTCGTTGACGACAAAGACCTGCCCCTTGCGGTTGAGTTCACGCTGAATCGCCTGCCTGATCAGCACGTCGTCGGCTTCAGCCAGCACGGTGTGGATCGGCTGGCGCTCCTTGGGCGGCGTGTTGATAGTGCTCATATCGCGAATGCCACTGAGGCTCATGTGCAGTGTGCGCGGGATCGGCGTGGCGCTGAGCGTCAGCACATCCACCTTCATGCGCAGTTGCTTGAGCTGCTCCTTCTGCGCAACGCCAAAGCGCTGCTCCTCGTCGATGATCAGCAGCCCCAAATCCTTGAACTCAACGTCCTGGCTGAGCAGCCGATGGGTGCCGACCACCAGATCGACCGCGCCAGTGCGCAGCCCGTCGATCACCTTTTGCTGTTGGGCGGGCGTGCGGAAACGGCTGAGCACTTCGACGCGCACCGGGAAGCGCGCCAGCCGCGTGCTCATCGTGCGGTAGTGCTGTTGGGCAAGGACGGTGGTCGGCACCAACACTGCAACCTGCTTGCCGTCGTTGATTGCCTTGAACGCCGCCCGCACCGCAACTTCCGTCTTGCCGTAGCCGACATCGCCGCAGATCAGGCGATCCATCGGCTTGTCGGATTCCATGTCGCGCTTGACCGCATCGACGGCGACCAATTGATCTTCGGTCTCCTGATAAGGAAAGGCCGCCTCCATCTCCGCCTGCCAGGGGCTGTCCGGGCTGTAGGTGTGGCCTGCGATCAGCTCGCGCTCGGCGTAGAGCTTGAGCAGGTCATCGGCAATTTCAGCCACTGCGCGTTTGGCGCGCTCCTTGACCAGTTGCCAGTCTGCCGTGCCCAGGCGAGTGACCGCCGGCGTGATGTCGCCCGACCCGACGTAGCGGCTGAGGCGGTCCGCCTGATGCACCGGCACGTAGAGCTTGTCTTCGCGCGCGTAGCTCACAAGGAGATACTCGCGCTCGATGCCGCCCAGCGCCATGCGCGTTAGCCCCTCAAACTTGCCAATGCCATGTTCAATGTGCACGACGTAATCGCCGGGTTTGACATCGGCAAAGAAAAGCTCCGGCGCCACCTTGCTGTGCTGTTTTGGACGCGCCCGCGCCTGTGGTTTGCTCCAGCCGAAGAGTTCGGCGTCGGTGAGGAGATGGAGACTATAAGATTGGGAGATTGGAGATTGGAGATTGGAGATTGTCCCTTCTCCCGCGCTCTCCTTCTCCCCCTCTCCCTGTCTCCTGCTCTCTTCCTCACCCCTCACCCCTCGCCCTTCGCCCTTCGCCTCGATCCCTTTCAGCACGAAGCCTTCGCCCAAAATGCCTTGCACCAGAGTGATGCTGGCGGGTACGGGTGCGGCCTTGACTTCGCTCTGGACGTGGGCGCCAAGGTGCACCTCTTGCAGCATGTCGCGCAGCCGTGCAGCCTGGCGGGTTGCCAACACAATGCTGTGCCCGGCGTTGTGCACCTTGACAAGGTCGGCGGCGACCTCCTTTGCCTTGCCACCGAAGCGTGGGCCAGGGGCAAAGCAGCGCGCCAGCGGCGTGTTGGCGCTGGTCGTCTTGCCGTAGAGGTCGCCATAGCCAAGCAGCGCCGGTCGCCGCTCCAGCAGCTTCGCCTTGAGTTCGTCGGCAGTGAAGGTGCTGCGTTCGAAGCGCCGCGGCAGCTCGCCCGTGTGCTCCAGCTCGGCGCGCAGGCTTTCCACCTGCAGGTCGAGTTCGCGCAGCGTGGCGAAGAGATCGAGCGCGTCATCGACGATCAGCGCGGCGTCGGGCGGGAGATGCTCCAGCAGCGAGACAGGGGGGCTGTAGAAATAGGGCAGGTACCACTCGATGCCGTGGAAGCTCTGGCTGGCGGCCAGGTGATCGACCTCGGCGCGGATCTCCTCGCGAATCGCCAGCAACAGACCTGGATCAAGCAGCACGCTGTGTTCTTCACCCGGTGCAACGTTCTCCGCCGCGCGCAGGTCGCCACCGTGCACGCCCAGCCGTTCCAACACAGCGGGGCCGTACTTGCTCAACGCCTCGCTGCCCGGCCCGATCTCCACGGCGTCCACAGTGTGGATGGTGCGCTGGCTGGTCGGGTCGAAGAGGCGCAGGCTATCCACCTCGTCGCCAAAAAGGTCGATGCGCACCGGCGTAGTCAAATTGGGCGGCCAGATGTCCACGATGCCGCCGCGCCGCGCAAAGGTTCCCGGCTCCTCCACGACTTCGACCGGAGCATAGCCGGTCTGCGCCCAGAGCGTCGTCATCTGGTCGAGACGGACAATGCCGCCCACCCTGATTGTGCGCAGGGCCAGGCGCAGTTCGCGCGCGGGTAGCGTCTTTTGCATCAACGCGCGCGCGCTGGCAACGATGATTGGCGGCGATGCGCTGCGATTCTGCAGCGCCGCCAGCGCCGTCAATCGCTTCTGGCGCGTGGCGCTGCTCCAGGCGATGCGCTCATAGGGCAAGGCGTCTGGTTCGGCGAAGTGGTAAATCGGCGGGCCACCCGCCTCCTGGGACGGCAGCCACAGTTCCAGTTGTTCGCAAATTTGCTGCGCCATCTCGCTGCGCGCGGTGATCAGCACGATGGGGGTTGCGCGGTGCATCCGCGTCCCGGCGACGACAAACGGGCGCGCGGCGGCCAGCAGCGACTGTGGCGTCGGCTCGGCAGGCGGCGCGTCCAGCATCGCCAGCCAATTGCGAAATGCGGGCAGCCCCGGCAACAGCTCAAGTAAACCAGCAAGATGCATGAGTAGCCTCCCTGGCAGGCGTGTGATGCATGAGGCGTGGTTTGAACGCCCACGCATCACGGCGCCGCACGTCACCCATTGAACCGATTCATGGCGACTTCGATGCCCTCGAAGAGCCAGCAGAGCACCGCCTCGACAACGCGTGCGCGCAGCGGCGTGAAGATCGTCTCCTCGTCAGCGCTGAAGTTTTGCAGCACGTAGTCCGCCGGGTCCATACGCCCCGGCGGGCGGCCGATGCCAACTTTGGCGCGGGCGAACTCCTGTGAACCAAGATGGTCGATGATGGAGCGAATACCGTTCTGACCGCCGGATGAACCGTTGGGGCGCAGCCGGAGCTTGCCCGCTGCCAGGTCGAGATCATCGTGGATGACCAGGATCGAGGCGGGATCGATGCGGAAGAAGCGCGCCAGAGGCGCCACTGCCTCGCCGCTGGCATTCATGTAGGTCAACGGTTTGACCAGTAGAACTTTCTGGCGAGCGCCACCCTGGGTGATGACGCCGCTGCCGGTCAGCGCGCGCTGTTGCATCCGGTCCAGCGCAATCCCTTGCTTCTGCGCCAGGAGTTCGAGGCACTGAAAGCCAATGTTGTGGCGATTGCGGCTGTATTGTGGGCCAGGGTTGCCAAGTCCAACAACCATTTTCAGTTCGGACATATGTCATCTATCCTGCCGTCGTGGCGGCGAGACGCGAAAAATCGGCGCATCCAGCCCACCACCGCTGCACGCCGTTTAGTCTCCAAGTAGTCTCCAAGCCTTGCATTTAACCACCAAACAACGCTCAACGCCAATCAAAAATGTAGAGCGAGTTTATAAACTCGCTCTACTCTACACGTCAGCTATCAAGGTCAGCTATCGAGTTCTTAACTGCTGCGCTTCAGCTATACCGACGCCAGACCCATTCGAAGACGCGCTTTCCCAACACAATCGCGGCAATCCCGATGAAGAGCGCCGCCGAGATGCGCATGCCGTTGAAGAATTGCGCGCTGAGCCGTTGAAAAGAGAGCGCCTCGCCCAGTTGCCGCGTGACGGCGCCGCCACTCTCCGTGGTCGTCCCTTGCGACGCTGCAAGGCTGGCAGGCGTCGGCGTCGGCAACAGGCCGCCAGGCGCAGGCGTTGCTCCTGGTGCAACGACAGCCACCTGGGCCGGCGTCGGCGTCGGTTCATCGCCCTCGACCTGTGGCTGCGTCACCTGGCCCAACATAGGCGTTGGTTGCGGCGCTGGCGTGAAGGTTGGCGTCGGCGTCGGCGTCTCTGTGGGCGTCGCCTCAATTGCCAGGGCAGGCGCGGGGCCTTGATTCACCGACAGATTAGGAATGAAGGTCTCGGCATAGTTGCCGTCCGCCTTGACCACGCGCAGGCGCAAAGTGTACGTGCCGGGCGGCAAACCACCCGCCTGCCACACGCCGAGCTGTCCGTTGATGACGGGTGACGTGCCGCCGGCGAAGTAGATAAAGGCGTCATCGCCGCTGGGGTCTTGCTTGAAGTGCAGCTCATATTTCTGAAACGGCTCGATGGTGGCCGTGCCAAAAATGGGGACATCTCCCGTGATCGCCGAGCCAGGCGCGGGCGATGTGATCCCCGATTCGGCTTGTGCACGCACAGGTGTGGCTCCCCAGACCAGCCACGCCGCCACCAGCAAGATGCTGGCGATCACCAGATCGCCAGCCCGGTTTTTGTTGTATGCTGTACTGATCGCACCCATGACTACCCTGACTTGTCGCCTCATTCTCCATCTGGCGCGCGAAGATACGCAATGATCGCAAGGATGTCTTCGTCGCTCAAATCCGGCCTGCCGCCGCTTGGCGGCATCACCAGGCCGCTGGTGTTCGCTGGATCGGTCAATTCACGCCCCTGCCGGATCACAGCCAGCAACTGCGCATCGGTGTTGGCGTTGAAGAATTCGGAGCCGCGCAACTGGTTGCCCAGATTGGCAACCCCCAACCCATCGAGCCCGTGACACGCTGCGCACGATTGCAGGTAAAGCTGTTCGCCTCGACTCAACGTCGCTGGATCACTGATGGTTCCATCGACGCGCACCTGGGCGCCAGGTGTCACGGCCAGCGTTGCAAAGGGATTTTGCTGCGCCGCGGCGACCTGTGGGTCCGGCGAGCCAGCGATAAAGAGCGCCGTAAACACCACCAGCACGGCCGCGATCACGCCGCTGACCGGAAGCCAGGGCATCCGCAGCGGCTCGCCTTCTTCATCCACCGCCTCTGGCTGCCCATTGAGCAGGGCGATGACGCTCATGATCGTGATGATCAGAAACGCCGTCAGCGCCAGAAAAGGGATCGTGACAAAGCCGAACCAGTTGATCCACTGGGTGGTGCAGGAGACACCCTGCGCGCAGAAAGAAGAGCCGGCGAACAGGTCGGTCTTTTCCAACAGGTAGTGATAGGTGGAGACGCCCAGCCCGAACAGCGAGAAGGGCAACACATAATAGGGCAGATTCCCATCGCGGCGCAGCAGGCCAATGGCGATGACGGCCGTCAACGGATACATCAAGATGCGCTGATACCAGCACAGCACGCACGGCACATAGCCGCGCACCTCGCTGAAGTAAAGGCTGCCGCACATGGCGATCCACGCAGCGAGCAACGCGATGTAGAGACTGTTCCGGTTCAGCCAGACTGAGATTCGCTCCATTGCCCTATGAGTTCCTGACTACTGGCCCTTCGCCGCCAGCGCCGCATCGATCTTCGCTTTGACGTTGGCCAGACTCGAATCCTCCAGCAACGTTCCATCCACGATCACGGATGGGGTGAAGCGCAGCACAAGCTGATCAGCCTGCTTCAACGACTGATTGAGCGTCGCCTGATGTTGTTGGCTATTCAAACATGCCTGGAATTTCGCCACATCCAACCCGGCGGCGCTGGCGAACTCTGATAACTTCTCGTAGGTGGCGCCCCCCTGCTGTTCAACCGAGATCACCTGGAAGGCCTTGTCATGATAGGGCCAGAAGAGATTCTGATCTGCGGCGCACTCAGCCGCCAACGCTGCCATGAATGAGCCAGGCGCGTGCTGCTGCAACGGGAAGTGATGGAACTCCAGACGCACCTTGCCGCTCTTCACATACGCCTCGACAATCTGCGGCTTGACGGTGCGGCTGAACGCCTGGCAGGACGGACACAGGAAATCTTCCCAAAGCTGGACAACAACAGGCGCATCAGGGCTGCCCAACGAGGTGCGATTGATCCATTCGGCTGGAACATCCGGTTGCGCCACCGGCGCCGACGCCGTACGCTGTTCGTTGAAGACGATGATCCCTACGACCAACGCCACAATAGCGACGCTGGCGCCGATCAGCCAGAGACCGATCTTGGAATCACTTTGCCGAGAGCTTTTCTTCTTTACAGTAGTGGTCATTGCGCTTTTCCCTATCTCACATCCCTGTCTCACAAACGGATTGCAACACGCCGACCTGGCTGCAATCTGGGCGACCACACGCCAAATCGTTCTACATCAATTGATTTTACATCAATATATTGCCCAAAGACTCTAACAGGCAACGACGCAGTATACAAGGCGCCAGGAGCTTCGGCAAGAACACACAAGGCTCACCAGTAGCTGGCGCCGAAGACCCGTTTCAAGATGCTGGCGCGCTCCTGCGCCGATGTCCAACGCGGCTGGCCGTAGTCGTACAGCAGCGTCGTGAGAATCTGCGTGCTGATGTGGCGCCCGTTGTAGAAGGTGTGCTTGACGACCATGCCTTCACGCGTCGCCTGCGCCCACATCTGGTCGAAATACAGATTGCCCAGCCCGTAGAGCACCAGCCTGCCATCGGTGAATTCCATCCCCTGCGGCACGTGACTTTGCACGCCGGTGACGATGTCGGCGCCAGCGCGCACCAGTGCGTTGAAATCCAGACGCTGATCCGCCAACGGTTGCGGATCATAGCTTTCCTGGTATTGCAACTCCACCAACACGGCGTCGGCCAGGTCTTTCTCCTTGATCGAGCGGATCGTGGCCGAAAGAATGTTCAGATCGAAGGGCGCGGCTCCCGGCAAGGCGTCGGTGGCCCATGCCATTTGTGGCCCGTAGCTGTTGGCGCCCAGAAACGCCAGTCGATTGCCGTTGTGCTCGATGATCAGCGGCTTGAAGGCTTCCTCCAACGTCTTGCCGCCGCCGTAGTAGGGCAGCCCCCACGCATCGTACATGGCGAGCGACGCCAATGCATTCTCCCGGCCAAAGTCATTCTGGTGATTGCCTGTCATGCCGATGATGTCTGCGCCCGAAGCGGTCAACGTCTCGACATATTCGGGCTTGCTGCAAAAGTTGAAGTTCTCCGGGTCCGTGTTGGCGACGCAGCCTTCGACAAAGGGCACTTCATTGCTGATGTGCGTGATGTCGGCGCTTGCCAGTTCCGGCCCGACAACTTCGGCGGGCCACGCTGGGCCGAAGCGATCCATCTGCGCCGCGGTCATGCGGCACATCGCCGTAACGCCGGTCATCGTCACCACGGTCAGGCGATCTGGGTCGCGGTTGCTGGCGGGCAGCGCCCGCAAGAGCTGATCCGTCCGCTGGCGGTTGGCGGCGTCGTTGGCAAGCTGGTGCGCGTAGACGGTCGCCACCAGCGGGTAGTGCGCCGGGTCGAAGTGCGCCTGATTCTCGACCGGATTCTGCCCGTCGATGGCGAATACGACCAGGCGCGGCTCCAACTGGTCAAAAGGCACGATCGCCAGGGTCGTGCGATCCTGCCAGGCAGCCTCGACCACAGCGGGCAGATCGGCGACCCCTACGACTGCCGGGGATGGTGCACCCAGCACCTGGTGCAGCAACGGCAAGGTGTCGCTCAACACGACCACACGCGTCAATGGGACAGCAGCGGCGACGGTGGCGGTCACCCCGGCGGTTGCCGTCAGCGGGCGTCCGCTCCAAAGCGCCCGCAGCGTATCCCACGCCAGCGCCGTGTCGATCGTGTCGAAGCGGGTGGCGGCGGCAAAGGTGACGGCATACACCGGCACGCCGTCGGTCCCGGCGCTGGCGTCGAAACGCACTGCCGCTGGCGACGTGATGGTGACAGGCGTGGCGCCATCCAGTTCGAGCGCGTCCAGCGCCTGGCGAAACCCCGCGGGAACGCCCTCTCCTAGCGTCACAGCCAGCCGTGGGAGCGCGGTTGGCGTGAGCGCTGCAACTGGCAATGCAGATGCAGCCACAGCGACCGCATCGGCTTGCGCAGGAGCGGGCAGCGCGGCGGCAGAGTCCGGCGCAGCGCCATCCTGGGCGACACCCGGCAAAGTCGTTGGGGCAACGCTGGCGGGCGAAGCGAGCAGATCGGGCCAGCCAGCCACCGAAATGACGATCAACAGCAGCCCAAGCGCTGTCAACCCGACGGCGCCAAGTGCAAGTATTTTCGTAGGAATCTGGTTCATCAACAGGCTCAGTATGACCTTGTGTCGTAGACAGGGCGACAAGCAGCAATTGTTGGAGACAGAGTATACCGCACAAAAATCTTGCCCTGCAATGTTTTCTGCGGCTACGCGGCCACTGCCCGTTTCGAGTCACAGCGGCTCCGGTTGTATAATTTTTTGTTCAGGTTCGGTGTACAGTGTAGTGTAAGGATGTACATCGTCTCATCTCGTCACCCGTCACCATGACTCGCGGCGGGTGACGCATGACTCGTCAACCTGGCGAGCCATAACGAACAAAACATGCGGGCGGCGCGTCAACGTGCGCCTGACAGTGAAAAGGATGCGGAAATGTCTGTTCAAACATCGGAAAACCCAACACCCTCTGAGGCATGGGCAATGGATGACGAGATCGATCTGCGCAAATATCTTGACACCCTGATCAAGCGTTGGCGCGAGATTGTCATCATCACGATCGCCATCGTTGCGCTGACGGCAGCGGCGGTGTTGACGCTGCGCATAGCGTTGGCGCCCGCCTACGAGTCTGAGGCCACTGTCGCCATCGTGCGCACGCAGACACAGGTCAATCTTGACGAACGCTTCACAACCTCTTCTGGCGAAGTCACCAATGCTGACGTCAACTCGCGCCGCAGCGCCCTGTTGGGGCTGGTCTTCAATGGGGCAATCGCCGAACGCGTGATCAACGAGCTGGGTGACGCACTCAGCGAAAAAGAACGCCAGCCAGCGACACTGCTGCGCAGCATCGACGCTGAGCTGAGTTCGCCTGGCGGTCGGACGGCGCAAAGCGACCTGATCGCCATCACCGCGCGCGCCGATTCTCCAGAGAAAGCCGCCGCCATCGCTAACACCTGGGCGCAGCACTACGTGCAGGAAGTCAACCGCATCTACGGCCAGGTGCCAGACGAAATGATCGCGTCAGTGCAGAGCGAGCTGGATCAAGCCAGGACAAATTACGAAGCAGCGCAACGCGATCTGGAGCAATTCCTTGCCACGTCTCCAGTCAATTCGCTGCGCCGGCAGGCGCAAGAGACCCAAGAGGCGATCTCGGCGTTGCAGCGCGCCAACACAGAGGCGCTCTCCAGTTATGTACAGGAAATTTTGGCCTCGTACCAGCGCATCGTCAAGGCTTATCTTACCGCCCAAACTGACAGTCAGGTCTTAGGCTTTCAGCGCGAGCAGCAGACCCAACGCCAGGTGCTGGACGCCTACTTTCGCGCCTACAAGGACGCGCTCGTTGACACCTTCGACACCCAGCGCGAACGCGACACACGCCTGATCCGGCTGTACTACGACCAATGGCTGCGCACAACGGCGGCGCTCTCGACCGCGCGCACGCTCCAGGCCGGGCTTAAACAAGGCGGCGAGGGCGCCGTTGCCAGCACCGCGACCGCAGTGCAGGTGCTCAAGTTGCAACTGGTGTCGGGCCTGGCTGACAACATCCCATCACAGCAGCAATCGACAGGCGGTGTGCTCCAGGATATCGAAACATTGAACCTGAACGCGCCTCTGATGAGCAGCTCGACTGAGACGAACGCACAGCCATTTCAGAATTTTCAGACCATTCAACCCGCCGCCAACGACACCAGAGCGCAGCAACCGATTTTCCAGATCAACCTGACGCCAGTCAGCGATGCCACGCTCACTGGCCTGACCGCCGATCTGGACGGCCTGATCCAGGGGCTTGAGACGCAACTGAGCGTGCTGGAACAAACGATTGCCGATTTCAATGCGGCCTGGCTCAGCGGCGAACGTTACCAGAACCTGGATGCGTCGATCCCTGACGAAAGCTCTCTGGTCAAAGCGATCCGGGAGCAGTACCCCGAACTCTTCACGCGCGGGTTGTTCGCAACGCTGGCAGGAGACGCAGCGCAGAACAGCACCCTTGCCAGCGACGGCCAGGCGCAAGCCTCCGAACTGCTCAAGCTGGCTGGCGCTGAAACCATGCTTTTGTCCAGCCAGCCCGAGGCGCCCATGATGGAGAGCATCGTCCAGCTCGAGGATCGCCTCAAGACGCTGCAAGCGCAATTGGAGGAGCAGACTGCCATCAATCAACAGGTGACGCAGTTGCGCGACCTGGCATGGGAATCCTACACGGCGTTGAGCAACAAGCGCGCCGAGTTGACGCTGGAACGCGCCGCCGCCAACAGTGAAGTGCGCCTGGGCACAGCAGCCATCCCCCCCGATCAACCGGTGGAGCGGGTCAGCCTCATCTTGAGCGTGCTGCTGGCTGGCGTCGTTGGACTTTTGCTGGCGGTATTTCTGGCGTTCCTGCTGGAATATCTGGGAAAGCCGCCGCTCTTTACGCGCACACCCGTCAAGTCATAGCGGGGGACACGCCAACGCGCCTTAAGTAGGGAGTAGGGAGTAGGGCTTAGGGAGCCCGTCAAGTCATAGCGGGGAAACACGCCAACGCGCCTGGGTGTGCGCCATGCAGACAAACTTTCAGGCGTCATGCGTTGCAGACATCGCGCGGCGCACTCTGGAAGCCGGGTTGGACGCCTTGACGCCTGACGCCCTGACGAGTGATGCCCTGACGAGTGATGCCTGATCTGATCATGTCTCAACCCGAGCTACCCGGTTTTCTGGAGACTTTGCGCCTTGCGCTGCGTCTCGATTCAACTGTCTACGTTCAGCTCCAACACGATGCGTTGGGGTTGATCTACGCTGGCCTGATCGTCTTGTTGGCTGGCGTCTCGGAGTCACTGGGACAAAGCGTCGTGCTCTTTCTCAATCGCGTCCAGCCACGCCGCTTCGTCCTGGCGCTCTCGATTACAACCGCCAGCCACACCGTTGGTTATTTCTTGTGGACATTGACGATCTGGTCGGTGGGCAGTTGGCTGACGCAGCGCGCCCAACCCTGGTCTAGTGTGGCGGTCGTCGTCGGGCTGGCTTACGCCCCGCAAATCTTCGCCTTCTTCGAGCTGACACCCTATCTCGGCAATCTGATCTGGGGCATCCTCTCGCTCTGGAGCATGATCGCCATCGTCGTATCTCTGCACTTTGGGCTGGGGATGGCGACCTGGCAAGCGCTGCTGGTTTCGTCGCTGGGGTGGGTGGTCATGCAGGCGTTGCGCCGCACTGTGGGTAGACCCATCTTGCAGCTACGCGCAATCTTGCAGCGCCGCGCCGCCGGCGTGCCACTCATCGTCAAAAAGAATGATGTGGCGGAGTTGCGGCGCCACCCGGTGCGCGATTGGTACAAACAGCTCGAAACGCGGCGGCGAGGTGTGCGCCTGTCCCCTGTACGCAAACCGCGTCCATCATCCAACGAGCAGACGCATGTTCACCGACTGGAATGACCTGCTGCTGCTGCCTCTGGCGGCAATCATCATTTTTCTCTTCTGGGCTGCACTCACGCCCTTCGAAACGTTGGGCTGGTGGGCGGGCTGGTTTGGCGACACGATCTACCATGACACCACGGAAAATTCATCGGCGCCAACCATCACACCGGGCGCAGCCGCAGAGACAACGCCGGCGCGCGCCTACGTGCTCTTTCTCAGCGGCATCGGGCGCGTGTCTGGTCAGACGCTCAGCTATCGGGAACAGGGGTTCATCGACCGGCTCCGCCAGCGCCTGCCGGACGCCGTTGTCATTGACAATATCTTCCCCTACTCCGTGAACAACCTGGCGCTGACAGGCCAACCGATCTTCGCGCGGTTGTGGCAGTGGGCGCTCCACCGCAAACTAGAGGGACCGGCGTTGGCCGGCTATCTGATCAATACACGCAATATGTTGCAGGTCGCAATTGCCGCCGACAAACGCTACGGCCCGATCTACAACCAGGCAATGGCTGAGGTCATGTTGGATACGATCATGCGGTACAACTTCGACCCTGAGCGCCCCGTGCCAATCATCCTCATCGGCTATAGCGGCGCCGGTCAGATCGCAATTGGCGCCGTCACCTATCTGCGCGAATGGACGAACTCGCCAGTTACCGTGATCTCGCTGGGCGGCATTTTCAGCAGCGACCCTGGCATCCTGGCCGCAGATCACGTCTATCATCTGTGGGGCACGCAAGACAGAGCCCAAATCTGGCGTTTCCTCATGCCGGGGCGCTGGTCGTGGCTGGCTACCTCCGAGTGGAATCGCGCGCTGCGGCAGGGACGCGCCACCATCATCCGCATGGAAGGCATGGGCCACACCGGGCGCGGCGGCTACCTCGGTCGCCATCCCGCCCCCGACGGCGGCCCTTCTAACATTGAGCGCACGGTGGAGACGGTCAGCGCCATCATCGAGCAGGCTGTGGCGGACAACGCCCGACGGGAGACGGCGCGAACACCAATTTGACGCATTGCGCCAATGTAACTATAGTAAATCTCAATCGAATATCTGCGTACCTTCGGGGCAGGGTGCGAGAGTAATCTCAATTCCCGACCGGCGGTGAGCCAATGCAACTGAAAGCCACAGCTGAAAGCCACATTGGTAAGCCCGCGAGCAAGACGAGCCGCTGACTGACATGCGGCGTCGCCAGGCACGAGTGCGGTGACCAGGGCAACCCTGGGATTCCGCCGCCGACGGTATAGTCCGGATGGGAGAAGGCGCCAGCAGTCAGCCGGTCGAAGGCCGTGCTGTGTTTGCTGTGAGCAAGCCCCGGAGTCACTAGACTGATTCCGGGCTTTTTTGTTGCAGACGCAGCGTCGGCGCCAATGATCGCGCCTGCGCCGCTGCCGTACACGCCCCAGACACGTCCCAGGGTATGCAGTCCTGGGACGTTTTTTGCGGCATTCCAGGCAAATCCAGCCAAAAATGCACCGCATGGGAGTAGACGCAACATGCTAGAAACACAAAAAGCCGATCTCAACCTCCAGCGCGAGCTTCCGACCGTGTGGTCATGGCGCAGCCACCTGGCGCGACGCCGGATGCAGCTGGCGGCGCCGCTCGTCCTGCTCGGCGTGCTTGCGCTTTGGGCGCTGCTTGTCGCCTGGCAGGAATATCCGCCCTTCATCCTGCCCTCCCCAACGCTTGTCTGGCGCAAATTCCTGCTCATGGCAGCCACCGACGCGCTGCTACTGCACATCGGCGTCACCTTGCTCGAGATCGTGCTTGGGCTGCTCATCGGCCTGAGCGCCGCCTTCGCACTCGGCTACCTGTTGGGCAAGCACCGCACGCTGGAGCATCTCGCCTCCCCCTACATCGTCGCCAGCCAAAGCATCCCGATCGTCGCCATTGCGCCGCTTATCGTGATCTGGATGGGCAGCGGCCTCGCCAGCAAGGTCGCCGTCACCGCGCTGATCACTTTCTTCCCGGCGCTCATCGCCACCATCGTCGGCATCCGCAGCGTTGACCCCGACCTGCACGACTTGATGCGCAGCCTGCGCGCGTCGCGCAGCCAGCTCTTCTGGAAGCTCGAATTGCCCGCAGCGCTGCCCATGATCTTTGGTGGGCTAAAACTCAGCGCCACGCTGGCGGTCGTTGGCGCAGTAGTCGGCGAATTCATGGGCGCCAATGCCGGGCTGGGCTACCTGGTCAACCTCGGTCGCGGCCTGCTCGACACGCCGATGATGTTCGTCGCCATTCTGTTGCTCGTCGTCATTGCACAGGCGCTCCACTTCGCCGTCGTGGCGTTGGAAGCGCGGCTGTTGCGCTGGCAGCGAGTGTGAAGAGCGCTGTATTATCAATTTTTGTTTCAATAGATAGCAAGAAGGCACATCAAGATGAACGTCAAGACAATTCTCCGCTCCATCCTCCCCTCGCTTTTGGTGCTCCTGGGGCTGACAGCGTGCGCCCCCCTGCCGGCGACGCCCACGGCCAGCGACGCAGGAACAACATCCGCACCCGAAAAGATCAAGCTGGGACTGGGCTTCATTCCCAACGTTCAGTTCGCACCCTATTATGTCGGCATTGAGAAAGGCTTCTACCGCGACGCTGGCATCGACCTGGAACTGAGCTATGGCTTCGAAAACGACTATCTAAAGCTGGTGGGCGTCGGCGAATACACGTTCATGGTCGGCAGCGGCGATCAGGTCGTGTTGGGGCGCGCCCAGGGGCTGCCAGTCCGCTACGTACTGAACTGGTACAGTCGCTACCCCGTCGTCGTCTTTGCCAAAGCAGAGCGGGGCATCACCACGCCTGCCGACCTGGCTGGCAAGACGATCGGCATCCCTGGCGCGTTCGGCGCCAGCTATGTGGCGCTGCGCGGCATCCTCGAAGCGGCAGGCTTAAGCGAACAGGCGATCAAGCTGGAAAGCATCGGCTTCACACAGGCGGCAGCCGTCAGCGAGGATAAAGTGGACGCCGCCGTCGATTACGCGGTCAACGGGCCTGTCGTGCTGGCGCTGGCTGGCATTCCTACCACGCAGATTTCGCTCGACGACTATCTTGTGATCCCGGCGAACGGCATTGTCACCAATGAAAAAACGATTGCAGACCGCCCAGAGTTGGTGCAAGCCATGGTGCGGGCGACGCAGCAGGCCATCGAGTACACGCTGGCGAACCCGGACGAGGCCTTCGCCATCGCGCTGAAGAGTGTGCCCGAAGCCGGCGGCGACAACAAAGCCGCCAGCCGCGCCGTCTTCGACGCATCACTGGCTTACTGGACGCCCCGCGCAGGGCAGACGCCGGGCGCCACCAACCTCTCCGACTGGCAGGCTGCCGCTGAGTTTATGCAGCGCATCGGCCTGGTTGACACTGTTGTGGACGCCGAGACGCTCTTCACCAACCAGTTCGTCACCGGTGAATAAACCATGAGCACTGCAACGCCAACCCCAATCTTCGTCGTCGATGGCGTTGCCAAAGGCTTCACCGACGGCCATCGCCCGATCCAGGCGCTCCGCCCGATCAGCTTCCAACTGTACGCCGGCGAGATCGTCTGCCTGGTCGGGCCGAGTGGCAGCGGCAAGAGCACCCTGCTGCGCATCATGGGCGGCCTGATCCCGCCCGACGTCGGCGCCATGTGGTTCGAGGGGCAGCCGCACAGTGCGCCGAACACGGCCATTGGGTTCGTCTTCCAAAAGACGAACCTGATGCCGTGGCGCACAATTCTGCAAAATGTGCTGCTTCCCATCGAAATTCAGCAAGGAAAAGTGTCTCCAGCGCAGCGGGAACGCGCCGAAGCCATGCTTGCCACGATGGGGCTGAAAGACTTCGAGCACGCCTACCCACGCCAACTCTCCGGCGGGATGAATCAGCGCGTTGTGCTGGCGCGCACGCTGCTGCAACAGCCGCGCTTGCTGTTAATGGATGAACCCTTCGGACAGCTCGACGCGCTGACGCGTGAACGCCTCAACCTGGAATTGCTACGACTTCAGGCGGCGGAAGGCGCCACCATCTTGCTGGTGACGCACAGCATTAGCGAGGCAGTGCTGTTATCGGATCGCGTCTTTGTGCTGAGTGAACGGCCGGGGCGGTTGATCGCGCAGGTGCAGGTGCCGCTGCCCCGTCCGCGCGAGCTGGCGCTGATGAGCACGCCCGCCTTTGGCGCCATCGCTATGCAGGTGCGCAACCTGATCGGCGAGGCTGGTTAGCCCTTCCTCTGAAATAGACCCCACAAAGTTGTATTTTTGACACTTATCCAGCAGCGTGCTATTGATAGAGGATATGCATCTGCCTGACGCTGGCCGGTTGGGCGGCGCCAGGTGCAGTGCACCAGCAATTTTCCGAATCAACTCTTGGTGATGAAACCGGTATGTCTGAACTTGAAAGCGCCGACAGGCGACCCACCCGACGGGAAAATCTAGATTTTATTCGTGAGATCGTGCAGCGCGACCTCGAAAGCGGCCGCTATCAGGGGCGCGTTGTCACGCGCTTCCCGCCTGAACCTAACGGCTATCTGCACATCGGGCACGCCAAGTCGATTGCACTGAATTTTGGCATTGCCGAAGAATTTGGCGGCGTCTGTCACTTACGCTTCGACGACACGAACCCGGAAACCGAAGACATGGAATATGTCGAGTCGATCATGCGCGATGTGCGCTGGCTCGGCTACGACTGGGGCGACAAACTCTTTTTCGCGTCGGATTACTACGCGCAACTGTACGAGTTTGCCGAGCGGTTGATCCTGGAAGGCAAGGCCTACGTCGACAGCCTCGACGAGGAAGGCATCCGTCAATATCGCGGCGCCGTGACAGAACCAGGGCGGCCCAGCCCCTATCGCGACCGCTCTGTAGCCGAGAATCTCGACCTCTTCCGGCGGATGCGCGCTGGCGAATTTCCTGATGGCGCACATGTGTTGCGCGCCAAAGGCGACCTGGCCGCAGCCAACATGAAGATGCGCGACCCGCTGCTCTATCGCATTCGCCATGCGACGCACTACCGCACGGGCAACGCGTGGTGCATCTACCCAATGTATGACTACGCGCACCCCATCTCGGACGCCATCGAAGGGATCACGCATTCGATCTGCACACTGGAGTTCGAGAACAACCGCGCCATCTACGACTGGACGCTCGATGCACTCTACGAGGAGCCGCGCCCTCATCAATATGAGTTTGCGCGCCTCAACCTCGACTACACAGTGATGAGCAAGCGCAAGCTACTGCAACTGGTGGAAGAAAAATATGTCAACGGCTGGGACGACCCGCGCATGCCGACGATTGCCGGGCTGCGCCGCCGCGGCTACACACCGGAGGGCATCCGCCTATTCTGCCAGCGTATCGGTGTAGACAAAACCAACAGTCGCGTGCGCTTCGAAGTGCTGGAGGACGCAATCCGCGACGACCTCAACGCACGCGCGCCGCGCGTGATGGCGGTGCTGCGCCCGCTTAAGGTGACGCTCACGAACTACCCGCCCGAACAGGTCGAGTGGCTCGACGCCCCCTACTGGCCGCGCGATATCGATAAAACAGGGTCGCGCCGGACGCCATTGACGCGTGAACTTTACATCGAACGCACCGACTTCAGCCTGAATCCGCCAGACACCTGGACGCGCCTCTCGCCTGGCGCTGAGGTGCGGCTCCGCCACGCCTATTTCATTCGCTGTGACGAAGTCGTCACCGATCCTGCCAGCGGCGAGATCGTCGAACTGCGCTGCACCTATGACCCGGATTCGCTGGGGCAGCCCGCCTCAGCCGCGCGCAAACGCAGCACGGCCATTCAATGGGTGTCGGCGACGCACGCCCTCCCCGTGGAGGTGCGCCTCTATAGCAAGCTCTTCACCGTTGAGAACCCCGATGCCACCGAAGAAGGCAAGAGCTTCAAGGACTATCTGAATCCGAACTCCATCGAGGTGTTAGCCAGCGCTCTGGTCGAACCGGCGCTGGCAGACGCCGCCGTCGGCGATCGCTTCCAATTTGTGCGCCACGGCTATTTCATTGTTGATCCTGATGCGCAGCCAGCCCGATTGGTCTTCAATCGCATTGTCGAACTGCCCGACGCCTACAATGCCCGGCAATCCAGCCCCAATCGACCGCCGAAACCTCAAGTTGAGCCAGCACCCCCGGCGCCAGGAGAGGTGGTGGTAGGTTCGCTCTCGGAAGAACGGGCGCGGGTGCGCGCGGCGGATAGTTGGCTGGCGGAAAGATACGCGCACTACACCGACGTATTGGGGCTCAGCGCCGAACAAGCCGACCCGCTGACGGGCAGTCGCGAGGTGGCGGCTTTCTTCGAAGCCGCGCTGGCGACTGGCGCCGCCGCGCGCACGGTGGCAAACTGGGTCAACAACGAAGTGCTGCGTCATCTCAAGGACAAGGGCATCGGCGGACTTGCCTTCAGTGGCGCGGATCTGGGCGAGTTGGCAAAGCTGATCGACAGCGGCGCTGTCACGACGGCGGCTGCCAAGACAATCTACGCTGAGATGGCCGCCGGCGCAGGCGCGCCGCGCGCAATCATGCAGCGCCTGGGGCTCGACCAGAACCTGAGCCAGGCGGAGTTGCAAGCCATTGTGACGCAGGTGTTAGCCGGGCTGCCGGAGAAGGTGGCGGAGTATCGAGGCGGCAAGACCAGCCTGCTCGGCATGTTCACCGGTCAGGTGATGCGAGCAACGAGCAATAAAGCTGACCCCAGACAGGTGCAGGCGCTGCTCAAGCAGCAACTCGAAGCGTAGCGGAATTTGGGCGCAATACTGATCCGCAGATTGGGCAAATTTCGCAAAGACCGCATAGCGCACTCTGCGAAATCTGCACAATCTGCGGTTTTTCTTTTGGGAAAGCGAGAACGATCATGACGGCAACATCCACTTCCCCGGCGCGGGTGCGCTTTGCGCCCAGCCCAACAGGCTTTCTACATCTGGGCGGGCTGCGCACGGCGCTCTTCGACTGGCTCTACGCGCGACACACCGGCGGACAATTCATCCTGCGCATCGAGGACACCGACCAGAAACGCTACAACCCAGAGAGTCTGGCTGACCTGATGCGCAGTCTGCGCTGGTTGGGGCTGGAGTGGGATGAAGGCCCCGACGTCGGCGGGCCGCACGCTCCCTATATTCAGAGCGAGCGCCGCGCCCTCTATCACCAGTACGCCGAATGGCTGGTGGCGCACGGCAAAGCCTATCGTTGCTACACGACCGAAGCCGAGTTGGAGGAGCTGCGCGCCAAAGGGCTGCCCTACGACCGTCGCCATCGCAACTTAACGCCAGCAGAACGCGCCGCCTTCGAGGCGGAAGGGCGCAGCGCTGTCATCCGCTTTGCCGCACCGCTGAGCGGCGCAACCACCGTGCACGATGCAATTCGCGGCGACATCAGCGTAGAAAACACCACCATTGTCGATCCTGTGCTCCTCAAGAGCGACGGGTTGCCCACTTACCACCTGGCAGTCGTGGTGGACGACCATCTGATGGAGATCACGCATGTCTTGCGCGGCGAGGAGTGGATTCCGTCTGCGCCGCTGCATCAACTGCTCTTCGAGGCCTTCGCGTGGCCGGCGCCCGTCTTTGTACACCTGCCTGTAATTCTTGACCCCAGCGGCAAAGGCAAGATGAGCAAGCGCAAGACTGTCGTCGATGGCCGTGAATTCTCCCCTTATGTACGCGACTATATGACTGGCGGCTATCTGCCCGACGCAATGTTCAACTTTCTCGCCAATATGGGCTGGAGCTTCGACGCCGAGCGCGAGATCTTCACACGTGAGGAGGCAATCGCACGCTTCGATGTCGCCGACATTTCTCCCAAAGCCACGGCGCTGCCCTTCACCAAGCTGGAGTGGATGAACGGTGTTTACATTCGCCAGATGGCGCCGGCGCAACTGACCGAGGCGCTGGCGCCTTACGTCGCCGCAGACCTGGGGCTGGACGCCGAGACGCTGCGCCACGACCGCCGCCTGATTGAGCTGACGCCGTTGGTGCAGGAGCGCATCAAGTTGTTGACCGAGGCGACGGCGCTGGTCGATTGGGCTTTTGTCTCGGCGGCGCAGATCACCTACCCTGACCCGACGCAGCTTATCGGCAAGAAGCTGACCGCCGCTGAGAGTCTCGCCGTATTGGAGGCTGGCGCCCAAATCATTCAAGACATCGAACCATTTGCACCGCCAGCACTGGAGGCGGCGTTCCGCACACTCTCCGAGACGATGCAGATCAAGGTTGGCAGCTTGCTGACGCCCTTCCGCGTCGCCATCACTGGCAAGACCGTCGCGCCACCGCTCTTCGAGAGCATGCACGTTCTGGGGCGAGAAGAGACGCTGACCCGCATCGCCAATGCCGCCGCTGCTTTGCGCGCGCTGGCGACGACCACAGCGTAAACGTGCAGAATCGCCCTGGAATTTGGCTGTTTCCAGGCAATGCGGTATACTTTTCAGCACTGAGTCAGGCCGGTGGGGGATAGTTTAATCGGCAGAACACCTGACTCTGGATCAGGCAGTTGGGGTTCGAATCCCTGTCCCCCAGCCAGAAAAAGCCACGGTGTGGCGCCAACAAGGCGGGCGACCTGGAGCAGGTCGCCCGCCTTGTTGGTTGTTGTGCGGAAGTCGATGCGTTGTCGGGAAGCGGCGACGCCCCGCACGACGTCGCCGTCCTTGCCGCTTCCAGCCCGGCCCCTT
>Ga0272446_1000647_pt1 | contig 53418 bp, 47 predicted proteins | sample YNPCB0061_FD_194587 | JGI IMG/M metagenome (GOLD analysis project Ga0272446, IMG submission 194587) | Hot spring microbial mat communities from Yellowstone National Park, WY, United States - YNP-CB-006-1 | ecosystem: Environmental > Aquatic > Thermal springs > Hot (42-90C) > Sediment | place... | reverse complement strand
GACATGAATGTCCGGGCTATCCATCCAAAGCCGTCTGAAGACGGCTAAACCCGGCTATCTAGTCCGCTTAAGCGGACTTTGTACTGGTAGCCCGGAGATTTATCTCCGGGCGGAGCCGGGATTGCGGAAATTTTCGGATAGGTTCTCAGTACTTCACGAAAGCGCGTAATTGGCGCTGCCGAAGGCGTCTAACGCCAGTTTTGCGCTACACCTGCCCTCCCACTCCGCTTCGCTTCGGGGATGCTTCGCAATGGCGGGCGGCGCCAGGGGAGAGCGCACATTACGCGAGGTTTTCGTGATCTACTGATACTATAAAAATTCGTGTAAATTCGTGAAATCCGTGGCTAAAGATTCAAGGCAATCCACCTCAAGACTTATGCAAGAGTTCTAATAAAAAACTAGCCACCTGACAGTTTCATGTTCCGCCCCACCGCCCGACGATAAATTGTCGGGCTGATGCCCACAAAGCCCGCTGAAGCGGGCTGGCAGTCGGTTTTAGCCGACTTTGTAGGCGTAGCCAGCGGATTTATCCGCTGGCGATGGCGGCAAGACCAGGCGAAGGACTCACGATTTTGAAAAGTGTCAGGTAGCTAGATAAAAAGCGAGATACCAAATTGGCTTGAAAAACTCTTGCCTCCTGCCCATTTCAAAGGTACCATCTAGAAGGAACATGGAAACCACCTCTACCCGCCGTCCACCTGAACAAAATCATAACCGCCTGAGCGTCTTCCGCCTGCTGCGCTCCATTGTGGGTGTTGCCATTTTGCTGGCAACCCTGTTTACCGCGCTGCCCTCGCGGGGGCTGGTTTCTGGCGATTTCTACAACCGCCTGAGCGTCATCCTCACCCCCCGCCCGGTAGATGGCGCGGCGCCTGTCTCCCAACCGCAACTGCGCATTGGCATCGTCTCCGGGCACGCCGGCAACGACTCCGGTGCCGTGTGCGTGGACGGGAACGGGCAGGTCACCCTCACCGAGGCAGATGTAAACCTCAAAATCGCCGCCATCGTCCAGCAGAAGTTAATCGAGGCGGGTTTTCAGGTGGACTTGCTGCGCGAATTCGACTCCCGCCTCAACGGATACCGCGCCCTTGCCATCGTCTCCATTCACAACGACTCCTGTGAATACATCAACGATAAAGCCACCGGCTTCAAAGTTGCGGCGGCGCTCAACACCACCGACCCCAACCGCGCCAACCGCCTCACCGCCTGCCTGATAGACCGCTACCAGCGCGCCACCAACCTCACCTTCCACGCCGGCAGCATCACCAGCGACATGCGCGAATATCACGCCTTCCGTGAAATTGACCCCACCACTGTCGCCGCCATCATCGAAACCGGCTTTCTCAACCTCGACCGCGAACTCCTCACCAAACAAACCGACCGCGTCGCCGCAGGCGTAGTGGACGGCATTCTGTGTTTCGCCAACAACGAAAACATCGAACCGACTTCCGTCCCCGGAACGATTCCATGAACCCTCCCCACAAATTGCCCCGCCTCCTTCCCCGCCTGATCCTGATTCTGGCATTTGTGAGCATTTTCCTCGCCGCATTCTGGTTCGCCGTCCCCTACGTTCAGGCATACTTTGTCGCCCCGCCTCCCCCCGCGCCAGACTACATCTGGTCGTATGTCGAAATCCCCAAGCCTGCCCAAACTTCCCCTTCCCTCATCCTCCTGCCCGAACCAACAACCCCCTCGGCGTTCGATATACCCGAAACATCCATCCCGCCTGCAGCCGCAACACCCCTGCCTACCGAAACGCCCGCCCTGCTCTCGATGGAAGTGCTGGCAGATACCCCCACACCGCAATATGTTGCGCCCCAGCCGGCTGCCGTCTCCTATGGCGGCTCGAAATACATCCTGGTAGACATTTCGGAACAGCACATGTACGTCTATGAAGACAACGTGCTGATTTACAGTTTCGTCGTCTCCACCGGCATCAACAACGCCACCCGCGTTGGCACCTTTGCCGTGCAAAGCAAAATCCCCAACGCCTACGGCTCCACCTGGAACATCTGGATGCCCAACTGGCTCGGCATCTACTGGTCGGGCGGGCTGGAGAACGGCATCCATGCCCTGCCCATCCTGCCCAACGGCGCAACCCTCTGGGAGGGATACCTCGGCAGACCCGTCTCCTACGGCTGTGTCGTGCTTGGAACGTACGAGTCAAAACTGCTGTACGACTGGGCAGAAATCGGCACACCTGTGGAGATACGCTGGTAATGCTCCCCTATCCGCTGATTATCAATGATTATCCCGCCTGCTCCGAAGGTACTCGTAAATCGAACGGGCTTACAATCCAACTTCCGCACGGCGACGCCTTTGGAACTGTGCATACCATCCGTCAAAGAGTTGTTCTTTTAGAGTAAAGAGGTGACCCCCATGAGCAGACAGGCAAAAACACTCCAATCAGCAAAATACCTCTTTCTAGGGGCGCTAGGCATGATGCTTTTCCTGGCAGTGATCGGCGCCGCGGCATGGACGGCGTTCAACACCCCTGCCCTTGCCTCTGTCCTCAACCCCAAGCCGCCCGCCTCCCAGGTTTGGCAAGAAGAAGTTCTTTGGGCGACTGTGGAAATCGCCAAACCCTCCCTCGCACCGCAGGATGTCAGCCTCCTGACGCCTCAGCCATTGGACCTCCCTGCCCCTGCTCTCGAACCTTCTCCTCTTCCCAGCCTTACGCCTCTGCCCACCGATTCCCCAACCGAAACCCCCACCTCCACCCCCGAACCCACCGAAACCCCCGCGCCGCTGGCAATGGAAATCCTCGCCGACACTCCTACGCCTCAATACATACCCCCCACCTACTCCCCCAACCAACCGAGCGTTGCCAGCGCTGGCAACGGCGTGCGATGGATTGACGTGGACCTGACCCGCCAGATGGTCTTCGCCTACGAAGGTGACGTCGTTGTCAACTCCTTTGTCGTATCTACTGGCACCTGGCGCACCCCCACCGTGACCGGTCAATACAAAATCTACGTCAAAATCCGCTCTGCCAGAATGTCGGGTCCTGGTTACTCTCTGCCCAACGTTCCCTACATCATGTACTTCTACAAAGGCTATGGCTTGCACGGCACCTACTGGCACAACAACTTTGGCACCCCCATGAGCCATGGCTGTGTCAACCTGCGCACCAGCGATGCTGAATGGCTGTTCAACTGGGCGTCGGTTGGCACACTCGTCAACATCCATTATTAACGTCAGTTCAGGATGAGTGAAACAAAACGTCCCGAAAGGTGGTTTTGCCGCCAAAATCGCGTTCTGTAAAGCCTTCGGGACGTTTCAACGGTCTATCCCGAACTCAGGTATTATTAGCATCCTTCCCTGCCTTCTCAGCCAACCGGCAGGGCGCTTCACTCCATGAGTAAGACCCTCCTTTCCCGGCGCGACTTTCTCAAACTCAGTGGATACGGCATGATGAGCCTTCTCCTGCCGCAAATTCCCCTCGCGCCTCCCGCCAACTCCTTCGACGCTCTTCAAGGGCGCGTGATTGACCGCACCCTCTGGTCCTACGAAGAACCGAACCGCAAATCCAAAAAGAAAAAACTCTACTGGCGCGACCTCATCCTTACCATCACCAACACCGCCCTCAGCGACGATCAAACAGCGTATAACCGTGTCTGGTACGAACTCAAAGAGGGAGGCTATGTGTATTCGGGGAGCGTCCAGCCTGTTCGCACGGTCCTGAACGAACCGCATCTCATCCCCCTCGACGGCGCATTGGGCGAGGTCAGCGTCCCTTACACCGACGCCCACCGCGAAGCCAATCCTGAATCTGAGGTCGTTTATCGGCTCTATTACGAAACCGTTCACTGGGTAACTGCCAGCGCTGTACTGCCGGATGGAAGCATCTGGTATGCCCTGCTGGACGACAAATACCAGCAGCAATACTTCGTGCTTGGGGAACACATTCGCCTCCTCCCCGACGACGAACTGGCGCCTCTTTCTCCCAGCCTTTCCAACCGCGAAAAGCGCGTCGAAGTGCGGCTTGAAGAGCAACTGGTGCTTGCCTACGAAAGAGACAGGCTGGTCTTTGCCACCCGCGCCGCCACCGGCGGACGTTTGCAAAGCGGCACTTACACTACCCCTGTTGGTGAATACATCACCTATCACAAGCGTCCCACACGGCACATGGCAACCGGCGACCTGGCTTCCAACGGCTTCGACCTGCCCGGTGTGCCGTGGGTCATCTACATCAAAGAAAACGGCATTGCCCTGCATGGAACGTATTGGCATAACGACTTTGGGCGTCCGCGCAGTCATGGCTGTATCAACCTCACGCCGCAAGCCGCCAAATGGCTCTACCGCTGGACGGTTCCCCCCGTCCCGCCGCAAAAACCGCTGGTTTATGGTTTTACTGGCACAAAAGTGATTGTGCGATTATAAGAATTCAGTAATAACCCCCGAGGGATTTTACGTCTGAAGGTAAACTTATCACATGCTCAACCCTCAACTTTCTCGACGCGAATTTCTAAAACTGGCGACAGCCGGCTTGCTCGCCTTTGCCCTGAGCGAGCTGAAACTAGACCGCGCCCTTGCCGAACCTGCCCTCCGGCAGGGGTGCATGACCATCAGCGGCATTCCTCTCTACGATGCGCCGTCCTTCAATGCCAATAAAATTCACTTCTTCGGCAAAGATAACGTGGTGGACATCACTGCCGTCGAGGAAAACGGCGATGAAGGCAACCCCTTCAACCGCGTATGGTATCAAATCAATAACGAGGGCTACACCTACTCCGGCTGGGTGCTTCCCGTAGAAACCCGTTATCAAAAGCCGCTGTTCGATGTTCCCGCACAGGGACGGGTGGGCGAGATTACCATTCCTTTTGTGGATACGAAAAAATCACCCTATGTCTATGCCGAACGCGGATACCGCGTCTATTATGGAAGCACGCATTGGGTCAAACGGGTAGTGGTGACACGCGAGGAAAAGAGCATCTGGTACGAAATTTACGACAGGGAAATCAAACGATACCTGTATGTCCCCTCCTATGCCATGCGGCTCGTTCCTTACGAAGAACTGACCCTGCTTTCGCCCGAAGTGCCGAACGAAGAGAAATTGATTGTCATCGAACTGGAGACCCAAATGGTCACCGCCTTCGAGGGAGAGAAACTGGTCTTTTCACAGCGCTGCTCATCCGGCGCAAAAGGTACTGAAACCCCGAAGGGCGAATTCCGTACGTATCACAAGGGTCCCGCCGTGCATATGACCAATCAGGGCGACGCGCTTGAAAACATCTACAACCTGCCGGGGGTGCCGTGGTGTTCGTTCTTCACGGGGGCGGGTCATGCCTTGCACGGTGTGTACTGGCACAACGATTATGGACGTCCGCGCAGCCATGGCTGTGTGAATCTGCCGTCAGAGGCGGCTAAGTTCCTTTATCGTTGGAGCCTGCCCAACGTCCCGCCAGATGCGGAGTACCTCCACCGCCCAGGCGAAGGAACGCGAGTTCAGGTTGTTTGACAGGAGATACATGAATCCCATCTTTCAATTTCCAACCTATTTGCTCAAGCGTCAGGTCTTTGCGTTGACCGGCAAGTTTCGCATTTATGACCCCTCCGGCAACCTCGTGATGTTCAGCGAACAAAAGATGTTCAAACTGCGCGAGGACATCCGTGTGTATGGGGATGAGAATAAGTCGCAGGAAGTATTGAGCATCAAGGCGCGGCAGATCATTGACTTCTCGGCGGCGTACGATGTGGTGGATACGGCGTACAACCAAAAAGTGGGGGCGTTGCGCCGCAAGGGCTGGAGTTCGATGCTGCGCGACGAGTGGCACAAATGACAACCAGATTGGCGTGCTGTTCGAGGACAGCATGGGATTGGCGCTTTTGCGCCGCTTCCTGCTTGGCTCGTGGCTGCCTCAAAACTATGACATCACGCTCGGTGAAACGCGCGTCGCTGATTTGAAACAGAACTTCAACCTCTTCCGCTATGAACTCAACCTCGATTTCAGCATGGACCCCTCGCAGCGGCTCGACCGCCGCCTGGGCATCGCCGCAGGTATCCTGCTCGCGGCGGTGGAGGGGAGGCAAAGTAATTAATGCCTAAGCAACCCCTCTTTGCAGGGCTGGTGTTCGATGAATTCGACCGACCCGCTGAAACTGCGCTCGTGGGCGGCGACCCCTGCTATGTGGTGAACGATGCCGGCTTTCGCCGTCACATCCCTGCCGAGCAGGTGGATCGTCAGGTGCTTGGTCATATCGCCGAACTGATGAAGGGCAGCGAAGACCTGATTTCTAAAGAGACTGCCAAAATGCTTGGGCAGGAAGATGTTTTCACCGCTGCCGCTATCGAACAGCAGTTGAAAAATATTGATAAACAATTCGACGAATTGATGCGGATGGGGATCCCGGAAGATGTCCGTGCCTATTTGGGGATGATGGGTTTCAAGGTGACTATCAACGTACATGGGGAAGTGCTGAGCATCAACCAGCCGGGCATCGCTCCAGATGACGGCGGGGAATAGGAGAATTGACAAAAAACATGTCAACACAGAACCGAATCCAGAAGCTGCCCCGCAATGTGTGGGTGATGACCGTCACGTCCTTTCTCACCGACATCTCCTCCGAGATGCTCGTCAACCTCATTCCTCTTTTTCTGTCCAATGTGCTGGGCGTGCGCACGGCGGTCATTGGCTTGATTGATGGAATTGCCGAAACGACCGCCAGCCTGGTAAAGATTCTCTCCGGCGCCCTTTCCGACCGTCTCGGAAAACGCAAATGGCTGACCGTGGCAGGCTATTCCCTTTCCACGCTGGCTAAACCTTTCCTTTACTTTGCCTCCTCCTGGGGCGGGGTGTTGGGTGTCCGTTTTATAGACCGCGTCGGTAAGGGCATTCGCACAGCCCCGCGCGACGCGTTGATTGCAGACTCGATCCAGCAAGAGCAGCGTGGGCTGGCGTTTGGTCTTCACCGGGCAGGAGATACCGCCGGCGCTTTTGTCGGACTTGGAACGGCTGCCTTCATCATCTGGCTTACCCAAGCCCAAACCTCTCTCCTCAGCCGTGCCACGTTTCAACTGATTGTGCTGGCAAGCGTCATCCCTGCAGTGCTGGCAGTGTTGGTGCTGGCATTGGGCGCTGTGGAGAAGAAGGCAGAACGCAAAGACGGCGCATCCCCGCGTGAGGCGGCGGGGAACCGTTGGAGTTTCGAGAACATGGACCGCCGCTTCAAAGCCTTTCTGCTGGTGATCATCCTGTTCACGCTGGGCAATTCATCCGATTCTTTCATCTTGCTGCGCGGGCAGGAGCGCGGCTTGAGCGTGCTGGGGGTGATGGGCATGGCGCTGACGTTTAACCTGGTTTACACCCTGTTCGCCGGTCCCCTTGGCGCCTGGTCCGACAAGGTGGGGCGGCGCAGGCTGATTCTGGGCGGCTGGCTTACCTATGGGTTGGTATACCTGGGCTTTGCCCTTGCGCGCGCGGGCTGGCAGGTTTGGGCGCTGTTTGGCTTGTATGGCTTGTACTACGCTGCAACAGAAGGCGTGGCAAAAGCCCTGGTGGCAGACCTGACCCCCGAGGCACAGCGCGGAACGGCGTATGGCTGGTTCAATGCGGTGATTGGCTTCACTGCCTTGCCTGCCTCACTGATGGCAGGCGTGTTGTGGCAGGGCGTGGGCGCATGGAGCGGGTTGGGGGCAAGCGCGCCATTTTATTTTGGAGCCTGCATGGCGCTGCTGGCTGGTTTGCTGTTTTGGAAATATGTGAGATAAAGCCCAGCCATCGCTGGAGATGCGGCAAATTTGGTGGGGCTTTCACGAACTGTCACATCACAGTTTCATAATCAGTACTTCACGAAAGCGTGTAATTGGCGTTCTCTAACGCCAGTTTTGCGCTACACCTGCCCTGGCGGGCGGCGCCAGGGGAGAGCGCACACTAGGCGAGGTTTTCGTGATCTACTGATAATTTATTTATCGTTCTCATAACGGTTGTAGAATTCATTCAACAGGCGTACAATAACCGCCGCAAGGAAACGTGATGTTTACCATTGAAAGTACTTCAAGTAATACCGAGAGCCAGCCGCCCAGTACGGACGGCGTCTACGCATTGCTACATCCATGACATCACGCAGATGAGCCGTGCCTCTGCGTGATGATCTCACGCAAGGAGGCATTCATGCTCACCATTTACAAAACCACCGAGCGGGGAATTGAACAGCTAGATACCATGGTGAATGGTTCATGGGTCAAAGCCATTGACCCCACGCCGCAAGAGATCGAGCAACTCGTCAACTGGGGCGTGGATATTGACTACATTAACTACGCTCTCGACCTCGATGAAATGCCGCGCATCGAACGCGACGAAGAGTACACCTTCATCCTGCTTCGTATTCCTCACCGCCAACTCGAAAGCGACCCTCCCTACATTACCATTCCGCTGGGCATCATGATTCGGGGCAACGTCATTGTGACCATTTGCAAATACGACAAGGAAATGTTCAAGGTGCTTGCCAACGGCAAGTATTGCATGTTGAAGACCGGTAAACGCTATCGCTTCACCCTGTATATCTTCCTCGAAACCGCCACTCGCTATCTGACGCATCTGCGCGAAATCAACCGCGCCACAGAAGCCATCGAAGATCAACTGCAAAAATCTCAGCGCAACCGCGAACTGCTGGAGTTACTCAAATATCAAAAGAGCCTCACCTATTTCGCCACCGCCCTGCGTTCAAACGAGGTGATGATGGAACGCGTCCAGCGCATGCAGATCTTCAATTATTACGAAGAAGATCAGGAACTGCTCGAAGATGTTCTCACGGAAAACCAGCAAGCCATTCAAATGACCAACATCAACACCGAAATCCTTGCCTCCATGATGGATGCCTTTGCCTCCATCATCTCCAATAACCTGAATGTGGTCATGAAAGCCCTCGCCGCCCTCACCATTATCCTCAACCTGCCGACCATCGTGGCATCCTTCTATGGCATGAACGTCACCCTGCCGGCTCAAGATCACCCGCTAGCCTTTTTATTCATCATCGGAGTCACGGTTGGTGTGACGGCGATTGCCACCTACATCTTCTATAAACGAGACTGGTTCTAAAAAAACAGACTTTATCCGTAATAAGAAAAACGTCCCGAAGGTTGCAGTTTTGCCTTTTGAACAGTTCAAAAAAACCTTCGGGACGGTGCGTAACATCAGTTATTATCACCCAATTTGGGTGACGATGACGTTTTTTGCCCCCGTCTCTTTCAGCGACCTGACAACTGCCTCAGCCTCCGACGGCTGCACCAAAGCGATCATATTTCCACCGCGCCCGCCGCCGCTGAGTTTTGCTCCCGCTGCCCCAGCCTTTCGCGCCGCCTCGACCAAACGGTCCAATTCGGGTGAGGAGACGGTCATCTCTTGCAGAAGTGTATGGTTGTCGTTCATCAAGCCGCCCAGGTCTTTCCACCTGCCGCTTTCTATTTTTTCGCGCGCCTCTTTCACGATCATGCCAATTTGATCGAACACCCTTTCCCACTTTGCCTTATCTGCCTCCCATAGTTTTCTCACATCGCCCACCGACTCTTTCGTCGGCGCGGGAATGCCCGTGTCGCCAATGACGATGGTGAACGGCAACCCAACGGTGAATGTTTCGATAGGCTGCCCTCGCACAAAATAGACGGGCTTGGCGTAGGTCACGACGGTGTTGTCAATGCCCGAGGGGGTGCCGTGATGGATTTTTTCAATCTCGTAGGCAAAGGCGTTGATCTCTTCGTCGGTCATGGGAAAATTGAAGTGCAATGCCAATGCCCGCACGAGGGCAACGGTCACTGCCGCGCCGGAACCGAGCCCCGAAGCCACAGGAATGGTAGATGAAATGTGAATGCTCAGGTTTGCAGGAGGCGAAACGCGCGCCAGGAAGAAAAAGTTATGGATGACTGAGGCGATTGGGTGGTCGGAGGAGAGGGAGTTCAGTTCTGAGTGGAGGGAAATGCCCGGGGCGTGGATCCAGGCGCCGGGGCGGTCTGAAGCGGTGATTTCCACATCCGCATGCACCTGTGTCACCGGCGCCGCCAGCGCCGGGCGTCCGTACACGACAGCATGTTCGCCAAAAAGGATAATTTTGCCGGGCGCTGAAGCAATGGTCATCAAAATAAAAGCCCGCGCTATGCCAGATAAAAAATTCCAACGACCGCCAGCACCCACAATAGAACCGTGATTTGCAGCGGGCGGTCTCTGAGCGCTACTTCTTCGGGGGAGCCGGCAGCGTTGCCGATTTGAATCAATTGCAGGTAGCGAAAAATGCCATACACCACGAAGGGGATGGTCAGCATCATGATGTGGTTTTCGGGCAGGTTAGGCGCGGAGAAGGTGTAGAGTGAGTAGGCGACGATGGTGGTGCCGGAGACGATGGTGATGTATTGGTCGAGCAGGGGCAGGGTGTAACCGTCCAGCACTTTGCGATGGGCGCCGGCGCCCTGTGCCAGCAGACTCATTTCGGCGCGGCGCTTGCCCAGCCCCAGGTAGAGGGAGAACAGCACGGTGATCATGTAAAGCCAGGGTGAGAAGCGTTCTACGGTAATCAGTGTAACGCCTGCTCCCACACGCAGCACAAACCCCGCCGCAATAATCAGCACGTCAATGATAGGAACGTGTTTGAGCCAGCGCGAATACAACAGGTTAATGACAAAATAGATTGCCAGTATCCCGGCAAATGCCGGCTGGAGCCATAATCCAATCAACAGCGCCGCCAGCGCCAGAGTGACTGCAGCAAAAACGGCGACTTTTGCCGGTAACTTTCCCGAAGCCAGCGGGCGGTTCTTTTTTTCCGGATGAATACGGTCGGCTTCGATGTCTGCAAGGTCATTGAACAGGTACACGGAACTGGAAATCAGGCAAAACAGCAAAAAACCTTCCATCGTTCGCAGGAATGGCTCTGCCTGAAACAATTGCTTATCGAAAATCAGGGCAAAAAAAACGAAACCGTTCTTTACCCACTGACGGGGGCGCATGGCTTTGAGCAGATATTTGAACATGTGACAATTTTACCTTTTTTGCCTCCAGGCAGTACAATAACAACATGACGAAAGTGCGTTTGGATGTGTTACTTGTGGAGCGCGGACTTGCCGAATCGCGCGCCAAGGCGCAGGCGCTCATCATGGCAGGACAGGTGCGCGTCGCCGGTCAGACCGCCCTCAAGCCTGCCACAACGGTGGACGCCTCTGCCACGCTGACGGTGGATTCCGGTCCGCGCTTCGTTTCGCGCGGCGGCGAAAAACTGGATGCCGCGCTTGAAGCCTTTGCGTTCCGGGTGACCGGTCTGGTTTGCGCCGACGTGGGCGCTTCCACCGGCGGCTTCACCGATTGCCTGCTCCAGCGCGGCGCGGCGAAGGTCTATGCCATAGATGTGGGGAAGGGGATTTTGCACTGGAAGCTGCGCAACGATTCGCGGGTGGTGGTGATGGAAGAGACCAATGCGCGCTATATCGAGGCGCTGCCAGAGGAGGTTTCACTGGCAACGGTGGATGCGTCGTTCATCTCGTTGAAAATCTTGTTGCCGGTCATTCGCAAGTGGAAAGCAGCCGATGTGATTGCTCTCATCAAGCCGCAGTTCGAAGCCGGTCGGAAGGACGTTTCGCGCGGCGATGGCGTCATCCGCGACCCGCAGATTCACCGGCAGGTGCTGGTGGATGTGCTGGAGTTTGCGCAACGGGAGGGCTTTGGGGTTCGCGGGCTGATCAAGAGTCCGTTGTTGGGACCAAAGGGGAATGCAGAGTTTCTCGTATGGTTGAGGCGGGCTGAGGTCGAAGGAGGAGGCGCAGAAATCGGTCAACTGATCGAGCGGGCGCTGGCGTGATGTGTTGTCGAAGTCGTATTTTTGAAGTCTCAGTACTTCACGAAAGCGCGTAATTGGCGTTCTCTAACGCCAGTTTTGCGCTAGAGAGCGCACACTACGCGAGGTTTTCGTGATCTACCGAGTCTTGGTTTGTCGTCTGGTACAATTTCAGCCATGTCTTCTTCATCTGTCAATTCCGAGTTCGATCTTTATCATCCCCAGCCGCTGTTGATTGTCATTTCGGGTCCTTCGGGGGTGGGCAAGGATACGGTGATGCAGCGTATGCAAGAGCGCGGCATGCCGTTTCATTTTGTGGTCACTGCCACCACACGTCCGCGGCGCGCAAACGAGGTTCACGGCAAGGATTATTTCTTCGTCTCGAAGGAAGAGTTTGCGCGCATGATTGATGAGGATGAGTTGATCGAGCATGCCATTGTGTATGGCGATTACAAGGGGATTCCGAAGCAACAGGTGCGCGAGGCGCTGAACAGCGGCAAGGATGTGATCATGCGCCTCGATGTGCAGGGAGCGGAAACTGTGCGCAAACTGGCGCCGGATGCCCTGTTGATTTTCATCACCACCGAAAGCGAAGAGGAACTGGTGCATCGCCTCGAAACACGCAAGACCGAAACCGCCGATTCGCTTGCCATCCGCATTGCGACGGCGCGTAAGGAGTTGAAACGTGTGGAAGCGTTCGATTATGTCATCATCAACCGCGATTTTCAACTGGACGAAACGGTGGATGTGATTCGCGCCATCATTGTGGCGGAGCATCACCGTGTGAAGCATCGAAAGGTCTCTCTGTGAATTACGATGTTCATTCTGCCGCGCCCGAGCCGGCTCCACAGCCCGTTCGTGTGGCGCTGCCGCAAGCCGTTCCCTATGTGACGTATTCCATCATCGGGGTGACGGTGGTCTTTTATGTGCTACAGGTGGCGAGCGTGGTGTTTTTCGGGTATCCGACTACGTTTTCCAACATTGACTGGCTGTCGTTGTATGGGGCGCGCATCAATGAATTTATTCGCGCGGGGCAGGTGTGGCGTTTGCTCACTCCTGTGCTGTTGCATGGCTCGGTGACGCATATTTTCTTCAACATGTATGCCCTGCTCTCGTTTGGAACCGCTCTGGAGCAGTTCTTTGGGCGAGGCAGGTTTTTCACGCTTTATCTGTTAGGGGCGTTTGCGGGAAATGTGATGTCTTTTCTGTTTACCGATGGCTATTCAGTCGGCGCCTCTACGGCGGTGTTTGGGCTGATTGGAGCGGAGGCGGTTTTCCTCTACCGCAACCGCAGGCTGCTGGCAGGTCATTTTCGCAGCGCCATCGGGAATGTGCTTTTTATCATCGCCGTCAATTTGTTTTTGGTGGGGTCGCTGCCCGGCATTGACAATTGGGGGCATATCGGCGGTTTGCTGGGCGGTTTGATGTTCACCTGGTTTGCCTGTCCGCTTTGGGAGATTGAGGGCATTGCTCCTATGTTGTATGTGGCAGACCGTCGTTCTGTGGGCGAGGTGATGAGCGGTGCGGCGCTGGTACTGGCGGTCTTTGGGGCGCTGGCGGTGTGGGGGATGGTGAGGTAGGAGAGGTTGGTACTTGGTGATTGGTAAATTAGCCGTGAATTGCGCTGAAATTGTGGCAATTCACGGCTTTTTCGTTGTTAGGGCTTGATTTGGGAAAATCCGCGATTATATTCCCAGAAAACTCCTTGCAAAGCCACGGATCAGTTTTGCAATTTCCATTGCTTCTTTTGCATCCTCAAGTGAGGGTTCATCGCCCGGGTAGCGTGCCCTGACAGCGTAATCTGTGAGTGTGTTTAAAAATTTGGGGTTGATTTCTAGAAATATGCCTGCTTGTGAACAGAGATCATTTAGAGCCTATCCGAAAAATGTTTTTGCGCCATCCCGCCCGGACATGAATGTCCGGGCTATCCATCCAAAGCCGTCTGAAGACGGCTAAACCCGGCCATCTAGTCCGCTTAAGCGGACTTTGTACTGGTAGCCCGGAGATTTATCTCCGGGCGGAGCGGGGATTGCGGGAATTTTCGGATAGGTTCTTAACCCAAGGGGCACAGTTCGAGGACGCCGCAAGCCCGATATGCTGATTAATGAATTTGTTGTTGCCATGTTGTCCTGTTGCACATTCAGTATATCAAATTATTTAGGGCTTGATTTCGAAGAGTGTTCCGGCGCTGGTGCCTTGCACTTCGGGGAAGAAGGCTTGCCAGGCGTGGGCGGGTAGGACCTGGAACTCGCCCGCCTGCACAGGGATGAGGGTGTAGGTTAGCACGTAGGTGCCGGCGGGGAGGTAATCGGCGGTAAAGAGGATGCCTTCGTCGTAGATTTGGGGTTCGTTGAACAGCCACCAGCCCCAGCCCTCAGCAAAGGGGTCTTCGTCTTTGAATTGAACTTTTACATCGGTTGTGTCGGCGCCTAGTTGACTGGTTTTCAAACTGCGATTCAGGATTTCCATGCCGGCCGGGATGTGGTCTTCGACGATGACGTGGTAAGCGTCGTGGGGCAGGGTCAGTGTCAGCCGGGCAGTGACCAGTTGGTCAGGATCAAGTTTCAGGGCGGTAAGAGGCGTGCAGTCTTTTTGGGCGGCAGGACAGTAGATTCGTTCGATTCCCATCCCGGCATTGAGCGGTTGAACATCCTTCACCGGGCGGCTGACTTTCAGGACGACGTTGTAGAAGAGGCGTCCCAGCCCGTCTTCGCGCTGGATGGTGAGCAGGTTGGGCGAGTTGGGAGAAAGGAATTCGAGCGGAACGTTTTCCCGCAGCGGTTCGAGTTGAATGCCGTTCACGTCGCCGCTGGTGAGCGGGTTGCCGTTGAGCGAGGCGCTGTAGGTGAAATCGGAGCGCAGGTCGCCAATGCCAACCATCGCCTCGTTGAGCGCCAGCATTGCCCAGGCGTTTTCGTGACCGAGGCTCCACAAACCGCGGGTGTTGCGGTGGGCGTTGAGATAACGGATGGCGTCGAGCAGCACCGGATTGGCGGGGTCGAGTTGAGCGAGGGCGTACACGACAACCGAGGTGGTGTAAACCGGCGAGCCGCGCCGCAGGAGGTTCTGCGAAGGTGTCTCCCAGTGGGCGCTGGATGCGGTGCGGATGGCTTCGGCGGTGAGGTTGTTGAGCAATTCGCGCACGCGCGCATCGGCGGGGTTGAGGGTGTGAAGGATGATTCCAAGCAGAGCGCGGCTGGCGGGACTCATGCGGTCGCGCGCCTCATAGAGCGCGTCGGTGCGGGTTGGGTCGGTGTTTCCTGCCTGGCTCAAAACAAATTGGATGAAGGCGGCTTCGTCCAGGCCGGCGCCGCTGGTGTTTGCGGTGATTTCCGCCTGCGTCCCTTGCAGGTAGGCTATGGCGCGGTTCAGCGCTTCCTGGTTGACAGCCGGGCTGATGGGTTGTGCGCGCAGTAAGCCGAACAGTACATACGCCGAGATATACGGGTCGGATTGACCCTGCCCCCACCAACTCCAGCCGCCGTCGGCATTTTGCAGCGATTGGATGCGGCTCACGCTGGCGTTGAGGTTCTTTTCAATTCGCTGCGAGAGTTCAGGGTCGTTCAGACCGGCGTTGTTCAAAGCGCGGTGGACTTCGATGTTTGGAAGCAGGTACGAGAGACTTGCCTCCGCGCTGACCGCATAAGGCGGCGCCTCCACCGCTTCGAGCGCCGACAACAAACTGCCAGCCAGCGAGGGGCTTAATTCCACTTCCAGACCGCTTCCGGCGGCGGGCGTGAACGTGCGCGGAAGCGAGATGACTTCCTGCTGCGCCGATGCGCCGCGCAAGACTCCGCCGGTCACAAAGGTTTGCGGCGAGAGGTATTTCAGAATGGGAAGTTTGCCCCACACCGGGCGCGCCGAATCTTGCAGGGAGGGTGCGCCGTTGGTGGTGACAGAGAACACCACATCTGCTTCTTCTGCCAGCCCTGCTTTGCCCCACCATTCGACGCGCGCCTGCGCGTTGGGCGAAATTTCGAAGGTGCGCGTGGCAGATTCGGGGTTGTCGAGCGTGAAGCCCTCGCTTTGCAGTGTAACCGCCACGTTCAACCGGTTGGGGGTGTTGTTGTGAACGATTGCTGCCATCAGCACATGGTCGCCGCTGACGAGGAATCGCGGCGTGACCGGGCGGATGAGCAAAGGTTTGGTGGAGACGATTTGCGTCTGCGCCTGTCCCACTTTAGTGTCTATTGTCAGACCGCGCACGTCCACCTGCCAGGTGGTGAGCGAGTCGGGCAGAGTCATGGTCACCTGTCCGCGCCCTTCGGCATTGGTGATGAGCGATGGATTCCAGTAGGCGGTATCGGGGAAGTCTGCGCGGATGAACGAGCCTTCACCGCCGCCACCGCCCAGCCCGCCGGCTTCGATCTGGCTGCGCCCGCCATACACCGCCAGTGAGATGGCAGTTTCTACGCCGAGCGGCTGGTTTCCGTAAAAGGCAGGCAGGATGTCCTCCACATTGGAATCGGTGAGCGCCAGTGTGGCAAGGTCCACCACAGAAAGCGAGAATTCTCCCTGCACGGGTTGATCCTGATGATCGGTGACGACCACATCGAAGGTGACCTGATCGCGCGGACCAGCCTCAGGCGGGTTGGCAAACAATTGCACCTTCAGCGCCTTCGCATCGGGCGCGACGGGAAGGTTGACCAGCCCATGCCTGAAGTCGTTTCCCTGCCCCAGCGCTGTCACGCTGACGTACACATTCGGCGAGTCATCGTCGGTGATGGGGAGAGGATATTCCACGCCGCTTCCGCTGAGCGGGAGAACCTCCGCCTTCGAGATGCGCCCGCGCTCCACCGTTACCAGCGCCAGAGTGTTGACGGGGAAGGGGTTGGGGATGAATATTTTGGCGGTCTCGCCGGGTTTGTAGGAGTCCTTGTCGGCGGTGAGTTCGAGGCGCTGGTTGGGCAGGTCGGGCCAGGGAGATGCGCCCTCGCCTCCCACCCAAACGAGCGCCTGGGTGCGCGCCGTGCTGCCGCTCACATCGAGCATGTAGGTGCCGGGGACGGGAGGGGTAAAGGCGATGCGCGCTTTGCCATCTGCGCCGGTGGCAGGGTTGACGCTGGCAACTGTGGTGTACACGGGGGTGTATGTGGGGTAACCGTTTTGGTCGAGCGATTTTTCCCAGCGCACTTGTTTGAATTCGGCGGTGAGGGGTTTGTTGCCGGCAGGGTTGCGTTCCCAATCTACGGTGTAGAGTTCGAAGCCCATTTCCGATTTTGCCGTGCCTACCCAGCGGTCGGGGCGCACGCCGATGTAGAAATCGGCGGGATGGAGGGTGAATTTACTGCGGGCGCTGACGGGCAGTCCACTGTCGTCGGTGGCAGTCACTTCGAGGGTGAGCAGCCGGGGCGAATCCGCTTTGGGGAGGGAGGTCAGGCTGATGGCGAGAGTCCCGTTGGGGGAAGTCTGAGCCGAGCCTTCTTTGAGGAGTTCTCCAAAGTAGCGAGAGTCTGATTGGTCGGGAAAACGGAAGGCATCCAGCCAGTCTAAGTCAAGCGGACCGGTTTGATAGCCGGGCAGGGAAAAGTAGGCAGGGCTGGAATACAGCGACCAGCGGACATCCACCCCGCCGGCGGGTGCGTCGAAAAAGTAGCGCGCGGTGACATCTGCCTGGGCAGAGCCGCCCTGCTGAACCTGGTCGTTGAGGAAGGTGACGTTGAGGTCAATTTCGGGCTTGCGATACTCCGCCACCTGAAAACTGAAGTAGAAATCGAGAGCGCCGTTTTGGAAGGTGTAGTAGCCCGGCACGGCTTCCTGTGAAAGTTCGATTTGACCGTTGAAGGTGCCATAGGGGGAAAGTTGGGCGTTGATGGATGCCAGCTGTGTGCCTTGTGAGTCGGTCAGGATGATGGGGACGGATGTGACGACGGGCAGTTCGTAGCGTCCATCGAAGGCTTCGCGGACGATGCCGCGGTAGTACACGGTTTGCCCGGGGCGGTAGATGGGACGGTCGGTGTAGAGGTAGATTTTGGTGTGCGGCGGCTGGACGCTTTGATAGTAACCAAAATCCCAGGCGCGTATGCCGCTGTTCCAGGTGTTGGCGGCGAGGGCAAAGTTCGGGTCGCCGGGCGCGGCAAGCATGGCATAGACCTGCCCGTTGACAGGCGAGAGGTTGCCCTGCCAGAGCCCGTTTGCGTCGGTCACGCCGCTGGTGAGGACGTTTCCAGCCTCATCGAAGAGAGTGACCGATGCGCCGGCGACAGGCGTTTGCGAGGGCAGGTCCACCGCCCAAACGAGCGCTTCTGTCGCGCCGAGTTTGAACGTCAGGTTGACCTGGCTGGAAGCAGCGAACTGGATGATCTTGGATTTCAACTGCAACTGCGGCGATGTAATGTTCACGTAGTACAAGCCGGGCGGCAATTCATTGTTCGGCGATGCCAGCCGCAGTTTCACGTCGCCTGGCAGGTTGGGGGAGAGAGAAAAAGTTTGGGAGAAGGAGACGGGGTTTTCTGGCGAGTACGTCTGTTCAAGGTCGAAGGAGGATTGCAGCGCGAAATACTCCTGCGTGGTGAGCGGAGCAACGGTCACTTCGGCGTTTTGAATGTTGACCGCTCTGGCGTTCAGCAGGGGTTCGTCTGGGCGAACGAATAAGGTGGTCGAGAAGGGGGTGACATACAAATAGGGGCTGAGTGAAGGCGTCTGCACTTCGATGCGGTAAGGCGAGCCGAGCGTTTGCCCCCATGAGTCGCCGATTTGCGCCGAGAGTTCGATGCGGTATGTTGTGCCGGGTTTGAGATTCCAAAGGTACAGGGTCGAGCCGTCGCTGTTGACGGAAAGGTCTTGCACGGCAGGCGAAATGCTCACCAGGTTGGTGTAATCTGTCTTTGCCAGCGGTGCGGTAAAGCGGAAATTGATTCCGTTTGTGCTGGCTTCAGTGGTGCGCACGGCAAAGTTGTCGTAAATGCGCAGTGGGGCAATGTAATCGCTGCCGAGCGTCACGCCGCCCTGCGATTTTGCCGCCGCGTTCAACCGCAGGGTGTAGGTTGTTCCGCGCGTCAGCGGCGCATCAGGCGCAAAGGCAAGCGTGGTGCTGTCGTCGTTCCACTCGAGCGTTCCCTGCACTGTGCCAACGGGTCCGCTCAGCGACAAGTTTGCCTGCACGCTTTGGCGGTCCATGGGCTGATTGAAGGTGAGTTCTATGCGGGCATTGGGGGGGAGGAAATCATCGGAGGAGGGAGTGACAGAAACGACGCGCGGACGCGCCGTGACGAACTTCCAGGCGTTGACAACGCTTCGATCCAAGCCGACGCCTGTTCCCGTTTCGAGGTCTCCGTTCACGCTGACGGTGTATTCGGTGCCGCCAAGCAGGGCGCCTTGCGGATGGAAGATGTAAGTGCTGGTGTTGAGCCATTCGCCGCGTCCCTGCACGGCGGGGGTGATGACGAAGGCAGACGGCAGGGAGGAGGTCTCTGCGCCGAGAGGCACTACCGGCTGATTGAATGAAACGACAATGGCGGCGTTCACGTTCACGTCGGTGGTGTTGGGTTTGGGGAGCATGTTGACCGGGCGCAGGTAATCGGCGACGGTGAAGGTGAGCGTTTGCGGAGCGAGCGCGCCAAACCCGCTGGCAGATTGGATGGTTTGGGCAAGTTCAACAGTCAGACGGGTATCGGGCGGGTAGGGTTGGGCGGGGGTGAAAAGCAGGGTGGCGTCGTCGGTCCAGGTGAAGGCACCCTCCGGTAAGCCGCTGATAGCAGATTCGACGGAGGCGCGGTTCATTGGCTGGTTGAAGTAGAAGGTGATGGGGGCGAGGTGTCCGAGGACGGTGCCGGCAGGGGGATCGGTTTCGACGAGGGCTGGGGGATACGTTTGCTGGAGAGCGGAGGATGTTTCTGCGGCGGTGGGAGTGGCAGGGGAGGTCAGTTTTGGCAGAACGGGCGTCCCTCCGCAGGAGGTGAGGAGCAGGCTGATGAGGAGGAGACAGTTCAGAGCGAGAAAGAGGCGGGTTTTCATCATGAATCCTCAATGAAAAAAGAAATCAGGAGCATTTTACAAGCCCGATGTACCACCTGCTCTGTCATTTTGGTAACGGTGTGGCGGGGTGGCAGGGGATGCGTCTCTTGCGCTTCCGCGATGGCGCACGGCACATTGTTAGTGATGAGCCTCATCTTTTTTGTAGCGCTCATCTGATGTCATTATAACGCTGGAATTTCGGCACGGAATCAAAAAGGGACGCGCGCCGCGTCCCTCGTTGGTGTGATTGGGGGGTTATTCGCCTGTGCCGGCGATGGCATCCACCGCAACGGCAATATCCTGGAAGGTAGGAATTTTGCCAGGCTGACCGACCTTCACGCCGTTGACAAAGGCGCTCGGTGTGCCGCTCACGCCCAGTTCTTCGCCGTGGTCAAAATCTGCCTGAATGTCGGCTTTGTATTTGTTGGCGCTAAAGCAGGCGTTGAAGGCGTCCATATCGAGTTTGACCGCTTCTGCCATGGCAGTCAGGCGGCGGTTGTTGAGGTTGCCTTTGTTTTCGCCGTTCCAGTTGGCATAGATGATGCCTTTCATTTCCCAGAATTTGCCCTGTTCGTTGGCGCACATGGCGGCATTGGCAGCCTGGTCCGATTCGCCGCCGCTGATGCCCGGTCCGTCAATGAAGGGGTAGTTGCGGAAAACCAGGCGTGCCTTGCCGGTCTCGACGAGGTATTGAATGATGAGAGGTTCTACGTTCTCAGAGAAGTACTGGCAGGCGGGGCATTGGAAGTCTTCGAAGACTTCGATGACGGCGGGGGCGTTCGGGTCGCCGAGGCTGAGTCCGTTGGGGTTGGGAAGGGATTTTGCTTCCGGGACGATCAGGTCGTCAACAGTGGAGAACTGGGGCCAGACAACGGCAAGTACCACCAGTAATGCGCCGACCGTGATAAAGCCGATGGTAGTGAGACGGCTTTTCATTGTTTGTTTGCGCATTTTTTCGCGCCGTTCCTGGCGCTTGCTTTTCTTTTCGATGGACATGCAGCAATCTCCTTATGCTAATGTTGGACATGATTTTCCCATGCCCAAAAGGTTTTGTCTAGGAAAAGGTTAGGCGGGATTAAGGAAACCCACGCAACACGTGCAAAGTCTCCCCGCAACCTCGCCTCATTCCCCTTCGTTATATAATCGGTAGATCACGAAAAAACCCTGCGTAGTCTGCGCTCTTCGCGCAGCACGCAAATCTAGCGCTAGAGAGCGCCAAATACGCACTTTCGTGATGTACTGATAATCCAAATGATGCAAGACAACGAGTTGTTGAAGAAATACGAACCGGTCCTTCGTTTTGCAAAGAGCGAGCGGTTCTTCCCCATGGCAGTCGAACCGTATCTCGACCGATGCCGCCTGCTCCCGAGCGGACCACAGGGCGCGGTGGAAATGCTGTCGCATCTCAATCACCCGGTCAGGACGCGCATCGGCAAACTGCACAGCGGGGAATATTTCCTGCGCTTCGTCAACGACCCGCTGATCGATTCGGACATTTGGGTCTGGTGGGGAGTTCTGTCAGTCATTGCGGCGGGGGCGGGGTGGTTTGTGGCAGGCTGGCTTGGCGTGGAAATCGCCGCCGTCCTTTCATTGGTCGCAGCGTTCGTCATCTTTATGCAGGCTTCGCCCATCCGCCTGCGGATCATCCCTGCCGCGTTCGCCACACTCCTTTTCCTTGCACTGGAACTCGCCCCGGTTTTGTTCTTCCTTGCGCCGCATCCTTTCATCAGCATCCAGGTGGAATATCTTGATCTTGATCTCTGAAGAAACGGATTGGGTGGAATTCAAGGGGCTGTGGGGCGTCAAAAGCCTGCTCGCCGACGAATCCGGTCCGCCGGGACCCAAATGGGACAGACCCGACAAGTTTTTTATGATTTATCCGCGCAAACGCTGGGAGCATCCGTTGGAATGGTTGAGGGAGTTGTACCGTGGACGGTAGACCGTAGACGGTGGACGATAGACCGTTGCGTCATCTACCGTCCATTTGAATTTTGCCTGGAACTTTCGTTGGTTTGGGAGCGTTCAGTAAACGTAGGGCAAGCATTGGTTGACAAAAATGGGGGGGGGGGGGAATATAGAATAGTTACATACCCAAATCGGGGAATGTCGATTGAAGGAGAATAAATGTCGTCACAAAAGAAGACAATTACCATAATGATAGTAGACGATCACCCTGGATGGATTGAAGGAGTGCGTACAATCATCCATAAGGCTTCGGACATGCAGATTGTTGGCGAAGTGCAAGACGGGGAGGTAATCAAACAAAAAATTGCCGAACTGCAACCCGATATTTTGTTATTGGATTTGGTCATGCCTAATCACAATCCCGCTGAATTGGAGAAGTGGGTACGGGAGAAATATCCTGATGTTGTCACGCTGGTGTTGACTGCGCATGATCGTGACGCCTACCTGGCGGGCATGATGGAGGCAGGCGCGGCAGGCTATCTGGACAAGAAAATGAAAGCGAACGACCTGCTCGATGCCATTCGGCGAGCCGCACGCAGCGAATTTCTTTACGACAAGGAACAAATGGAACGGGCGCAGCGCTGGAGGGAAGAGGTGGGCAGAAAATGGGACAGTTTGTCAGGCCGTGAGCGCGAAGTTTTACAATTGCTTACAGAAGGCACTGACAACAACGGCATTGCGTCTTCTTTGAATGTATCAATCCACACCGTGGAGAAGCATTTGAAGAATGTGTTCAAAAAACTGAGTGTAACTTCTAGGACAGAAGCCATACTGTGGTGGGTGGAAAAGGGTACGGATTTCCGTACTTGAAACAAAAAGCCGAAGGAGTCATAATCGCCATGCAATTTCCATGCAAATGTATTTCGCGGAAAGGAGAAAAAAATGAAAATTAAAACGTGGTTGTTTCTGTTTGGTTGCATTGCGTTGGTTGGTTTGGTTATAACGCAAATTAACCCGGCAGGAGCGAAGAAAAGTGTTCTGAAGGATATCCTCAAATTCGATTCTTCAGTTCCACTGACTTCTGATACGGCGATACCAAACGATTCAAACTCAATCCCGCTGGATGCTAATGAAAAATCGAAAAGCGATGATATATTGAAAGATGCGGAAAAGTTGATTCACAAGGCTGAGAAAGTGTATCTTACGGCGGGTTGGCTGCACATTTTTTCCGAAACAGAAACTTTCGTATCAGCTTCAACGGCAATGCCTGACGGTTCCCCAGTGCCAACCAAATGGACGGACGATCTATGGGTGTATCTAGATGAAAAAGGGAATGCAATCAAGGCTATTTCAATACAAGATACAGGTGATCAACCTACCTCCCAAGTTAGTGTTTTTGAAAAAGGCATCTGGACGAATCTCACGTTAGGGTTTTCATCTCCTGAGCCCGAAATCTATAAGCCTACATTAGATAGCGGTTTCTTTGGTTCGGTTGTTCCGTACAAAAACTCTGTAATCCTCGACCAATATCAGGAAGCTGCGGATGGACAGGATGTTGTTGTTTTTGTGGTTGCTGAAAGATATAAGAAACCTATCAAAATCCTGAAAGATACGAAAGACAAGAAAGCCAGAGAAATAAACGGCGTGGTCTTTAAGTATTACTTTTCTCTTGATACGGGCTTGCCCATACAAGTAGAGGATTATTTTGTAGATCTTGATGGAAACTTAGAGATTTCGCAACGCATCTCGAAAATTCTGATTGAGAAGATTGATAATCCGCCCGATTTCATCCTGAACTATTTCAGCAATTAGGAGATTAATTATGAAAAAGCGGAACCGATTTACATAAGGTTTTCGACCAATTGTTACACTCTTTGGGCAAAAACCACGAATACAGATGGCCTTGGAAGATCTTTTTATGCAAATGCAACTTTGTGGTTTACAACTTCTCCATATTACTATTCGGTGTCTTCAGGAGACGCTATTGCAGTTAATCAAGCAGTTGTCAGCCAGCAGCGATATTCTGGTATCGCCAACCCGCCTGGATGGAAAGCTTGTGGATATGTATCTGGCAGCCCAATTTCTGCTCCCGTAGGCTCGCCGTGTACACCTTGATGATATTTCCAAATATTAAGAACTGATGTTACGCACCGTCCCGAAGGTTGGACTGGAAATCAAGCATAAATTACGAAAACCTTCGGGACGTTTCGCGTAAGGTGAGTTAAGAAGTTTGTGTTCCATACTTTGATAAGGAGATAAAATGTTTCGCAAATATATTGACGTTGCTTTGATCGCGTTTTTGATTGCCGGTGCTTTGGGATTGGCAGTAACCGTAATGGTCACGAATCGCCCCGCCAACGTAGCGGCAATGCCTGCCGAGCAATCGGCGGTCATGCAAGCAGGTAGTTCTCATGCCCCTCTTCCAGACAATGCCGAGAATGTCGCGCTAAATAATGTTGTTGTGCCGAAAAACGTGTATCCCATTGCAAAGACAAAGAATAACCTCAAAATGGAATTGTTGAGCGTGCAAGTAGATGGCGGTTTTTTGTACGCTGATATTTGCTTTGACTTTCCTTCTGATAACCCAGCTTGGAGTTTGGGGGGGCCTGATAATTTGAAATTGAGCAATGGCGTGGCGGAAATTGGAGTGTATTCCATTGAGATGATCCCCGATCTGCAAACGGGACTGCTGAAAAAGGATGATAAAGGCAGATTTACTGGGCGATGTGATCGCGTTGGATTTCCCCTAACAGAAGGATTTGCGCTTGAAAACTTGAAAATTTCAATTGGTAAACTGGTTACCGATTTACCCGAAACGCCTAATTGTGACAAGACGCAGGCAAAATTGGACTCGAAAAGTACGGGTATAAAAATCAAATGCGCCAATGAGCCTGGCATCAGCGGGGTGGAAGTTGTTATCAAACCAAAAGATTTGGATAATGCTCAAGCGCAAAAAATGATAACGGAAGCCCTGATAGAAAGCGTAGATGGACCTTGGGAGTTTGAAGTTGGAACTCCGTAATAACGTTTGACTGTTTTACAAGATGGCGACTAATCGGTTGCCATCTTTTTTGTTAAAACGAAATTGCTATTCCCTCCACCGCGCATACACCGCCTGCGACAATAACCTTCCCGCGCTTTGTTCGCGCGTGACCAGTTCGCCCATTTCGATCTTTCCCCCGAAGCCTTCCATCATATCGTCCATTGCCTGCGCTACGTGGATTGCCGAGGCGCGTACGGCGTAGATCGTTGTGACAACGAACAAGGGTTCCTCGCTCAGGCAGGCGCGGCAGGCCTCGAGCAGGTCTGGCAGGGACTTGTACACCTCCCATACCTCGCCCTTCGGTCCGCGCCCGAATTTGGGCGGGTCGAGGATAATCCCGTGGTATTTGACTCCCCGCCTCGCCTCCCGCTGGACGAATTTCACCGCATCGTCCACAATCCAGCGGACGGGGCGCTCTGTCAGCCGGGATAACGCCTGATTTTCGCGCGCCCAACCCACAGATTTTTTAGAAGCGTCCACGTGAGTCACTTTGGCTCCAGCCGAGGCAGCGGCGAGGGTGGCGAGTCCCGTGTATCCAAACAGATTCAAAACGTTCACTTCGCGCTTTGCATTGACAATCAACTGGCTGAACCAGTCCCAGTGCGCGGCAACCTCCGGAAAAACGCCAAGATGACGCCCGGGAGTCGTCATTGCCCAAAACTTCAGCCATCTTTCTCCTTGCAGGAGAGGGTATTTCATTTCCCACTTTGTTTCTATCTTTCTCTTCAATTCCCAATGACCGCCGCTTTCCTCCCCGCTTGGAATGAACACAGCATCGGCGTTTTTCCATTCTGAGGTCAGGGCAGGTTTCCACATCGCCTGAGACTCAGGACGCATAAAAACATACCTGCCGAAGCGTTCCAGCTTTTGCCCGTCGCCGCTATCGAGCAGGGCATAATCTTCCCAACGCGGGGATTCGAGAAAAGTGAAGGAGGAAGTCATAGAAGGTAGGACATTGGAGGGAGGCGAAAATTGTTCCAAATTACTTGATTTTTCCTTTGAAAAGGTTATAATGTGGTAAGAAGTGGTAGAAAGTGGTAGAGATTAGCAGGACGCCGGTTGCGCCGGCGTTCATCCATTAAAAGGCAGTATAGCACAAATGTTCTTGGGTCAGTTCCAGCACACTCTCGATGACAAAGGACGCCTGATGGTTCCGGCGCGTTATCGTGACTTGCTGGCGGCTGGCGCCTACATCACTCAGGGCTTCGATAAATGCCTGATGGTGCTGACCGAAGCCCACTTCAACGAGGTCTATGCCATCCTCAACGGCTTGAACATGGCAGACCCCTCCGCCCGTATGCTGCGCCGCCTCATCCTCTCCAATGCCTATCCTGTGGAGGTGGACAAAGTCGGGCGCATCCTTGTTCCGCAAAACCTGCGCGAATTTCTCGGCGTGGCGAGCGGCGAATTGATCGTGGCAGGGCAGGGCGAATACTTCGAAGTGTGGACGCCCGCCGAGTGGAAGGCTCAAATGGACAACCTGCACGACGTGGAAGCCAATGCCCAGCGCTTTGCCACACTTAACCTGGCAAAAGGCTCTGGAGCGTAGCGCTCAGCCCTCACCTGCGCTGCTTGCCGACGGCGTGAAAGAACGCCTTCTGCGCCAATGAACGACACACCGCACCAACCCGTACTTTACAAAGAGATTATACACGCGTTGCAACCCAGGCGAGGCGGGCGCTATGTGGATGGAACTCTCGGCGCGGGCGGGCATGCCCGCGGAATTTTGGAGGCGTGTGCGCCAGATGGGCAACTGCTCGGTCTCGATGTGGACCCGCAGGCGCTGGAGACCGCTCGTAAGACCTTGGCTCCTTACGAGGGTCGCTTTCATCTGGCGCAAGCCTCCTACACGACTCTTTCCGCCCAACTCCAGCGCCTCGGCTGGGATGAGGTGGACGGCATCCTCCTCGACCTGGGCGCCTCCTCGATGCAGTTCGATACGCCGGAGCGCGGTTTCTCCTTCCAGCACGACGCTCCGCTCGATATGCGCTTCGACCCGCGCGCTCCGCTAACCGCCGCCGACATCGTAAACGGGTATTCAGAACGGGAACTGGCTGACCTGCTCTACGAATACGGCGAGGAACGGGACGCCCGCAAGATTGCCCGCGCCATCGTGCGCGCCAGACCGCTTCACACCACCCGGCAACTGGTCGCTGTCATCGAAGCCGTCTCTCCCCGACGAGGCGAACGCCTCCACCCCGCCACGCGGACGTTCCAGGCGCTGCGCATTGCCGTCAATGACGAACTGTCAGCGGTGAAGGCGGCGCTTCCGCAGGCAGTGGCAGGCTTGAGGTCTGGCGGAAGACTCGCGGTGATCTCCTTTCACTCGCTGGAAGACCGCATCGTCAAGGAATTCTTTCGTGAACAAAGCCGCGACCTCCTCAACCCGCCATATGAAAGAATTTACGAAAAGGAACGCAAGGCAACGCTGAAAGAAATCAATCGGAAACCCATCACACCTTCAGAGGAAGAGATTCGGAACAATCCGCGAGCGCGCAGCGCGAAACTTCGCATTGCCGAAAAACTGTAACGCCGAATATTAACAAGTAAATACCCGCAACACCATACTTCGGCGCTACACGGCCCATCGCCCAAATTTAAAGGTCGTCATGCAGGCTTCACAAATCATCCATGCGTATAAACAGGCTCCCTGGCGCGTTCAGCGTCAGTATGTTGGCGCGTTTCTACTGACCGTGATCGCGCTGGCATTGGTGGCGGCTCTATACCTCGATGTGACCTCGCGCACCGCCCTGGCAGGGCGTGAAATTCAGGATCTGCGTACAGAAATAGCCGCTTTGCAGCGCTCCAATGCCGATCTGGAAACCGAACTTGCCAACATCACCTCCTCGGCGGTGATGCAAAGACGCGCTCTGGAACTGGGATATCGTCCCATTCAACCCGGCGAGTTGGATTATGTTTTCGTTCCCGGTTATGTGGCTCCCGAACCAGCCATTTTGCTGGCGGCGGTAGATGCTCCGCTCCCGCCTCCCTCTCTCCCCGAAGAATATTCGCAGTCGCTGTTGGAATGGCTGGATGAGAGCCTTAGAAGTGGAATGGCGCTCCCATGAGACAGCAGTATGCCATCCGCTCGCTGGTTGTGATGACCGGGCTGGTGTTCGTTGGGATCGCCGTTCTCGTCCAGATCGTGCGCATTCAAAACAGCGAACAAGCCAAAATCTTCCTCGCTAACGGCGATATGTACGCTGGCGAGTTTTACACTTTCTACCCGGAGCGCGGCGAAATCTACGACCGCAACGGTCACCTGCTGGCAGGTAACCGCACCGTGTACGAAGTGGGCGTCAGCCTGCCGGAGATGAAAGACGTAAACGCCCTGGCATACGTTTTGAGCGTCTATCTCAACATGACCGAAGAAGAAATCAAAGATAAGCTGCTCAATTCACCCGAAACCTGGACGTACATCGTCATCAAAGATTATGTGGACGCGGGCGCTGTTGATGCTCTTCAGCAGGTGATAAAGCAGTTAGAAGATGCCGACGACAACCGCCTGGACGGTCTGTGGTTCAAACCGCACTTTACGCGCAGTTATCCTGAAAAATCGCTCGCCTCGAACGTGCTGGGGTTTGTCACCCGCGATGGGCGCGGTTACTTTGGCGTAGAAGAAAAATACAACGACCTCCTGGCTGGCAACCCTGTTCAATTGTGGGTGCCGCGCGACCCCAATAAAGCCATCGAAATCCCCAAAGTTCCCAACGGCACGACCCTTGTCCTCACCCTCGATCGTGACCTGCAGGCGAAGGTCGAAGCCATCCTCGACGAGTCCCTCAGCGAATACGGCGCGAAGAATGGAACCATCGTTGTCATGGACCCCAAGACCGGCGAAATCCTTGCCATGGCGTCCACCCCGCGCATGGACCTCAACAACTATACCGACTACTTCCAAATCTTTGATAACGGCAGCGCCTACAACCGTTCCATCGGCATGGCGTATGAAGCCGGGTCGGTTGTAAAAATCCTCACCATGGCGGCGGCGCTCGATACCGGTGTCGTCACCCCCGAAACCACCTACATTGACACCGGCTCCATCACCGTGGGCGGCATCACCATCCAAAACTGGAACCGCCAGCCCTGGGGTCAGCGCAACATGACCGAATGCCTCCAGCACTCGCTCAACGTCTGCCTGGCATGGGTCGCCACCCAAATGGGCTCGCCCACCTTCTATTCCTACATGGAACGCTTCGGGCTGGGTCACCGTACCGGCGTGGATCTTGCCGGCGAAGCCATGGGCAGGCTCAAGGTCCCGGGCGACTCGGACTGGTATCCCGTAGACCTTGGCACCAACGCCTTCGGTCAGGGTCTCACCGTCACACCGCTGCAAATGATGATGGCAGCGACCGCCATCGCCAACGACGGGCAAATGGTCACACCGCATGTGCTGTATGCCATGATCCGCGACGGACATCAATACAACATCCCTTCGCAATACGCAGGCTCGCCCATCAAACCCGAAACCGCTCACACCCTCAACGAAATGCTTACCGTTTCTCTGCAGAACGAATCAGCCAGCGCCCTGCTGCCGGGTTATCGCGTGGCAGGCAAAACCGGCACAGCCCAAATCCCCACACCGCTGGGATATGACCCCAACAATACCAACGTTTCTTTCATTGGATGGGGACCGGTGGATGACCCGCAGTTTATGATTTACGTCTGGCTCCAGGAACCCACCACCTCCATTTGGAGTTCGGAGACCGCCGCGCCCGTCTTTTCGCGCGTTGCCGAACAAACCGTCATCGCCCTCAACATCCCTCCCGATATCGTTCGCCTGCAATACGGATCCCGCTAATGCTCACTCTTGCCGACGCCCTCGAAGCCCTGACGACCTTCCGTCCTCAAGCCGCGCCGCTCATCACCGAAGCGGTCATCGACTCGCGTCAGGTGATTCCCGGCTCGCTCTTTGTCGCCATCCCCGGCGAACGGGTGGATGGACATGACTTCATCGGAGAAGCATTTCGACGGGGGGCATCTTTCGCTTTAATTCAACGGGAAGTGGACGCCTCTTTCCGGACCCTCGACCTGCGCGCCATCTCCTCACCCGACTCCTACGCTGATTTCGACTTCTCCCCTCCCCTCTGCCTGCGCGTGGACAACACCGTCTCTGCCCTCCAGCAAATTGCCCGATTCTGGCGCCGAAAACTCGATTTGCGCGTGGTTGGCATTACCGGCAGCGTTGGCAAATCAACCACCAAAGAAATGATTGCAGAAGTGCTCAGCACCCGCTTCCGCACCCTCAAAACACCCGGCAACCTGAACAACGAAATTGGGTTGCCCCTCACCATCACCCGCCTGAGCCACGGCTACCAATATGCCGTCATGGAGATGGGCTTCTACGTCATCGGCGAAATCGCCTTCCTGTGCGATATTGCCCAGCCGCAGATTGGCGTCGTCTCGAATATCGGCACAGTCCACGCAGAACGCGCCGGCTCGCAGGAAAACATCTTTCTCGGTAAATCTGAACTGGTGCAAGCCCTGCCCCCCGCCCCCGAAGGGATTGCCATCCTCAACTTCGACGATCCCTGGGTGCGCAAAATGGAAGAAAAAACCAAGGCGCGCGTCTTCTTTTACGGCATGTCGCCCGAAGCCGAACTGTGGGCAGATAACGTCGAAGGACTTGGGCTGGACGGCATCCGCTTCCGTATGCATTATCAGGGCGAGACCCTCCACGTCAAAATTCCCATGATCGGACGACACTCTGTCCAAACCGCCCTGCGCGCGGCGGCGGTTGGACTGGTGGAAGGGATGAACTGGCAGGAAATCCTCGAAGGCTTGAGCATGGGACATACTCAACTGCGCCTTGTCGCTGTGCGCAGCGAGGGCGGCGCCTTATTGCTGGACGACACCTACAACGCCGCTCCCGAATCCATGCTTGCCGCCCTCAACCTGCTCGACGAACTGGACGGGCGTAAAGTGGCTGTGCTGGGCGACATGCTCGAACTGGGTCCCTACGAACGAGGCGGGCATGAAATGGTCGGCTTGCGCGCCGGGCAGGTGGCAGATGTGGTGCTTACCCTCGGTCAGCGCGCCCGTATGATTGCCGAAGCCGCACGCCGCGTCGCCGGCAGGAAAAAAATCATCCTGGAATTCGACTCGCAAGAACCGCTTGTAGGCTGGCTGCGAGAAAACCTCACCCCCAAGGACGTGGTCCTCATCAAGGGTTCGCACGGTTTGCGCATGGACCGCATCACCAGCGCGCTGGAGGTGCGCTCATGACCCAAAACAACGCCTTTGTACTGGGGCTTGCCATGTTCTCCTTTGTCATGACGGTCATCTGGGGACCGCCTCTGCTGCGCGTCTTACGGCATTTTCGCATCGGCAAACTGATTCGTGTGGATGAGCCGGGACAGCATCGCGTCAAAATGGGAACCCCCACCATGGGCGGCATCCTCTTCATCATCCCCATCCTTTTGCTGACCGGGCTCCTCAACGCCGCCAACTTTATCGGTCTGGATGTGATTGGCAGTTCGGTCCTCGTTCCCCTGATTGTGCTGGTGGCATACGGTGCGCTGGGCGCCATTGACGATTGGGAGGGAATTCGCGGCAAACGGAAAGGCGAAGGCATGCGCGCCCGCACCAAATTCGCCGTTCAAGTTGTGCTGGCGCTGGGAACCGCCTACGTGCTGAAAGTCTTCCTGGATGTGCCGCAACTTATCCTGCCGGGCATCAAAGGAGAGATCGAACTGGGCTGGTGGTATATTCCGGTGGCGGCATTCATCATCGTCAGCGAATCGAACGCCGTCAACTTCACCGATGGGCTGGATGGGCTGGCAGGGTTAATCGCCGCAACTGCCTTCGTGGCGTTCGGAGGCGTTGCTTTGCTGCAAGGACAAATCTTTCTGGCGCGTTTCTGCTTCACGGTGGTTGGCGCACTCTTTGGCTTTTTATGGTTCAACGTGCACCCGGCCGAATTATTCATGGGCGATACCGGCTCCCTCGCGCTCGGCTCCACACTCGCGGTCGTCGCCCTCATGACCGGGCAATGGCCCCTGCTGCTCATCATCGGCATCATCCCCTTGAGCGAAGCGCTGAGCGTTGTCATTCAGGTCGCCTACTTCAAATTAACCGGCGGCAAACGCTTCTTCAAGATGGCGCCCCTCCACCTGCATTTCGAACTGCTCGGCTGGAGCGAAACACAGGTCGTCCAGCGCTTTTGGCTGATTGCCCTGCTGGCTGGCATGGCTGGCATCGGTCTGGCTTTGGTATAACGATGAACGATTGGAATGGTAAACGTGTACTCATCCTCGGCGCTGCGCGGCAGGGCTTGGCTTTGGCGCGCTGGCTGTCGGTTCACGGCGCGCGCGTTACCCTGAGCGATATGCGCGGCGAGGAAGAGTTGCGCCCCGCCCAACAATCGCTGGCTGAATTTGAGATTACCTGGGCGCTGGGCGGACACCCGCTCGAACTGCTGGATTCAACCGACGTGCTTTGTCTTTCTGGCGGAATTCCGCTCACGCTCCCGATTGTGGCTGGTGCAGTCTCGAGGGGCATTCCCCTCTCGAACGACTCGCAAATCTTCATGGAAGTTGTCCCTTGTAAAACCATCGGTATCACAGGCTCGGCAGGCAAGACGACCACCACCACGCTGGTCGGCAACATGGCAAAACTGGCTTACGGCGCCAAAGCCCACGTTGGCGGCAACATCGGTGACCCGCTCATCAACTACGTGGACGAGATGCACGCCGATGACCTTGCCATCCTCGAACTGTCCTCCTTCCAGCTCGAGCAGATGACACTTTCTCCGAACATCGCTGCTGTTTTGAACATCACCCCCAATCACCTCGACCGTCACGGCACGATGGAAGCCTACACCGCCGCCAAGGCGCGCATTCTCGAATTTCAATCGAAGGAGGATGCAGCAATTCTCGGGTACGATGACCCCGGCGCATGGGGCTTGCGAGACAGGGTACGCGGCAGGTTGTTTGCTTTCAGTATGCACGAACTGCGCGAAGGCTTGGACGGCGCCTACCTGCACGACGGTTTGCTGAATCTGCGCGAAGGCAACGCTTACCTGCCCCTGCTGCTGCGCGAAAAAATTCACCTGCGCGGTGACCATAATGTGCAGAACGTGCTGGCGGCGTTTGCCATCGGTCACGCGGCGGGCTTTCCGCTGGATGTGATGCTCGAAGCGGTGGAAGAGTTTCGCGGTGTGCCGCACCGCCTGGAACTGGTGCGTGAGTGGAACGGAGTGCGCTGGTACAACGATTCGATAGCCACCGCTCCCGAACGGAGCATGGCGGCAATCCGCTCGTTCGAAGAGCCCATCGTCTTGCTGCTTGGCGGGCGAGATAAAGACCTGCCCTGGGAAGACCTGCTTCGTCTGGCGAATGAGCGCGTGGATCACATTGTGTTGTTTGGCGAGGCGGCGGAAAAGATCGAGAAAACAGCGGCAGGCTTGGGGTCCGAAAAGATGCGGTTTTCGTTGACGCGCACCGGCGGTCTGCGCGAAGCAGTCCACAAGGCGGCGGAGATTGCCGAGCCGGGCGATGTCGTCTTGCTTTCGCCGGGCGGCACGAGTTTCGATGAGTTCAAAGACTTTGCAGAACGCGGAGAAAGGTTTACAGCATGGGTACGGGAACTTTCGTGAGTGAACGCCCAACATTGGCTGTGGGACGGCGCCGGCGCGGTGTGGATGTGCCGCTGGTGCTGACGGTGATTGCGCTGCTGGTCTTTGGTTTGATTATGCTGTATTCGGCGTCGTTCGATTTTTCGTTCAAAGAGTACGGCTCGGCGACGTATATGTTCAACCGTCAGTTGCGCTGGCTGGCGCTGGGCGCGTTGAGCGCGTTTGTGCTTTCGCAGTTCGATTACCATCACTGGCGGCGCATGGTTTTGCCTGCAATGCTTGCCACCATTGGCTTGCTGATTACCGTGCTGGTGGTGAATGAGATTCGTTTGGGCGCTTCGCGCACCCTCCTGAACGGTTCGTACCAGCCCTCCGAACTTGCCAAGTTGATGGCGGTGATTTATCTCGCGGTGTGGCTGTATGCCAAGCGTCAATTTTTGCACGATGTGACTATCGGTCTCATTCCGCTGGGCGTCATTTTGGGTATTATCGGCGGCTTGATTTACCTGCAGCCCGATTTGAGCGCGGCAGGGACGGTGCTGATCCTGGGCGGGCTGCTGTTCTTTCTGGCAGGCGCAGATTTGAAGCAGATTGCCTTTTTGCTCGTCCTTGCGGTTGTCATTGGCTGGGTGGTGGTGCAATTCAGCGCAACCGGGCAGGATCGCGTGCAAAAATTTATCGCCGGTTTTCAGGACCCAACCAATGCCTCGTACCACGTGCAGCGCTCGTTCGAGGCGATTATCAAAGGAGGTATTTTTGGCGTGGGGTTGGGTCAGGCTGATACCAAGTTGACCGGGCTGCCCTTTGCTCCCACCGATAGTATCTTTGCCGTAGTGGTGGAGGAACTGGGCTTGTTTGGCGCAGTTTTGCTTATCTTTTTGTATGGCGTTCTGGTCTGGCGCGGCCTGGTCATTGCCCGCCGTGCGCCGGATATGCTCGGCACACTGCTGGCTTCAGGTGTGACCTTTTGGATTGGCATCGAGGCGCTCATCAATATGTCGGTCATGGTAGGGCTGATGCCGTTTGCCGGCAACGCCCTGCCGTTCATCAGCGCCGGCGGCTCGAACCTGGTTTCGACCTTGAGCGCCATTGGCATCATATTGAATATTTCGCGTCAGAGCAGCGAACAGACGCTGCTCGAAGAAAATGAATGGAGGTCCTTCGGTGCGGTTATTGATTTGCGCCGGTGGAACGGGAGGCGGCGTGTACCCCGCGCTCGCCGTTCACAGCGCCCTCAGAGCTAAATTGCGCGATGTAGATACGCTGTGGGTGGGCGGCGAAGGCGGCATGGAAGAGGCGCTGGTCACACGCCAGGGCATCACCTTCCAGAGCATCCCCGCTGCCGGTCTGCATGGCGTTGGTCTCACACGCCTGCCGCGCAACCTGCTCAAACTGGCGCGCGGTGTGTTTGCCGCACGGAAAATTCTCAACGAATTCCAGCCGGACATCTTGTTTTTCACCGGTGGATATGTGGCAGTGCCGGTAGCGCTTGCCGGGCGCGCCATTCCAAGCCTGCTCTACGTGCCTGATATCGAACCCGGCATGGCGCTCAAGTCGCTGGCAGGTTTGGCAGATGCGATTGCCGTCACAACCGAACAATCGCAAAGATTCTTCAGGAAAAAAGTGATACCGACAGGCTACCCGCTTCGCCCCGACCTCGCGCTGTGGGACCGCCAAACAGCCCATCGCCACCTCGGCATTTCCGGCAAATTGCCCGTTCTGCTGGTGCTTGGCGGCAGCAAGGGCGCGCACTCCATCAACCTGGCGGTGCTGAATCACTTGCGCGAACTGCTGGAACGCTTCGAACTCATCCACCTGTGCGGCGATGCAGACTGGAACTTCGTCCGCGCTCACCGCGAACAATTGCCGTTGGAACTTGCCGCCCGCTACCACGCCCTCCCCTACCTGCACGAGATGGGAGCCGCGCTGGCAGCCACCGACCTGGTCCTCTCGCGGGCGGGCGCCTCGTGCCTCGGAGAATATCCGCTCTTCGGTCTGCCTGCCATCCTTGTGCCTTACCCGCACGCCTGGCGCTACCAGAAAGTAAACGCCGACTACCTGACCAATCGCGGAGCGGCTGTCATCCTCGAAGACCAGGTCTTGAATGAAGAATTGATGAACACCTTGAACGTCCTGATGGAAAACCCGAACAAACTGCGCTCCATGCGCGCCGCCATGTTCGAGCTTTCTCACCCGCGTGCGGCAGAAAAGATCGCCGGCATGCTGATGGAACTGGCAGGAGTGTAAAGCCTATGATGAGCATAATTTATGTCTTTTGGATGTACGTCATCCTGTTTGGCGTGATCGGCGCCATGCGCGGCTGGGCAAAGGAACTGCTGGTCTCCTTCAGCGTCATTCTTTCCCTGGCAGTCAACCATGTTCTTCGCAAGTACGTTCGCATGGCGAGCGCCCTGCCCGATACCGACACCACCCTCTTCTGGGTGCGTGCCATCATTCTGCTGGTGCTGGTCTATTTTGGCTATCAAACCGTCGTGAGCATTCCCCGCCTCGCCTCCCGCGCGGCGCGCGAACGGCTGGAAGATACCCTCTTCGGCGCCATCCTGGGCGGCATCAACGGTTACCTGATTGCCGGTTCGATTCTCTACTACATCAATGTTGCCGATTACCCTTTTCCGCACATCATTTCCAAGCCGACAGACCCAAACATCCTGCAGACGGTCAACCAGATGATGCAATACATGCCGCCTCAACTGTTTGGTGAACCCGCCATCTACTTCGCCATCATCCTGGCATTTGTGTTTGTACTGGTCGTTTACATCTAAAGTCTGAAATCTAACCTATGACACACGTCCATTTCATCGGCATTGGGGGAAGCGGTCTCTCCGCCATCGCCCGCCTCCTGCTGGAGAGCGGCTACGAGGTGAGCGGCTCTGACCGCACGCTGACACCCTTTGCCGAAGAAGTCCGCAAGGCGGGCGCACGGGTATACATTGGGCATCACCCGCGCAACATCGGCAACGCCGATTGGGTGGTGCGCTCCTCTGCCGTTGCAGACGACAACCCCGAGGTCCAGGCGGCGAAGCGGGCAGGCATTCCCGTATATAAACGCGCCGACTTCCTCGGCCGCCTCATGGAAGACAAAACCGGCATCGCCATCGCCGGCACACACGGAAAAACCACCACCACCGCCATGACTGCCTGGGCGCTCAGCCAGCTGGGACGCGACCCGTCCTTCATCATCGGCGGCGTGATGAACGACCTGGGCGTCAACGCCCGCGCCGGTAAAGGCAAACTCTTCGTCATCGAAGCAGACGAATACGACTACATGTTCCTCGGGCTGAAACCGCAGATTGCCGTCGTCACCAGCATCGAGCATGACCATCCCGACCTGTTCCCCACCCCCGAAGCCATGTACCTCGCCTTCGAAAAATTCGTAGACCTGCTTCCCCCAGACGGCACCCTCATCGTCTGCGCCGAAGACCCCGGCGCGGCGGCGCTCATCCCGCACGTCCGCCAGAGCGGCAAAACCGTCATCTCCTACGGCATGCAAAGCGACCGGACCATCAACACCCCCTTCTGGGTGCAGGCGCGCGACGTACAACCCAACCAGCGCGGAGGCTTCGACTTCACCGCCACCTCGAACCTCATCACCCAAACCGCCCCCCTGGTGCGGGTTTCCCTGCAAGTGCCGGGCATTCACAACGTCCGCAACGCCATGGCAGTTCTCTCCATTGCCAGAGTGCTGGGGCTTTCGTGGACGAAAACCGCCGAAGCCCTCGCCCAATTCAGCGGCACAGGCCGGCGCTTCCAACTGCGCGGCGAAGTCAACGGCATCAGCATCTTCGACGACTATGCCCACCACCCAACCGAAATCAAAGCCACGCTGGCAGGCGCCCGCGCCCGCTACCCCAACCGCCGCATCTGGGCGGTCTGGCAGCCGCACACCTACTCGCGCACCCAAACCCTCTTCCTCGAATTCTCGCGCGCCTTCAAAGACGCCGACGAAGTCATCGTCACCGAAGTCTATGCCGCGCGTGAACCCAAACAGGACTTCACCTCGGCGGAAATCGTCAGCGCCATGCCGCACCTCTCTGCCCGCTACATCGCCACCCTGCCCGAGGTCACCCGCTACCTCCTCGAAAACCTGCGCCCCGGCGATGTCGTCATCGTCCTCTCTGCCGGAGATGCCGACCAGATCAGCGGCGACGTGCTTAAAGGACTCCAGGAAAGGCAGGCAGACCATGCTGAATAAAACCCCGCCTCAGACTCACCCCTCCCTGCTCCCGCTTCGAGCGGCTTTGACCCTCGCTGAAAGCGCATCTCCCTCCCGCCCCCGCCGCATCAACAGCGACGAACGGCTTGCCATGCAATTGATTGCCCGCATACAAGCCCGTTACAAAAAGACGAAGCCCTTTCTCGAACAACCCTTCTTCTGCGAATGGCTTCCCAACGGAGGAGGACAGCATGACCGATAACACCAAATCCCGCCGCCGTGAGGTCACCTTTCTGCCGCCCCTCAGCATGCCGTTGACCTTTCTGGATAACGCCTTCCGCATGCGCCGCAAGCAGAAAACGCCCGAAGCAGAGAAAAAAATCAACGAGAAAAGCATCGAAAAACTCATCGAGAAACTGAGTGAAAAAGAAGAGTAAACCGCCAATGATCGTCTCCGCCCGCCCGCTCGACATACTGCGCGCCAAATTCGGCGACAAAGCCAGGGAAAACGTCCCCCTTGCGCCGTTTACCTCTGCACGCATTGGCGGTCCCGCCGACATTCTCCTCACGGCAGATACGTCGGCAGAACTGGCGCGCATGGTCAAGTTTTTGTGGAAACACGAATTGCCGTTCACCATGTTGGGCGGCGGCTCGAACGTCCTCGTCAGTGACCGCGGCGTGCGCGGCGTCGTCATCCTGAACCGCGCGAAGGGAGTCAAATTTCATCTGGGCGACCAGCCGTCCGTTACGGCAGAATCGGGCGTCGTGTTCAGCAACCTCGCCAACCGCTGCGCGTCCAAGGGTCTGGCAGGTTTGGAATGGGCGGCAACCGTCCCCGGCACGGTTGGCGGCGCGGTGTATGGCAACGCCGGCGCCTTTGGCGGCGACATGGCTGGAAACCTCATCCATGCCGAACTGCTTACCGAACACGGAAAGGAAACCTTCACCGTCGAGCAGATGGGTTACGGCTACCGCACCAGCATCCTGAAACGCGGTGAATTGAAAGCAGTGGTACTTTCGGCTGAATTGGCGTTAAAAAATTCAACCAAAGAGGAAGTGACCGTTAAAATCCAACAATTCAGCGCACACCGAAAAGCGACCCAGCCGCCCGGCGCCAGCATGGGCTCCATGTTCAAAAACCCGCCCGGCAATTATGCCGGCCGCCTGATCGAAGCGGCAGGCTTGAAAGGCGCCCGCATCGGCAACGCCGAAATCAGCCCCCTGCATGGAAATTTCTTCATCAATCATGCCAACACCAGAGCAGAAGACATCCGCGCTTTGATTTTGCTGGCACAGCAAACGGTAAAAGAAAAATTCGGCATCGAATTGGAACTTGAAATCGAATTGATTGGAGATTGGAACGTTTGAACGTGCGAACGCTCGAACGCTGAAACGATATGGAAAACAAACTTCGCGTGGCAGTCATCTTTGGCGGTCGTTCCGGCGAGCATGAAGTCTCGCTCATGTCTGCGCGGAATGTACTCTCGGCGCTCGACCCCGCCAAATACAACGTGACCCAAATCGGCATCACACACGACGGCGCCTGGTTGACCGGAGAGGATGTGATTGGCAAATTCGAGCAGGGTGATTTCAGCGCTCTGGAAAAAGCATTTCTCGCACCCGACCCTGCCTTGCGTGGTCTGTACGTGCTGCGCAACGCCAGCCTGGTCAAACAGGCAGATGTGGACGTCTTTTTCCCGGTGCTGCACGGAACCTTTGGCGAAGATGGAACAATTCAAGGCTTGTTCGAACTGGCAGACGCCGCCTATGTGGGGGCAGGGGTGGTCGGTTCGGCAGTTGGAATGGACAAGGGCATCTTCAAGGATGTGATGCTTGCCAACAACATCCCGGTAGTAGATACGCTGGTTGTCCGCCGTGCCGAAATCGAGCAGGATATGGCGTCTGTCATCCAAAGAGCCGAAGCCCTCAGCGAATATCCGCTCTTTACCAAGCCTGCCAACCTCGGCTCTTCGGTTGGCGTGACCAAGTGCAACAATCGCTCCGACCTGCAAGAAGGCTTGCTGGAAGCCGCCTCTTTCGACCGCCGCGTGCTGATTCAAAAGGGAATCAAAAACCCCCGCGAAATCGAAGTCAGCGTGCTGGGCAACGACAACCCGATTGCCTCCGTGCCGGGCGAAATCTTGCCGAGCCGCGAATTTTACTCCTACGAAGCCAAGTACCTCGACGGCACCTCTGGTTTGATCATCCCGGCTCCGCTTCCTGCCGAAACCGCCGAACAAATCCGCGAATACGCCATCCGCGCCTATCGCGCCATTGACTGTGCCGGCATGGCGCGCGTGGACTTCTTCGTTGAACAAGAGACCAATCGCATCTACCTGAACGAGTTGAACAGCCTGCCCGGCTTCACCAAAATCAGCATGTACCCCAAACTGTGGGAAGCCAGCGGCATACCCTACAACGAACTTGTCGATCGCCTGATCGAACTGGCGCTGGAACGAAAAGCCGAGCGAAGCCGCACCTCGCATACCTACCGGAGGAGTGAATGAGCGAGCGGCAAAAACTCACCCGCGCCGAACTCGTCCGGTTGCGCCGCGAGCAGGAACGCGCCAAACACATCCAGCGCGCTTCCAAAGTGGCGGAACGCCCCCGGGTTGTGACGCGCTCCAAAAGGGACATCACCAAACCCATCCGCAAACCTGTGCGCAGCGCCCGCCGCCGCTTTCAAATTGCCATTCCGCACCTGCCGCGCACAGATGCCCGTTCCATCAACATCCCTCGTCCGCGGCTGGGATGGCGGTTGTCGTCCTTCCTCCTGCTTGTGGCGCTGGGCAGTCTCCTCTACCTTGCCTTCACCCTTCCCGAACTGCGCGTGACCGAGGCGCAAATGACCGGCAACCGCATCGTCACACCAGCCGAAATCAACGCCGTTTTAGGTATTTCCGGACAACCCATCTTCCTGCTCGATCCGCTGGATTTGGAAACCCGCCTCCGCCTCGCCTTCCCCGAATTTGCCTCCGTCCGAGTGGCTGTTTCTTTGCCCAATCGTGTGTCTGTCAACGTCACCGAGCGGCAGCCGCTCATCCGCTGGGAACAGGGCGGCGGCTACACCTGGATTGCAGAAGACGGCGTTGCCTTCCGCCCGCGCGGCGAACAGGACGGGCTGATCTCTGTGATGGCGCTCTCGGCGCCGCCGGCGCAGGGCGGCGGCTCTGCCGATGCCACGTCGCCAGCGCCGTTCATTTCGACAGAGATGATTCAGGCATTGAAAGGGCTGGCGGGGCATGTTCCAGCGGGGACGCCCATTCTCTATGAAAGAGAATCAGGCTTCGGCTGGAATGATCCGCGCGGCTGGCGGGTCTATTTTGGGACGCAGGCGAACGACATCGAGTTGAAGATGCGCGTTTACGAGGCGATAGTCAGTGTGTTGACTCAGAAGGGCATCCGCCCGGCATTGATCAACGTCATGTACCCGACGGCGCCTTATTACAGACTGAGCGAATAAGGAATTATGGAAGAGATTATTGCAGGCATAGACGTAGGCACAACCAAGATTTGCACGCTGGTAGGACGGGTGGAGGACAACAAGTCCATCCGTATCCTCGGCGTGGGCATCGAGCCATCGGAAGGCATTCGTAAGGGCGTCATTGTGGACCTTGGTGCGGCGTCGCAGGCGATTACCCGTTCGGTCAAAAAAGCCGAATCTACTTCCGGGCTGGAGATTACTTCGGCATTGGTGAGCATGGCTGGCGCGCATGTCTCCTCCATCAACAGCCGCGGCGCAGCAGCGGTGAATGGAAACGTCATCGAACAATACGATATCGAACGCGCCCTCGAGCAGGCACAGGCGGTAGCAATACCGTATGACCGCGAAATCATTCACGTCATCCAGCGCGGCTTTTCTGTGGACGGGCAGGACGGCATTCGCAACCCAAAGGGCATGCACGGCTACCGTCTCGAAGTGGAGGCGCACATCATCACCGCCTCTGCCGCCTCGGTGGATAACCTGCGTCAATGCGTGGGCGCGGCAGGCGTGGAAATTCAACAATTCGTCTTGAACCCGCTTGCCTCTGCCGAAAGCGTGCTGACCGAACAGGAGCGCCAGATGGGCGTAGCGGTCTGCGACATTGGCGGCGGCACAACCGACCTGGCAATCTACGTCAACGGCGATGTGTGGCATACGATGGTGCTGGCGGTGGGCGGCAACCACGTCACGCAGGATATTGCTCACGGTTTGCGCCTGCCTCTCGCTCAGGCAGAAGATGTGAAAAAACAACAGGGTCACGCCGTGCGCGCTGAAGTGGGCGCGGAGGAATACTTCTCCATTCGGCCGTTTGGCGAAGAACGTCCGGTGCAAATCAACCGCAAGGAACTCGCCGAAATCATCGAAGCGCGCGTGGAAGAGATTTTTGCCCTCACCCTGCAGGAGATCAAACGCTCCGGTTACGACGGTCTCCTGCCGGCTGGGATGGTATTGACCGGCGGCGCCTCGGCGCTGCCCGGCATCAAGCGGCTTGCCTCGCGGGTTTTGAACATGCCAGTCCGCACGGCGCAGCCAGAAAACCTGCTGGGATTGGTGGATCGCTTGAACTCCCCCGCCTATTCCACCAGCGTGGGATTACTGCGCTGGCTCATGTCCATGCAGGATCAAGACTTGAGCCTCAGACGCGAACGCCGCATGAAAGGAGAGAAACGTGTGAACTTGAATTTCGTCAAGAAAATCATCGGCAGGATTTTGCCCTAAGAAACGTATCCATCGGATGCAATGCAATCACATTAAAAAAAGGTGCAACCGAATCAAAAACAAGTATCATCAGACCAATGTTTGAATGGAGGAAGCAATGGACTCGACTTATAGAAACAACGCAGAACCGCAAGCAGAAACCTACGCCCGTATCAAAGTAATTGGCGTAGGCGGCGGCGGCTCGAACGCCGTCAACCGCATGATTGACGAAGGAATTCAAGGCGTTGAATTCATCGTCGCCAACACCGACGCACAGGCGCTGATGTTGACAAAAGCCCCAACCCGCGTTCGCCTGGGCGATAAACTCACGCGCGGGCTTGGCGCAGGCGGTGACCCCGAAATCGGGCGCAAAGCCGCCGAAGAATCTTCCGACGAACTCTATAACGTGCTCAAAGGAGCAGATATGGTCTTCGTCACTGCCGGCATGGGCGGCGGCACCGGCACCGGCGCCGCGCCTGTCGTGGCGCAAATCGCCAAAGAAAGTGGCGCACTCACCATTGGCGTCGTCACACGCCCCTTCACCTTCGAAGGCATGCGCCGCATGCAGGCAGCAGAGATTGGCATCGGAAAATTCAAAGAACACGCCGATACCCTCATTGCCATCCCCAATGACCGCCTCCTGCAAATTGCCGACAAGCGCGCCTCCCTGCAAGACGCCTTCCGCCTGGCAGATGACGTCCTTCACCAGGGCATTCAAGGCATCTCCGAGTTGATCACCACGCCTGGTCTCATCAACCTCGACTTTGCCGACGTGCGCGCCATCATGTCCGAAGGCGGCGCCGCCCTCATGGCAGTTGGAAAAGGCTCCGGCGATGACCGCGCCAAAAAAGCCGCCGAAGACGCCATCTCCAGCAAACTGCTCGACATTACCATTGACGGCGCGCGCGGCGTGCTCTTCAACGTCACCGGTGGTCCGTCCATGACCCTCTTCGAGGTCAACCAGGCGGCAGCCATCATCCGCGAAACCGCCCATCCCGATGTCAACATGATCTTCGGCGCCGTCATTGACCCGAACATGGGCGACGACATCCGCGTCACGGTCATTGCCACCGGCTTCGAACGCAGTTCCATGCCTCGCCGTCTGCTGGAACGCCAGCCGCAAACCGAAACCCGACGGGCAAACAACCCCTCCTACATTCGACCCTCCGAATCCGTTTCGGTTCACGCTGACCTTCAGCCTGGTGAGACAAAACCAGCCTCTTCTCAGCCTTTGCTCAACACCGACGACCTCGACGTTCCGACCTTCCTGCGGAATCGCAGATAACCTGGAAAGGGCGAGACAGCCTCGCCCTCCATCAAATAATTTATCACTGATGTTACGCGAAACGTCCCGAAGGTTCTCATAAATCAAGCCTGTTTTCCGTTCCAACCTTCGGGACGGTGCGTAAGGTGAGTTATCAGTCAAGTCCAGTTCCCCCATCAAGCCGGAGTGGTTCTGCGCGCCTGGGCGAGGCGTGCAAAACCACTCTGTGCGTTTTCCTCCCACGTTGACTGGAAAAATCCTCATCCATTTTCATTGACACACCGCCCCCATCATGTTATCCTTGGGCGCGTAGGATACCAGTAGTTTGCTTTGGAAGTACCAGGTCGGCTCGCGGTAGATCCGTGAGCCGATTTTGTTTCACCGCCGTTGAGGCGGCTCCGATGCAACATCCATGAGTACCCTCCATAATTCTTTTCTTGCCAAGGAGGCAAAAATGTCGGATCGTATCAACGGTACAGTCAAGTGGTTCAACGGAACGAAGGGTTACGGATTCATCGAACGCGAAAGCGGACCGGATGTCTTCGTCCACTTCTCCGCTATTCAGGGCGATGGTTTCAAGAACCTGCAGGAAGGCCAGAAGGTCGAGTTCACTGTCGAACAGGGACCCAAAGGTCTGCAGGCTGCCAACGTCACCGTGATTGGCTGATTGACTGAAGCCTGATCAACGAAAAATCCCCGGAACGCTTGTTTCGGGGATTTTTGATTCGCAGATCGCTCTGTTGCAAGGATGTCGTTGCGAGCCGCTGCAAGCGGCGAAGCAATCCCCTGACTGCATGGGAGAGTGCTTCGCTTCGCTCGCAGTGACAGACTTTGAGGGTGTTTGCAACAGAGCATTCGCAGATTGCAAACCGCTCTAGCCGTATCGCTGCATGAAACGTTCCATGCGATGCAAGGCTTCTTCAATCTTGCTATACTCGGTGGCGTAGCACATGCGCGCAAAGCCCTCTCCCCCTGGTCCAAAAGCATTGCCCGGCACAACCGCCACATGCTCCTCGCGCAGTAGTTTTTCGGCGAAGGTCTCGTCGTCCATGCCGGAGGCGCGGATGTTGGGAAAGGCATAAAAAGCGCCGCGCGGCTCGAAGGTCCGCAGACCGAGGCGGTTGAGACCCGTCACCAGCAATTTGCGGCGGCGGTCATATTCTGCCACCATCTCCTGTACGTAGGGTTCTCCGCTCTTCAGGGCTTCGAGGGCGGCATCCTGCGCTGTCGTCGGCGCGGACATGATAGTGTACTGGTGAATGCGCACCAGCCCCTGGATGATGTCGGCGGGACCGCAGGCGTAGCCGATGCGCCAGCCGGTCATGGCGTAATCTTTCGAAAAGCCGCCCAGCAGCACGGTGCGATGCTTGAGACTTTCACCGAGAGAGGGGAAGCAGACGTGCTTGAAGTCATAGACCAGGCGGTCGTAGATCTCGTCTGAAACGACCAGCAGATCGTATTCTTCGGCGATTTTTGCAATTTCCAGCAGCACCTCGCGCGTGGCAACCGCGCCCGTCGGGTTCGATGGGTAACCAATAAAGATACATTTGGTGCGCGGGGAGAGCGCCCGGCGGATGTCGTCGGGATCTACCATAAAATTATTTTCTTCCCGCGCCACCACTTCCACCGGCACACCACCCGCCATGATGACCTCCGCCTGATACGAAACAAAACATGGCGTAGGGATGATGACTTCATCGCCAGGGTCGAGGATGGCAGTAAAGGTAAGGTACAGCGCCTCCGAAACCCCCACCGTGGCAACGATTTCGTTGGCGGGGTCATACTTCACGTTGTAGAGCCGCGCAAGGTTATCTGCAATTGCCTGACGCAGTTCCAGCTTGCCCCAGTTGGATGTGTAATGCGTCTCGCCGTTTTGCAATGAGCGGATGCCAGCTTCGAGAATCGGCTTGGGGGTGGTGAAATCCGGCTCGCCGATGCCAAGCGAAATGACATCCTTCATCGTGGCGGCGATATCGAAAAACTTGCGAATGCCCGAAGGCTTGAGCCCTGCTACACGTTTCGAAAGACGGCTTACATTTGTTACTTCCTGCATTGAGCCTCCATAGGTTAGATGGGTTGAATGTGCCACTCATCGGGTACTTCCCGATAGGTGATTTCAAAAGCCAGCCCCTCGGTGGTTTTGATGCGAAAGCCCCGTTCGGCCGGACCGCGCCAGCGGGCAAAGATTTCCGCAATTTCGTATCGGCTTCCCTGCCAGACGAGAGAAAGCGGGCGTTCAGCAAAAGTGGAATCGGAGCGGCATTCGACCGTATTCACAGGATGACCTCGCTCGAATCGCCCACATTCAACTGCATGACGTGACCATCGCCTCTGCCCCTGACCTTTGCCTGCCTGCCCACCAGTGAGCGGTTCAACGCTGAATCTTTGATCTCGCACCCCGCCTCGAGAATGCTTTCTGTGATCGTACTGTTCTCGATTTTGCAATTTGCCCCAATCGAAGCATGCGGACCGATGGTGGAGTTAGAAATTTCTGCCCCCTCGCCAATGGCAACCGGCTCGACGATGTTCACGTTCGAACCTGTAAATCTGCCAATCTTGGACCCCAGTTTATCGAGAAGAATTTTGTTTGTATCCAGCGTCGCTTCGATGGTGCCTGTGTCCAGCCAGGTGTTGATTTCGTGAATGCGTATCCTGGCGCCGCGTTCGATCATGATGGACATAGCATCTGCAAGGAAAAATTCGTTCTTGAGCATGTGATTGCGGCGGAACTGTTCCTCAATGGCGGCAATCAGTTCCTGCCCCTCACGAAAGTAGTAACACCCGGCGATAACCAGGTTGTTTTCCAGCGTTTGAGGCTTTTCGATGAAGCGTTTCACTAAGCCATCTGCGCCCACCTCCGCCACCCCAAAGCGGCGCGGGTCGGGCACGGGCATCACCCAGGCAACCGAATCAGCCGTCTCGTGCGCGAGAAACGAGAAGTCCGTTTCGATCAGCGTGTCTGAAAAGACCATTTGCATCGGTCCGTGCAGGTACTCGCGTGCCAGCCACAAGGCATGAGATTGTCCCTTCATTTCGTGTTGCACAACGTAGTGTGCCTTGATATCGGGGTATTTCTCTGCGATAAAGGCGGGGATTTGCGTTTCGCCTAGAAACGGACCGACGATGAACACATACTCCAGGTTTTCGGGGTTTGGCATAGTCTTGAACATATCGAGAAGGTGTTCAAGGGTCGTTTTGCCGGCTACGCTGACGAGCGGCTTGGGTTTGCTGTAAGTGTGGGGTCTCATGCGTGTTCCCCAGCCTGCCATGGGAATCGCAATTTTGAAGGTTTCAGTCAAGGTCTGGCTCCGGTTTTCGGTAATTTGCCCTGATATTGTACCAATGAAAAGACGGTGAAAAGGCGGCATGGTTACCTTTTCACCGTCTTGTCGCTGCTGGTCAGGAATGCCCCAGCACAGGGTGCGGCTTGTAGGGTTCTTCGAGCCGCTGCACTTCCTCGGCGCTCAATTTGATTTCGAGTGCGGCAATTGCCTGTTCGAGGTGCTCCATTTTGGTCGCGCCGATGATGGGGGCGGTGATGTGCGGCTTGTTCAACAACCACGCCAGCGCAATTTGCGAGGCGCTCACGCCGCGTTCTTGCGCCACTTCTGATGCACGCTGTGCCACTGCAAAATCCTCCTCGCGGAAGTATAGCTGCGCGGCGAAGGCATCGTTCTGCGAGCGCGCGGTTTCGATGCCGCTGCGGCTGCGGGCGAAGAACCCGCGCGCCATCGGGCTCCACGGGATAAGCCCCACCCCCTGATCGAGACAGAGTGGAATCATCTCGCGCTCCTCCTCGCGGTAGACGAGGTTGTAGTGATTTTGCATCGAAACGAAGCGCGTCCAGCCGTGACGTTGGGCGGTGTACTGCGCCTTCGAGAATTGCCACGCGAACATAGATGATGCGCCGATATACCGCGCCTTGCCTGCGCGCACCACGTCGTTCAATGCCTCCATCGTTTCTTCGATGGGGGTCTGGTAATCCCAGCGGTGAATCTGGTACAGGTCTACATAATCCATGCCCAGCCGTTTGAGAGATTTGTCAATCGAATCGAGGATGTGTTTGCGCGAGAGTCCGCGGTCGTTGATGTCGTCGCTCATTTGCCCGTGAACCTTGGTGGCGATGATGACGTTTTCGCGTTTGACTCCCAACTCGCGGAGCAGTTTGCCGGTGATGCGTTCGCTTTCGCCGGTGGAGTACACGTCTGCTGTATCGAAAAAGTTGATGCCCGCTTCCAGCGCTCGCCGCACAAACGGTCTGGCTTCCTCTTCTTCCAGTATCCAGCTGCGCCACTGCCTCGAGCCGTAACTCATCATGCCCAGACACAGCCGCGAGACCTTCATTCCAGTCTTGCCGAGGTTGACGTATTGCATGTAATTCTCCTGTTTGTTGGCTGTAGCGGATTATACAACCGCCGAAAGAAAAAAACCGCCGGGGGGCGGTGTGGCTGAAGGGGGCGAAACAGGCTAAAGGTCAGGGGAGAGGCGCAGGGCGCAGGGCAAAGAGGATGTTTTCGCGCAGGTCGGTGAAGAATCCAAGCGGGAGGCGGAAGGGGAGGATTTCTCCGTTGGCTTCCAGCGGGATGTAGTACAACTCGGTGCGGCTGTCTGCCCCTTTATCAATGTCTTGAAAGGCAAACAGGATGTACTTTCCGTCGGGGCTGAAGGTTGCGCCGCGATAACAGCATTTTCCGCGTACGGGGTTGAGCAGAGTGTCTTGTGCGGAGGAGGTGTCGTACAGGTAGAGGGCGCCATAGCCGCCGTTGCGGATGAAGGTGTTGAAGATGAAACGGTTGCCGCCATCCCAACTGTAGGAGGGGATGAGAGGGTAGTTGGTGTATCCTTCTGGGATGAAATGTTTGCCGGGAAATTCGTCTATTACCAGGGGGTCAACGGCGCGGCAGCGCTGCAGGTCCACCTGCAGAATGCGGATGGTGTTGCCGATTCGTGGACCGATGGCGCTTTGGTAGAGGATTGCCAGCCGTTTGCCATCTGCTGCCCATTGTGCGCTTTTGACCGCTACCACAGCGTAGTTGATGCACACGTTTGGCAGGCGCTGGAGTTCGAAGGCAGAGTTGGCGGTTGCCAGCAGTTTTGGATCGTAGGGGACGACGATGAGCCGCCGCTCGATGCTGATGGCGGCAAATTTGCCGTCGGGCGAGAGGCGGAAGCCCTCGAAGTATTCTGCGTTGAAGCAGAATAGCTTTTCAGGTTGAGGTTGTGCCGCTTCTGTGTTCAGTTTGTACACGCATTTGCCCTCGCCGTAGAGGAGTTCGTTTGCGCCGGGCAGCCATTGCAGGTCGAATTTGGGGACGCGGGTGTTGGTCAGTTGACTGAAGGTTTTGCCCTCGATGTCCATCAGGTACACCTCGCGGTTGGAGGTGAACGCCAGTCCAACCGCGCCGCCGGGCGCGAAGACGGGAATGGCGGTGGGGGAAGGAGGCGGCGTCTCAGTGGGGGTGAGGGTGGGTGGAGCGGTGGCAGAAGGCGTCGGGGAGGCTGGGATGTTTGTGATTGTGACAGTGAGCGGGGCGGAGGGGGAGGCGGGTGGGGATGTCGTTGGTGGGGTGAGGAGATACCAGACTCCGAACAGGATGATGGCAAACGCAGCCATTCCTGCCGCCATCCATGCGCTCTTTCTGGACCTGGGGGCTGGTTCCGGCGCCGGCGGGGGCTGGGTGGGCGCTTCAGCCTTTTTCGGAGGGGGTGTGCGCGGCGGGAGTGGGGTGAGGAGTTTGGCGTTGGGGGCGACGCTGGCAGGGAGCGCTTCGAGGAAGGCGTTGGCAAATTCGGCGCAGGTGTTGTAGCGGTCATCGGGGTTTTTTGCCATCGCCTTTTTGAGGATGGCGCCCAGCTCGGCGGGCAGGGTGGGGTTGATGGCAATCAGGTCGGGTGGGGGTTCGGTGGCGTGTTTGAAGGCGAGGGCGAGCGGGGTGGTGGCTTCGAAGGGGGCTTTGCCGCTCAAAATTTCGAAGAGCATGACGGCGAGGCTGTAGAGGTCGCTGCGCCCGTCGGTTTCGTCGCCGCGCGCCTGTTCGGGACTCATGTAGCGCGGGGTGCCGATGATGCCGGAGTGGGTGATGCGGGTGGCGGCTTGGGCGAATTTGGCGATGCCAAAGTCGGAGATGAAGGCGTTGTTTACTTCGTCGAAGAGGATGTTGCCGGGTTTGAGGTCGCGGTGGATGATGCCTTTGCGGTGAGCGTAGTCGAGGGCGTCGGCGAGGCGCAGGAGGATGTGGGCGGTCTGGTCGAGGTCGAGGCTGCCGTTGGCGATGCGGTCGGAGAGGGAGCCGCCGCTCATGTAGCGCATGACGTAGAATAACTGATTGTTGTCGTGTCCCACGTCGTAGACTGGAACGATGGCGGCGTGTTCGAGTTTGGCAACGATTTTGGTTTCGCGGGTGAAGCGTTCGCGCAGTTCGGGGTCTTCGAGCAGTTCAGGCTTGAGGACTTTGAGCGCCACTTCACGCTCGAAGAGCGGGTCGTAGGCGCGATAGACGGTTGCCATGCCGCCAACGCCCAGTTCGGCGAGGATTTCGTAGCGGTTGAATTTTCGTTGTGGTGAGTTCACTTGCGCTCCAATACCTGAAACCTAGTATACCGAGACGGTTGGAGCCAAAGCGATACATTTGGATTACAGAAATGGGGGGGGATGTTGGAGCGCGCCGGGCGGCGTTTGCAATTACGACTGAAGCCTTTCCCATTCGGTCAGGCGCTCGTCCATTTCGCGCTGGAGGCGCTCGTATTCCGCTCCCAGTTTGGCAACCTCCTGCGGCTTTACAAGGGGGCTTTCCAACTGCGCGGTGAGGTTTGCGAGCGTCTCTTCGAGTGCGGCGATGGTGTTTTCGAGTTCCTGCAATTGGGCGAGTCTGCGTCTTTCTTCTTTTGCCCTGGCGTTGGATGTTGAACGTTTAACGTTGGACGTCGCTTTTGCGGAAGCCTCTTGTTGCTCTGCAGCCCTCGCCGCTTCTTTCTCTCTCTCCTCTTTCATCTGTGAGTAGGTTCCGTTGAAAACGGTTAATTGCGATTCGTCCGGGTTGATTTCCCAGATTTGTGTGGCAAGCGCATCAATGAGATAGCGGTCGTGGCTGACGAGCAGGATGGTGCCCTGGTACGAATCCAGCACGGCTTGCAGAACTTCTTGCGAGGGGATGTCGAGGTGGTTGGTGGGTTCGTCGAGCAGGAGCAGGTTGGTATCCTGCAGGGCAAGTTTGGCGAGGGCGAGCCGTCCGCGTTCGCCGCCGGAGAGCATGGAAACCCGCTTGAAGACATCATCGCCGGAGAAGAGGTATTTGCCGAGGTAGTCGCGCGCCTGATAGGGGAGCATTCCCGAGACGGCGGTGATTTCATCGAGTATCGTTTTATTGGGGTCGAGACCTTCATGCGCCTGAGCAAAATAGCCAATGTGGAGGCTCGCTCCCAGAATTACCTCGCCAGCCAGAGGGGAGAGAGAACCGAGAATGGTCTTGAGGAAGGTGGATTTGCCGGCGCCGTTCGGTCCGATCAGGGCGGCGCAGTCCAGGCGTCTCAATTCGATGTCGGGGCAGGAGAACAAAACCTTTTCGGGTAATCCGTTTTCGGGCGGGTAGCCCACCACCAGGTTTTTCGTGCGCAGCACCAGGTCGCCGGAGCGGCTCGCCGTGCGCAGATGCAGGTGCAGGTCGGGCGTGGTGCGCTGCGGCGGACGCAGGGCGCGCACGCGGCGCTCGGCTTCTTCCACGCTGAACGGGCTGGTGGTGGTCTCCACATCCAACTGCGACCAGTTTTGGTGGACCGCCTCCAGCCCCACCTGTTCGATTGCCTGCACGATGCGCGTCAGCCGTTTGAGTTTGCCCTTTGCCTGCAGGGTGTTTTGCCCCGAAATGTTTTTCTTGATGTATTCCACCTCTTTGAGCAATTTCTCTTTTTCGCTCTCGAACAGTTCGAAGCGGTGCGCCCAGCGAATCTCACGCTCGTTCAGGTAGGTGGTGTAATTGCCGCGGTAATATTCCGAACCGCTGACTGCCATCTCCAGCAGGGCGTTGCAGGTATGATCCAGAAAGTAGCGGTCGTGCGAAACGATGATTGCCGCGCCGTCCCATTGCGAGAGGTACCCTTCCAGCCATTCCACGGCTTTGATGTCGAGATGGTTGGTCGGCTCATCGAGCAGGAGCAAATCGGGGTTGGATAGCAACAAGCGCGCCAGATGCGCGCGCGTGCGCTGTCCGCCGGAGAGATGATCGAGCGACATGTGAAAATCGGATTCGTCGAACCCCAAGCCTGTAAGGACTTGCTTGATTTTGACCGGATACGTGTACCCGCCGCGCCGCTCGAACTCCTGCTGTACGCTTCCATACCTGACCAAAGCCTGTTGAAGATGCTCTTCAGCGCGCCCCTGCTTCGAGAGGTCGGACATTTCCGCTTCGAGTTTTTCCAACTCGCCCTGCATGCGGATCAGGTCGGCGAACGGTTCGAGGCACACATCCCACAGCACCCCCTGGAGTTCGAAATCTGCCTCCTGCGAGAGATAACCGATACGCAGATTTTTCGCGCGCGTCACCGTTCCCGATGAAGGCTCTTCCTGCCCGATGAGGATACGCAGAAGCGTGGTCTTGCCGATGCCGTTGGGTCCGACAATCGCCAGCCGCGCACCCTTTGCAACCGAAAACGAGACGCCGGAAAACAAATCTTCTGCGCCGAAGGACTTGGAAAGGGAGGAGACGGTGATGAGAGACATAGTTAGCAGTGGGTACGGCGTAAGCCGTAATTGACGTTCTCTAACGTCAAAGTTCTATACTGGAGCGCAAATTGTCCAGCGTTTTCATATCTGGTGATGCTCATTGGGCATCGCGCCCCGAATTATAAAGCCGAACCGGTTATTGCTTTTCATTAGTATTACAGCGCCAGGTTGATTTTTTGCCGACAGACCGTCCGCGAATACTTGAATCAGAGTGATTGTGTCCGCGCAAGTCAGAAACTTGCGCTGCGCGGCGGCGCGATATTCGTTCAGGGGCGGCCTGACCCATTTGATTGACTTTGCGCTGTAATGTTGGGCGATGTTTTCATTTCTCCTCATCGCTGGGGTCAATATGTCCCGGCTTCTCCTTCCCCAACTCCAGCGAACGCTGATACGCCGCCCAAACCGCGCGCGAAATCGCCGTGCGGAAGCCCGCCTTCTCCAGATAGTACAACGCCTCGGCGGAAGTTCCACCTGGTGACGTGACCTGATTCCGCAGGGTGGCAGGGTGACGTCCCGCCGCTTCGTAAAAGGACGCCGAACCTTTGAGCGTTTGCAAGACAAGCCGCTCGGCAATGCGGCGCGGGAAGCCCATGTGCACCCCGGCGTCAATGAGGGCTTCAGTAAACAGAAACACGTACGCAGGTCCCGACCCCGAAAGAGCCGTCGCCATGTCGAGATAACTTTCATCCTCTACAAAAACCTCTTCCCCCAGCGCGCCCAGAATCCCGCGCGCCATCTCCTGCTGTTCCTCCGTCACCTCTCTGGAACAAGCCCAAACCGTAATCCCCTCCCCAATCTGACCGGGCGTATTCGGCATAGAACGCACCACCGCCTTATGCTTCAAACCTGTTCCAATCTTCCTCATGCTCGCGCCCGCCACAATAGAGAGCACCAGCGCCTCTGCGCGGATGCCTTTCAAGCCCTTCATTACCTCGCTCAAGCGCTGCGGCTTGACCGACAGCACCACCACATCTGCCTGCGCCGCGGCGGCAGAGTTGTCTGTGGTCGTTCGAATGCCGTATTTCTTCCCCAACTCCTGCAAGCGTTCCTCGCGCGGACCTGCCGCAATAATATTCTCCGGCTTTGCCAGTTTTTTGCGTAACAGACCGGCAATCATGGCTTCTGCCATTACGCCTGGACCAATGAATGCGATTTTCTTTTTGAGCATAAGCGCCTCCGTGACTGCATTGAATTATACAGGCGAGTCCACCGCAATAACGCAAAGTGCCTCAAACTATTCAAAATCTTTGGTAACATTCCTGCCATGCACACCAAACGCCTGCTATTGCCTCTCCTTTTCCTGCTGCTTCTCGCCTGCCAGACCACTGCGCTGCCCGGGGGGGG
>Ga0272446_1000646_pt1 | contig 53476 bp, 40 predicted proteins | sample YNPCB0061_FD_194587 | JGI IMG/M metagenome (GOLD analysis project Ga0272446, IMG submission 194587) | Hot spring microbial mat communities from Yellowstone National Park, WY, United States - YNP-CB-006-1 | ecosystem: Environmental > Aquatic > Thermal springs > Hot (42-90C) > Sediment | place... | reverse complement strand
CGTTCATCTTTGTGCACCCGACAAAGCATCAAACAATAAGTGATGAAGGATAAAAGAGTTACGAAAACAAGTGCAAGTTAAAGAGCTTCATCAAGAAATGCAAAGAGGTCATCTATCTGAATGGGCTTTTGCAGAATTCGAATTGCGCCAAGTGCTTCAATATCGCTTCGTGTTTCATTGAGGAGCATTCCTGTCAGAACGGCGAATTTCAAGTCGGGTGATGTGCGTTTCATCTCAATGAGCATTTCTTTGCCTGAAAGGTGGGGCATGTTCAAATCTGTAATCACGAGATCGATGTCAAAAGGGGATTGAAGGAATGCTGAAAGTCCTTCTGTGCCGTTTGACGCGCTGATGACGCGAAAGTTTTTTTCGGTCAGAATATCGGTAAGTAGCTCACGCAGATCGGGCTCGTCCTCGACCAGCAAAATGGTCTTTTCGAGACTCGGCTTTGGGATTGGCTTTTCAACGGCATCAAGGAGCGGAAAGTAGCAGAGAAATGCCGTGCCTTTTCCCACTTCGCTTTCAACCTCAATAAAACCTTGATGGCTTTTGATGACCCCGTGAATGATAGAAAGCCCAAGTCCTGTCCCTTTGCCACTTGGTTTCGTCGTGAAAAATGGCTCAAACATTCGCCGCTTCACTTCGGGCGACATACCGACACCTGTATCCTTCACCTTTACCAAGAGAAACGGGGCATCGAACTTTTTGCCAAACTTTGACTCCATGAATTTGGAGGAGACTTGCGAAATTTCGTAGCGAATTTCCCCACCATTCGGCATCGCGTCGCGTGCGTTAATGCCAAGATTCAGCATGGCTTGATAAATCTGTGTGGAGTCGCCTCTGATTAAATCGTTCTTTGTAAAGACATTGATGTGGAGTTTAATAGTTTTAGGAATCGAGTGACAAAGCATCGATACCACTTGCTCAATGACTTTTTGAACGGAGACGGTCTCCATTTTCGGCTTTTCGTGTCGAGCAAAGGTCAAGAGTTGGCGCGAGATGTTTACGCCGCGCTCTGCCGCTTCTTCAATCGAGGTGAGGTATCGGAGGAAGTCGGGGTTTGAGAGTTTGTGCCGCAAAATTCCTGATGCCATTTTGATAATGCCAAGCACATTGTTGAAGTCGTGCGCAATGCCACTCGCAAGCGTGCCGATTGCTTCTAACTTTTGCGCTTGAAGCAGTTGTTCAGTTAAGCGTTCTTTTTCAAGTTGCGCTTTCCGCTGTTCAGTAATGTCGGTTGAAACAGTGATGACGCATGGTTTTTCGCTCAAATTCAACTTCTCAACGGTATAACTAAAAATTTTTTTCTTGCCTGAGCGCGTGGTGAATTCAAACTCCAAATTTTCAGCAGGAACGCCTCGCGAAAGGCTGTCGGTAATTTTTCCTAAATGTTCAGATGGGGGTTCAAGATGAAAGTCGCGAAAGGTGCGCCCAATGACCTCTTCGCGAGGGAACTCATAGTAGCGTTCGAATTCCTCATTCACTTCAAGAAATCGGTGGGTTTCAATATCGGTAAGGCTCAACGCGGCAGGAATGCGGTGGAAGATTTTTGCGAACTTATCCACTGAATCGCGTAGCGCAATATCTTTTTCGCGAATGGCGGTGATGTCGGTATGCACACCAAAAATTTTAACCAACTTTCCATCAGCGTTTTTGAGTCCAATCGAGTTACAGATAATCCAACGGTAAGAGCCGTCTTTATGACGCAAGCGGTGCAGGAGTTCAAAGTGTTCGATTTCACCGTGCATCAATTTTTTAACGGTTGTAATAGCGTGTTCGGCATCATCGGGGTGCAAACAAGATTTCCAACTGTCATATTCATTCGGAAACTCGTCGTCGCTATACCCTAATTGCGCTTTGTAACTGGGCGAAAAGACAATATCGCCCGATTCTAAATCCATTGTGTAGAAGCCAACCTGCGAGGCACGAAGCATGAGGTCAATCATCGCATTTTTCTCGATGACTTCGTCGTGCTTTTTCTTTTCAGCGGTGATGTCGCGATTAAGGCTGAGAATCGCGGGCTTTCCGTCATACTCGATGAGCGAGCCTTTGCACAGCATTGTAATTTCCTCGCCGTTCTTGCGAAACTGCACGCTTTCAAAATTGCCAATCTCCTCGCCGCGCAGAAGTCGAGCAATCGCGTCTTCGCCTCGCTGAACGTGCTTCGTAATATGCTTCATAGAGAGCGAGCGAAATTCGGCTGATGTGTAGCCGTAAAGGGCGCAAGCCGTTTCGTTGACTTCCAAAACCTGTTCGGAGTGCGGCTCAAAGATGAGAATCGCATCGCCCGCTTTCTGAAAAATTTGGGTTAAAGTCGATGGTGAAAGTCCTTTATCCCCGTGTAAGTGTGCAGTGGTCTCTTGTGAGAGATGTGGTAGTTTATTCATCATGCTATGTCCTCAATGAGTTTAAGTGTTTAATACAAAACCTGAAACATTCAATCCAGCCGTTATGTGATGCGAGAAGTCAGCAACCTTGTGTAAGCGAGATACACAACTACAGGAATGCTTAATGAAATGGAAAAGGTATGGAGCAAATGTAAAAAAAGGTTTTCAAAACATTGTCTTTTTTTGAAACCTTGCTACAACATTAACAGGGCGATTGAAAAAGACGTTTGCCGCTTTGTCAAAAAGTTTCCAAAGAGAAAAAGGAAGGAATTGAAGGAAGACATAAGTGCGCAGGAAGAGCAAGACTTTGTTGTTAAACGCCCACCACTCGACTTTTTCCAAATCTATGCCGCGATAAAGTGCCATCAGCCGATGTTCATCAAACGAGTGCAAGTGCGCGTTGACGGGCGTAAGTTGGTGGCAGTGAATACAGAGTTCGTAGCGGAGTTTTTCTTTGTAGGGCGTTGAGAGAATCAGCACGCCGCCTTTCTTGACCACGCGAAAGAGCGAATGAACAAAGGCTTCGGGGTTCGGCACATGCTCAATGACTTCGGAAGCAATCACACAATCAAACGACTCATCATCAAACGGCAAGCGAAACGCATCGCCAACCTTGCCTGTGTGGTTCGGAAAGGGATAACGCGATAAGGCTTTCTCCACATTTTTCGGGGAAATATCCATTGAGCAAACGGAAATGCCCTTCGGACAAAGGCTTGCGGCAACCCACGCTCTTCCACAGCCAACATCTAACACGGACTTTGTGTGGCTCGGCACAACAGAAAGAATCCACTCTGAAAGTCGCCGCTCACTGTGTGCCACAACGGGCGGACGCGCTTCAAAGTAATCGAACTGTTCTGCATCGAGAACATAGTGCTTTTGATAGTCAAAGTTCATGGCTCGCTTGGCGTTTCATCAAGCGCAAAGAGTTGGCGGAGCAAGGCGATTTTTCCCTCAATACTTTCTTCGCTTGGCGTAGGCGATTTCAGGCTTTTGATGGGCAGATGTAAAAACTTGCCAATCAATCGGTCGGCGAGTTGTTCGAGCAATTTGTATTCGCTCTCGCTGACTTTGTTTTTCAAGCGTGCCAGTTCTTGCGATTTAATCGCATTGAATTTTTCCTGCAACGCACGAATGGTTGGCGCAACTTGCAAACTGCTTTGCCATTGCTCAAATGCAATAATCCCTTCAATAATAATTCGCTCAACTTTTGGCAGTTCGGCTCTGCGGGCATCGAGATTTTTTTGGACAATCACTTGCAGGTCATCAACATCTTTGAGAAAGACGTTGTAAAGTGAAGAGGCTTTTCTATCGATGTTGCGAGGCACGCCCAAGTCGAGCAAGAGCATCGTGTTGCGTCGGCGTTTTTGCATGGCGACATCAAGTTCAGACGCTGAAAGAATCTGACCAACCGAGCCAACAGCGGAAATCACAATATCAAACTCATGCAAGCGTTCTTTGAAATAATCGAAGGTGAGAATGTTGCTCGTGCCGAGTTCGCTGGCAAGGGCTTCGGCTTTGGCAAGCGTGCGGTTTGTAATCGAGATTCGGTGCGCTTTTTTTTCAAGCAAGTGTTTGGCGGCAAGTTCGGCGGTTTCGCCCGCGCCAATCAGCAAGACATTTTTTTCGGAAAGGTCAGAAAAGATTTTTTTGGCTAATTCAACGGCGGCATAACTAACGGAAATCGCGCCTTCACAAAACTTTGTTTCACTCTTGACGCGCTTGGCGACATTGAAGGCATCGTGCGCCAATCGGTTCAGAACGGTTTTCGTTGTGCCAAGTTCTGCCGCAATGCGATAGGCATCTTTGACTTGTCCGAGAATTTGCGCTTCGCCCAAAATCATAGAATCTGCCGCAGAAGCCACCGTGAAAAAATGCTTGACTGCACCACAGGCAAATGTGCGAAAGAAATGTTCACGGCGAACTTCTTTTGACATTGAGCGGCGCGAGATGAGAAACTCAATCAAATACTCCGCCGTTACTTCGGGCAATTTCGGCACGGCGTAAAGCTCCGTGCGATTACACGTGGAAAGAAGCATTGCTTCTGAAACTAATCCATCGCAAAGTTCTTCAAGCAAGTGTTTCGTTTCTTGTTCGCTGAACGAAAAGCGTTCGCGAATATCGAGCGGTGCGGTTTTGTGCGTAATGCCAACGGCGATTAAGTGTATCGCTTCGCTATGTGAATGGTTACTACGGTGCATAGTCTCTTTTTGTTGGAACACGGATTAAACAGATAAAACAGATTGACACGGATTTTTTATTAGACTTACTCCATCAAGAAGTGCTTGATTTATCTTAACCGCAACGCCTTATCCTTGACCTCACCCTGTTTCGGCATTGCCGAAACTTCCCTCTCCTTTTTTGCAAGGAGAGGGACGTCGCACAGCGACAGGGTGAGGTTACACTCCCCGCTCCTTGTGCTTTTTTGAACTATTTTCAGTGTAATAAGTCTATTAGTTAAGCAAAGAAATTGACGCATAAAATCTGTGTGTCTATCCGTCAAATCTGTTAAATCCGTGTTCTTCTTCTATGAATGAAAACGAGACGAAAAAAAGTTCAGCACGGTCATGGAAAGAAACGCGAACAAAAATCCTGAAATGAGCATCACTGCCATGCGTTTGCCTTGAAGTGCGAGTCGTTTCTGAAACAAAAGTCCAACACCATAGACTGCCCACACGATAATTGTGCCAATAAGTTTGAAGTCAATCACCGAAATGTTCGTTCTTGGAATCCAAAGTGCGCCGGCAACAAAGGCAACGGTCAGGAAAAAGAATCCGAACATCACGGCGTTGTAGCTCATCTTTTCAAAGAGTTCAAGGTTAGGCAATCGCTCGAAGAGCAATCCGAAACGGTTCGACTGAATTTGTTTGAGAAGCAAGAGATATAGGAGGCTGTATATACCCGCAATCGCAATTGCGCTGTAACCAAGCAATGCTGAAACAATATGAAGCGAAAGAATTGGACTGCGGAGCGAGTCGCTGACCGCGCCGACATCATCAATAAACCACGATGAGATGAGTTGAAAAAGGAGTGCAACCGACAGCACGAAAAATCCCGTTTCAATCACGCCAGTTGAAAGCTCAATGAACAGGTAGGTGATAAGGAGCGTAAAGGCAATCACGCTCATGAGTTGAAAGAGCGACGCAATCGGCAAGTAGCCGTTTTCCGCCACGAGCAAATTCAAATAAACAAGGTGAAGAATTGCCGTGAGGAAAAGAAGCGGACGCTTGACAGATGTTGCCCAGTGGAGCTTCCAAAAAAAGTCGGCGCAATAAGAAAAAGTCGCACCGGCGTAGGCGAGCGGAACGGCGATTGAAAAGATGTAAAGCGATACGTCCATTTTTTACTACAAAACTGCCCGAAGTTAAGAAATCTTCATAAAACGTTTGTCTCTTGAATTGAGACTGAAACCGTCATGCCGCCGCGCACTTGCAAGATGCCTGTGGTCAAGACGGTGTCGCCTGCGTTTAAGCCGCGAGCAATTTGCACTTCTTTTTCGGTGCGAATGCCAATTTCAACGGGCTGTTCCGCCACTTTGCCATCTCGAATCGTGAAGACCTTTTGACCTTTCAAGTCAGGCACAAGGGCTTCGGAAGGAATCAACAAAGCATCTTTGATTTCTTGCAAGATGAGCTCGACATCAGCGAAAGCCCCTGCGATGAGTTCGCCTTGTTTGTTCGGATAGATGGCGCGAAGTTGAAGCGTGCGCGTGTTCAAATCAATGCGCGGCTCAACGGCATAAACGCTTGCTTCAAACACGTTGGGCGAACTTTGAACGCGGAAGAAGACTTTATCACCCACACGCACTTGCGAGGCATATTTTTCAGGAATAGAGAAATCAAGTTTAATCGGTGTTGAACTTTGAAGTGTAGTGATGCGCGTTGCGGGCGAAACATAACTGCCTTCACTCACATAACGCAAGCCGACTTTACCACTGAACGGGGCGCGAATTTCGGTGCGGTCAAGTTGTGCTTTCAAGACTTCAAGTTGTGCTTTGAGCGTGTTGAGTTCGTTGAGCGCGATGTCGTATTCTTCTTGGCTGGCGGCTTTTTGCGCAAGCAGTTCGCGCTGACGCTGTTCGCGCAGTTCGGCAAGGCGCAGTTGCGATTCAGTCCGTTTCTTTTGTGCTTGCAGTTCATCATCATTGAGTTTCAAAAGCAACTCATTGCGCATAACTCTTGCCCCTTCCTGAAAAAAGATTTTGCTAACTTTGCCCGTGATTTCACTGCGTAAATCCACTTCTTCATTGGCTATCAGCGTGCCTGTGGTATAGACTTTGTTTGCTAAGGTGCGTGGTTTCAGAACAATGCCATCAACCGAGAGCGGCGCATTGAGAGAAAGAGACGCAACGGCGGTTTTCTTTGCGGTGAACACTTTCGGCAACATCAACAGCACCGCAACCGCTAAACAACACAGCCCGATAATGAGGCGCGATTTTTTCATGCGTGTGATAACATTGTTTTTAATTTCATAAACAGAACGGAGGTTAGTTTGTTCCAAAACAAAACAGTCCGCAACTTACTCATTCTTGCCGTTATCGTCGGCGTTTATTTGCTGATTCAATCGCAAAATAAGAAAGATGAAGCACCCACGCCGAGTGAGACAAAAGCACCTACCACACAAAAGCAAGAACCAAAACCCTCACCAACGAAACCGCCAAAATCCTCTTCGACAAAATCTTACTTCGACCTTCACGCGCCACTTGGGATTCCGAAAGATAATGACGACAGCGACGACTACTTAATGGAAAAGCCGCAATACGTGCTTTCCTACAACAACGCACGCGGCGGCGCAAATTGGGTCGCTTGGAACTTGAACGAGAGTTGGTATGGAACCGTTGAGCGCAAACAAGGTCAATTCATCACCGATATGAGTTTGCCCGATGGCTTTCAACGCATTACACACAACGACTACACGGGAAGCGGCTACGACAGAGGACACATGGTTCGCTCCGAAGAACGCACCCGCACACGAGAAGACAACGACGCAACCTTTTTAATGACCAACATTCTGCCGCAAACGCATGACCTTAACGCCGGTCCTTGGCTCTCGCTTGAAACCTACTGCGAAGTCTTAGCCAAAAAGAAAAACCACGAACTTTATCTCATTGCCGGTGGCATCTACGACAAAAATCCTGAATATCTGAAAGGCAAAGGCAACGGGCGCGTTGCCATTCCAAAATCGACTTGGAAAATTGTCGTTGTCTTGGAGCGCGGGCAAGGCTTAGAAAGTGTCAACAAAGAGACTCGTGTCATTGCCGTCAATATGCCGAATGAACAAGGCAAAGAGTTCAAGAAATCAGGTTGGCGAAAATATCTCACCACCGTCGATGAACTCGAACGCCTCACAGGCTACGACTTCCTTTCCAATGTCCCGCCCGATATTCAAGCCGTGATAGAAAGCAAAACCGATTAACTGTGATGTCATTGAACACGAACTCAACAGACTTTGCCGTCGACATTTCGCTCGTGATTCCGCTCTACAACGAAGCCGAATCATTGCCCGAACTCACCGAACAAATTTACGACTCGATTCAAAAGAGCAACTTGCGCGACCTCTTCGGACACTCGCCCACATTTGAAATTCTTTTCATCAACGACGGCTCTACTGACGGCTCCGACAAAGTCATTAAACAGTTGATTGAAAAATATCACGAGGTCAAATTGATTTCGTTTCGGCGCAACTACGGCAAATCCGCAGGACTTGACGCAGGCTTCAAAGTGGCACAAGGCAAGTATGTGATTACGATGGACGCAGACTTGCAAGACAATCCCTACGAAATCGAGCCGCTCATTCGCAAACTCGAAGAAGGCTACGATTTAATCAGCGGTTGGAAAAAGAAACGCTACGACCCGATTTCAAAAACATTGCCATCAAAACTTTTCAACTTTGTTACAGGCTTGCTCAGCGGCGTGCATATTCACGATTTCAACTGCGGCTTGAAAGCCTATCGGAATGAAGTCGTTAAAGCCGTGCAAGTCTATGGTGAAATGCACCGCTACATTCCCGTGTTGGCAAAGTGGAACGGCTTTCGCGTCTCGGAACTCGCCGTGCAGCATCGCGCTCGCAAATACGGATACTCGAAATTCGGATTAAGCCGTTTCTTCAATGGCTTCTTGGATTTGCTCACGGTGATGTTCATTACGAAGTATATGAAACGCCCCATGCACCTTTTCGGTATGCTTGGAATTGTCTGTTTTCTCTTGGGCTTTGTGATTGCGGCGGTGCTTACTTACGGAAAGTATGTGCATGATGAGAGCGTGAGCAATCGTCCGCTCTTAATGCTTGGCGTGTTGCTGATTATTCTTGGCGTGCAATTTTTCTTGGGCGGCTTGCTCGGCGAAATGATTACGAAGAGTTATCTGCAAAGCGAAACGTATTTAATCAAAGAGACGGTGAATGTAGAGCGCGAAAAACTTACGAGTGGCGTGTGAGAACGGCGGCGAAAAATCCATCGGTCTTATCACGGTGCGGAAAGAGTTTGAGATAGGTTTCGTCCTTCAATCGCTCACAAAGCCTTGTCAAATCAGCGTCTATGCGAATTTCCTTCACGACTTCCGAAGCCGGCAAGAGCGAAAACTGCTGATTGCGTGAAAGAAACGCTTCGACTTGTGCCTCGTTTTCCTCGCGAAAAATTGAGCATGTCGCATAAACCAACCTTCCGCCCGCTTTAAGCAGTGGCGCGTAATCATCTAAAATTTCAGATTGGGTGCGTTTAATTCGGTCAAGCGATTCGGGTGTGAGTCGGCGTTTAAGGTCGGGATTGCGTCGGAGCGTGCCGCTTCCGGTGCAAGGCGCGTCAATCAAGAGGTAATCGACTTTGCCGGTGAATTTTTCACGGAAGCGTTGAAGTTTCTCATCGCTATCCAGCAGTTCCACGTTTTGAAGTGAGGAGCGTTTCAATCGGTCGCGAATGTTGCCGAAGCGTTTGAGAATTTTCTCGTAAGCATAGACTTTCCCTTTGTTTTGCATTAGGGTTGCAAGATGAAGCGTTTTGCCGCCGCCGCCTGCGCACGCATCAAGCGTAATGGTTTTCGGTTTCGGATTGAGAAGCAGTGAAATCAGTTGGCTTCCTTCGTCTTGAATTTCGCACAGTCCTTGCTTGAAGGCTTCTGTGTGGAAAATCGGTCGTCGTCGGTCGCAGAGAAGCGCGTCGGGTGAAAGAGTGCCGAAGGTCGTTGTGATGTTTTCGCAAAGCAATCGCTCTTGCAAGTCTTCTCGTGAAATGAGAAGCGTGTTGGTGCGAAGCGTGAGCGGGGCTTCGCTGTTGAGTGAGGTGTAGAGATGTTCCAACGCTTGCTCTGAAAATTCCGCGCGTAATTTCTCCGTAACCCAATCAGGAAAAGAAAAGCGTTCAGAGAGCGTTTGGCTTTGGCGATGAGAAAGGAAACGCGCGTGCAAATCTGAAAGCGTTTGTTCGGGGAGCAATGTGAGTTCACTTGTTGGAGAAAGTAAATTTTCTTGTGAGCGTTGGGCGAGCGAAAGAAAAATGAGGAGCGCGTAAGTTGACTTGTTGGAGAGTTCGGGCAAGGCGATTCGGATAAAGCGTTCAAGTGAAAGTTCTTGTCGGAGTGTGGTATAGACGGCTTCGCTGATGAATTTTCGGTCGTGCGAGCCAAGATATTTTCGGGCGCGAAGGTAATCGGAAAGAACGACATCGGCGGGGCGAGTATCGGTGCGCACGGCGGTGTAGGCTTCAATGCTGTGCGAAAGCAGCGATTTGAGCGTCATTACGGCGAATGGTCGTGAAGAGTTGAAACAACTGAGAAAAAACGAAGATACGACAGCAATCGGTAACGATGCGTAATCTCAAACAAAAAAGGTCGCAAAGGGCGACCTCTCCTGCTTACAAGTGGCTTGCAAATTGCCTTACGAGCAACCGACGTGATGTTCCGTCGTGCTATCTCGATGGCGAGGCACGCATGGCTTCATCGCTTAACGGCGTGAGTTGCTTGACATTTTGTGCTTGCAACCCTTTGTTGGTCGTAAGCAGTTCAAACTCCACAGGTGCGCCCGGATCGAGCATTTTATACTTGCGTTCCGACGCAATCGCAGAGTAATGAACGAAAATGTCTTCGCCTCCCCCTGGGTTAAGAATGAACCCATAGCCCTTCTTGCCGTCGAACCACTTCACTTGACTTTTGTGTGCCATTGACTAAAAACTCCTTTCGGTTTAAGAAAGATTCTTGAAAGAATTGTCGCAGCCGTAAGACTATTGCACACCTTCTTGGGCTACTTTTGCACTGTTAATATAGACGAGAGACATCTCCACACAAGCCAAATTATGTGATGGATACAGACGATAAAGCCGTTTTAACAGTAAGAACATTCGTGTATCGAGAATAAGAAAAATGAAGGAAAGAGGGAGAACTGGAAAAGATAATCAGAAGCGAAAACTGGTCGTTAGAACAATACTATTGATGGTGAGTGTTTCGCCCACTTGCGCCGAACCTGTGTAAAGACTTCCGAAAATACTCTGTGTGGTGCGCAGATACGCCACATCGATACTTAATGTTTTGCGAAGCAGAATCCCTGCACCGAAGGTAATGGTTTTGCGCGCGTCGTCGCTTGTCGTTGGTTGTGTGCGTGCGGCATCACGAAATTTCAGCGGCGACATTTGGTAATTATACCCGGCGCGTGCGCGTATTGGCAAAAAGACTGAGCGCAGTTCCGCGCCAAAGGCGTAGTCAATCGTTTGCTGAAAATCGGTTTTGAAAATGCGGTTGATGTCGGCGAAACTTTCGCCATCGGCGCGGTATTCAAGTTGCGTCCAATCCGTGAAGGTGGCTTGGGCAGAAATCGTAAAGTTCGGCTCTTCCAAACTCACGCCGCCTGAAAACACAAACGGTGTACGCAAGCGATATTCAAAATCATTTGAGGGCAGCTTGTTCGAAAACGAAAGCGGCTGATTCGGTGCAGGTGCAACTTTGAATTGAGACGAGAGCGTTTGCGTGGAAAGTTCGTTGAAGGTTAAGGTCGTTGGCGTTTCAACGGCTAATGCCAAGCGAAAATAGTCGTCAAGCACATACAAGAGCGAGGCTTTGAGATTCCAACCCGTAATGTCGCTTTCAATCGTTTCTTCAAGTGTTAGCGATTGGAATTTTTCATAGCGATTTTGAGCATCGCTCTCGCGGTATGTGCGAATGTAGGAGTAATTGCCGCTTATGATGTTGAGCGTGCCGCCAATAAACAAAGACGGCGCGACTTCTACCGCAGTAGCAATCGCAAAAGAATTTTTCCCGCCATCTTCCAAGAGTTCCGAGTTTTGCAACACATTGCCGCGAATTGGATTCACATACAGTCCGGCTGAATCGTTAAGCAGAAATTGTTCCCAAGCATATGAGGCAAGGTCGCTCAAAATGATGTTGTTGTTGGAATCAAAGCGTGGATTTGAGTTCGCCGCAAGCCCATCTAAAATGCTTTGTGAGGCATTGAAGGCATTGATGGTTTGTGCCCCCGTGAAATTGGCTTGACGGTTATAGCCAAACGCCACCACGAAACTGCCTTGATAAGTCGGGAATGGCATCACGAACCCAAGCGACTGAATCGCTGTGCGGCTGTTAAGTGCGGGTTGCGTCGTGTTGAGATAAGACGCATTGCTGTTGTATTGATAAAAATCAAATCCAAGATTGAACTCCAAGCGTTTGATTTGACCAAGCCCCGCAGGGTTGTAGAAAATCGCGCTGTAATCGTTGGCGATGCCGGTATATGCGCCACCCATGCCGAGTGCGCGTGCGCCAATGCCAAGCCCTTGCTGGCTGAAGCGAATGGCATCAAGTTCGTTTTGTGCAGAGGCGTTGAAAGAAAAGAGGCAAGCAGATAGAATGAGAAAAAAACGAACGCGTTTCATTGTAGGAATTGATGAGGTTCAAGCAAGATGTTATCGTCATATCACAAATCCGTTAGCGAGAACGTCCGCTGTCGCGTTTTTCAGGTTGAGCGGGCGACGCTTGGCTATCGCTTTGTCGACGCGTGGGTTCAGAAGTTGGATTGCTTTCAGTGGTGCGTCGGCGACTGTTGCTGTCATCGTCATTCGAGTTCGTGGTGCGATTGGGGTTCGCTGTTGAGGTTGCAGGTGCGCTTGGTGCAACAGACGGTGCAGGTGCAACAACGGTAGCCGTCGGCGTGGTTGGAGAAGAGAGCCGCAAGCGTCCCGACCCGCGTCGATAACTTTGTCGCCGTCGACGTGCATCGGTGAGTTCTTCGTTGCTGGCAATCGGCGTGCTGTTGTAGAGCCTTGAGCTCACGATATAATTATCATACCACCAAGGGTAGAAGTAATAGAAGCCAAAATCGCTTTCAGCGTAGTTGTCGTAACCGCGCAGTTCCGCGCCGTTAAAGGCATCGGAACGAACCAAATTGATCTTATCTAAACTCGTTTTGTTTTTAACGGCTTTGCTATAAACCGTGTATTTATCGGTCAAATTCTCATGGCAACTGCCGCACTTGGAAAGCACGGACACTTGTTCCATCAAGAATTTTTTCGAGTCGGGGTCTAACACTTCGACTTCGGGGTGCGTCATTTTGGTAAAGCCACAGCCCGCCCAAAGAAAAAGAAATCCGAAAAAAAATGCGTGTTTCATAGTGTTGAAGCGTTATCGTTGTCGCCGCCCTGATGAGCCCGAAGAGGACGAACCAGAAGAACCCCCACCACGAGACGGTGCAGAAGCGGGTGGCGAACTGCGTTGCGACGGCGAAGAGTATGACGGCGTGCGTCGCTCTCCGCTTGATTGTCGGCGAGACGGAGCCGAGTAAGTTTCCTTTGATTTTCCATCTGATTTTCGCTCAACGGCTCTGTCTGTGCTACTGCGGCGGCTAGCGTCGGCAGGTGCGGTGTATGAGCCGTTTCGCTGACGACGATTGGACGGTGAAATCGTGCCGCCTTCGTTTGAAGTGCCGTAGCGCGTGGTAGAAGGATAAAGCGCATTTCCAGTGTTGCCTGTCAGGCGCATGCGACCAATGCCCGTCCGACGTGTTCCAAGCGGTTCAGTGGAAGCAACGCCGCCACCGCCCCAATACGGCGGAATGTAGGGGTTCCAGCCCCATCGGTTCCAGCCCCAACCGCCCCAACCGTAATAGACAGGTGCGAAACCATACCACGCCACGACAGGTGTATACCACAACGGATAATCCCAAAATGGGTCATACCAGCCCCACCACGCGCCGCCAAAGCCGTAAATCGTCGGTCGCAGAAAACGGGCGTAATAAGAATCATAATAATTGTTAATCGTAATATCAGCCCCGCTCTCAACCAGTTCTTCAACATCAACTTCAGTCGGTGACGAAATACGCTCAATCGAATTGGTTGTGGCAAACTGCGTGTAACAGCCCGTCGTGAGTATCGACAGTGCCAAAAGCGAAGTCACCAGCAGAAACCCCGAAAAAAAATGCTGAACCCGCATATCAATCACCTCGCTTAACTTTAAGTTGGAATAAAATTCAGAAAAAAATTCGTTTCAAAAAGCCTTCAAGTTTTCCCTATATCTACACCAGCAAAATAACTCACTTGTTCTTTAACGCATGACAAGCGAAAGAGTTAAAGTGTCTTTTGGCTTGAAATGACAATTTTTCAGAGTCTTCTGACATAAGCAAGATACGCTTACTTTTTCAACCTGACACACATCGGAATACGTTTCGCAATCTTTTGCAATCAAGGCTCTGCAAGGCTTTGGCACGGGAGTTGAGTAAGTGATAATCGAAAACGATTTCAAAAATAACTTCTCTAAATTAAACGAAATAGGAGGAATCAAGCTATGTTAGTCAAATTCAATCAAAATCCGTTTGCCGCGATTGACCGTGTGTTTGACGATGTTTTCCGTGATGTGATGCCATCGTTCAACACAGGATTCAATCCCAACGCTATGCGTGTTGATATTTCCGAAGATGAAAAAAACATCTACATTGAAGCCGAACTGCCGGGCATGAAGAAAGAAGATGTGAAAGTAACTATTGAAGATGGTGTGCTGATGATTCGTGGTGAACGCAAGCAAGAAACTGAAGAAAAGAAGAAGAACTATCATCGAGTTGAACGTGTCTATGGCAACTTCTCGCGTGCCTTCACGCTCGGCGAAAACATCGACAAAGACAACATCGAAGCCAAGTATGAAGATGGGGTGCTTCACCTGACGCTTCCGAAAGTGGAGCCCGTGAAAAATGTCAAAGAAATTGCGTTGAAGTAATTTCAGCCGTTGTTTCGGCAAAGTCATGTGGAAGCTCGGGCATCACGCTCGGGCTTCCTTTGTTAAAAAAAGCGAAGGGCTGACATTGAGATTCGTGTTATGACGCGAATAGAATTAAAATTTAAGTTACTTGAAAAACTTAACTTAATAAAAAACTTTGGCGAAAATGGTTAAGTCGGGAACAAAACAAGATGCGAAAGCATTTACAGGCACAGTTCATAGTTATTCTCCTTTTTCAATGGCGCTTTCGCAGTTTTGTTCATTTTTCTGCGAGAGCGTCTTTTTTATTATCTCGCCGCAGTTTCCGACCGTCCTTGAACGCCAACCATCAAGAGAGCCAAAAACGTTGGAGCCAACAAAAAGGTATTTCAAAGAAGTTTTGGAATCTCCAAAGAATTTGCAGAGTTTAACTAACAATATATTTGTTCACACTAAACCGTCTTACAACCATGGGTAAAATTATTGGAATTGATTTAGGTACGACGAACTCCTGCGTTGCCGTCATGCAAGGCAACGAGCCAGTCGTGATTGCTAACTCGGAAGGCTCACGCACCACGCCGTCCGTTGTGGGTTTCACCAAAACAGGCGAGCGTGTGGTTGGACAGCCGGCAAAACGTCAGGCGATTACCAATCCGAAAAATACCGTCTACTCCATCAAACGCTTCATGGGGCGCAATTACTCGGAAGTTACCGAAGAAATGAAACTCGTTCCATATGAAGTGATTCCCGCAAACAACAGCGTCAAAGTTCGCATTGGTGATAAGGAATATACGCCTCAGGAAATTTCCGCGTTCATTCTGCAAAAGATGAAGCAAACCGCCGAAGATTTTCTCGGTGAAAAAGTAACCGAAGCGGTGATTACCGTTCCTGCGTATTTCAACGATGCACAACGCCAAGCGACCAAAGACGCGGGCAAAATTGCAGGCTTGGAAGTCAAACGCATTTTGAACGAGCCGACAGCGGCGGCACTTGCCTACGGATTGGACAAGAAGAAAGCCAACGAAAAAGTGGCTGTCTTCGACTTGGGCGGCGGCACCTTTGACATCTCCATCTTGGAACTTGGCGATGGTGTCTTTGAAGTCCGCTCCACCGATGGCGACACGCACCTTGGCGGCGACGACTTCGACCAACGCCTCATCGACTATCTTGCTGATGAATTCAAGAAGCAAGAAGGTATTGATTTGCGCAAAGACCCGATGGCACTCCAACGCCTGAAAGAAGCGGCGGAAAAAGCCAAAATCGAGCTCTCTTCACGCACCGATACCGAAGTGAACTTGCCGTTCATTACCGCAACGCAAGACGGACCGAAACACCTTGTCATCAATATCACGCGTGCAAAGTTTGAAGCCCTCTGCGCCGACCTCTTCGACCGCATGCTCGAACCGTGCAAACGTGCAATAAAAAATGCAAAGTTAGATGTCAAGGATATTGATGAAGTCGTGCTGGTTGGCGGCTCAACACGCATTCCGAAAGTGCAAGAGATGGTGAAGCAATTTTTCGGCAAAGAGCCAAACAAGAGCGTCAACCCTGACGAAGTCGTGGCTGTGGGCGCGGCAATTCAAGGCGGCGTGCTCAAAGGCGACATCACCGACGTGCTGCTGCTTGATGTTACACCGCTTTCGCTCGGCATCGAAACACTCGGCGGCGTGATGACCAAACTCATCGAAGCCAATACGACGATTCCAACACGCAAGACCGAAATTTTCTCAACAGCTTCCGACAACCAGTCGTCCGTTGAAATTCACGTCTTGCAAGGCGAGCGACCGATGGCAGTCGATAACAAAACACTTGGTCGATTCAATCTCGACGGTATTCCGCCTGCACCGCGCGGCGTTCCGCAAATCGAAGTTACCTTCGATATCGATGCCAATGGCATTTTGAGCGTTTCGGCAAAAGATAAAGCCACAGGCAAAGAGCAAAAGATTCGCATCGAAGCCAGCGGCAAACTTTCCGATGCCGAAATCCAAAAAATGCGCGAAGATGCCAAAGCCCACGCCGAAGAAGACCGCCGACGCAAAGAAGAAGTCGAAATCAAAAACTCGGCGGACGCGCTCATCTTCTCGACAGAACGCCAACTCAAAGACTTGGGCGACAAACTGCCTGCCGATGACAGCCGCAAAATCAACGACGCACTCAATAAACTGCGCGAAGCGCACAAGAGCGGCACAGCGGCAACCATCAAACCCGCAATGGAAGAACTCTCCAAAGTGTGGCAGGAAGTCTCAACCCGATTGTATCAACAAGCGGGAGACACAAGCAGTGCAAACGGCGATGCTTCCAAAAAGTCAAAAGAAGGCGAAGTCAAAAACGCCGACTTCGAAGTGGTCGATGACAAGTAAGTGAAAGTTATTGTTGAGAGTTAAGAGTGCAAAAGGGTTACAACTTTCAACCCACGCTCTTAACTCTCAACTCTTTATTGAAACACCGATTAGACCGATTGAACAGATGTTGCACGGATTGACGGGGAAGTCGCGTCAGTAGGCATGCTAAGATAGTCTATCATTCCTCACTCTTCATTCTTCATTACTCGTTACTCATTATCTTCAAGCCGAGCGATTTCAGCACGGGCGTATCGGGGCGGAGTTTCCAAAACACGACAAGGCTTACCACACGAAGCACAAACGAGATGAGAAAAATCCAGTGATTTCCAACAATCACATTTACAGGCGTTTGCACAGCAATGGTCTGAAAGATGTCCGCCAGTTGTCCGCCAATCAATCCTGACATGAAAAATCCCAAGCCGCTTGAAATGCCAACCCAAGCGAAGTAGTAAGCGCGTCCTTTCGGTTTGCTATCGGTGAATTGAATGTTCATTGAGGCGAGGTCGAAGCCCGTCCATGCCACTGCGCTGTTGAGAGCGTCGAGCCAAACAGGCAGAAGGTTATCGGGTGTGGCAAAAAGCCAAAGAATTGGGTTGAGCGTAATGAGCGTGCCGCAAATTTTGAGCGTGGTGCTCGAGCCAAAGCGTTGCGTGAACTTCCCCCAAAACGGATTAAGTGCCACGCGCCCAACCGTTACAATGATGTTGAAGAGTGCCAGTTGCGTGAACGACATCTGCAAAACGCTAATCATCTGCACCGTGAAAAACACAAGCGCAACGCCTTGCGCAATCGCCCAAAGCAAATTGAAAATGATAACAGGACGGAACTGTGCATCTTGAAGCGGAAGCCATACATCGCGCTGAAACTTGCGGTCGGGCGCAGGGTGAAACGGCGGCTCATATTGTTTTTGGAACAGCACAATCGTTATCAATCCGCATAGCGAAGCAATCACGAGCATCACAAGATAGCCATCGGCTTCGTTGCCTTGGGATTTGAAGAGGTCGAGCATGAAGCCAATCGTGTAGGTCGTTATCACATTCACGACTGCCATCAGCGAGAGGCGAAAGCCGAAATAATTACCGCGCAATCGATTTGGAATTAAATCCGTCGCCCACGACATCCATCCCATGCCGAGCATGGTTTCAAAAATTTTCGCGATGAATGTAACGCCAATAAAGACAAGCAGAATCGAGTTTGTGTCGCCGTGCCAAAGAATGCCTGCAATCACCACGAGTAGCCAAGTGAGGCGTGCGCCGATTCCCGTCAAGACGGCAAAGCGTTTGCGATTGCCGTAATGCTCCACGAGATACGCGCCCAAGAGTTGAAAGACTCGAACTAAAAAGCCAATGCCGCCAATGAAGGCAATCACGGGGTTTGAGGCAGAGAGAATCACAGCAAACGCCGTAAGGTAAGTGGTATCGGTGATGACGATGTAAGGGTTGGCGAAAATGCCTTCCCACGTGCAAACGATAATTCCCTTACGGCGTTCTGATGACGGTTTATTGGTCAAGGTCGGCGAAAGAATTAAAGATAGACGCGAATCATTCTGCGCCAATCGGGCCAATCGTGCTGTGCGTCGTTCCACACGTCGCATTGATTCCACACGCCTTTATCCCACAACTTTCTTGAAAGTTCTAAGGTGGTCTCGCGGCACGTAGGAATATCCCAAGTGCTGGTAATGAGTTTGAGGTCAATGGCGCGGATTCGTTCAAGGGTATTGTGGTCGTGCAGATTAGGCACGAAATCGAGCGGCGAGTTGAAATAAACATCGTTGTCGTAGTAGCCATCTAAAAAGCCTTTGGTACTGTATCCGCCCGACATAGCGACGAGTTTATTGGCGTGCCAAGGATGTTTGAGCGTGAAGAGTGTGGCGATGAACGCGCCAAAACTTGTCCCCGTCAGAATCGTGAAGGGGTTGTGATTTTTATGACGAATAAGCGGATAGACTTCGTGAATCATATACTGCTCCCATGCATTGTGGCGTTGCATTCGGGCGTTAGGGTGAATGCCGTAGTTATACCAAGTCTCTGACCAAATGCCGTCGACGCAGTAAAGTTGTAAGTATCCACCGTCAATTTTATCCGCAATCGTATCAATCATTTTGAAATCTTTCCATTCATAAAACCGTGCGTAAGAGGTTGGAAAAACGATGGTCGGCGCGCCGGCGTGTCCGAAAATCATCAGCTCCATATCGCGATGGAGACGGTGGCTATACCACTTGTGGTATTCTACGTGCATAGCAGATTGTGGTTTAGTTTTTTGAAAATGAGCCGCAATCTAACGGTTGCAAGGTGGATTCAAAAATGCTATTGCCCTCTGCCTGTGATGACGACATAAATGGTTGCGAGAATGATTTTGATGTCCATGCCGAAACTCATGTTCTCGATGTAGAAGAGGTCGTATTTGAGGCGGTCGACCATTTCATCGACGTTGGCGGCATAGCCGTATTTAACTTGTCCCCAACTCGTGATGCCCGGCTTAACGCGATGCAGGCGCGTATAGTGCGGGGCTTGTTTCGTGATTTGCTCGATGAAATACGGTCGTTCAGGGCGAGGACCAACGATGGACATATCGCCAATCAACACATTGAAAAATTGCGGGAACTCATCAATGCGGTATTTGCGGAGAATTTTTCCAAACGGTGTAATGCGGTCATCTTCTTTTTGGGTGAGTTTCGGTCCTGACGCTTCGGCATCGGGGCGCATGGAGCGAAACTTGTAGAGCGTGAAATGCTTACCGTGCAAGCCGACACGGGTTTGCGAGTAAATCGGAAAGGCTTTGGTATCGAGCCAAACTGCTACGGCAATGATGAGCCAAAGCGGAAGCCCTACAATCAGAACGATGAGCGAGACCGTAACATCAAAGAGGCGTTTCAAATTGGCTTCAATCGGCGAGAGCAATTTCGGGTCTAAACTGACGAGCGGCATGCCGTAAATCTGCGTTGTTTGTGCCGCACCTGAAACGATTTCATACATATCGGGAAGCATTTTCAAACTTACGCCTTTGCCTTCGCACAGTCCGATAATTTTGAGAAGTTCATCGTGCCGATTGACTTCTGCTGCAATCACAACGGTTGAGACTTGATGCGATTGAATAAGCGAGGGAATTTCGTCAACAGCTCCAACAACAGTTTTCACTGACACATCTTGACCGTTCTCACATGCTTTGATGAACCCAACCACGTTCAAGCCAAGCGCGGGGTGCGCCTCAATATCGGCGGCGAGTTCTTGCGCTCGCGTACCTGTGCCAACAATCAGGGCGTTTTTGCGACCAATGCCGCGCATAATACGCTTGCGAATCACCGTTGCATGAAGCACGCGCGCAAACGAGACGCTTGCAATTAAAATCGCCCAATAAAAAAAAATACCGAACCGCGCCCGCGATGTCACTTCAACGCCTGACGATTGTTCGTAGAGGTAATCGTCAATGTAGATGAACAGCGCAAGCACAATCGCGCCCGTTGTAACGGCTTGAAAAACCAGCGAGACTTGTTTGTAGCGCGACACAAATTGCTCAACATCATAAAGTCCAAACAGCCAAAACAGCCCAACCCAAAAGAGCATCAGCGCGAGCATGGGCAAAATCAGCATCGGCACTTGGTCAGTGAATTGCACGAGCGGAATCGCCTCGCGGAATTTGATGTAAAGGAGAAAGGCGAGATTAAGCACCAAGCCGTCGGCGAACAGCGATGTCCAAAGCGTCAAATGGTTTTGTCGGTTCATTGGCAAGTGTATGACGGCTGACCTTCAAAAAAGGTTTAAGAAGCAATTTGTGCGAAAATAATCATCTCTTGGTCTCGATTTCAATCTTCACGATTGAGGTTGGTGCGTGAAGGCATAGAACACGGATTAGACGGATTGAACTGATGTCGCACAGAGTCAGAAAGCAAAGGGCAGGTTTGGAAACGACGCCTACATCAGTCAGCATACAAAAGAGAAAGAAAATTCATCACGAAAGCGTAAGTTCCGAACTCACAATTCACAAAAATTGCAGATGAAGCCGATTGAATTTACCGAGTTTGAGTTAGAGAACGGATTGCATTGCATCGTTCACGAAAACCACACTGCACCGATTGTAACGCTCGATGTGTGGTATCATGTCGGCTCAAAAAATGAAGCACCAAACCGCACTGGCTTTGCGCATCTCTTCGAGCATTTGATGTTTCAAGGCTCGAAGCACGTCGGAAAAACAGAGCATTTCAGTTATGTGCAAGAAGCGGGCGGCACGCTCAATGGCTCAACCAATTTTGACCGCACGAATTACTACGAAACGCTTCCCGCCAATCAACTCGAGCTTGCGCTGTGGTTGGAAGCCGACCGCATGGCAAGCCTGAATGTGAACGAAGAAAATTTTGAGAATCAGCGAAGCGTCGTCATTGAAGAACGCCGACAACGCTACGACAACGCGCCCTACGGCAGAGTGTATGAAGAACTCCACAAACGCGCCTACGTTCATCACCCGTATCGTTGGATTCCGATTGGCTCTATCGCGCATTTGCAAGAGGCAACCGTCGAAGATGCTCAACGCTTCTACAAGACATTTTACGCGCCGAATAATGCAACGCTGGTTGTATCGGGAGATGTATCTGCAAAAGAAGCACGAGAAAAAATTGAGAAGTATTTCGGCGATATTCCGCGCAACGGTGATGTGCCACGACCGAAAAATGAAGACGCGCCGCTCACCGAAGAAATCCGCGACACCTTCTACGACAATATCGAACTGCCTGCCATTTTCATCGCCTATCGCATTTGCAACGCCACATCAAGCGATGCCGATGTGTTAGATGTGATTAGTGCCTTGTTGAGCAACGGACGCAGTTCGCGCCTGTATCGCAACCTCGTTCACGAAGAGCGGCTCGCGCAATCGGTTGCAACGCACGCCTCTGCCAATGAACACGATGGGCTGTTTCACATCAGTTTAATTGCGCAACAGGCTACGCCACTTGCCGAACTTGAAAAACGCTTTGATGAAGAGTTGCAAAAAATTGTTGAGGGCAATATCACGGAATACGAATTGGAAAAAGCAAAAAATTCAGCCGAGATGACCCTCACGCGGCGATTTTCAAACAACTTCGGCGTTGCCGATTCACTCGCCTATTTCCACACGTTTTTTGGGAGCGCAAGTGAAATCAACCAAGAAATGAAGCGCGTGGAAAGTGTGTCGTTGGACGATGTTCGACGTGTGGCAAAAAAGTATTTCGGCGAAAAAAAGCGCGTGGTCTTGTATTGGCTTCCGCGCTCAATGAAATTGTCAGGTTAGAGGTTAGAGGTTGAAGGTTGGAGGTTGAAGGTTGGAGGTTGAAGCGGATTTTTTGTGAGGGGAACCAAACTCGTTTCACGCAACGCTGAATTTTTCTTACCTTTGCAGGCTTATTTCAAAAAGCCAAATTTGAGAGTAAAAACTCTCGCAGTAAAAACTCGCATCTATGGGCAGTTCTCTTCTCAGTCTCACCATTTTCTTTCCGTTTCTTTTTGCTATTCCGCTTTTGTTTTTCAACCGTGAAAAAGCATCGCTATCAAAATTTTACGCATTAGCAATTTCGCTGTTGGTATTTGTGATGGCGGCATCGCTTCTGATGAACTTTGACCCATCGCAAGGGATTCAGTTTCGCCATGTTGCGCTCGAAGCGTGGCTCGGCGAAGAAACTGACGTGAAATATGTTGTTGGACTTGACGGGCTATCGGTGTTGCTCTTTGCGTTCAGCGCGCTTGTCTTTCCGCTCGTGATTCTCGGCACTTGGACAAGCGTTCAAAAAAATGTCAATGAGCATCTCTTTTTTTTGCTCGTGCTTGAAACGTGCATACTTGGAATTTTCTCTGCGCTTGACCTTTTCCTTTACTACATTTTTTGGGAAGCGATGCTGATTCCGATGTATTTCCTCATTGGCATTTGGGGCGGAGCGAATCGCGCGTTTGCGGCGACAAAATTTTTCGTCTATATGCTCACGGCATCGCTGATTATGCTTGTGGGCATTATCTACATTGGGATTCGCGGCGCAGACCTCAACGGCGGCATCTTTACGACCGATTATCAAAAATTGCTCAATCTTGATTTGCCCTTCACGATTCAAGCGATTTTATTTTGGCTCTTTGCGATTAGTTTTCTTGCCAAAGCCCCGCTTTTTCCGCTTCACACTTGGCTTCCCGAAGTGTATGCTGAATCGCCGGTTTCCGCTGTCGTTACCGGTGTGTTGCTCAAAATGGCAACTTACGCGCTGATTCGCTTCAATGTCGGATTGTTTCCGCAAGCATCGGCATATTTTTCAACGTTCATCGTCGTGCTCTCGATTATCTCCATCATTTATGGCGCGGCGATTGCCTTTGCTCAAAAAGAAATGCGGCGTGTCTTGGCATATTCTTCCATCAGCCACTTGGGATTTTTAACGCTCGGCATTTTCGCTTTCACCGAAGAGGCGATGCAAGGCGCGATACTGCAAATGGTCAATCACGGGCTTTCCACAGGCTTGCTCTTTATGCTTGTCGGATTTCTCTATGAACGCCGTCAGAGCGATAGGCTTTCGGATTACGGCGGCTTGAAAAAAGTGATGCCGCTTGGTGCAATGTTCTTCACGATTGCCATGCTCTCATCGGTGGGACTTCCGGGGCTGAACGGATTTGTGGGTGAGTTTCTCATTCTCATTGGCGCGTTCAAATCGCCGGTGTTGCAAAACGGAACGTATGCCGTGCTGGGTGCAATCGGCGTGATTCTTTCGGCTGTGTATATGCTTCCGATGTTTCAAAAAATCTTTTTGGGGGAATTGAAAAGCGATGAGAATCGGCGCGTCTCGGAGTTGAACCTTCGCGAAAGCGTAGTTGCTGTTGTGTTCGTGATTTTAATTGTATGGATTGGCGTTGCGCCGAGTTCGTTTTTGAAACTCTCTGAAAAAAGCACGGCAAGCGTGATTGAAAAGGTTCAACAGAAGTCATCGCTCACAAGTAAGTAATCTCATTTCAATTTGTCGTTTGTTATGACACTTCACGATTTATTTCTTGCGCTTCCAATCACGTTTGTTACGCTTTGGGCAGTGTTGCTCATCGTGGTTGAAGCGGCGGCAAAACGCGCACAACTCACATTTTCGCTCACAAGCATTGGTTTCCTTGCTTTAATTGCAATAACGCTTGTCACAAATGAGCAAGGCTATGCCTTTGGTGAAATGGTGCGGCTCTCGCCGTATTCGCAATTTGCAAATTTCGTCTTTGCGCTGTCGGGATTACTGGTGATTACACTCTCGCAAAGTTACCTTGCCAAAGAAAACAGTCACTTCGGCGAGTATTCTATCATTGTCTTTATCGCCACGCTGGGCATGATGCTGATGGCGTGTGCGGCAAATATGGTGGTGCTGTTTATCGGCTTGGAGATTATGTCGATTGCGCTTTATGTGTTGGCAGGCGTGATGCGCAAAGACCTTCGCGCCAACGAAGCGGCGATGAAGTATTTTCTCTTGGGCGCGTTCTCGTCAGGATTTTTTCTCTACGGCATTTCGCTCATCTATGGCGCAACGGGCGAGATGACGCTGTTCAAAATCGGAATCTACTTGCAAGAAAACGGCGCAACCTCGCTCTTTTGGGTTGGACTCTCGCTCATGATGGTCGGATTTTTGTTTAAGATTTCGGCTGTGCCGTTTCATCAATGGACACCTGACGTCTATGAAGGCGCGCCAACACCCTCAACCGCGCTGATGTCGACCGCCTCCAAAGCGGCGGCGTTCACCGCACTGATTACCGTTGTGCTCAATGTCTCATCACAAACCGAGAACAATGCGAATTGGAAGTTCGCACTCTCGACGATTGCCGTCTTGACAATGGTTGTTGGAAACATCGCGGCACTCTCGCAAGAGAACTTAAAGCGAATGTTGGCATTTTCTTCCGTTGCGCATGCGGGTTATATGCTGGTCGGTTTGGTTGCCGCAAATGATGCAGGATACAGTGCCGTGCTTTTCTACGCCCTCGTCTATTCGCTCATGAACATTGGTGCTTTCGGCGTGATTGCGCTGCTTGAACAGCACCGTGCGTTCACGAGCGCGTCGGATTATGCGGGATTATTCAAGGAAAAACCGCTTCTGGCAGGCGTAATGGCTCTCTTTATGCTCTCGCTGACGGGCATTCCGCCCTTCGGAGGATTTGTCGGAAAGTATAAACTCTTTGCCGCCGCCGTTGAAAGTGGGCAGTCATGGCTCGCAGTCGTTGGCGTGTTAGCGAGTGCCGTTTCAGCCTATTACTATTTGCGCGTGGTGATTTTTATGTTCATGCGAGAACCGCAATCGGAAAATCAATTTGACGGCGTTGTTATGAGTCCCACGCTTGTCTGGATTGCCTTCTTTGTGGTTATACTTGGCATTTTCCCAACAGGTATGCTTCGCTTTGTCAGTGAGGCAGTAAAGTTCGCGTTCAAGATGTGAGGCGAAATTGCTTTTGGAATTACATCACGCGATTCCGACTGCGCTCTTTGAATCGCTCAAAGGCAAGGTCAATAAGCCGAGAGATGAGTTCAGGATACGAGATGCCCGCCGCCAAAAACATTTTCGGATACATACTGATGGAAGTAAAGCCGGGAATCGTATTGATTTCATTGATGAAAATCTGATTTGTCTCTTTTTCCAAGAAGAAATCGACGCGAGCCATGCCTTCGCACCCTGCCGCTTTGAAAGCACGTTCCGCCTGCTTTCGCACCTCTTCCGCCAGTCGCTTTGGCAACGGCGCAGGTATGAACAGTTTTGAATCGCCTTTAATGTATTTGGCTTCATAGTCGTAGAACTCATTGCACGGCACGATTTCACCGACGACCGAAACTTGCAACTCCTGATTGCCCAAGACGGCAACTTCCAACTCTCTGACATTCAAGCCTTGTTCAATTAAAACTTTTCTGTCGTAAAGTGCGGCGAGTGTGAGTGCTTCGTCAAGTTGCTTTCGGTTCTTGGCTTTTGAGATTCCGACCGATGAGCCCAAGTTGGCAGGCTTAACAAACATCGGATACGATAAAAATTTTTCGCATCGCTTGATAACTGCCGTGATATTTGCTTCTAACTCGTGGCGAAATCCAACAACATAACTCACAACATTCAATCCTGCTTCTTTGAACGCCGCTTTCGCCATTGCCTTATCCATCGTGAGTGCGGAAGCCAAGACCCCATTTCCGACGTAAGGCACGTTCATCATTTCCAGCAAGCCTTGCACGGTGCCGTCTTCTCCGAATGTGCCGTGCATGACGGGAAAGACAACATCGATTTTTGAGAAATCAAACTTAAATTTGCCTTTAAGTTTTGCGACGCGCTGTTTTTCTTTTTTGAGTGCTTCTGAATCTTTTATCAAGGCTTCGTAGTTCTGATTTAAGACTGATGCTGAAGCCGATTCATTGAGCCATTTGCCGTCGCGTGTGATGTAGATAGGAAGTAAGTTGAATTGATGGCGATTGACGGCGGCGGCAACGGAACGTGCGGAAATGATTGAGATTTCATGTTCGCCGCTCCGCCCGCCGAAAAGTAGAGCGAGTGTTTTTTTCATTGAACGATGATAAAAGTGAGGCGCAAGATTAATGAGAAAGCATGAGCTACACAAGTTTTTTTCAAATGTTTGATTCAAAATGTTATCTTCATTCCAATTTTAACTGATTCAAGAAAGGAAGTAAGTAGTATGCCTTCGATTGAAAATCCCAAAACCGCCGCCAAACTCCCATACGCCGCTAATTTTCAAAACGCCATTCAACGCATTCTTTCCTACAACTGGCGCACAGGCATGTGGGCGTGGATTCTGCATCGCGGAAGCGGTATCGGCATGGTGATTTATCTAACCATTCATGTGTTCGGACTTCGCGCGCTCTACGACCCGGTGCAGTTCGATGCGTTGATGTCGACCTATCGCAGTCCGCTTTTCAAAATCGGCGAGTTCGCGTTGCTGGCGATTGTTACTTATCACTCTATCAACGGGTTTAGAATTGTGATGGTGGATTTCTTGGGCTGGTCGCCGAAGCAGAAGAAAATGTTTTATGCGACGCTCGCGCTTTCGGCGTTAATCATCTTGCTTGGCGGCTATCCGATTCTCGCGCCGTATTTCATCACACCATTTATCAAGTAATTTCAATTAAAGGAGTTTTCAAATGTCTGATAGAAGTGCAAAGAAAAGCGGAGCTTTCGGTTGGTTTATGCAACGCATTTCAGGGATTGTGTTGCTTGCAACGCTCATTGGTCACTTTTGGGTTCAACACATGCCGACCGATTACCTTGCCAACGAGACCGAGTATTTAGAAATCCGTGAAGCCTACGCGGCAAAAAATCCCGAATACAAAAAAGCCGTTGAACAAGGGCTGATTTCCGACCCGAAATTCGGCGAGCATATTATCACCTACGAAAAAGTAACGAAGCGACTTTCTAACCCGCTTTGGAAAGTGTTTGATATGCTGTTCCTGATTTTCGGATTGTATCATGGCTTCAACGGCATGCTGAACATTATTGACGATTACGCCAAGAACAAGGGCGTTAAACTCACGCTGGTTGCGCTCTGTTGGGTGTTGGCGATTACGCTGTTTGTGGTCGGCACGCAAACGGTTTTGACAGCGGGACCATACAATCCGCCGAGTTTCAGTTTAACGGAACTCTTGCCCTGAACAATCAGATTTTATTTTCAAAACGATTTCAAAACTTAATTGTAGTAAGCATTATGTCTGTAATTAATCACGATGTAGTTATTGTCGGCGCAGGGTTAGCAGGGTTGCGCGCCGCCGTTGAAGCCGCCGAGTATTGCGATGTGGCAGTCATTTCCAAGTTGCACCCACTTCGCTCACATAGCGGTGCGGCACAAGGTGGAATTTGCGCGGCGTTGGGCAATGAAGAAGAAGATTATCCGCTTTGGCACGCGTTTGATACTGTGAAAGGTGCAGACTATTTGGGAGACCAAGACGCGATTGAAGTGATGTGCAACGACGCGCCCCGTGCGATTATTGAAATGGAACACTTTGGCGTGCCCTTCTCGCGCACGAAAGATGGAAAAATTGCCCAACGCCCATTTGGCGGACACACACGCAACTTCGGCGAAGCCCCCGTCCGACGCGCCTGCTACGCCGCTGATAGAACCGGTCACGTGTGCTTGCACACGCTCTACGAACAGTGCATCAAGCGCAAAGTCCGATTCTACAACGAATACCAAGTGTTAGACCTGTGCGAGACGGACGGCGTGGTTTGCGGTGTGGTTACTTACAACATTCGCACGGGCGATATTAACGTCTTCAATTCCAAAGCGGTGATGTTCGCCACAGGCGGATTCGGACGCGCCTACAAAACCACTTCCAACGCACATGCCAACACGGGCGATGGGCTCGGCATCGTGATGCGACATGGCATTCCGCTTGAAGATATGGAGTTCGTGCAGTTTCACCCGACAGGCTTGTATCGATTAGGCATTTTGGTAACTGAAGGCGCGCGCGGTGAAGGCGGTGTCTTGCGTAATGCCGCAGGCGAACGGTTTATGGAACGCTACGCCCCAACCGTCAAAGACCTTGCTCCACGCGATATGATTTCTCGCTGTATGTATCAAGAAGTGCGCGAAGGGCGTGGCGTTGGTCCGACAAAAGATTACATCAATCTCGACCTCACGCACCTTTCGCTGAAACAAATTGAAACGAAACTCCCTGAAATTTCAACCTTCGCGAAAATTTATCTTGGTGTTGACCCGTCAAAGAATCCAATCCCTGTTCAGCCCACCTGCCACTATGCGATGGGCGGCATTCCAACCAATGTCGACGGACGCGTTGTGATTGATGAAAAGAACACGGTCAAGGTTGGGTTTTGGGCGGCAGGTGAATGTGCGTGTGTCTCGGTTCACGGCGCGAATCGTCTCGGCACGAACTCACTGCTCGACCTCATCGTCTTCGGTCGCCGCGCGGGCAAAGACATCGTTCAGTTCGTCCGCGACACCAAAGGCAAAATGCCAGTTCAAAAAGATGCCGATAAAAAAGTCCGCGAGAAAATTAACTCGATTCTCTCTCGCACCAAAGGCGAACCCGTTGCAAAAATTCGTGAAGACTTGCAACAAATGATGATGGATAAAGTCTCGGTGTTCCGCACCGAAGAACTGCTGTCAAGCGCGTGCCGCGATATTAAAGCCCTTCGAGAACGCGCTAAAAATGCGGTCGTTCAAGATAAAGGCAAAGAGTTCAATACCGACTTGCTCGATGCCATTGAACTTGAATTTATGATTGACTACTCGCAAACCATCATTGAAGGCGCGTATCATCGCAAAGAATCGCGCGGCGCACACGCCCACGAAGATTATCCCAAGCGCGACGATGCCAATTTCATGAAGCATACGCTTTGCCTCGTTGACGAAGGCGGACACAGCGAACTCAAATACAAGCCCGTCAATATGGCACTCGCTGAACGCAACTGGGAATACCGCGAAAAGTTCATTCCGAAAGAGCGCAAATACTAATTCATCGTGAGGGAGCGGAAGTACTTTCCGCTCCTCATAATCCTTAAAACTCTATCATCGTGAAATGATTGTTATTACAGGCGGCGCAGGCTTCATTGGAAGTGCAATGCTTTGGAAACTCAACCAAGTCGGCATAACCAACGTCTTGATTGTCGATGAACTCGGCACAACGGAAAAATGGAAAAATCTTGTTGGGCTTCGCTATGCCGACTATGTTCATAAAACCCTCTTCCTGCAAAAATTACTGAGCGATGCCTTTCCTCGCTTTGAGGCTATCATTCATCTTGGCGCAAATAGTTCAACCACTGAATGCGATGTCGAAGGGTTAATGGATAATAACTATGCCTATACAAAAGACCTTGCCACCTATTGCATGCGACGCAGTATTCGTTTCATCTATGCGTCCAGTGCGGCAACCTACGGCAACGGCGAACACGGCTACAAAGATGACGACACCACCATGCTCAAACTGCGCCCGCTCAACGCCTACGGCTACTCCAAACACCTCTTCGACCTCTGGGCGTATCGCCATCACTTGCTTGATAAAATTGTCGGATTGAAATTCTTTAATGTCTTCGGTCCGAATGAATACCACAAAGGCGATATGGCAAGCGTCGTCTATAAAGCCTTCAATCAAATTTTAGAGTCAGGTTCGGTCAAACTCTTCAAGTCTCACAAAGAAGGCTTCAACGATGGTGAACAACTGCGTGATTTCGTCTATGTCAAAGACTGCGTGGAAGTGATGTATTGGCTCTTGACTCATCGCGAGGTTAATGGCATTTTTAATCTAGGCACGGGCAAGGCACGAAGTTTTAAGGATTTAGTTACGGCGACCTTCAATGCCATGCAAAAGCCCGTGAACATTGAGTATATCCCAATGCCTGAACACTTGCGCGGCAAGTATCAATACTTCACCGAAGCCGACATGACGAAACTGGCTTCCGCAGGCTGTCCCATTCAATTTCGCTCGCTTGAAGAAAGCGTTTTTGACTATGTTCAATCGCACTTGCTCAAAGAACCGCAAGAGTTGCAGATTGCAGAGGAACTTCACGCCGTAACGACATAACCTTTGATTGATGCAAACCCTCGTCTTATCGGTTGTCGGGAAAGATTTAGATGATGCCCTTTCTTTCAATCGGTTGAAAGCCGATATAAAAAAATTGTCATCGCGATTCCGCCTTGTCATTGTTCACGATGCACGCTTTCAGTATGAGCGTCAAATTAAACAGCCCTTTCCTGACGCGCCCTCGCAAGCCGACCTTGAATGCTACGCCGATTCCCTTGTCCAGCTTGGAAAAGTTTTCACATCGAGACTGTCCGAAGACCTTGTACCCGCTGTGCAGATGAATGCACACCATTTAGGCTTGATTCAAACCGAACAAGCCCCAAATGAAGCGGTAGGAAGAATTGTTGCTGTCAAAAAAGACGTTTTGGAAAAGCAGTTTGCGCAAAACGCAGTGCCAATTCTCGCACCTGTAACAAGAACAAAAGAGGGATTGTTGAGTTTTATCCCCGCTGATGCGATTGCATCGCGACTTGCGTCCGAGATAGGTGCAGATATGATTTTTTTCATTGACGAACTTTCGAGTTCTGATAGAGATAGGCGAGAGAAATTCGCACAAGAAAGTTTAATGCACGGAACGCGGCGCGCGTTTGTTGGCACGCTCACGGGACTTGAAGCCGTCGCTCTTCGTGGCGAAGTTCACTCGTCTGAAATTCTTTTATCACCAACAACTTAACTCACAAGCAACTTGGAACAGGAGAGAAAGTTTTCGCTTAAAGGTGCAGAGCCGATGCTGATTTTCGGCGCGCAAGATGTCCATCTCAAACGCATTGAGTCGGAGTTCAGCGAGGTAAGCATTATTGCTCGCGGCAACGACATCACGTTGCGTGGTGAAGACGATGATGTCAGGCGCGTTGAGCGAGTGTTTGTTGAGTTGCTCGCACTCGTTAATCGCAATGGGGAGTTGCAGGTGCGCGATGTTGAAGCCGTCATTCGGCTCTCTGCACTCGAAGAAGGGCGCACGAGCTCGAGCAAAGAAAGCAAAGAGTTAGTTGAAGGCGAAGACGATGTGATTGTCGTAACCAAAACCGATGCCGTGCGCGCTAAAACCGCAGGACAAAAGCGCATGGTTTATGAATCCAAACGCAACGATGTGGTATTTGCCATTGGTCCCGCAGGCACGGGCAAAACCTACACGGCGGTTGCGATTGCCGTTGCCGCGCTCAAAGCCAAACACGTTCAACGCTTGGTGCTGGCACGCCCCGCCGTTGAAGCAGGAGAAAGTTTAGGATTTTTACCCGGCGACCTGCAGCAAAAAATTGACCCCTACTTGCGCCCGCTCTACGACGCGCTCTCCGATATGCTCACGCCCGATAAACTCAAAGAGTATATGGAGAAAAAAGTGATTGAAGTCGTGCCGCTTGCCTATATGCGCGGACGCACGCTCAACAATGCGTTCATCATTCTCGATGAAGCGCAAAATGCGACCAGCATGCAAATGAAAATGTGCCTCACACGGCTTGGTATGTATTCCAAAGCGATTATTACAGGCGACACCACACAAATTGATTTGCCCAAAAAAGCAGAGTCAGGCTTACTCGAAGCCCCAAAACTTTTAGCAGGGATTCAAGGCATTTCTTTTGTTTATCTCGATAAATCCGATGTGGTGCGTCATCGTTTGGTGCGCGATATTATTGATGCCTACGAAAAACGCACACGCGAAAAAATGCCCGCCGAAGAACGCCGACATGAGGAACGCCGACACGAAGAGCGTCGTGAAGAAGACCGCCTGAAAGCCCTTGCCACGCAAGCCAATCCGTCGCTCTAATCAACACCCGAAGCAAGGAAATATGTGCTCGCTCAACCGACTTTACGCATATTTCAACCATTTGAGCACTTCGGCGAGCGAGGGTTTCTTGCCATACATCAACACGCCAATGCGATACACTTTCGCCGAGAAAAGCATAACCGCGTAAAATGTGCCAACCATCAGTCCAATAGATAACAGCACTTGCCATAGTGGCACATCGGTTATCGTCAGCCGTCCCATCATCAATATCGGTGAGAAAAACGGCACAAGCGATAAGATGACCGACGCAACAGAATCCGGCTTTGAAATCACATAGTTCATCGCTACAATCGGAATGATGATGAGAAAAGTTATCGGCGTAGTCAGCGATTGCGCATCTTGCGGATTCTCAAATGCGGAACCAACCGCCGCATACAGCGTTGCGTAAATCAAATAGCCCAACACAAAATACAGCACGAAATACACGAGTAACATCGGCGAGAGGTCAAATTGAAACTTCGCGTTGTATTGAAGCGACATCGCCGAAAGCGCGAAAGCCACAACCGCCCAAATGAGATACTGTGTAAATGCCACAAGCCCAATCCCGACCACTTTTCCAACCATCAGTTCAAACGGCTTCACTGACGCAATCAAAACTTCCATCACCTTGCTCGATTTTTCTTCCATCACCGAACTCATCACCGTAATTCCGTAAGTGAGCAATGTGCCGTAAATCAGCATCACCATCACGTATGCGAGAAGAAATTCCGAGAGCGCGCCTTTATCGCCTTGCGAACCGCCTGAAATTTTCTGTGTCTTTAATTCAATCGGTTTTTCAAGCGTTGCGATTTCATCGTCCGTGAAGCCCTTATTTTTCAAGGCGAGACGGCTCACGGCTTTTTGAATGGTGCTTTCAATTTTCCGATTAATGCTAAAATCGACGATGTTTTTTGCGGTATAAATGGCTTCCAATTTTCCGTCAACTTCTTTGAGCAAGAGGTATCCCGAAATTTTCCCCGTCTCAATGCCTTTGAGCGTGGCTTCGCGTTCCGATTCTTTTTGCCAATCCACCCAAATCATTGAGAGCGTCTCTTGTTTTTCAAATGCGCCTTCAATCGCCGATTGATACTTGCCTGTTGCATCATAAATGGCGACGATAGTTTTGGAGTCGCGGGAAAGAAGTGTGACTAAAATCGGAATCACAATAAAACTTGACATCAAAACGGGAATGAGAATCGTTGAGATGATGAAGCCTTTGCTTTTGACGCGCTCCAAGTATTCTTTGCGGATAACGATAGCGGTTTTGCTCATGTGTCGGTTCGTTTTAGTTGGAAATACTGCCGTCTACGCGAGATTAAGAAAAAGATACAAAAGCCTTTGAGGAATGAAAATCGTGTGTAGTTCGAACTACTTATGCTTTTGCGCTTGGTAAAAATTTGCTTATTTAATCGGTTCATTCGCAAAAAATCACTTCAAACGATGACGCTTTCGCCGCTTGATATTTTTGTTTTCGGCATCTACTTCGCCGTTGTTGTGGGCGTTGGGATTGTGGTATTAAAATTTCAAAAGCATCGTGATAGCGAAGCCTATTTTTTGGCAGGTCGCTCTTTGCCTTGGTGGGTGATTGGCTCATCGCTGATTGCGTCGAACATTTCCGCCGAACAGTTCATTGGAATGTCGGGAAGTGGCTTTGCGGGCGGCTTGGCGATTGCCTCTTACGAGTGGCTCGCCGCCGTTACCTTGCTTCTTGTGGGCAAGTATTTTCTGCCGATTTTTTTGGAGAAGAAAATCTACACCATGCCTGAATTTTTAGAGATACGCTTCGACCATACAGTGCGCACAGGGCTTGCACTTTTTTGGTTGCTGGTGTATGTCTTTGTCAATCTTACCAGCGTGCTGTATCTCGGCGCACTCACGATGCAAACGGTGCTTGGCGTTGAGTTGACCAAAGGCATTATCGGATTAGCCGTTCTTTCCGCGCTCTACACGATTTACGGCGGCTTGGCGATTGCCGCTTGGACGGACGCGATTCAAGTTGTCTTCCTTGTCATTGGCGGATTGCTCGTAACCTTTTTGGGCTTGAATGCGATTGGCAACGGCGATGCCATAAGCGGATTCGCGACACTGCTTACCGCAACGCCTGAAAAGTTCAAGATGGTGCTTGATGCCAATCACCCTGAACTGCCGTGGGTGGGCGTTTTCATCGGCGGACTGTGGATGGCAAACATTGGCTACTGGGGGTGCAATCAATACATCACACAGCGCACGCTCGCCGCAAAGAGTTTAAGCGAAGCACAACACGGCATTATTCTCGCCGCCTTTCTAAAAATTTTGATGCCGCTTGTGGTGGTGCTTCCGGGCATTATTGCGTTTGCGCTTTACGGTGAGACGATTCAAAAGCCTGATGAAGCGTTTCCAACACTCGTCAAGAACCTTGCGCCGTCGGGCGCAGTCGGGCTTATTTTCGCCGCACTGATTGCCGCCATTGTCTCATCGCTAAACTCTATGACGAACTCCGCCGCAACGCTGTTCACAATGGATATTTTCAAATCGAATTTTAAGAAAGAGGCGAGCGAAGACGAATTGGTGCGAGTGGGGCGCATGGTCAGCGCGAGTGCGTTGCTCATTGCGGTTTTTATTGCGCCGCAACTTCAAAATCTTTCACAAGCCTTTCAGTTCATTCAAGAATACACGGGCTTTGTTACACCGGGCGTAGTCGTGATTTTTCTTTTCGGATTGTTTTGGAAACGAGCGACGGCTCGCTCAGCACGATGGGCGGCACTGCTCACGATTCCGCTATCGCTTGGCTTCAAATTGCTTTTGCCTGACCTTGCGTTCTTGAACCGCATGGGTGTTGTCTTTCTCGCGCTCTCTCTCGTGGTGATTGCGATTACGCTTTCCGAAAAAAATGACCGCGATTCAAAAGCCATTGAGATTGATTCAAAGACATTTCAGACTGACAGGAACTTCAACATCGGCGCGATTGGAGTTATGGGCGTTGTCGTCGCGCTCTATCTCATTTTTTGGTGATGACAAATTTTCTCTCTGCACTTCCGCACCGAAGATTGAACGCCCTAACAGGCGACTTTGTGTTGGTTTCGCCACACCGCGCTAAGCGTCCTTGGCAAGGCAAAGTAGAAGCCATGTCTGTAAACGCACGCCCCATCTACGATTCGGGCTGTTATCTTTGTCCAAACAATTTTCGTGCAAACGGCGAGCGCAATCCGAATTACGATAGTGTTTATGTCTTCGATAATGATTTTGCGGCACTGCTTCCCGATATACCTGCTCAAACTTTTTCCAACAATTTAATTCACGCGCAAACGCTTCAAGGGCGATGCCGTGTACTATGCTTTTCGCCGCGACACGACCTCACACTTGCCGAAATGACCGAAGCCGATATTGAGCGCGTCATTATCGCTTGGCAACAAGAAACCACCACACTCGGAAAGTCATATCAATGGGTTCAAATCTTTGAAAACAAAGGCGAATTGATGGGCTGTTCAAATCCACACCCGCACGGACAAATTTGGGCATTGAACGCGCTTCCAAACGAGGCGAGAAAAGAAGACGCACAACAACGCTTGTATTTTGATACGCATCGCCGTCCGCTTCTTTTGGATTATCTCCAACAAGAGATTTCACAAGCAGAGCGCGTGATTTTGGAAACGGCACATTGGGCGGCGATAGTGCCGTTTTGGGCGGCGCACCCGTTTGAAACCTTGCTCGTACCGAAGCGTGCGATTCAACGCCTCACTGACCTTTCTGAACCTGAACGCGCCTCACTCTCGGAAGTGTTGAACCGCTTACTCGTTAAATACGACAATTTATTTCACACGTCGTTTCCGTATTCAATGGGGTGGCATCAAGCACCGTTTGGAGCGAGCGATGTGTCGCATTGGCAGTTGCACGCGCATTTTTATCCGCCGCTCTTGCGTTCAGAAACCGTGCGAAAGTTTATTGTCGGCTTTGAACTGCTTTCCGAACTTCAACGCGATTTCACACCTGAACAAGCGGCAGAGATGCTCCGCGCTCAAAGCCACATTCACTACAACCTTCATTCGTGATGATTACACCAACCTCGATTTCCGAAGCCTTCCGCTTGCATTACGGATACTTTCCTGCGTTCATATCGCGTGCGCCAGGACGGGTGAATCTCATCGGCGAACATACCGATTACAACGACGGTTTCGTCTTGCCACTCGCGCTTCCGCACTCGACTTGGATTGCCTTCACGCCTCGCACGGACGCAGTCGTTCACTTACATTCACTCGATTTCAATCAAACGGAATCGTTCTCACTTCTTAATGTCACGAAGTCACTCGGTTGGATTGAATATGTCAAAGGCGTAGCGTGGGCGTTGCAACAGCAAGGATATGTGCTGAAAGGCTTTGATGGCATCGTTCAATCCGATGTTCCGATTGGCGCAGGGCTTTCATCATCGGCGGCGATTGAACTGGCTTCACTCAACGCATTTTTAACGGCATCACAACTTTCGCTTGCGCCCGTTCAACAAGCACAACTTGCACAAGCGGCGGAACGCGACTGGGTTGGCACAAACTGCGGCATTATGGACCAGATGATTTCAGCAATGGGGCAAAAGGGACGCGCACTTTTTTTGGATTGCCGCTCATTAGATTTTCGTTATGTCGCACTTCCGAACAACGCTGTGATTGTGGTGATGGATACAGGCACTCGACGTGCCCTCAAAGATTCTCGCTATAACGAGCGGCGCGCCGAATGTGAACTTACGGCAAAGCATTTGGGTAAAACTTCGTTGCGCGATGTCTCGCTTGCTGACCTCACGCACGCACAACTTCCTGATACACTTCAACGCCGCACACGGCACGTCGTTTCTGAAAATCACCGTGTTCTTCAAGTGGCAACAGGCTTGTTAGATGCTGTTCAAATTGGAACGCTCTTAAACGAAAGCCACCAAAGTTTGCGCGATGACTTTGAAGTTTCAAGTCAAGCGTTAGATTCTGTTGTGGGAATTGCGCAACAGAGCAACGGGTGCTTCGGCGCACGCATGACGGGCGCAGGGTTTGCAGGGTGCGCGATTGCGTTGGTGGAGAAAGGCTTTGAAAAAAAATTTATTGAAACCGTCGGAGCGCGTTACTCACAGGCAACTTCGCTGGTGCCCTCGTTTTTTCTTGCCGAAGCCTCACACGGCGCGGAAGTCCTCGCGGTTTAACGATTCACATTTAGGCTAAAAAAGCATTGAGCGCATCGTTCAACTTTGAGCAAAAGCGAAGTTCAATCGCATATTTTTTGCCCAACGATTGAACCGCATCTTTGCTATGCTTTGGCACAACGACTTTCTCGAATCCCAATTTTTTTGCTTCCACAATTCTGCGCTCCAAATGTGCCACTGAACGCAGTTCGCCCGAAAGTCCGATTTCGCCAACGGCGCACGTGCTTGAATCGGCAGGAATATCGCGCAGACTTGACACAATCGCAACCGCAACGGCTAAATCAATCGCAGGCTCATCTAATCGCAAGCCGCCCGCAATGTTGAGAAAAACATCGTGCGACCACATCGGCAAGCCCAATCGCTTTTCCAAGACGGCAAGCAAGAGCGCGAGCCGTCGTTGGTCGAAGCCGCTTGAAACGCGCTGTGGTGCAGCGTAATTCGTTTTTGAGACCAACGCTTGAATTTCAACGAGCAACGCACGCGAGCCTTCAATCGTAGCGGCAACGCACGCGCCCGATACGCCGTAACTGCGCTCCGACAAAAAAATCTCCGATGGATTTGAGACTTCCATCAATCCTTTTTCGCTCATCTCAAACACGCCGAGTTCATTCGTTGAGCCGAATCGATTTTTTAGCGCACGCAACACTCGATAGCGATAATGTGAATCGCCTTCAAACTGCAAGACTGTGTCGACGATATGCTCCAAGACTTTCGGTCCAGCAATCACGCCTTCTTTGGTGATGTGTCCGATGATGAATGTCGTAATTCCTTCGCGCTTTGAAAATTGCATGAGCCTTGATGTGCATTCGCGCACTTGCGAGACGCTTCCTGAGGAACTTTCCAACTGATTTGAAAAAATGGTTTGAATCGAATCAATAATGACGATGTCGGGCTTTTGCACAGCGAGCGTGTCTAAAATCGTTTCAAGTTCAGTTTCGGAGAGCAGAAAGAAGTTGTCGGAATCAATGCCCATGCGCTCGGCGCGGTTACGAATTTGGTGAATGGATTCTTCGGCAGAAACGTAGAGGATTTTTTTATCGGCAAGATTCGGGACGATTTGAAGCATTAAGGTTGATTTGCCAATGCCCGGCTCGCCGCCAATCAGCACCACGCTTGATGCCATTAAGCCGCCACCAAGCACATGGTCAAATTCTTTAATGCCCGTTGAAATGCGTTCTTCTTTGAGCGTGTCGATTTCGCGCAAGCGTCTTGGAACGGCAAACGTGTTCAAGCGACCAACGGCGGCACTGTTGCGATGCTTCGGCTCTTTTTCTTCTTTGACAATTTCCTCGACAAGCGTTCCCCAACTTTGACACTCATTACACTTGCCCTGATACTTGATATAGGTTGCGCCGCAGTTTGAACAGACATAGCGCGTTTTTGTTTTTGCCATTGTTCGAGACTTTGGATTTCAGAAGTCGGATTTCGGAAACAGACAGCACTTGACGAAGTCCGACAAGGCACAGTGGCAACGCTCATTCTGGAATCCTCAATCCCTACGCCGCTATCGCGTTACTTCTTTTTCGCCGTTGAGCCTTTTGTCTTTGTGCCTTTTGCGGTTGCTTTCTTCGGCGCGACCTTTTTCGCGGCTGTTGTTTTCACGACCGTTGCTTTTGTGGCTCCTTTTTTGGGCGACGGTGATTTTTTCGCTTCGGATTTTTTCGCGGTTGCAGTTTTTGCAGTTGATTTTTTCAGCGGTGCTTTTGTTGTCGTGCTGTTCTTTTTCGCAACGGCTGTTTCGTTTTCAGAGATGGGCTTTGACTTCTTGATGCCTTTCTTTACTTCATCTCTAAATCTCATCTCGGTTTCTGGAGGCTCGGCGACTGCGGTTTTCTTTCTTGTCTCGTTTTCAGAGATGGGCTTTGACTTCTTGATGCCTTTCTTTACTTCATCTCTAAACCTCATCTCGGTTTCTGGAGGCTCGGCGACCGCGGTTTTCTTTGTTGCCATATGACGTGTTTGTTTTGGTGTTGATTGAGGCTTAATGTTTGATTTCAGGTTCGTTTTGAGACTGGGCTTCTTATCTGATTTTGTGTCAAGGCTCGTTTTGGATTCGGCTTCGGCTTCGGCTTGAAGGCGCGAAAGCAAGTCGCTGTATTTGTAGCCAACCGCTTGCGCTGTGTCGGTATTGAGTTTGAGAAATGCAAATGCGGGCGTGAGCGAAGTTTGCGACAGTTCACTTGCTCGTGCGATTTCAAGTGCGGAAAGCGCGAAGAGCGCGCCGAGCAACACGTCGTATCGCTCTTTGTTGAAATAGACAATGCCTTCGTATTGATTGACATTCAAAAAGACATTGGCTTTGCGTGCGTCTAATAGGTCGTAGAGCGACTTCGCGAGAGAGTTTGATGGCGATTTGCTGACATCGAGCATGATGCGAATGAGGTCGGCTTCGCTTTTAGCACGTTCTTCCGTTAATCCAAGTTGTTCGAATGATTTTGCGATGAACTTCGAGAGTCGGAAGTCCGATAGCAAATTGCTCGCGTGTGGATTTTCAACTTGATTGAAGCCGTTGAGCATCAACCAGCCGAGCAGAATGCGCCAGCCTGAATCGCCATTGGCTTGTTCAGGGAACACAATCGTTGAGATGTATTTGCCAACTTCTGTGGCGGCAAGTTTTTTGTCTTTACCGACATCTTGAAGTGCGCGATACGCGCGATAGCGTTCTACGGTTTCATCAACAATGTTTTTTGGAATGGCAATGTCGGGCTGAACGGCGAGCAACGCATCGCGGATTGCGGCGATGTTTTCTTTTAAGCGTTTTTCCGCGCCGCTTTGGTGTTCGTAGAGCGCGATGAGAGTTTCAGGCGCGAAAGCTTCTTGCACAGCGGCGTGAAGCGGACGAAGCGAGAGTTCAAGCACCGCCTCTTTGATTGACGGCACGCCCGCATTTCCGAGTTGACGCGCCAATTCATCGTAAGGAAAGAGCGATGACGGTTTCACTTCTTGGAAATCCAACAAGACCTGATACTTGTAAGCGTGCAAATCAAAATACATTCCTTTCTCCCACACCTCGCGAGTTGAGCGGATATACTCCAAGCCGGAAATTGCATCGCGGAATGTGACGAAAGTGTTTGGCTCTTTTGAAAGCATCAGCCCGTCGCCTAAGGTCTTCACAACATATTCGTTTGTTGCTAAGTCAAGATATTTCGCGGCGGTTTTAATCCAGCCCGATGTTTCTGCGTATTTGTTGTGATAAATGACGAAGGCTTTTTCATCATTGTAGCGGTTGCTGTAAGCGAAGACATTGTTATCGACCCCGTTTGGCGTGATGAAATCGTAGAGCAAGAAGTTGTCGACTTCGGCGAAGAGGTAACGCTTTTTGAGCAGAGGGAAAATTTCTTTTTCGTGTCGCGCCACGAGCCATTCGTCAGGCGATTCGTTGTAGTAGGCGCGTTGATATTCCATGCCATATTTCTCGGTGAAGCCTTCGATTTGACCGTGTCCGAACATCGGCAAGCCGGGCATGGTGCACATCATCACGCACACGCCGAAGTATTTATCGCCTTTGCCGAACTGCTTGACGGCGGTTTCTTCGTCAGGATTGTTCATGAAATTGACATAGCGTTTGAGAATGCGGCTGTCGTATTCGAGCGTGTCTTTGATGAGTTTGTGGTATTCGGTGTTTTCTTCTTTTTTGAACATGTGCATGAACGCGCTGTTATAGACGCGGTGCATGCCGAGTGTGCGCACGAAGTAACCTTCGAGCATCCAGAAGGCTTCGGCGAGTAAGAGCGTGTCTGGCACTTCTTGTTGAACACGGTCAACGACTTCGCGCCAAAATTCAACGGGCATGGCTTTGTCAAATTCTTCTTTTGTCATGGCGAATGCTGCACGCGAAGGAATTGCGCCGCCTTTGCCCGGTTCAGGAAACCACAAGCGTTGAATGTGTTGCTTGGCTAAAACCATTGCCGCATCAAAGCGAATGATGGGAAACATTCGTGCCACGCTTAAAATCGTTTGAATGACTTGCTCACGCACTTCGGCTTTGAGGAAGTTGAGTTGCGCTGTATCGTTCCACGGCATATTCGTGCCATCGTTGCCGTGATAGATGTATTTGACTTCGCCTGTCCATCGGTCAAGGCGCGCAAAGACAACGGCGGCATCGGTCTTGCGCCAATAGCCGTCTTCAATGTAAATGCCGATGTGCGGGTCTGGGGAAAGGTCGGGTCCGTGAAAGGTGTAATTCGGAAACGGCGGATAATCCACTTGCAAAAACCATTCAGGGTGATGGATAACCCAGTTAGAATCAATGCCCATGTGGTTCGGCACCATGTCGCTGGCAAGTCGTAAGCCTTTTCGGCGCGCGCGCTCTTTCAAGTTCACATAAGCCTCGTATCCGCCTAAATCTTTGGCAATCACATAGTCATCGAGCGAGTAGGCGGAAGCAACGGCATCGATGTTTCCGTTCAAGTGCTTAATGCGTTTTGAAGCATAACTGCGCTCCCAAATTCCGATGAGCCATAAGCCTGTAAACCCGCGTCGGACAAGCGTATCGAGCTCTTCATCAGGAATTTCGTCAAGGCGTTTGATGGGGCGTTGATATTTTTTTGAAAGTTGGTCGAGCCACACGTAAGTGTTTTTCGCCATCAAGACGAGGCGCGGCATCCAGTTCTCATCGGGCGTGAAATTTTCGGGCGCGTCTTCATATATCTCGCTCTTGTAATCGGCAACGGGCGGCGTTTCCTTTTCGTAATCGCCGAAGAACTGTGCTTGGCGCACTTCGAAGGGCATCTTCTCTTTTTCCGCGCGTGCCGTTTCGAGCATTAAGAAATACTTGCCTTCCTCTTTAACATAGTCAGTGGTTTGGAGCAGAAGTTTTTTCAGTGAAGGTGAGCGAGAAATAATCGCCTCCCATTTTTCAATCACATACTTTAATTGTTCGAGAATGGAATTTGGCGCGGCTTTAATTGGCGCAAGCAAGAGCCGCAAGAGCGGCAAATTTTCTACGCCGAATGTGGGCTGCGTCGCAAAAAAATTATCAACGCTTGTTATCACTTGATTGTAGGGCGTGGTGCGGACGAGCGTTTCGTCATCGATTAAATCTTCGAGTTGATTGAGTGCGGGATTTTGATTCTCAAGCCACACGAGCATGAGTTCTTCAAGGGCAACTTGTGTGTTGGGCGTGCCGTCGCTGGTGCGTGAGAGATACTGCTCGACCGTTTCATCGCCACGATAGATGGTCATCGTTGGAAATTCATCAACGAATCGTTGCAGAAATGCGGTTGTGGTCTCTTCGCCAAACTCGCCACGAATCCACGCATGGCATTTGGCAAACGCATCAGGATTAGCATCTTCCAGATAAACAGAAATAACGAAGTGGAAGACCTCGTGCAATAAGGCAGAGGCAAAGACTTCCGCCGTGCGCACAAGGTCGCGGTCGCTTGCGCCACGTGCTTTGCGATTAGCATTAACTTTCGCCGAAAATTCTTGACAAGCGGCGAAGTTCGTGAAAACGGTGTTCCCGCGAATCGAAAAAAAGCGGTCTTCAAGTTGGTATTGGGCGCGCCCTTTGCGCGAAACGTGAAAGTGATATTCTGTCTGTCGCATAGCGAACTTTTTTTAAGGATTGAAACGTGCGTTTAGCGCAATCCTCTTTCGTTGAGAAAAATGGTTGTTAAGAAAGTTTCTGTTTATCTTCCACGCGAAAGCCCATTGGTGCAGGGTTCGCTTGAATGTCGTTGAATTTAATGATACCAAAAGCGGCTTCATACTTGGCGATATTATCCTGCAACGCCGCCAGAAGTGATTTTGTGTGTTGAGGTGTCATGATGATGCGCGAATGTACTTTGGCACGCTGCATACCGGGCAAAAGCGTGGTGAAATCCAAAATAAATTCCGCAGGCGAGTGGTTAATGATGGCAAAGTTTGAGTAAATGCCTTCGGCGGTTTTGTCATCAACCTCGATGTTGATTTGAAGCGGTTGTTGTGGCTCGTTCATCAGTAGAAAATTTGGGACGGTTAAATAGCGGCTTAAATTTTTATCTATCGGATTTCAAGTATACGCACTTCCGAGAGAAAATGAAAGCCGAAAGATAGGTTGAAGGGAAGAGGTGGAAGGTTGAAGAAATTTTCTTTTTGCACTCCATTAAATTTTGCGTTATTTCTGTTGTTGTTAGGTCGTGTTGACAAATGAGTGCGTGCAATGTTGCGGTCTTGTTCTGCATCTTGTTTGTCACTCCGAGCGAAGCGAAGGAATCCAAAACAGTTGAGAGTTAAAAGTGAATGATTAAAAGTTGCACATCGATTCGTATCATTGACGCTTAACTTTTAACTGTCAATTATCCACTCTCTACGCTCCGTTCAGAATGACGGTGCGTTCAAGTTTAATTTTGTCAACACAACCTAATTCTTCAAACACGCTTGTCTATTCAAGACCTTTCACATCACTGTCATGTCGACACAACTTGAAACCTCGCGCCGTGCCTTCACGACCAGCCAAGCGATTGAGATGAAATCGCAAGGCGAGAAAATTGCCGTGCTGACCGCCTACGACTTCACGACGGCACGTCTCTTGGATTTAGCGGGCGTTGATATTGTGCTTGTCGGCGACTCTGCCAGCAATGTGTTTGCAGGCAACGAAACCACACTGCCAATGACGCTCGACGAGATGATTTACCACGTTCGTGCAGTTGTCAAAGGCGTTCATGCCGCTACCGGCAGAGCGATGATTGTCGCCGATATGCCGTTTATGACGTATCAACTCTCCGCAGAAGACGCGCTGAAAAACGCGGGGAGATTGATGAAGGAAACCGGCTGCCACGCGGTCAAATTGGAAGGCGGAAAGCCTGTGGTTGAAGCGGTCAAACGCATCACCGACGCGGGCATTCCTGTTATGGCTCACTTGGGCTTAACCCCGCAATCCATCTACAAATTCGGCTCTTACAAAGTCCGCGCCAAAGAAGAACGCGAAGCCGAAGCCTTGCTCCAAGACGCAAAACTGCTCGAAGAAGCAGGCGCGTTCTCGATTGTGCTTGAAAAAATCCCGAAAGCATTGGCGCAAGAGGTTACGCGCTCGGTTGGCATTCCTACGATTGGGATTGGCGCGGGCAATGTGTGCGACGGGCAAGTGCTTGTTGTGAATGATATGCTCGGTCTCAACACCGCCTTTAAGCCGCGCTTCGTGCGACGCTACGCCAACTTGGAACAAATTATCAGCGATGCAGTTAGGAACTACGTCGCCGATGTCAAACGGCGCGACTTTCCAAATGAAAGCGAAAGTTATTAAGTTAGGCTCAAATCAATTCTTCAACCAATAACACATTTTCCGAACTATGACAAACGACTTCGGCTTCACGCCTAAAAAATCCGTTCATCACAATCCAAGCCTCACGCATCTGATTGAATACGCAATTAAACACGGCGAAGGTCATCTCTCCAACACGGGCGCGCTCGTGGTTAAAACAGGCAAAAAAACTGGTCGCTCTGCTAACGATAAATTCATCGTCAAAGAGCCTTCCAGTCAAGAGAGAATTTGGTGGGAAAATAACAAGCCCTTTGAGCCTGCACACTTCGATGCACTTCATCAAAAAGTGCTTTGCTACCTTTCTGAACGCGAGGTGTTCGTGCAAGATGTGTTTGTCGGTGCGGATAAAACCTACGGCTTAAAAGTGCGCGTGATGACCGAATTTGCTTGGCACAGTGCCTTCGCCAAAGCCCTTTTCATTCGTCCGACTGCCGAAGAACTCATCGGCTTTTCACCTGATTTCACCGTGATTGCTGTTCCGAACTTCAAAGCCACTCCTGCCGAAGACCACACACTTTCCGAAACCTTCGTCATTCTCAATTTTGAAAAGAAACTTGTTCTGATTGGCGGCACAGGCTACGCGGGCGAAATCAAAAAATCCGTCTTTACGATTATGAACTACCTGATGCCACTACGCGGTGTGCTTTCGATGCACTGCTCGGCGAATGTTGGCAAAGACGGCAGCAGTGCCGTTTTCTTCGGACTTTCAGGCACAGGCAAAACAACCCTTTCCGCCGACCCCACCCGCGGCTTGATTGGCGATGACGAACACTGCTGGTCTGAAACCAGTATCTTCAACATCGAAGGCGGTTGCTATGCGAAGTGCATTAACCTTTCGCGCGAAAATGAGCCGCTCATCTACGATGCCATTCGCTACGGCGCGATTGTTGAAAATGTCGTGATGGACGAGCAAACGCGCACGATTAACTTCGCCGATGATTCTATCACAGAAAATACTCGATGCGCTTATCCGATTGAGTACATTCCCAATGCTGTGCTGCCGAGTGTGGGTCCGAAGCCGAAGAACATTGTGTTTCTCACGTGCGATGCCTTCGGCGTGTTGCCGCCGATTTCGCGCCTTTCGCCTGCACAAGCGATGTATCACTTCCTTTTAGGCTACACGGCAAAAGTTGCGGGAACGGAAATTGGCATTAAAGAGCCAACGATGACATTTAGCGCGTGCTTTGGCGCGCCCTTCTTGCCGCTTCACCCAACGGAATACGCAAAGTTTTTAGGTGAGAAAATTGCGAAAGAACAGGTGCGCGTTTGGCTTGTGAATACAGGCTGGTCGGGCGGCGGCATTGGCGTTGGCAAGCGCATGAAAATTGCTTACACCCGCGCGATGGTCAATGCCGCACTGGCAGGCGAACTCGACCATGTTGAATACATCGAAGACCCGATTTTCAAAGTCTCCATTCCAACAACTTGTCCTAACGTTCCGAATGAAGTTCTCATTCCCAAAAACACTTGGGCAGATAAGGAGGCATACGACCAAAAAGCCTTGTGGCTCGCCAAAGAGTTCGTGAAGAATTTTAAGAAGTATGAAGCCTTTGCGACTGATGAAATCAAAGCCGCGTCGCCGAATGTCGCCTTTGAAGTTGTGTAAGGCTACGAATAATGAGTAATGCGTATCTTGTTTTCTTCATTACTCATTACTCGTTACTCATTACCGTCATGCCGTCTAATGCGATTGTTTATACCAAATCCAATAAACTTGACTTTCTGCCGGTTGTTTCTGAGCCGCTTTCTGACCGAGACATTCGGATTCGCACGATTGCCACAAGCATTTCGGCGGGTGTTGAGCGTTTTTTGCTGACAGGCAAATCCATCACGCGCAAAGAATTGAAATTTCCAGTTGTTCCCGGAAGTGAGTGCATTGGCGAAGTCATTGAAGTCGGTTCAGGCGTTGAAGGTGTTGAAGTGGGCGAGTATGTGTATGCGTGGAAGTCAGAACGATGGCAAGAGGTGCAATCGGTGTTTGGGTGTCAAGCCGAGAGCGTGATTGCAAGAGAAGGCGATTTTCTGCCGCTTCGGCGCGCCCCCGAAGAACGCGATGTGTTGATAGGATTGCTCGCCGACGCACTTTCCGCTGTCAATAAACTTGACCTCGCAACCACTGAACGCATTTTGATACTCGGACTCGGCGCGCTCGGCTTGACGATTGCCGAAGTGCTTCATTCTTACAACTTCACCGATGTTGATGCGTGCGACCTGTTTATTCAGCGCGGCGACCTTGCCACTGCACGCGACATTGCCCTTAACATTGAAGATTTCACTTCGGACTACAACCACCGCTACGATGTTATCATTGAATCCACAGGCAGACTTCTGCTCCTTGAACCTGCGCTTCGCTTGCTCAAACCACAAGGCAAATTCCTGCTCTGCGGCAATTACGAGGTGATGAAAACCGATTACCGCTTGCTTCAAGACAAAGAGCCACAACTGATTTTTTCTTCTGTTACCACCTACGAGCATCGCGAAAGAGCAAAAACCTTGCTCGAAACCAATACGATTGATGTCGCCCGATTTCTCACGCACCGCTTTCCGATTGCGCAGTATGAAGTCGCCTACGATGTCGCGCTCAATCGTCCCGACTGCATTAAAACCAGTTTGCTATGGTAATGAGGAATGAGAAGTGAGTAGTGAGTAGTGAGAAGCGAGTAAACACTCTGTGTGAAATCTGTTCAATCGGTTCAATCCGTGTTCCAATGTAAAAAATTGTTCGTGAGGTTTTGTATTTTCGCACCCGTACGATTCCAATGAACCAAACAACGAATGACCAAACACGCAGACACACTCCACGAACTTTCAAAAAAACTCCCCAAAGAAAAACTATTGCAAGCCAAGAAGTTCGGCTTTTCCGATATTCAACTGGCGCACATTTTCGGCGTTTCACAACACGAGATTCGCGCCTTGCGTGAACGGCACGGTGTTAAGCCCGTCTACAAAACGGTCGACACATGCGCCGCCGAATTTGACGCGCAAACGCCTTACCACTACTCCACCTACGCCGAAGAGAACGAATCGAAGCCCTCAAAGAAAAAGAAGGTTGTGATTTTAGGCGGCGGACCGAACCGCATCGGACAAGGCATTGAGTTCGATTACTGTTGCGTTCAAGCCGTCTTTGCCTTTCGCGAAGCAGGCTACGAAACAATTATGATTAACTGCAATCCCGAAACCGTTTCCACTGATTACGACATCGCCGACAAACTTTACTTCGAGCCGCTTACCTTCGAAGACACAATGAACATCTTGGAACTTGAAAAGCCCGATGGCATTGTCGTCAGTTTCGGCGGACAAACGCCGCTTCGCCTTTCAACTTCACTCGAAGAAGCAGGCATTCACATTCTCGGCACTTCAAGCGAAGGCATTGATTTAGCCGAAGACCGCAAGAAGTTCGGCGCACTGCTTGACAAACTCGACATTCCGCACCCCGACTACGGCACTGCCACCACACTCGACGAAGCCATGCGCATCGCAAAGCGCATCGGCTATCCGATTTTAGTTCGCCCTTCCTACGTGCTAGGCGGCAGAGCCATGCAAACGATTTACAATGATGAATCGCTCGAAAACTATGTCAAACAAGCCTTGAATGTTTCTGATGAATATCCGCTGTTGATTGACCGCTTTCTTGAACATGCCAAAGAGTTTGATGTCGACGCGCTCTCTGACGGGAAGGACTGCGTTGTCGCCGGCATTATGGAACACATTGAAGCGGCGGGCATTCACAGCGGCGATTCCACATCAATTTTGCCGCCGATAAGCGTCTCTTCATCGGTGATTAAAACGATGAAAAAATATACGCGCATGCTTGCCAAAGCCTTGAAAGTGGTTGGGTTAATGAATGTGCAGTTTGCTGTGCAAGGCAAGAGAGTGTATGTCTTGGAAGTCAATCCGCGTGCGTCGCGCACCGTGCCGTTTGTGTGCAAGGCGACGGGCATGCCGCTTGTGAAAGTCGCCTGCCGTTTAATGCTCGGCGAAAAACTCTCAAACCTGAAAACAACCTACAACCTGAACGACTGCGATGAGTTGAGGCTCAAACACATTGCGATTAAAGAGCCGGTGTTTCCCTTTGCGAAGTTTTTGAAGTCGGGCGTTTATCTCGGTCCTGAAATGCGCTCGACAGGCGAAGTGATGAGTTTTGCGACTACCTTCGGCGAAGCCTTTGCCAAAGCGGCTTTAGCGGCAGGCAGTAAATTGCCGACGAGTGGGACGGTCTTTGTCAGTGTCAATGATGGTGATAAAAATTTGCATACCGTTGACATCATCAAACGCTTTTACGACATGGGTTTTGACCTGATTGGAACAAGTGGCACGGCGAAGTTTTTGCAAGAACACGGTGTCGAGTGCAAGCCGGTTTTCAAAGTCGGTGAAGGTCGACCGAACATTTTTGATGTGATTATGCTCGGCAAGGTGCAGTTTGTTATCAATACGCCGCTTGGCGAAAAGTCGCGCTTCGATGAACAATCCATCGGAACGGCATCGGTGCTCTCGGGTGTCTCATGGGTTACAACGATTGAAGGCGCAGAAGCCGCTGTCGCAGGCATCGAGCAACTGCGCAAATCCGACTTCGGTGTCAAATCGCTTCAAGAGCATTTGAACTACAAACCTAAAAAACGCAAATAATGACAATGAGGAATGAGAAATGAAGAAATAGGCATTACTCATTATTCATTATTCATTATTCATTATTCATTATTCATTTTTCACTATCAACGTGTCTCCGTTCAGAAAATTTCTGTTTCTCTTCTCCGTGCTTGCAACGCTCTTATGCGTGGCGGCAGTCTTTCCACCGAAAGGCATTGCCATCACGGAATCCTTTACGCTTTATTTTCCAACGGCGAAGGAAGTCTTTTTACCGAAAGAGCGCAAGCATAATTTAGCCGCTGAAAAACTGATTCAAACCTTGAAGAGCGATAGCCTTGAAGTCTTCATTGAGCCTGTCAAAGAAGATAAGATTGAATTTGTGATTGACTCAACCGATGCCACGCGCTTGCATTATCCCGATAACAACAAAGCCGTTTTGTATCCTTTCTTTGAACTGCTTGACAGTGTGAAGCAACACGGTGGCTCGATTCGCATTTTGCATTACGGCGATTCGCAAATTGAAGAAGACCGCATGACGGGTGTAATTCGTGCGCGATTGCAACAAGAGTTCGGCGGCTCTGGTCCGGGTTTGATGTGTCCTGTGCCTGTTGCCGTGCCAATGTCGATGCAACATTCGTGGTCAAATAACTTTGAGCGATATGTCGTGTTTGGAAATTATTGGGACCAAGCCGACCACAATCGCTACGGCGTGATGTGCGCATTCAGCAAGTATGAAGGAAACTCGGCATCGCTTTCGTTTAAGCAAGGGCGATTGTCGTTTGAAGTCAGCCGCCGCGTTGAGCGCGTCAAAATTCTTTACGGCTATGGCGAAAGTCCGTCGGAAGTTGTGCTCACCACTGATGGTGTCTCACAAGGCACAAAACTGCTTCGTGCAGGGCGCGGCTTGCACAGCGTTGAATGGACGCTCGATTCCGCCGCAAAAGAGATTCAACTAAAATTTTCTGGCGAAAGCCCTGACCTTTACGCGGTCGCGCTCGACGCGAAAAACGGCGTATGCGTCGATAATATCCCGATTCGCGGCTCATCGGGCTTGGACTTCACGAAGGTTGATTCTGCCTTGCTTGCCGAGTGCATTCGCGAGCTGAATGTGCGCGCTGTGATTTTGCAATTCGGCGGAAATGTTGTGCCAGTGATTAAAGGTCAGAAAGATTTGGATTGGTATCGACAAGCATTTGCCAAGCAACTCTCAATTTTCAAAAGTCTTGGGCTTCCTATCATTATGATTGGCTTGGCGGATATGTCGACGAGCGCGCGCAGCGAGATGGTCAGTTATCCTGCTGTTTCGCAAATTCGCGATGTTACCAAAGAAGAAGTGCATAAGGTCGGCGGCGTGTTTTGGGATATGTATGAAGCGATGGGCGGCGAAAACTCTATGCCTGAATTTGTCAGAGCCACGCCTCCGCTTGCGATTGATGACTACATTCACTTCAATCGAGAAGGCGCGGCGAAAATGGCTCGCCTTTTCGTCAAATCGCTGATGAAAGATTACAACGAATACAAAATGCGAATGGAACTTAAAGCCTTACTCTCCAATGCCTCAACGAAATAACTCCCACACATTTCTCTGCACTCTGATATGGCTCATGCTGCTGAATACAGCGTTTGCTTGCGCCCAAGAACGCAAAATTTCGAAGATGAATCTCGATTCACTTCATGTTTTGGATTCGCTCGCTGTGATTGATTCTCTCATCGCGATTGACTCCGTGATGATTGAAGAGACTTCCGCAAAGATTGATTCACTTTATCCCTTTATTCGTTACAGCGAAAACAAACTGCAATTCTACGGCAACGATTTTGAGAAGAGTGGCTACGCGCATTTTTTCAGAACAATGGAAGAAGTAAGGCAGGGAAAAAAGCGAAAGATTAAAATTGTGCATATCGGCGGTTCGCACATTCAAGCCGATGTGTGGTCGGGCGAAACTCGACGCTTGCTCCGCGAATGGTCGGGACACGAAGGCGAGCGCGGATTTATTTTTCCGCAAAAATTAGCGCGCAGCAATGGTTCGCCAAATTTTCTTGTCAATTACACCGGCTGGTGGTCGTATCACAAAAACATCTTGCCAAGAGTAACTTATCCGATTGGACTTGCAGGTGTGGCGGCGGCAACGCACGACAGTTTGGCGCACTTGCTTATCACACTTGTTGGAGAAACGCATACTGAATTTCCTTATCCGCAGTATCACTTCACGCGCGCAAAAATTTTTCACAACGCCGATAGCACCGGCTTTGAATTAGAACTTGATACAGTGATTGCTCACAAGAAAACACGAAGCGAAGGTTGGGGCTACACGGAATTTGTATTTGAACAACCGCAAACGCGCTTGCCACTAAAAATCTATAAATCCGCGCCAAATCAAGTGCAGTTTGTGTTGTTCGGAATTAGTTTGGAAAATGACGAGGCAGGGTTCAATTACACTTCCGTCGGTATCAACGGCGCAACGGTCAACGCATTTCTACACTGCTCGCTGTTAGAACTTCACTTGAAAACACTAAAACCTGACTTGGTCATCTTCTCGCTTGGCGTGAATGATTCGCGCTATGAGCCGTTTAACGTTCAGGCTTACGAAAAAAATTATGACAACCTTGTGCAACTTGTGAAATCGGCTTCGCCCAACACAGCGATTTTATTCACGACCAACAGCGATAACTTCAAGCGGCGATGGCAACAGAATCGCAACACGGTGGTTGCTCGCGACGCGCTGATTCGCCTTGCTAAACGCCACAACGCGGCAGTGTGGGATTTGTTCACCATCATGGGCGGGCTGGGGTCGTTCAAACAATGGCACAACGCTAAACTCGCAAAAAAAGACCGCGTCCACTTCAACCGTCAAGGCTATCGCTTGATTGGGAGATTGATGTTTGATGCTATCATCGACAGTTATGAAACACGCTTCAACACGCGCACTGCAAAACAATAACGATTGTTGATGGACTTCCTTTCGCAACTTGATTGGCAAACCCTCCTGCGCGACATCTTCATCTACTCGCCAAAAGAGCCGCTGATTTTCACGCGCCTTTATTTCTGGGGCTTTTTGCTTGTTGTGCTTCTTTTCTACGGAAGCGTTCATAACCGTCCCGCACTTCGCAACGCCTATCTCTTTTTCGCAAGTTTCTTTTTCTACTACAAAACCGCCGGCTTGTTCTGTTTAGTGTTGCTCGTCATGACTTATGTCAGTTACCTCATTGCACTGCTCATAGACGAACTGCGGCGCAAACCGAAATGGGTGAATACGCTTTTACTTTCTTTGGGTGTCTCGCTCAACTTGTTTGTGCTGGCGTATTTCAAGTATGCGTATTTCTTCACCGAGAACTACAACGCCTTGATGCACACGAACTATGATGTCTTCAATTACTTTGCTTATTGGACGAACAGTTTTTTCGGAACGCACCTTGATGTCGATAAAATCATTCTGCCGATTGGGCTGTCGTTTTACACCTTTCAAAAAATCGGATACTTGGTTGATGTGAAGCGCGGCGATGTTAAGCCTATTGTGAGTTTTCTCGATTTCAGTTTCTTCGTGTTTTTCTTTCCGCAACTCGTTGCTGGTCCGATTCTTCGTGCGGCGCAATTTCTGCCGCAACTCTATCGCCCGTTGCCCCATACAAACCGTGACTTTGGCACCGCCACCTTTTGGATTCTCAAAGGGTTGATTAAAAAAATGTTTATCGCGGATTACATTGCAATCAATTACTTGGATAGAGTCTTTGCGAATCCTTGGGCATATACGGGCTTTGAAAATTTGGTGGCGTGCTACGGCTATTCGCTTCAAGTCTATTGCGACTTTTCGGGCTACACCGATATTGCCATAGGCGTTTCGCTCTTGATGGGATTTGAACTGCCTGCAAATTTCAACGAACCACACAAAGCGCAAAGTCCTGCAGAGTTCTGGCGACGCTGGCATATTTCGCTTTCAAATTGGCTTCGCGATTATCTCTACATTCCGCTCGGAGGCAATAAACACGGCGAGTTTCGAACCAATCTCAACTTGATGGCAACGATGCTACTTGGCGGCTTTTGGCATGGCGCAAGTTGGAACTTCATCATTTGGGGCGGCTTGAACGGATTAGGTTTGCTCTTCTATCGCTATTGGCGACGCATCAGTCCGATTAAAGACAATCACACCTTGCCCGTTGTGATTTTTTCCGTTGCGCTCACCTTCACCTTCATCAGTTTCACGCGCATTTTTTTTCGCTCGCCCTCGTTTGAACACGCGCTCGGCATGATTGAAAAAATTGCAAGCGGAATCAACTTCGGACTTGTGCCGAGTATTGTATCGGGCTACGCGCTTCCGTTCAGCGTGATGCTCTTTGGCTTCTTCGTGCAGTGGATGCCGAC